>VAPB011110424.1_pt1 | contig 23196 bp, 18 predicted proteins | sample 3395101 | NCBI WGS metagenome assembly VAPB01 (sample SAMN08290433, study PRJNA428436) | hydrothermal vent metagenome | isolation source: Deep-sea hydrothermal vent chimney | place: Indian Ocean: Southwest Indian Ridge | reverse complement strand
CAGTGGAAAGCTGCACTCAAGTGGTACAGCTCCATAGTTGACGCAGCATGGACCGGGGGGACATGAAATTAAATTCGTGGGGATCCCTCAGGGTCAGAGTCACAACTCTGACTCCATTGTACTTATATTAAATAATTTGACTTTGTTGTACGTTTTGACGTACGTTAAAGGTCTATGGAGGAAATGTTATGAGTACATTATCAGCGACCGAGGCTCGGGCTAATTTATATCGAGTAATAGATGAAACGGCTGAATCTCACGAGCCCGTTTTAATTACTAGTAAGCGAAATAACGCAGTACTACTTTCTGAAAGTGATTGGAACGCAATTCAAGAAACCTTGTACTTATTATCAGTGCCAGGAATGCGCGAGTCTATTAAGGCAGGAATGGAAGAAGAGGTAGGAGACTGTGCAGAGGAGTTGGATTGGTGACATGGAAGGTCGTTTACACGAAGCAAGCGCAGAAAGATGCGCAAAAACTAGCAAGTAGCAACTTAAAAAGAAAAGCAAAAACACTTCTACAAATCATCGCTACTAATCCTTATCAAATACCTCCCCCCTATGAAAAGCTTGTTGGTGACTTAGATGGTGCGTATTCGAGGCGTATTAACATCCAACATAGGTTAGTTTATCAAGTCATCGAGGAAATTCAGACAGTGAAAGTTTTACGCATGTGGACGCATTACGAATAGTCGTTCCATGTCTTTAGTGCTATACAGCGCGTTGGCTTAGTGACATGCCCGAAGTATTTCAGTCAGACAAGCGGACTTGTGTTTCTGATTGAGAATAACAGTACTATGCAATCTTAAAAATTATTGAAATTCACTCCTTTCTATTACTTACGACAACCTTGGCGTGTTGTTTGCAGAATCTGGTTTGCTGTTTAGTGTTTGCTGAGAATAGGCAGACTTGGCATCTAGAACGTCATCTGCAATAAAGTTTACGATAATTCATGAGTCTAAGTTTTTCATAGCAAGGAAGTTTATGTTAACCGTTTCATCGTTCACGCAGTCGCTTTCATCGACACCTTTGTTCAGTAAAACACTGTCTACCGCCTATGAACGGTTGAGTTCAGGGCTAAAAATAAACCAGGCTGCAGATGACAGTGCCGGTTTACAAATATCAAATCGATTAACGTCGGAGTCATTGGCGAAAAATCAGCTTCGCCGTAACTTAAATGACGGTATTAGTTATGCGCAAATAGCGGAAGGCGGGCTGCAAGAATCTGCCGATATATTGCAGCGTATGCGGCAATTAGCCATACAGTCTCAAAACGGCATAAACTCCGATGCGGATAGACGCGCATTAGATAAAGAGTTCCAGCAGTTAAAAAACGCACTCAATGGCATAGCTTATAATACCGAAGCATTTAACCGTTTGCCTTTGCTAGGCGATAACGACTTGTTGTCTGATAACGTATCATCAATAGGCGATACCTTTGTAAGGGGCACTCCTACACAGCTAGACAGCGGTTTACGTTCTGTGGCTTATATCCCTGCAGGATCAACTAACATTTCTATTAATATTGACAGCTTTTCTCTAGACGATGACCTTCAGGTATTTACCACTAGCGGTAAACATTTAGTGGGTACACCGCTATCAGACGATGTATGGGATACTAACAGTGTTAATTCGCCTAGCGATATTAAAAGCTTGTTGTTCTTAACCCAAGAAGGGTATACACCAACGGCAAGCTACGACGGTAGCTCGTTAATTACGAATGGCACAGGCACAATTAACGGAACAACATTCACGTTTTCGGGCGATCAGCACCCAGGCGTAACAACCGAAACCTTAACCATCGATAATACAAACGAACCGCTCATTATTTCAGTAGTGGGGAAGGGCGTATTTGATGCAACGGTAGATTGGGATACGTTAGGCGCACCCGGAAGCGGTGGAAACAGCTTTAAAGCCGGGCCAGTCGACATTACCGCCACCAACGCGCTAAGCGAAGGTACGGACTATATTAACCTTGCAAAAACGCCAGTCGGTCTTTCAGATTTAAACATGGTAGAAAGCGATGTGCTTACTTTTGAGAATGCAGAAGTGGCATTACAGCAAATTGACGACGCACTAGCGTATGTAAGCGAGAGTCGAGGATTTTATGGCGCAAAAATGAATCAGATGGAGTCGGCGCTAAAACTCAATGACCGTATGCACGAAGGCTTAATGGCAGCTCGTTCTCAAATCCTTGATACAGACTTTGCGTCAGAAACTGCTAAATCGACACAGTCGCAAATAGTAGAGCAAGCGAGTATTTCCGTTCGTGCGCAGGCTAAGTCTAGCGATGAGCAGGTTTTGGGGTTGTTGAGCTCGATTGGTGATAGTTAAAAGCATAGTTCAATTCGACAAAGCAAGCGTTATATTCTTAACAACAGGGATTTATAGTAGAATCACCCTATGCTTTTCGACGTAAAACGCGTTAAAAGCTTTATAAATCTATCCATATTCAAAAACAAAGGAAAATTCAAGAGATGGGAAGCCAGATTACGTGCTTTAAGGCCTATGACATTCGAGGCGAGCTAAATACACAACTTAATGAGGATATAGCATACAGAATTGGCTATGCATTTGCTGCTGAACTGAATGCAAAAACGGTAGTGGTTGGCAGTGATGTTCGTTTAACCTCTACGCCCTTAAAGCTAGCACTAAGCGCTGGCTTAATTGATGCCGGTGCCAAAGTGACTGATATTGGAATGGCTGGTACAGAAGAAATATACTTCGCAACCAAACATCTTGGTGTCGACGGCGGTATAGAAGTGACCGCAAGTCACAACCCGATAAATTACAATGGCATGAAGCTTGTGAAAGCTGGTTCTGTTCCAATAAGTGGCGATACAGGCTTAAACGCAATAAAAGTACGCGCAGAAGCATTGAGTGAAGAGTTCGTTTCAGGTCGTCTATCTTATTATACTTCTGGTGCATTTATCGATGCTGATGCTTTTTTTAACGGGCACGCGCATATACAAATTGAGAAGCTGAAAGAGACGGGCCAATATCTCAAACAATCGTGCATAGACGATTATGTTGCTCACATGCTTTCGTACGTTGAGCTTAATAACTTTACACCCCTTAAAATTGTGGTTAATGCAGGTAATGGTGCCGCTGGACCAGCCCTCGATGCGATCGAGCGTGAGATGCATAGACAAAACGTGCCTATTGAATTTATCAAAGTACACCACAATGCAGATGGCACTTTCCCAAACGGTATTCCTAACCCTCTGCTACCAGAAAACCGGGCAGATACTGCCAATGCAGTAAAAGCTTCAGGTGCTGATTTTGGTATAGCATGGGATGGTGATTTCGACCGCTGTTTTTTATTCGATGCAGACGGTGAGTTTATAGAAGGCTACTATATTGTAGGTCTTTTGGCTGAAGCATTTATAGAAAAAAATACTGATAGCAAAATTATTTACGATCCGCGGGTATATTGGAACACTGAAGACATTGTGGCAAACGCCGGCGGCACGCCAATTAAGTCAAAAACTGGCCATGCATTTATTAAAGAGAGAATGCGTAAGGAAGATGCAGTATATGGCGGTGAAATGAGTGCACACCATTATTTTCGCGATTTCGCCTACTGTGATTCAGGTATGATCCCATGGTTATTAATTGCAGAACTTGTGTGCGTGAAAAAGCAAACGCTAGCCAGTATGGTGAAAGAGCGAATAAAGGCGTTCCCTTCTTCAGGTGAGATAAACAGTAAACTTAAAGATGCTGATGCAGCGCTAGAACGAGTGACTAACAGGTATCAACCCTTAGCAAGCGTTGTTGATACTACCGATGGTCTAGGTTTAGAGTTTGACGATTGGCGCTTTAATTTACGTAAATCGAATACCGAGCCGGTAATTCGCTTAAATGTAGAAAGTAAGGGCAATATTTCTTTAATGGAAGAAAAAACTAAAGAAGTGCTGGCCCTTATTCGCGCTGAGTAAGTATTGGCTAAACACTAAACAATGCGACAAAAATAGGGCAAAAGTGCAGCACTTAGCCCTATTTTTATTGCTACCTAGTTTTTGCCATTTAATCGCAATACAAACCTTTGTATACTAACTGCTGAATATATAACTATTAGGACGCGGGCAAAGCATCCACACATTAAGGATATTACAAATGAAACCAGTAGTATTAGCTGGCGGCTCAGGTAGTCGCTTATGGCCAAAATCTCGTGCGGCGCTTCCAAAGCAGTTTTTGTCTCTCACATCAGACAGCACCATGCTTCAAGACACAATCACACGCTTAAAAGGCACACCAGCTCAGAATCCAATTTTTATTTGTAATGACGCTCATCGCTTTTTAGTTGCAGAACAGCTTCGCCAAAAAGATATCCAACACGGCGGTATTCTTCTAGAGCCTGTTGGTCGTAATACTGCTCCGGCAATAGCACTAGCGGCACTACACGCCACCATTAATGGCGAAGATCCAGTGCTTCTGGTATTAGCTGCAGATCACCTTATTAAAGACAACCAAGCGTTTCACACTGCTATTGCTAAAGCCGAAAAGTTAGCAGAGCAGGGTAAACTTGTTACTTTCGGTATTGTTCCTAACCAACCGCATACGGGGTATGGTTATATCAAAGCGGGAGAGCAGACGGGCGAGGGCTTCGAAGTCGCACAGTTTGTAGAGAAACCTGCGCTAGAAACCGCAAAAGAATATGTAGATTCGGGCAGTTACTACTGGAACAGCGGTATGTTTATGTTTAAAGCAAGCCGTTATTTAGAAGAACTTCAGAAGTATAACCCCGAAATGTTGGATGTTTGCAAGCGTGCTATCGATACAGAAACACCTGACCTAGATTTTATTCGTGTAGACCACGACATTTTTGCGACCTGCCCAGACGATTCAATCGATTACGCGGTAATGGAAAAAACAGATAGCGCTGCTATGGTTCCACTAGATGCAGGCTGGAGCGATGTAGGCAGTTGGTCTTCGCTGTGGGAAACTGCTGAAAAAGACGAAAACGGTAATGCTACTGTAGGCGATACAATTCTAGAAAACACCAAAAACAGTTACGTAAATGCTGAGCAGCGCCTGGTTTCTGTAATCGGGCTAGAAGACGTTATCGTAGTAGAAACAAAAGATGCCGTTATGGTGGCACACAAGAACGATGCGCAAAGCATTAAAACGGTAGTGAACAAGCTTAAAGCAGAGCACCGCCCTGAGTTCGAATTCCACCGTGAAGTATTCCGTCCATGGGGTAGCTACGACTCTATCGACAGCGGCGCACGTTTCCAAGTAAAACGCATTACCGTTAAGCCTGGTGAAAAACTATCTGTTCAAATGCACCACCATCGTGCAGAGCATTGGATTGTAGTATCGGGCAGTGCAAACGTAACTATTGATGAAGAAACACAGTTAGTTACAGAAAACGAATCGGTTTACATTCCAATCGGTGCGGTTCATGCACTAGAAAACCCTGGTAAGATCCCCCTAGAGCTTATCGAAGTGCAGTCTGGAGCCTATTTGGGAGAAGATGATATCGTAAGATATTCAGATCGTTATGGCCGAGTTCCAGATAGCAAAAAGTAGCAATGGTTTAAAGCTAGCAAACGGCGGTCAGCGATCACCGGCTGCCTATTGCAATACTTAAAAGCGATAACTTCACTACGGTAACACAATATTGAGTTTCGCAGAAAGCCTTAACAATTGAATTCGACTTAGTTCGTCGTTCATTTTAATGTTCTGTGTATATCAAAAAGATAAAGCAGGTCTAAGTCAGCTTTACTTTGGCTATAGTGGTTTAATTAAACTAGGAAACTCGGTAAACTGAAATGCTCAACAAGAACGAGTTTGTCTATATTAGCAGTATATGGAGACACCATGCCTAAAGCCATTGTGGTGGCGGTGGGAGATACCCCTCTCAACCCCTTAAATGACTTACTCAAACAAAATTCTATAAGTAGTAATGTTATCGACGCTGCTACCACTTCGGTGGATGAGATAGAAAAACTTATTCAGACGGATGAGCAAGGCCAATGTGTACTAATAAAAGGCGTTAGTACCCTTAGCCAGCACATTCCACGTATTGCCGGCGCCGCAGAAAAGCTGGTGTTGCTATACTGCTCTCCTGCTACGGCATTAGGAAATGCACTCGAAATATCAAACGGTACAGTTAAACCCGAGCAGGTAATTAATCGCTGGCTGGAGTCAGTTAGCCAGGCTATGGAGTTGCTTGAAGAGAGTGAATTGTGCTCGCTGTGTGATCTCAATGATGTTTTAGAACATTCATCGCTTTTTCTTAAAGAATTTTTCGCACTCGAAAAAGCCGCCGAGACAAAATCTTCACCTTACACAAAAAAACAGTTTGCTAACCACCTTGCTACACTTTATTTATTCGAAGAAGAGGATGCTTTCGCCTTATATGACGAAGCTTTATCAATTGGTAAGTTATTCGGTGAGTTTACTGTTCACTTAGGTCCTGAAACGGAAGAGCTAAAATCAAATGCTGAGACTGTTGGCAAGTCAGTACTGGAACAGTTATCCGCTAACCATCAGGAAATACAGGCTAAGGGCGCAAGGCTTCAGCAACTTCAGCAGCAGCTCAATGATACTCAGAGTAAAGAGAGTGAATTGCACGCTAGCGTTGAAAAGCTCAAAGCTGAGAAGAGCAAAGTTGAGGAGGCTTTGGGGCAAACGACAAAGAGCCATGAAGAGCAGGTTAAAGAACTAGAAACGCAACTTGAAGCCCTAAAAAATACCAAGCTGGCATTCGAAAAAAATATTGCCGACCTAAATGAGCAACTAGGTCAAAGCAAAACATTAAATACGCAGCAATCCGAAAAACTGGAAAGTGTGCAACAACAACTTGAGTTAACCAATAAAAAGCTTAAAGAAGCCACAGAAAATAAAGAACAAGTGGTCGCACAATATGACGAAAAAATTGAGCAGGCCAGGCAACATTGTGCAAATCTTGAAAAAGAAAAACAGGCCATTGTTAAACAGCTAGAAGAGCAGAAACAGTTGCTTCAAGAAGTGAAGCAATCAAAACAAGCCATTGAACAAACTCTTGAAGAAATAAAACAAGCCAGTCAGAACAAAGACGAACAGCTAAAACAGCAATCGGGTGCCCTAGCCGAACAAAACACGCAAATTACGGCACTTGAGAATAAAATTGCGGAGTTGCAGCAGGTCCAGCAAAACTATTCCAATCTTGAAAACGAAAAACAAGAAATAGTAAAACAGCTGGAAGAGCACAAACAGTTGCTTCAAGCAGAGAGGCAAGCAAAGCAAGCCATCGAGCAAACTCTTGAAGAAATAAAACAAGCCAGTCAGAACAAAGATGAACAGCTAAGTCAGCAATCGGGTGCACTAGCCGAGCAGAACACGCAAATTACGGCACTTGAGAATAAAATTGCGGAGTTGCAGCAGGTCCAGCAAAACTATTCAAATCTTGAAAACGAAAAACAAGAAATAGCAAAACAGCTGGAAGAGCAGAAACATTTGCTTCAAGCAGAGATGCAGGCGAAGGAAGCGATCGAGCAAAATCTCAAAGAAATAAAGCAAGCTAGCCAGAACAAAGAAGAACAACTCAATCACCAATCAACGGTTTTAGCAGAGCAAGATACTCAAATAACGACTTTGAAACAGCAGGTTGCTGACTGGCAGCAAAACCAAGAGGCGGTTCAGGCTGAAAATAGGGCTCTTATAGAGTCAAATGAGAAACAGCAAGCAGAAATCAATTCACTTACAGAAGATAATCATCGCAGAAAAGCTGAGCATGAAGCTGCCACAAAGCAACTGGAACAAACCAATTCTGAAAATAATCAGCTTTCCCAGGATAAGATTGCTATTGAAGAGCAATATCATAATGTTTCAGGTAAGCTTAAAGAAGCTAATAAACGTCTTGCAGAATTAGAGAGCCTCCCAGCTAAATTAACTTCACTATCTCAAGAATATGAACTTGCTGAACTGCAAATAGCCCAATTGCAGGAAGAGCTTGAATCCACTGTTGCTCAATTGAACGGGGTAAAAGCGCTGCCCGAGAAACTAGAAGAAGCTCAGGCGACTATTCAGCAATATGAAGTGAGAATTGAAGGCTTATCTTCAGAGAACACACTTGCAGAGATGCAAGTTGCTCAGTTGCAAGAAGAGCTTGAATCGACTGTTGATAAAATGAATCGGTTAAAAGCGCTGCCGGATAAATTAGAAGAAGCGCAGTCTACTATCCAGCAACTCGAAGCGAAAATCGAGGGCTTATCTTCTGATAACACACTTGCGGAGATGCAGGTTGCCCAGTTACAGGAAGAGTTAGAAGTAACTCTGATAGAACTAACCAGACAGCAGTCGTTGGCAGAACAACTTTCCGAGCAAGCGAAAAGTTTGGAAAGGGTAGGCAAAGAAAATAATCAACTTCAATCGGATAAGAATGCGCTTGAATCCGAAATAGTTAGATTACAAAACGAAAGTGAGCAGTTAGTTAAACAAAAAACAGAACTAGAAAACAAATGTAAAAGCCTAACCCAACAAGTTGAAGCCGCAACGCAGTCGCATAGCAAGAAGAGCCAGGCACTTATAGGGGAGCTGCAATCCCAACTAGCAGAACAAATAACAAGAAATGAACAGGTCGTGGATCTGAAAAATAAACTAGAGAATCAGTTGAAAGAATCAGAAGCCGGTATGTCAAATAATAAAGAGTTTCATCAAGCCGAATTAGAGTTAGCCTCATTACAAATAAGCCAACTTCAAGAAGAGCTCGAATATTACTATCAGGCCTATCAGGAAGCACAAAATAAAGGAGTAAGTGTTAAAACCATGGCAAATCAACGACAAAAAGTGTTTTCCAAAGCAATGGCAGCAGGCATAAAAGTAATTGGTAAATATGCTGACGATGGATATCAGGATATTCATTTTTTATTAAGCGATGTGCGTTTAGGTTGTGGTAAAGAATATGCTGAATTACAGGTGAAACTGGCTAATGTTGGCGGCCACATTGCTGCAGAGTTCAGAGATACATCAGAAGGTAATTTATTCCAACATTTCGATGATGCGACAGATGAGTACGGCCCGTTTTTACTGTTTTTTGCTAACCCATCTGCTGAGCAAGCAGAACAGCAGAAGACGGTATATAGCCGTATGAATGCAAGCGAGCGTGTACTGGTCATGAGCACCATCATGCTGTTAGCAGAATTGCTTCAAAACCAATCCATTGAGTGCGAAGTTCAAGTTGATGCATCGGAGTGGCGCTCATGGCGTTTGGCAGCGATAGAGCTACTAGAAGCCATTGAGAATCTTCCTGCCTGGTTAAGCTTCGATAGCGTAGCATTAAGAGAAGAGTTTCGAACCAGTGGATATGAACACTTATGGCTTGTATTTGAAAATGTGTTAGTGGGCGATAACTGGCAGGAGAGGTTAGAGCTTAAAGTGGCTGCATCAAATGTGATGGGCGACGAGCAACCATTTAGTAGCGAAATTGCGCTGGAGTTTAGAACGCTCGAAGACGGCACGCCACCATTGCTATCCTGGCCGCCAGAAACAGCCGATGAGTATGGCCATAAACTTGTGGTCCAACTGGGCGATCTAAATTCACTGACAGACTTAGCAACGCCAGATGGCAATCTTATTACCCATTTAGCCAATAATCTCTCAAGTATTATTGAAAAAGCCGAAGAGCAGGAAGCGGTGATGCAACGGCCTAAAAATGACTGGATTACTGCGATTAATGCATTAAGTAAAGAACAGCAGCCTGCTGCTGAAGTGGAAGAAGTGTTAATTCCCGAAGCATTATTTTCAGTTAACGAAGTAGTCAGTATGGGCAGCTATCAGCATGTGCTATTTAGTAAATCTGATGAAAATACCAAGGTGAAGTTAAAAGCGCAGAATATCAATCCGGATACCTTTGATGCTGAACTCTTTGTGGAGCTTCGTAACGGTGAGCCGGGTGTAATTTATCATGACACTGAGTTTTACGGCGAAGACGAATACGGCCCAAGAGTGCAAATACCTGCGGAGGCACTTTTTGTTGATATAGCAACAGAGCGCGAAGCTGAATTCACCTGGTTATTAGAGGCATTCGATCAAATCCGCACTGAGCTTGAAAGTAGTAGCGAAGTTGATGAACTGGTGAAACGCCTTTGGGTAAACATGCTTAATCGTAAACAAAGTATACTTTAAGAGTGTCGATGAAATCTGTATTCGTTATCGATCCTGGCATGATGGAGGCCGGAGGGCATCATGCTGCTTTATTGGAAACGCTAATCGAGACCAGGCAAAATGATGTCAACTTGTCAGTGTTTACTCATGTCGAGTTAGACAACGAACTTTATGTTAAATCAATAGATTCTGGAATTGATGTTTATCGTCATTTCAAGACTAATTTTTATCAGCATTATGAAGATAGTTATTATCTCAAACTTTCTGGTGTTCAGACCTATATTAGGTTGTTAGCTTGGGAATATTCACAGGCACTTAGTTTTATAGCCCAACAAAATGAAAATATGGTTAAAATTGTTTGTTTTTACCCATGCATAAACTGGGAGCATGCGAGTGCTCTTAGTTTGGCTTTAGCTTCTATTACTAAGAGTCCGTTACTCCATCATAAAGTATGCTGTATGTTCCAGCCTCTTAAATCGAGTAAAGAGATAGATTTGTACTACAAAAGTGCTTTCCGGCAATTGAGGAAAAACAGTGAGGTGAGGCTTTATGCATCTGATTGGGAAACAAAAATATATTACGATAGTCTAGATTTGTATATTGATGATTTTCACCCTTGCTATCTATTGCCATGGCATAAACTAAAAGTAGCTGAAAAGCAAAAGTCAATTATACCGAATGTTCTAGTATATTTTGGAGACGCTAAAGTAAATAAAGGCTTCTGTAAGTTACCGGATTTAGTTGAGCGGTTATTGCTTGTTTATGAAAGAAATATAAGAATTACTATACAGTTCACTATGGCTTGGGAAAATCCAGCTCTTGAAACGGCCATACGAGAATTAAAATCTCTAGCTAAAGTATATGATGAAGTAATTCTTGAAAGTAGATTCTGGAGCGCTTCGGAACTGGTTCAGAATTTATATGATACTACTCATATTATTTGTACTTATGAAGTCAACGATTATCAGCATAAAAGTTCAGGGTTAGCATGGTTGGCCAGCTTTTTTTCTATACCTGTTGTTATTGGCGGGGAATGTTGGTTAACTCGAGAGTTTGACCGAATTGGGGTTAACTACTCAGTATCTTCTGAACTCAGCGTACGAACACCTTCTTCTGCAAAGAGTCAAAGAGAGGTTGAATATAGGGATGCTCTTTTCGACAATATTAATCATTGGTTAGTAGTATAAGGGGTATCTAATGCAAGAGCTTATAAAAGTACTATCAAAATTAGCTGAGCCTTTAGGTACAGTAGTCATTATCGGCGCAGGCACTGGAGGCTTAGTCAAAGAGTTATTGCAACTACAGCCCCAAAACCTGATCGCCGTTGAAGGTGATCCAATACTAAGTAAAAGGCTAAACAAGAAGTTTTATGGTAATCAAAATCTAGAATTCTTTGAGTCTTGGATAACACCAAAAAGCCAAGTGAATAGTAGCTTGAATGTGTACTCTAACCCCAGATACAACTTCATAGGAAAAAGCTCTGAAGCGAAGACGGCAAGTAATATCGAGTTGATAGAAGTTGTTGATGTAGATGGGATAAGTGTTGAAGAACTTGCTAGTAGGATAGAAACCTCCAATGACAAACCCAATTTTCTTGTATTCGATGTTATTGGAGGTGTAAATGAGATTTTGGCTGGGCTAGAGATCGCGAAAATAAGAAAGTTCGAAATGATTATTTCTTCGCTCAACCCTAGAGTCGGTTTTCACAAAAACTATATTGAAGAAGAAACACTTCCTTTTTATTCAAAGTGTTATTTTGACTCGAGGAAAATAGAGGTGTTTAGGCTTAACGAAAATTATCTAAACGCATGCAACAGAATTAATCAATTGAATGACGAGTTGGTTAATTATAAACAGGTAAGAGAATTGCCTGAGTGTGATTTTAAATCAAAAGTTATAAAGTTAGAAGCGGATAATAGAGAGCTTATTTCCACCATTAGTGAGCAAAATTCAAAATTAAGCTATCAAGCTAAATTGATTAAATCATTGGCTCAGGAGTTGAAGGGCTTCTTACAAACTAAGTAGATACTAAATAATAAAATGAAAATAAACTCAGCCTTTAATTTAAAAAATATTTCACAAATATTAAGTGACTATGAAGCTCACGATAGCCTTAGTTTCGAGATGTTGAATGATTTAATCACTAAGGCGGAGTTAGAGGTAAAGACGGTTGATAAACCAGTGATTAGAGAGATACATCATCTAGCTTGTACAGGTGGTACTCTGATATCCAAATGTATTAACGCTCTACCTAATACTTATATTTTAAGTGAGGTCCATCCTTTAGCTGAAAGACACATAAATCTTACTAAGCCAGACTTTAGACCTACCGACATTATCTCATTGATAAAATATACCCAGGTGCCATTTCACGAAGATTTGATTAAGAAGGCTTTTGAGAGTCAAATTAAATTAGTCAATGAAGAAGTACAAAATAATGGTGGCCATTTAGTACTCAGGGTACATAGTCACACAGACTTTAATAGTGAAGAAAGTCGGTACTCTTTGACTACAACGGAAATATTACGTGCTAGCTTCGATATTCTGAAACTTGCAACTGTGAGGCACCCCGTGGATAGCTACTTATCTCTAGAAGCAAACGGATGGTTACATTTCTCACCAGCAACTTTTGAAGAGTATTGCAGACGTTATCTTCTATTCATTGGCGAATTTAAAGACAGTGAATTAATTAAATACGAAGACTTCGTAGATGACCCAGTATCGATAACCAGGTCCATAGCTCAAAGGTTGTGTTTACCTTTCGATGAATCCTTCTTGTCTACCTTTCATCTGAGCAAACTTACAGGAGACAGTGGCAGATCGGGATATACTATAGAGCTTAGGCCTAGAAAGACTCTGAAAGATAGTTTTTTAAAAGAAATTGAAGAATCTGTCAGTTATCATGAATTAGTGGCTAAATTAGCTTACAACTAAAATAGGAAATAACTTTGTTAGTTGATTTGAAAAGAATTTATACACCATCAACTGCTACTGCAGGTATCAGTAGTTTGGAAGATGTTATTGGTTCACTGCTGGATAAAAAAGAAGTAGATTTATCTATTAAAGTTGGTGATTTCACGAGTGAGCATTATTTAAAAGTAATCGCTGAGAATTATGCTAATAAAGAGATATGTCCTCTCTTGCTAATATCAGAATTACTGATGCATTGTAGACTTTCTAACGAAATACTGGAAAAGTTTCTTGTGAAGCTTAAAAGTACATATTCTGAAGATCAGGTTTTTTCAGTAGTTATTTCTAATCTTTTTATTGCAAGTCGACTAAATCTATTTTCAAAAGAGTTACAGTTATTACTTACAAAGCTTGATTTTATTGATTGTCCCTCGATAACTGTTTTCGTAGAATTTGATGAGTTCTACCGAAAAGGTGAGCTACATTCTGTAGAAGAGTGCATAAACTCGCAAGAACCCGGTGGTATTTTGCAGTGCGGCTTGGTCGCATACGCGTTGCTTAGTAACAATCATTTTAACGCTTACATTGAATTAAATGATTGGTTTGAACTATTGGATAGAAAGCCGTTCGGATTCTGCAGAACTGTAACTGATTACATTTCTACTGCAAATAGCGGTTCTTCTTCTGATGCGTTTCGCCTATTAAAAAGACATCCCCTATGCCTATTCGCTATGAGTCTTTTTCAATTAAAAGTTAAGATGAACTCTTTGGCTGATACTATGTTATCAAGCGAACAAGTTTTAGATATTAGAACGTCTGCTATGCCAGTTGTTGCACATAAGATTGATTACGCTATATGTGTGGTTCAACAATATCTTAAAAATAAGCCGACGGACTTGAGCTTTATAACATCAATGTTTAAAGGAGATGATTGGATTGAGGGCTTTCTTGAAAATATGACGAGCCTAAAAGAGTTTGATAAGTCAACTCTGCTACTTTTTGACGCAAACTCTCCTGGCGACGAACTATCCTTTGCTGAACGTTATCTGATGCGTTTTAATAATATCGTTTATGTGAAATTAGATTTCGATCCAGGACTCTATGACATTTGGAATATTGGTTGTGCAAGTGCGAATTCAGACTTTATTTCAAATGCAAACTTGGACGATAGGAAAGCTTTAGATTTCATCCCTGGCCATTTAAATAACTTTGAGGAGCAGGTGAGTTTAGTTTCTTCCCCTGTTTACATCTCAAAAATGCCTGACCGACGTCCTGAAGAGATTGATTTAGACAATTGTGAAAGTTTAGCTTTTTATGACTCAAGCCTTTACTACGGCTATCAAGACTTTTTCGTTAAATATCATGATGGGAGGGTAGTGGTTCGAAATATACCTCATTGCATGCCAGTCTGGAGAAAGAGTCTTCATCAAAAGTTCGGATATTTTAATGAAAACTGCGGTGGACCTACTGCAGATTTTGAATTTTGGATCCGATGTGCAAGTAAAGGGGAAGTGTATAAAAACACAAATAGACCCCTCGGCGTCTATTATTATTCCGACGTTACAACCTATTCGGCTAGGCAGGCCAATACTCTAGATGAAATCATTGAAAAATATATAAGGAATATTTAAATGAAGGTGTTAGTTGATGGTTTTTTCTTCCAGTTAGCAAGAAGTGGCATTGCACGTGTATGGCTTGATTTGTTAGAGCATTGGACAACTGCCTCACCAGATATCGAGTTCTATTTTCTTAATCGTGAACAGGATGATATAGAAATTGAGGGAGTAGAAATACTTCAATTTCCAAAGTTACCCATAGAACAATGCTTTGAAGTTTGGAACCTAGATCCGTGGTATTCTGATAGAGATAAAATTGACAAAATTTGTACCGATTATGGTATCGATTTGTTTATGTCTACTTATTATACATACTCTACAGTATGTACGAATGTTCTTTATATACATGACTGTATTCCTGAGGTTTTTCCTGATATTTATAATATGGAGGAACCTATTTGGAAGTTGAAAATAGAAGGAATCTATCACTCGCATGCTTATATTTGTGTGTCTCAGAATTCAGCAAATGATCTGTTCAAATTTTACGAGGTAGCAGGAAGGCCTGCGGTAGTTGCCGAAAATGCTGTGTCTAAGAGCTTCTTCAACACAAATTTAGATATTCCTACTGATAGTATTGTTCATGAGATAATAGCCAAACCTTTTGTTATTATTCCTGGCTTGTCTGCGGCTGACAGTTATAAGAACCAATTAATGGCGCTGAAAGCTTCATCTATTGTCAGAGAAAGAACTGAACTCAATATAGTTTGTACCGGTGGCAGCGCTAAACATCATCTTCCGGAGTATAAAGACGTCGTTGATATCGATACTGTTTACTGTTCTAACTTTACACTGGATGAACTTGTATTTTTGTATAACCATTCGGCGGCAGTCTTATACCCATCTCTATATGAAGGATTTGGTTTACCTCTCGTTGAGGCGTTTGCAACTGGTGCCCCTGTAATTACTTGTGCTAATTCCTCGTTAACTGAAGTAGGCGGTGATCTTGCAGTTTATACGGATCCAAATAATGAAATAGAGATGGCTAATAGGATTACTTCGTTGATTAAAGCTGATTCGAACGCATATTCAAAAATTGCGATAGAAAGGGCTAGAAACTTCAATTGGAGTAAAACCACAAAAAAAGTAGATAGCTTTGCACGGCAGCTACATCTTGAGACAAAACATTCGGTATGGATGAAAGGCAATGGTTTTATCTAAAGGTATAAGTGACATTTTGCAGTCTTGGGAGATTTCTTATGACCCATGTACAGTAGATACACTAACGAGCTTTTTAAGAGATAGTTTTCTAAATAAAGTAATGTCACAGCAAGTTGACTTAAACACCTTAAATCTGGCAAAGCCTGAAGACTTTGACCCTGGTTTATTTCTGCGTGATTTTTTAAAGTCCAGCTTTGAAAGTCAATGTTGTCCTTTTGTTATCCGTTTTACAAAATTGAACGGGGCAAAACTTTATTATTTCAGTAAATTTGAATTGCCAAAGCTTCCTATTTTTTCAGAAAGTATTTTAGATGAAATACACACTTTGTTTCCAGAAACTGAAAATAGTAAAATTAAGTTGATGGATCAATACTACAGTCATCATCTTTTTAGCTTTCTGGTTACTTTATCGGGATGGATGAACTGTTCAGATTTTACTTTAAATCCCATTGCAATAGGTGAGTTAAAAACCACTGAAGTTGCATCATTAAGTGCAGAGTGCGACATAACAATAGATCCTACCTCCGCTATACTTTATACAGGTTACTTATAGTATGAAAGTTGTAATTGAAGCTTCCCCTATTGCTTTCGGATATGAAAACCCTTTGGCTGAAACTGGGATAACGAGGGTTATTAAGAATCTGTTAGTCAAAATAGATGATTATTGCTCTGAAAATGAAACGCTTTTCCTTTTTAGTCAAGAAAATTTATGGTGTCAGTTTTTACTAAATAAATATCTTTACCAAAGCAATATTAAAAGTATATTTCCTTTAATCAATAACATACTGCTGCAGTACCATAGTGATTACTATTACACAAAAGATGTCGCGGATTTAGTAGATGTTAAGCGTGATCTGGAAACTATCAACTTTTCAAGCGAGTTCCTAGAAATTCTAGCTCAACAAACAAACTTGTTCCACTCGCATTTCCTGCCGGTTCCCACTGTATTTAGAAAGCAGTGCCGGGTAGTTTTTACAGTTCACGACATATTCCCTCTGACTCATAGTACATTGTTTGATGATAATGTAGCTTCGTTTTACAGAAACTATATCAAATCCTTCGGTTTCACTGATGTTGCAGCATGTGTTTCAGACTATACAGCCACTCAGGTAAAGAGCTACTTGCCGCAGTTCAATAGAGGTAATGTTCGAACAATTTACAATGCAGCGGACCATTCAGCGTTTTCTGAAAACGTAAAAACTGAGGTTTTGACTAATTTGAGTTTAAAGGCTGAGCATTATTTTTTATGTGTTTCAACGCTTGAGCCGAGAAAGAACTTTCCGTCTATTATCAGAGCATTTAATAGCTATTTACAAAAAAGCAAAGTAAAGAGAAAACTCGTTTTGGTCGGAAGCGTTGGGTGGCTTAGTCAGGCAGAAACCGAGAAAATTGATGAGTTAGTTAAAAGTAATGATATAGTTTTGGCGGGTAGGGTTAATGATAGTGAGCTGCATGAGTTGCTCAAGCATGCTTACGTATTTCTGAGTGGTTCATTTTGCGAGGGATTTGGCCTGGGCGCATTAGAGGCAGCTATGCAAGGTACGCTGCCTTTAGTAGCGGCGAATACTGCTCAGAAAGAAGTTATGAATGGTTTTGGGATTACTTTGGATTCTTGGGTGCCAAGCGCTATTAGTGAGAAGTTGTTAGAAATAGAAAATAGTCCGACGCCTATGGCCAAAACTAACAATAGAGAAGTTATAACAAATAAGTATAGTTGGACTTCAGCGGCATTAAAATATGTTGAGCTGTATAGAGAAATGAGTGAATCATGAAAGTTATTTTAGTTGGAAACTGTCAGGTTGAGCATATTGCAAGTTTCATGCAACAAGCTGTAGTTGACGAAAGTGTAGAGATAACTGCTGCAAAGCCTGTTTATCTAATAGAGCAAGAAGAAGTGGCTGAATTGCACAATCAAATCAGCCAGTGTGATTTGCTTATTTGCCAGCCAATAGGCGATGAATACCGCTCTAACATTGGCCTTGGCACTAAGTTTTTAATTAGCTTATTGCCTGAAAAGAGTAAATCGTTAGTAATACCAAATCTCTATTACGATGCAAGTTTTCCCACATTTGGTTATTTCAAAGACTCTTCTGGCGAGGCCATAAGAGCGTCTGACCCAATGTGGTCACAAAACCTACCATGGGGTGATTATCATGATTATCTCTTGTTTGCAGCAGTACTTCGTGGTTTGAGCGGAGCTGATTATTTACGTTTAGTACAGCAGAATTCGGGCTGGAATGTTGAAGCCATAAAGAACAATTCACTTCTTCAGATGGAAAAAAGAGATGCTAGCTGTGATATCAAAGGTATTGAGATTTTTGAATCTTTTAATGCTGACGAACTGGCTTCGGCTTTTCATTCATATAATCATCCAACGAACAAATTGATGTTAGAGCTATCGGAGCGTATTTTAAAAAAAATCTCAGTTAATTACACTAAACTAGAAACTGAAAGTGAAAAATTACTTCACCCTAAGTTACCTATTTATAGCTTTACTACCGGTTTTAACAGTTTCTCTGAAGAAACTTTGCTAAATTCATTTGAAATTTATAAGTCAGAGTATACTGATAATATTCAAAAAATATTACCAAATGTAGTCTCAAAGCAATTCTTAGATGTTTGTAAGCTTTTAACGGAAGAACAATGAGTCAAATTATTTTCCACCATATTCCCAAGAATGCAGGTACGTCGTTAAGAGCTTCTGTTGATCGTTGTTTAGATAAGAACTCCTTCTTTTGGCATTATTCGGCACCCTTAAATTTGAATTTCGAAATCAGCGATTTTTTTGCCCTCTCAAATCCAGAAGTATTTAAAGAAGAGTTGAAAAAAAAGATAGAATCTAAACGTTTCTTGGGTGGGCACTTCAGTCTCCAAGATTATTTAAATTTACGCTCTCTTTATCAAATAAATAATAATACTGTTCATTTATTCGTGCTAAGGAGCCCTGTTGAACGAGTTGTTTCTTATTGGGAATTTTGTCAGAATTTGCCAGATCATGTACATAAAACCGAACAAGATATCTCTACTGCTTTGGATGAGGGTTTTGGGTTTTTTAAAGCAGTTCCATGGGAGCAGAATTATTATATTTCTGGCCAGAACAGCTTTAACAAATCCCTTGAAGAGATCAATAAACATAAATTTATCATTGTAACTTCCGATAAGTTGGAAGTTTTAACAAATTATCTCAATATGCAATTTTCGACTGAGAAGATTAGTTCTTCAAACAAGAAGTTTAATGTGAATCCAGATCAAAATTATCAATTGAAATATTCTCACGTAAAAGATCGCATAGCAGATTTGGTAAAGGAAGATCAGAAGTTATATCAATTCGTAAGCAGTAATGGTGGAGTTTACAGTAATGTCATTTAAAGGGAAAAAAGCACTTATTACCGGTGTAACCGGCCAGGACGGCTCTTATTTAGCCGAGTTTTTATTAGAAAAGGGATACGAAGTTCACGGTATTAAACGTCGTGCTTCTTTGTTTAATACTGAGCGTGTTGATCATATTTATGAAGATCCACATAACGACAACCCTAAGTTTCATCTGCACTATGGTGACTTAACGGATACTTCTAACCTGACTCGTATTCTTCAGGAAGTGCAGCCGGACGAGGTGTATAACTTAGGTGCACAGTCCCATGTTGCGGTATCTTTTGAAGCTCCGGAATACACTGCGGATGTAGATGCTATCGGTACGCTGCGTCTGTTAGAGGCGATACGTTTCTTAGGCCTGGAAAAGAAAACCCGTTTCTACCAAGCATCTACTTCTGAGCTTTATGGTTTAGTGCAGGAAATCCCGCAAAAAGAAACAACGCCTTTCTATCCACGTTCACCATATGCGGTAGCAAAGATGTACGCGTATTGGATCACGGTTAATTACCGTGAATCTTATGGCATGTATGCGTGTAACGGCATTTTGTTTAATCATGAATCGCCGCGCCGCGGTGAAACCTTTGTAACCCGCAAGATTACCCGTGGTATTGCTAACATTGCTCAAGGGTTGGAGTCTTGTTTGTACTTAGGTAACATGGATGCATTACGTGATTGGGGCCATGCTAAAGATTACGTGCGTATGCAGTGGATGATGCTGCAACAAGACCACGCGGAAGATTTTGTTATTGCCACAGGCAAACAAATATCTGTACGCGAGTTTGTGCGGATGAGCTGTAAGGAAGCCGGTATTACTGTTGAATTCACCGGTGAAGGCGTTGATGAAATTGCCACGGTTGCTGCCGTTGAAGGTGATAATGCACCAGGCGTAAGCGTTGGTGATGTGATTGTAAAAGTCGATCCGCGTTATTTCCGCCCAGCCGAAGTAGAAACGCTGTTAGGCGATCCAGCGAAAGCTAAAGAAAAATTGGGCTGGGTACCAGAAATCACTGTTGAAGAAATGTGTGCCGAAATGGTTGAAGGTGATTTACAAAAAGCCAAGCAACATGCGTTACTTAAGAAGCATGGTTACTCAGTAGCCGTAGCGAAAGAATAGAGTAATTTTACGTTATTTAAAAAGGGGCTTAGCCCCTTTTTTTATTAATGTTAATTATGGGAAAGAGCGGATGATCAGGGAAAAACTTGCAGACGTGTTGGTTGTATCGTTGGATACCGACGCAGAGCGTAAGCAGCATATCGAAAAGCATTTTAATGAGTGCGGACTTACAGACTACCGTTTTGTTCAGGCGGTGCCCGCAGATTCAGCTTTAGTTTATGCAATGTACGCAAAAGGCAGAGTCAAAAGCTTTCCCGAGTGCTTTCGGTGTTTTAAAGCGGCTTGTGAGTGTGCCAATAACATTCTTATTCCTCAACAAGTGGCTAACTGGCTATCATTTAAAAAAGTATGGGAGATTGTTGCTGATGCAAAAGGTCCGGTACTTGTATGTGAAGATGATGTGTATTTTTACACGAATGGACTAAGCCTTCTTGATAACAAGCTCGATGAGTTACTGGATGGCAATGCACCACAACTCATCAGGCTTGGGCATTCCGGCTTAACTACCGAAACAGATCTCTCTGCACACACTCAACTTGAAATAACCAGCGATGTAGTGATGAGTAATGTAGCGCATATTATTACTCCATCAATGGCCAGATTATTACTGACTAAGTTTGACTATATTGATACTACGTCTGACATTTGGTTACACAATTGGCTTGCGAACCATCAGGGGGTCAAGTCTCAAACGGTGAAGCCGTTGATCGCCACTGATCTTTCTTTTAATAAGGCATTTGCTCAGTTTCGTTCACAAATACATCCTAAGGGTATTGATGCTGATGACGAAGAGAGAGCCCGGCAGCATATCAAGCGGGTAGCTTCAGCTGCCGAGTATAGCGCTTGGCTGGCCAAACTGCTTGGAAGTTCCCATGCGTCTGAACACGCTCGGCAACTATCCACATTTAACCAATTAACACAATCAGCCAATCCGGGTTTGGCGGGTACTCAGCGAGAGCAGGTAAAAGCTAAAGACATGCCGACTTTTTATAGTCTGGTTAAGTCGGCATTGCTGCCTGCACAAGCCGATATTTTTACTGCCCAGGAAGGTGAAGATGCGCTTTTAAAGCGGTTATTGAAATGGCACTACAACAATCCAGGTTTTTATGTAGATGTTGGGGCACACCATCCAACACGGTTTTCAAACACCTATCATTATTACCTTAAAGGATGGCGCGGTATCAATATCGACCCTATTCGCGGTGTGATGAAATTGTTTGATGAGCAACGCCCTGGCGACATGAATTTAGAATTAGGGATAGCAAACCAACAAGGTGCTTTAACTTACACGGTATTTAAAGAGCCCGCTTTTAATACGTTTGATAAAGAAAGTGTGGCCTATGCTGAAACGCGGACCGAGAAAGTTGGAGAACACGAAATTGCAGTTAAGCCTTTATCGGCAGTGTTACAAGAGTATGTGTCAGAAGAGCAGCCCATCAGCTTTTTGAATGTCGATGTAGAGGGCTTTGAGCTCTCCGTATTGCAATCAAACGACTGGCAAAGATACCGTCCAATGTTTGTTATTGCTGAAGCTTTAACTGATACCGCGTTGCTAGAAATTAACGATTACCTTAATTCTGTTAATTACGTTAGAGTTGCCTCAACTAAAAACAGTTACTTTTTTTGTGATGAAGTTGTTTGGAGCGAATTAGTTTAAAGGGGTATCGGAGACTCTTTGAGTTTTAGGGTAATCAAATAAATAAATCTATCGGATTCAATTAAGCTAGTGAAGTTTTGATTCGTAAATTAAAAAATGTAGAGCTTGCCAGGCAATTGGTCTACATTATTACCAAAGATATTGTTATTTCCACAGCGAGATCAATAAATGGCAACTCAAGAAACTTTTTCAAATTACTATCTGCTAACCGGCTCAGGTTCATACAGTATTACAGGAAATTCTACCTATACTGCTACCGGAGGCAGCTTTACGATTAATGATAATCAGGATGCGAGTGCTGATGGCCTCACAAATCCCGGGGATAACTTACAGTTTTTCTCTAATTACACCGGTTCCAACGTTACGGGTACGCTTGTTGGTACGACCCCGAATGGTGTAGTTGTTAGCCGTGGTGGATACAATTATCTTTTTACTAACTCCACGTATAGTCTTAACCAAAGTGGAATTTCGCCGAATACGAGCGATCCTTACAACTACTGCTTCCTCGAAGGTACTTCAATTAATACGCCAGAAGGCACACGCCCGGTTGAATCCATTGAAATGGGTGATAAGGTATTATCTGCCGATGGACGTGAGTTAACCGTTCGCTGGATGGGCCACGAAACCGTACGTAACGGTATTGGCGCATCTATCCATAAAGCCCCGATTAAAATCAGTGCCGGCGCCTTTGGCGATGGTCTGCCAGTTAGTGACTTATATGTTTCTAATGCCCACGCGTTTTTATTGGATGGTCACCTGGTGGTGGCAAGTGCACTTATTAACGGTGAAATAATCACCGCTGTACCATTTTCTGAAATGCCGTCTGAATTTACTTACTGGCACATTGAGACCGAAGAACATGAATTGGTAGTTGCAAACGGCGTAGCCGCCGAAACGCTATCGGGTGCGCCAGAGCGTAAGGATTTCGATAACTACGATAGTTACGTTGCCCAATATGGTGCCGATCGTATTATTCAGCCAATGGCATATCCTCGTATCAAAGACGTGGCCCAGATGCCAGAATCTTTAGTGGAGCGCTTTAATTTAGAAAAACCGGCGCTGAACTGGGATGAGCTACTCGATGCCGATGGTGCTGAAGTTGTACTAAAGCAAGCGAACAGCTAATTTATGCCTCATAAGTTTCATTTTATTGCAGGGTTGCCTCGTTCCGGGTCAACCCTTTTTTGTTTGCCCAGCGAAGCTGGCAAACCCGTCAGGTTGAAAGAAACCTGAATCACCCTGACTGAGGGGAAGATAATCCGAATGGCAAGGGCGTTG
>VAPB011285042.1_pt1 | contig 23264 bp, 30 predicted proteins | sample 3395101 | NCBI WGS metagenome assembly VAPB01 (sample SAMN08290433, study PRJNA428436) | hydrothermal vent metagenome | isolation source: Deep-sea hydrothermal vent chimney | place: Indian Ocean: Southwest Indian Ridge | reverse complement strand
GCCCCAGACGCTCGCATCCGGCCTCGGATATCGGACGCAGGAAAACCCGCCACGCCGCTTGACCGCCCCGCCCGCGTATCGTACCTTTCCGACGGTGTGGTCGCCGGGTTCCGGCGGCGCCAGGAGGGTTGGTTGTGTGTTGGCGGAGGAGAGAGATATGAATGCGAGACTGATCTTAATGTGCATCGCACTGCTGGTGGTCACTGCGGGCCAGGCGATCGCCGGGGGCAAGGGCGGCAAGGTCGAGATGTGCCATAAGGGGAACACCATCGCGGTGTCCGTCACGGCGGGCGTCGCCCACCTGAGACACGGGGACACTATCGGTGCGTGCGAGCCGGAGTCCCCCCCGGTCCCTGCCGACACTGACGGCGACGGGGTCGCCGACCCCGATGACGCCTGCCCCGACACCGCCGACGCGGCGGTTGATATCGACGGCTGCTCCTGCCAGCAGCGGGGTGACTGCGACTCGGACGGCGACGGGGTATTCGACCAAGACGATATCTGTCCCGGTACTGAGAGCAATCCGGACGCCGACGGCTGCTCCTGCCAGCAGCGGGGTGACTGCGACTCGGACGGCGACGGGGTGTACGACCAGGATGATCTGTGCGCCGACACGCCCGCAGGTGACGAGACATATGACGACGGCTGCACCGTAATCACGCTCTCGGCGTTCGCTGGCGACGATGTGAACGCACTTCCCGGCGACATGGTGTATGTCGTGGGGCAGGGCGCCGTGCTTACAGGCGACCCCGCGGGTGAGCTGATCTACACTTGGGAGCAGGTCGGGGGCGACCCGGTCGGATTCTCGTTCTCCAGCCCGCCGCTGACCGTGGACACGGAGGGGTCCGGCGGGACCGCCACCTTCATGCTGACGGTCTCCACCGCCGACGGGTCGGCATCCGCGACCGACGAATTCACCATCACCGTGGACCTCGACGCCGTGGTGCTGGAGTCCGCCGTGTGCGACCCGGACACCGGGCACTGCTACGCACGGATCGACACGCTCACATGGTGCTCCGAGATGAAGGCCGCGGCCAACGACATGTACTACGGCGGCATGCGCGGACACCTTGCGACGATCACGACCCCGGAGGAGAGGAGTTTTCTCGCGACCGTGGCCCGCAACGCGCCGGGCATCATCGCCGGGACCGACCGCTTCGAGGAGGGGGTCTGGGTCTGGGACGACGGTCCGGAGGAGGGTCAGTTGATCGAGTGGTTCCCTTGGGCGTCCCCGCCGAGCAACTTCTACCACTGGTCGTACCCAGAGGGCGAGGACTACATCTCGAACTTGGCCCGCGGGTGGGACGACCTGAACGGATGGCGGCGGTACTATGTCGAGTTCGAGCCGAGCTGGTAGGCGGCAGATGGGCATTGACAGTGTGTGGGGAGGGCCGCCCTCCGGGCGGCCGCTTTTCATTTGCGCCCGCGGGTCAGTAGCCTGTTCACCTGCAGCCCGACATCGAACACCATGACGCGCTGCTTCCGCACGCCCGCATGCCGGAGCATGTCAATCTGCCCGGCCCGCGTGTTCAGCGCGGAGTCGGTCCGCCATATCCTGAACCTGCCGTGGTGTCTCCTGCGGAGTTCCGAGGCCCTGCGGTAGTAGTGGGTGTAGTAGCGGTTCAGCGCCCCCTCCTTCGGGAGGGCGTACTGCGGGTAGCACCGCCACCAGTCCCCCGGCGCGTGGTCCCCGCGGTGCGCCTCGTCCGACCAGGGGTTCCGCCTCCCGGTCTTGGCCATGTAGCTGCGCACCACCTGCGACCTGTCCCGCTTCAGGCAGACGAACCTGACATTCGGGAACCTGTCGATCAGCATCTCGACATACGGCAGGTAGTAGAACCCGACATCCCCGACGAGCCTGCCCGGATACGACTCGATGGCCCGCGCGACGGCTTCGAAGCGCTGCGCGTCGGGCTTCCACGGCAGGTGCATCCAAGCGCTCCGCCGCCACGCCCGACCGCCTTGGTCGAGCGGCGTACCCTCATGCGAGACGCAGGCCGACCGCTGGCCGTCCAACAGGCTCGTGAGCGACAGCGTGCCGCACCTGCCCGTACCCAGTCCTATCACGATCCTCTTCCGCATGCAGTCGGGATCGCGCGGGAAAGAACACACAACAGCCCGAACAAGGTGTCCCGCTAAGGAGGGGCCCTTATGTTGACAATTCTATTTCGTCTAAAACGCATAGCGATGACTATGAAAGTTTGGAAAGATGTGCCAGGCTGGTTCTGCGATGGCGACGCGCGGTTCGTGTCAGAAATATGCCGCAAAATAGTCGACGGCACCGTCGTCGAGGTCGGCAGTTTCGCGGGCCGCAGCACGGCCGTCATGGCACCGATCTGCATTGCCAACTGCACGGAACTTCATTGCATAGACAAATGGCACATCCCAGTGCCGCAGACTGACCGTGTCCGAGGGTGGCGCGGCGATATGGTCAAAGTGCTGCGGGCTGCGGCGGCGCCGCACCGCGCAACCAACCTGCGGCATGTCTTCCGGCGCAACATGAAATCGCTCGGCCTTTGGGGCGCATTGACAGCCCATCAGTGCGACAGCGCCGTTGGGGCCGGGTTCTTCACGGACAGCTCCGTCAACTTCTGCTTCATCGACGCCGACCACACACGCATGGGCCTGACAAGGGACATCGATGCTTGGTGGCCGAAAATACTGCCAGGTGCGGTCATTGCCGGACATGACTGGCACATGCGGAGCGTCAGGGAGGCCGTACACGGGTTTTTCGGGCCGCTCGGCCTGCTTGTTGTGCGTGATAGGAGTACCAAGCGGCACGCCTGCTGGGCTGCGGTGAAGCCGCGTACGACCTAGCTAGGGCATGGCCACATACGCAGGCGGTACGGTCTACAGCAGCTCCTGGCCTATGCGGCCCCCACCGCTGATGAAGTGCATGCGTTCCTCAGCCCCGGCGAAGTGTACTACGATGCTGCGGGCCGTGTCCTCCGACCCACCAAGCCCCCACCTGAAGAGGCCCTTCGGCCCCCTAACCTCGTCGAGCCGCAGTTTGCTGTCGCTCGGCATGCACCTGTCGATCCGTGGACTCGGCATGGTGCGCCCGCCGCCCTTGTTGTGGCACCACAGGATGTCGTGTATGTCTTGGTGCGTGTCGTCGTGCTCCTTGAAGAACGCTGTGTTGCAGACATAGAACGCGCCGCACATCCTCCTACCGCCCTCGATCCTGATGTCGGAGCCGAGCCTCGCCCGGGCGAGATCTCCGGCCACGGTCACATCGAACACATGCGGGTCGCGCCGAACGCCGAACATGACCGCGTCAGGGTGCTTCGCCACCCCCTCCTCCACATAGTCGAACCAGTCGTCGCTCAGGTCGGTGTCCGCGTCGGTCTTGACGAACCACTCGCCAGTCGCCAGCGTGTTGAGGCTCCTGGTGCAGTGCAGGATGTGGGTTAGGTAGTCCCATCCCGGGGCGTGATCCGGCCTGTGTACGAAGTCGCAGTGAGGGCCGAGCTCCTCGATCTCGGCTTCGGTCAGGAACGCCGACCCGAGGTGGACGCGGCCGTGCGGGTGCATCCTTGGCAGCAGCATTTTCAGGCGGGGGAGGTGCTGAGATCCTCCGTTGATGAATATGTCGATGCTGTCCCTGGTGAGTCCCATGTCATCCTCCAGTGAGGGCGTCCTTTCGGAAAGTTTATTAGGGCGCGATCAGCCCGATATTGTTTGCATCCAAGCCCGGATCGGGATGGATGATCGCCTCAGACTGTCGATACTCGTGGTGACCTCCGGCAGGCCCACCCTGTCCAGGACCGTCTGTAGCATATTAGACGCGGGATTTAGGGATGGGGACGAGGTGGTCGTGGTGACGGACGGCCCCACCGAGCTGGCTGGGATGCTCAGTGAAATACCGCCCGGACAACTCAAGGTGCTGGAACACCCCGAGACCGACAGGCTGTGTCGCTCCGGCGTGTTGCGGAACAAGGCCATGCAAGCCGCGACGGGGGACTGGATCAGCTCGATGGATGACGATGACGTGTACACGCAGGGCGCGCTTGCGAGGGTCAGGTATCACATAGGCAGGAACCCCGGCAGGCCGTTCATCTTCAGGATGGTGGCCCCGTGGGGCGAGACCCTCTGGAGGACGAACGGCAAATGGCGGAGAAAGCTCGTGAGCTTCAGGAACGTCGGCACCCCGATGATCGTCGTGCCGAACGACCCGGAGAGGTTGGGCGTCTGGGGTTGCCAGAGGAACGGTGACTGGGACTTCGTCCGGACGACGCTGGAGAAGTATCCGCCGGACTCGGTCGTACTCGTGGACGATACGATATGCGTGTGCAACCCGGACACCGAGATTGGGTGGTGAACTAATGCGATGTCTTCTAATACTCAGCATGCATAGGTCCGGTTCCTCCTGCACGACAGGTTGCATGAACATCTGTGGGCTTTCGTTGGGAAAACACCCGACTCAAGTGAAGAACGAGTTCAACCAAAAAGGGTATTTTGAGAACAAGAGTATTTTGGGTTTCAACGAATCTGTGCTGGCGGACATTGGCGGTGCCTGGAATTACTCTGATCCTCTGACTGCATCACAGATCCAGAAATCTCTTGGGTACAAGGATGCTTTGTCATGCATTCTCGAGCAGGAGTTCCGCAGCGATTTTGTGATAAAGGACCCAAGGATTGCGATACTGCAAGATCTCTATCTTGTAGCTTTGGCTGAAAGGCAAGTAGATGTCAAGGTGCTGCGATTGAGAAGAGGCATCGACTCGGTTTGCCGATCCTTGGAGAGAGTGCAAGGCATCGGTCGAACGCAGTGCGTACAGCTAGATTCCCTCTATCAGGCCTACATCGATCGCATGGTTTGTCACGCCTCCCATCTTGAGATGGACTTTGCGAGCCTGTTGGATGACCCTGCAACAGCCGTCCGCGAGATATGCGATTTTGTGGGCATGGAGTTCGACAAGCATAAGGAGATCGAGGATTTCGTCGAGAGAGGAATGGTGAATTTTTGAATCATTCGGCATACATATCCACGGCCATCTTCGCGGATATGATCCACCTGTCCGACCGCGATGTCCCAACCCCATAAAGGCCTCCATTGCCGAGGTGGACACTGCACATCTCGTCCGTCCCGGGATACAGGAACTCCATCGCGCTTAGCTCCCGCAGCCACTTGCCAGCCCGCCGCCTGGACCTTCTCAATGGCACGGAATGGCTCGTCCACGAGCGCATGTCGGCCGCCAGCTTGTTATTGCGACTCAGTGTCAGAGAAATCCAGTCAAGGTTGTTTTCAAAGGCGTGCTTTGCCAACTCCCATCCCATGTCGCGCGAAAGGCGTCCGAAGCATTTCCAATATCCAGACTCGGCATCGAATCGCACGCACCGGGTGCGCATGTCCAGACGGGCTGATCTCAACATGTCGCCGTTCAGCATGTCGAGCCACACAGTCGGAAACCTGCCCTGCCAGTGTCGGCTCGGTATGCTATACGGCATGCCCACAATGAAGCAGCCTTGGTCGATGTACCTCTTGCAGAAATCCAGCCAGCCGGGCGATGTGACTATGATGTCCGGATCCGCGACGATCACATGCCTAGATGTCGTGCGGGCGAAGAGTCGATTCAGCGCCTCCCCGTGCTGGTTGCTGTCCACCGTCTCCTTCGGTTCGAAGAAATCGATGTGCAGCGACTTGGTCGTATGCGATTGGCAGATCGTCTCCAGCAGCTTCCGGGCATGTGGATCGGACGAGTTGTGGGACACCAAGAGATTGCAGGACGCCAGATCGGCGAACTTTTCCAAGGAGTACAGGAACACTCCGAGGCACTCGACATCCCTTCGGCAGCATGTGTGTACGCACACATCTGTCATCATGTCACGCTTTTTCTGCAGATGGTGACGGACGGGTGTGGTAGCAGAGTAATATACTCGTACCTCATGCCTGATAGCATGGACTTTGCGTAACGGATTGGAAGCCTGCCGTACTTCAGCATCCATGCGTTTCCGTCCCTCTCCGTAGATCCGCCCTCGAAAATCAACAAGCCGCCTTTTCTGATTTTTGCGTCCCACACATCGAAGAGTTTTTGCAATTTTTTGCCGTCGTTCGAGATGTCGAGATGCAGCATATCTACCGCTCCATCTCCAAATTGCCCCGCGGCTTCAAGGGCGTCCTTCTGAACCAGATTTATGTTGTGCGAGACGAATTCGTTTTCCAACGCACGCAGGACGGTTTCGTAATGCGCGTGCGTGTACTCGTAGTCGTCAAAGAGATCGAACCCCCAGACTTGAGCGTCAGGGCAGCCGCGGGCAAAGGACGCTATGCTGTATCCGTCCAGCACGCCGCACTCCACGATGACTTTGGGCCGATGCACGGCGGAGAGCGACTCGAACAGCTTTCCGTAATTGTTCTTTTTGTAGGAGCTTCTCATTCCGGCTCTTCCCCGTCGAATGTGACGACATTCTTCCTGGTCGAAAAATCGGCTTCCGTATACGCGGACTCCAAAAGTAGCTGAAATTCGGCTGTCGTGTACGGTATGCGGTGATGGCCGTACCACCATCCCAGATTCTTGTCGTTCTCGTCTTGCGAGAAGAAGAAACCCTTGCAGAGTTCATCGGCTCCCCCATCCCGTGTTTTCCGAAGCGTGGCGTACCCGAGATGGATGAGATATCCGTCCCGAAACACATTGAAGTTGCATGTCTTGAACCCGCGAGAGAACAGAGCAGGGGCGTAACTCACATGGATCCAGCCCCCGTTGTTCATGGGCGGGAGGCCGTGTTCCCGCCAGCCGGACATCCTAGCCAGCCCGCCGTTGAAGCTGGGCCAACCGCCCCGCTCCGCGACACTTTCCCATTGGACAGGCGCGTCGTCGCCAAGATCGCGAATGTTGACTGGCGCGTCGAACACCTTCATGCCGTCGATGCGGTTGACGAGGGCGCCCACATTCATAATCGCCGGATCCGTGTCCATGCACGCCTCCATCGCCGGGATCATGTCCCGCGACTTCTCCATGAACAGGATGTCCGAGTCCACCACGAGTGCGAACTCCGTCTCGACGCGCGTCAGGCCCATGTTGACCGACTCCCCGTGGCCCTTGCTTATCTTTTTGCTGCCCAAGGATCGCCTGTCGCCCTTCCGTCTGTCGCCCCGCCGCCCGTCATCCTTGGTGCAGATCCGCCGTCCATCCCTCCCGGCCGTGTTGTAGTATGAGATGTCGGCCGGCTCGCCAGTGTGTACCACCTCCACGAAGTCGAGGTCGTCGGCCAGCCTGTCCAAGAAACCCAGAAGGGCCGCGTCCGACGAGCAGTCGTCTACGATCAGCAGTTTCGCACACTGCTCGCGCGGCACATGCGCCAGGAGGGATTCGATGCTGGCCCGGAAGATCGGGTAGTTGTTGTACACCGCGTAGAGTATCGTCGTCCTCATGCCGCCCATGATGGCGGAAAAACAAAACATAACCTTGGTAATGTTTGATCCTGCCGCGACAGGGCATGGAGCTTGGCGGTTGGGCATTCGACATGGCGGTCATCGACTGGATTCACGAGCACCTGGCACCCGGCTCGACCATACTGGAGTTCGGGAGCGGTGCTGGCACGGGCGTGCTGTCCGAACGCTACCGGATGTTCTCCGTCGAAAACGACCCTGCTTGGGTTGGCAAGTACGACTCGACTTACATCCACGCTCCGATCGTTGGCGGGAGAGGCCCGATCCGCTGCGGGATGGGACGCCGCTGGGGCTGGTACGACACCGATATTCTCCGCTGCGAGATGCCGTCCGAGTACGACATGATACTGGTGGACGGCCCGCCCGGCTACATCGGCAGGGGCGGCTTCCTGACAAACATCCACCTTTTCAGGCGCGATGTGCCGATACTGCTGGACGACACGAACCGACCGGAGGATTTAGCTTTGCGAGATGGAGTTGCCGCCGCTTTGGCGCGCGCTTGGGAGGAGTTCAAGTGCGCGAGCGAAAAGTCCTTTGCGGTGATAATGCCCTGATGAAATGGTTCTTCTGCTTCCATCTCGATGACACGCCGCGGTCGATTCTCAAGCGGTCCTTGATCCAAGTAAGCGTCATAACCGCCTTGGAGAACACAACCTTGGAGCCGTATTGCCTGTGCGACGACCCGCCCGCGGATTTGGCGGAGTGGCTGGTCGCACAGGGCGTAACGGTCATACCATACGCAAGTCCGCTGCGACCGGCCATACGGAAAGTATGGTCGGACATCACCGTCTGCGGTGTCTTCCTGCGCCTGCACATCCCGGCGGTAGCCGCAGAGATGGGTATCGACGACGAGCATGTGCTGTACACCGACTACGATGTGATGTTCATGCGGGATCCGACCGCGGGCCTCATGGAGTTGAGGCCGCGACTGTTCGCGGCGGCGCCGGAGGTGGGTTTCGACCGTGTGGGCGACCTGAAGAACGCACGCCGCAGGCGAGGACAGCCGTCAATCAACAGTGGCGCCATGGTGATGAACCTGCCGAAGCTGCGCGAGTCGTACGACCACTTCATAGACTGGACGGCGAGGAAGTGCCGCATCTCGTGGTCCCACGACCAGACCGCCTACAACCGCTTCTACGGCCGGCCGAGGGAGTTCGGCGGGGTGCCGTGGGACGAGTTGCCCTTCCGCTACAACTGGAAGCCCTGCTGGGGGCTGGGTGGCGGCGACATCATACATTTCCACGGCCCGAAGCCGTACAGGGTGGACGAGTTCCTCGCGCAGCCCGACGACGGCGTCGTGCATCCGGCGCGCATCACGCGGTCGCACCCGCTGTTGAAGGGCGACTACTTCAAGGCGTCGGAGATGTGGCAGGGGATAGCCGACTGCGTGCGCTTGCCGTGATGTTTTGTTATCAACTCGTGGTGATGTTTTCTGCCGCGCCGCATCTCCATGAAGGTAGCCATATTCACCCTGACCAGAAACAGGCTGTCCCGCACCAAGCGCAGCTTCCTGTCGCTCCGGAGGCACGCGGGCCAGCCATTCGAGCATCACATTGTGGATAATGGCTCCACAGACAGCACCGCCGAGTGGCTGCGAGAAAACGAACACTGCTTCGAGAGCCTGATGCTGCTGCCGGAGAACGCTGGCATACCCGTCGCCTCTAACATCGCCTTGGACGAGATCAGGAAATCCGCGTGCGACCTCATAGTCAAGATGGACAACGACTGCGTGATAGAGACCGACGCCATACTGCCGAAGCTGACCGACGCATTCGTGAGGCTCGGGTTCGGGAGCAAGTGCATACTGTCGCCGCATGTCGCGGAGGTGCAGCATGTGCCGCGACTGTCGTATTGTTCGGTCGGGGATCACACGATAGGGATCACCGGGCATGTGGGCGGCATCTTCTTGGCGGCGAGGTCGGGCATGTACAGGAAATACAGGTACCCGGAGTACTTGGCCAAGGATTGGGGGTCGGACAGCCATGTGTGCATGTGGATGCGGAAGAGGCGGGGCCTCGTCGGGTATGTGGAGAACCTGCTGGTGAGGCATGATCCGTAATGGGCGACCCGTCTTTCTACATCGCGATGAGGCAGAGTCCGGACTGGAGGACGCAGACATACGCGGATTTGGAAAACACCCGCGATTTCTGTCGTGCCATCGGCCGTCCGGAGGACTTCATCATCAGGGCGGTCAAGCTGTGGGACAGGACATTCGGGATTTCCTTCTTCGAGACGAGGCAGGAGATGAAGGAGATCACGCTCTCCAACCTGCGCGACTTGGAGGGCGCGCAGATGGTGACCCTGGACATCAGGCAGAACCAGTTTGAGCCGGGGGTCTATGTCTTCACCGACGACGACGACTGGCTGCATCCAGGGATATACGGCAGGCTGTGGAAGGACGGCCTAGGCGACCACGACGCCTTCCGGTGGGGGTTGGCGGCCTACCGCGGGGACATGGAGCTTTTCGACCACATGGAGTGGTCGTCGAACAACTACGCCGTGACCTCGGATTTCCTGAACAGGCGCCCCAAGAACTTGGTTCGGGTGTTCCAGCACTGGCGCGCGATATCCACCTTCAGGAGACAGAGGCGATCCGTGCGGGTCGCCGACTTCCCGCAGGATTTCCTTTGCGTCACCCACAAACACCCGGCGACCGCCATACGCATGCAGGCGCTGTTCCGCGAGGAGTACTCCTCGGCCGTACTCAGGAGGCTTGTCGAGGAGTATGTGGACAAGGCGAGCCGTTGCGAGATGCCGGACAGCATGCAGTGGGCAGCGCCTTACGCCGACAGGGCGAACAGATTCTTCTCGAACCTGTTGAAGTCAGCATATTGAGGCTAAACGCGGGCCTTCTATAAACTGTTTACGCCTCGCTCAAGTCTGGGAGGCGAAAAGATGATCGACCTGTTCAAGGTGCACATGCCGCCGGGAATCGACGAGAGGATGTCCGCCACCCTGTCGTCTGGCTATGTGACCGAGGGCCCCCGGGTCAGGGAATTCGAGGGGAGGATGGCGGACTACCTCGGCAACCCGCATGTGGCCGCCGTCAACTCCTGCACGAGCGGGCTGACCTTGGCCTTGCTGGTGGCGGGCGTGGAACCGGGCGACGAGGTCGTGACAACCCCGATGACCTGCATGGCGGGGAACATCCCCATACACACGCTCGGGGCCAAGATAGTCTGGGCCGATGTGGATCCGACGACCGGGAACATCGATCCGGCGTCGATAGAGCGCGCGATCACCGGGAAGACCAAGGCCATCTTGTATGTCCACTGGGCCGGACAGCCCGCGGACATCGGCCGCATCACCGCCGTCGCCGAGAGTCACGGGCTGAAGGTCGTCGAGGACGCGGCGCATGCCCTCGGGGCGGAGTACGGCGGGAAGAAGATAGGTAACCACGGGGACTTCGCCTGCTTCTCGTTCCAGGCGATAAAGCACATAACCACGGGCGACGGCGGACTCGTGGCGTTCAGCGGTGCCGAGGCGGAGGAGAGCGTCGACCGTTTGGCGAGGATGCGGTGGTACGGCCTGGACAGGAGCTTCAACAGGTCGGTTACGAAGTGGCACACGGACATAGCCGACATCGGCTTCAAGATGAACATGAATGACATCGCGGGGACGCTCGGCGTCGCGCAGATGGACCATGTGGAGCGCATCGTCGGCGCGCACCGGGGTAACTCGGAGAGGTACGACCGCGAGTTGTCCAGTGTCCCCGGCATCACGCTTCTGAGGAGGGAGCCGCGATCCAGAACCGCCGCGTGGATATACACCCTGCTGCTGGACTCCGAGCCGGAGAGGGAGAAGTTCGCGGCGCATCTGACCGCCAACGGGGTGGCATGCAATGTCGTGCATGTGAGGAACGACGGGTACTCCGTCTTCGGGAAGTACCGTGCCAAGCTGCCCGGCGTGGACGAGTTCTGCTCCCGGATGATTAACATCCCCTGCGGGTGGTGGATGTCGGATGGCAACATGGACACGGTGGTGCGCGTCATAAAGGAAGGATGGTGAGATGGAACTCCGGAGGATCGAGACCAAGGGGAAGGACGGCGAGCCGAACGGATGGATTATCCCCGTCTTCCGGGACTACGACGAGTTCTTCAAGGGCTACCGCGTCCGTTTCGTCTACGCGTCGGCTGTCGCGCCCGGATCCAGCAAGGGTCCGCATGTGCACTACAAGCGCCAGTGCATGCTGGTCCCGCTTGTGGGCAGGATCACGGTCGTCAAGATGGTGGACGGTGAATATGTGAGGTGCGAGCTGGACGCGGCGAACCCGTCCGTCTGCCACATCCCGACGCACACGCCGTTCCGTGTAGCGAACGAGTCCGACTCGGAGGCGATACTGCTGAACCTGGCCGACCACGCATGGCGACCGGACGACCAGGACGCTCCCTCGGTGGACGATTGGAGGGAGGGCGAATGAGGTTCGGGCCGAACACGAGGTGCGTCGTCACCGGAGGGTTGGGGTTCATCGGTAGCCACTTCATAGAGAAGACCCTCTCCCTGGGGTGGCACATCATCAACATCGACAAGGTGACGTACGCCTCGCGGGACATCGACCTCGGTGGCAACCCGAGGTACAGGCACATCAAGGAGGATATCGCGGAGATAGCCGACCTGCCGTTTTGCCACCTGATAGTCAACTTCGCCGCCGAGTCCCATGTGGACAATTCCATAGACGGGTCGATGCCGTTCGTGAAGTCCAACTTCTTGGGGGTACACAACCTGTTGGAGATACTCCGCAGGAGGATGCAGGAGAACGCCAGCAAGTCGTGGTCGTACACGCCGCCGCTGTTTCTACAGATATCCACGGACGAGGTCTTCGGCGACATACTGGAAGGCTTCTTCAAGGAGGACGCCCGGTTCAATCCCTCGAACCCGTACTCAGCCACCAAGGCCGCGGCGGAGGCGCTGGTAGTCGCGTGGGCAAGAACGCATGGCATACCGTACATGCTTACGAGGACCACCAACAACTACGGGCCGCACCAGCACCCGGAGAAGCTCGTCCCAATGGCGATATCGAAGTGCATCAAGGGCGAGAAGCCGATCGTCCACGGGTCCGGAGAGTATGTGCGCAACTGGATACATGTGGAGGACAACATCGATGCCATTATGACGGTGCTACAGAAAGGCGAGGTGAACGAGTCATACCACATCGCCAGCCAGGAGGAGTACACCGTGGTGGAGATCATCGCCAAGGTCCTCGCGGTGTTCGGCAAGCCGTACGACGACTCCACCGTGGACTCGTCGTCGGACAGGTCCGGCGCCGACCTTCGATACGCGCTGGACACCGCGAAGATAGAGGCGCTCGGTTGGCGCGCGAAGCGGAGCATGGACAAGGAACTCCCCAAGATGGCGAGGATAGCACGAAAGGCGAAATGATGTTTAAGCACAAAACCATATCGCTGCGCCCGATCGAGAGGGGAGACTTGGCATTCCTCCGTCGGTTGCACAACGACCCGACGACGATCGCCAATCTCACGGACACGATACTTGTCAACGAGATACAGCAGGAGAGGTGGTTCGAGTCCGTGTGTACATCCGCGTCGTCCATGCGGCTGGCCGTGCTGGATGAAGGCGACGAGATTATAGGCTGCGTGCGGTTGGACCACTACGACCCGCGCAACAGGAGCATCCAGGCCGGCGGCGACATAGCCAAATCGCACAGGGGGAAGGGTTTCGGTTCGCTGATGTTTGAGGCGTGCATCGCGTATGTGTTCGGCGTGATGAATTGTCGGAGGGCCTACCTGTCCGTCTTGGAGACCAATGTGGTCGCGATCGGACTCTACAAGAAGTATGGGTTCAAGGAGGAGGGCCGCAGCACCCAAGCCATTTACCGGGACGGCAAGTATCTGGATTACATAAACATGTACCTCTTGCGGTGATCCTATGGTGTGCGACCCCAGAGAGTATTGGGACAGGCGGTACGCGCGGGAGGGAGTCCGCACCGTCGGTCGTAGCGGCATGGACGACGCGAGCGTCGCCCGTCAGGGGGACACCTTCGCCGCCGCCGTCTTGGGCATGCTGCCGTTCCGCGCTGGCCGAACGCTCGACTTCGGGTGCGGCGTCGGCCGCCTGTTCGACGACCTCACGGTGCAGTCCGAAGTGTGCCTCGGTGTAGACCTCTGCGAGGAGGCCGTCGCGACGGCTAGGATTCGGTGCAGTAGCCCGTCCTTCTTCCACCTCAAGGGCGACTTCATACCGTTCCCGGATGGGTTCTTCGATTGCGTTGTCGCCTGCACCGTCCTGCAGCACATCGTGGCCCCTCCGCAATTCGCCCTGTGGTGCCGTGAGATCAACCGGACGCTCGCACCAAGCGGTTGCGTGGTGGTACTCGACGACAACAGCACTGGGCGATCCGCCGCGCATGTCGAGTTCCGCCGTCCGCGGACAGTGGCCGAGGCGCTGGGCGTCCTGATCGAGGAGGAAGCCACGGTGTCCGCCGAGAGGCCGGATTCGCACTGGGTCTTCAGGGGGAGGAGATCGTGAAGAGGGTGATAATGGCCGCGATACCGAGATCGGGCAGCACATGGTTCTGTCGCTCGCTCGCCGGGAAGCCGCAGGGCAACATGTGGGGGCGCGGCCACCAGGACATCGTGAAGACCCATTTCCCGGCCCCGACCGTGCCGCTTCCGGACGGCTGGTGCGCCGTGTTCATGTTCGGCGACCCGGTGGCGTCGGTCGCCTCCACCATAAAGAACCGCAACGAGGGGACGCACTACCGGAACTGCGCATGCCCAATCCCGCCGGGGTGGTCGGTGGACCTGCGGGCGCGAGACTGGCTGGGGTACGAGAGGATGTTCGACTCCTGGACATCCTTCCCCGGCGCGCTGTGCTTCCGGTACGAGACCGCACACAGGCACGCTAGGGAGATCGGGGAACACACCGGCTGGGAGTTCGACTTCCTGCCGGCGCGACCGAGGAAGGGCAGGGCGTGGCTCAAGGATGTGTCGATGATCGAGGAGACATACGGCTCGCTGTGCAGTAAGGTTCAGGCCGCCCCGGACTGCTGGGTTGTGCAGCCAACTACCACTCCTCGCTAGAATCCCATCTGCTATATTGTATCCCGGAAGGCGGCGGACGCATGCAGTGGTCAGAGATAGAGGGGTGGTTCAGCGAGCAGGATGCTGAGTTCGTCTCCGACCTGTGCCGCCGAACAGGCGGCACCATGGTGGAGATCGGTGTATTCAAGGGCAGGTCCACAGCGGTGATGGCTCCCGTGTGCCTAGCTGCCGGCCGCGACTACCATGTCATCGACAACTTCTGGGGAGCCGAGGAGTGCGACCCTGCGACTGTGGCCCAGCGGTCCGAGAAGGTGCTGACAGCGTTCAGGAGGAACATGAAGTCGCTCGGCCTGTGGGACAGCATCACCGTCCACAAGTCCGACAGCTACGCCGCGACGGCGGCGTTCCCGGACGCATCGCTTGGGTTGTGCTTCATCGACGCCGACCACACCTTCGAGGGGTGCGTCCGCGATTTGGAGTCCTGGTGGCCGAAGGTGACGCCGGGCGGCGTACTCGCGGGCCACGACTACTCGGACTCGCGCAGGTTCACCGTTCTCCCGGCCGTGGATGCCTTCGTCGCGTCCTGGAGTCTCCGCCTAGAACACGGACGCGCCAAACGGCGGAGCCAGCGGCATGTCTGTTGGGCGATCCGGAAGCCTGTATATAATCCTGTATGAAATCCATCCACGACCGCGACCACAAGGTCTCAATCGACGACTTCGGCACGCCGTCACGATCCCCGACGACAGTCGGCGCTATGGTCGCATCGATGCCCAAATTCCTCGCCGCGAACGGGCTGCGGGAACTCGCGGCGGCGATTCGATCAGCTCGGGACGGCGGACATCCTGTCGTGTTCGCCATCGGCGGGCATGTCATAAAAACCGGATGCTCTCCGTACATCATCGACTTGATGAACCGCGGCATCGTGACGCATGTGGCCATGAACGGCGCGGCGGCCATACACGACGCGGAGATCGCGATGCACGGCAGGACGAGCGAGGATGTCGACGACACCCTACGCAAGGGCGAGTTTGGCATGGTCTCCGAGACGATGTCGCTGTTCGACGAAGCATATCATATTTGCGGCAGCGAGTCGGTCGGCCTCGGCACCGGCCTTGTCCTGGGGCTTGGGAGGGAGATGGGCGATGACGAGCCAGTGCCGTACGCAGAACACAGCATCCTGTGCGCCGTCGGGGACAAGGACATGGATTTTGGCAATCCAGCAATCACGGTGCATATGGCTGTGGGTGCCGACACGGTCCACATGTCGAGTCACTTGGACCCGGAGACGCTCGGCATAGCGCTGGTGGCCGATTTCCGGTCCGTCTGCAAGCTCGCCGAGAGGTTGCAGGGCGGCGTGTGGGTGAACATCGGCTCGGCCACCCTCCTGCCGGAGGTTTTCCTGAAGGCCGTCTCATCCGCCATAACGGCCGGGACCGACCTTTGCGGCATGACCACGGCCGACATGGACATGATACGCCATTACAGGCCGACGAACAATGTCGTCCGCCGCCCACCCGGTCGGGGGGTGCAGTTGACGGGCCACCACGAGGTCATGCTGCCGCTTCTGCACCAACTCCTGATTTGATCCGCCCGTTTTGTGAACTCTTATGCACGCCTGCCTTGTCAGAGGAGGAGGTGTTATATGCATCTGGTACCCAGAAGGAACACGGATCAGGTCAAAGTGGCCGGCGCAGACTTGGATCAGGTCGTGGAGGTCGCCGAGGAATCGGACGGCGGCGTGAACAAGGCCGACCACGCCACCGTGGACACGGCCAGGGTTCATGACCACGGCATCAGTTCGCGGGACCACGAGAACCAGTCGGCCCAAAGGATTCTCCGACAGGATGTGACGAAGCCCGATGGATTGGATGAATCGCGAGGCCTGCTTATGCCGGATCACGAGAACGAGTCCGGCGGGACTTTGCTGACCGATCCGCTCAACAACTAGCGGAGGTCCCGTGGACTACGACGGCATAGTCGGACAGGTAGTCGCCAGTCTTATGGAACCCCTGCGCGAGCGCAGGGACTACGGCGGCAACCAGCTCGACAAGGGACGCGATGCCGCAGGCGGATGCGGATGCGAAGAGTGTACTGGCGCGCCCGGATGTGGGTGCTGCGAGGAATGTGGCTGCGGATAGCTGCCCGATAACAAGGAGAAGAGAAAATGGCGACTGAAGAGCAGAAGGGTATGGGGAGCCGCCCGGCTATCGTCCAAGGCGCACCGCTATCGGACGAGGGTACGGAGACTCCGGGAACAGGCGAGCCGAATGTCAGGGACGCCGTCGAGAAGACCACCGACATGGGCGCCCAGACCATGGGCCACGGAGGCACCATTGACACGCCGGCCGACGGCGATAGGGGAGTCCAGCACCAGGATCCTGCCCGCCAGCAGTTCGAGGGGCAGCGGGGCGCGGACTTCGACAAGAAGGACATTATCCGGCCCGAGAAGACAGCCGGGAAGGCCGAGGGCGGATACATCCACCCGAGCGGTACCGGGCAGACCAACCCCGACACGGCACCGTAACGGCGGAAACCGTAGGCCAAAGGCGACGCGGCAGATTGTGGTGGCGGCAGGGCTGTCCTCACGCGTCGGCATGGGACGATAGCCTAGCGGAGACCCCGTTATGAGCCTCTTGACAAGGATGGCGTCGATAGTCACCAGGACCGCCGGGCCGCGTCCGCCCAAGCGCCCTGAGACCCTTGGCGAGCTGGTCGGCCAGTCCGGGTTCGTCGAGCAGGTCCAGCTCATCCTCGCGGGGGTCCGCAAGGGGAAGCCGTTGGGCCACATCCTCCTCACAGGCCCTCCTGGCACTGGCAAGACGACGATAGCCGAGGTCATAGCGAACGAGGTCGGCGGCAGGCTCATAAAGACCGAGGGGAAGTCGCTGGACAGCGAGAAGGCCGTGCGTCTGCTGCTGGCGGGCCTCCGGGCCGGAGACATCGTTTTCGTGGACGAGGTCCACGGAATCCCGCGGAAGGTGCAGGACTCGCTCCTGATCCCGCTGGAGTCGAACGAGATGGAGGTCAGGACCAAGGACGGATCGTTGAGGGTGAAGCTGCCTCGATGGACCCTGATCGCTGCCACCACCCTGCCGCAGAAGCTGGACCCGGCGCTCAAGCGGCGGCTTCCGAACAAGTTCAACCTCAAGCTGCTCTCCAGCGAGGACCTGATCCCGATAGCGAAGGGCATGGCCGATTCCATGGGCATCGAGTACACGGACGGAGCCATGCGGATGCTCGCCGAAATGGGCCACGGCACGCCTGGCATCACGAAGAACATGCTCAACAGCGCGGAGAACGCAATGCTCCGCATGCACGAGACTGGCGCCAAGTCCGACAATGTGGTGGATGAGGCGGTCGTCAGGTTCATGCGGCAGAAGACAGGTCGAGACCGCATCGGCCTGGACGACAACCAGCGGATGATCTTGGAGACGCTGAACAGCAACCAAGGCCGCAAAACATCCCTTAGCGCACTTGCCGATGTGACCGGGCTGGATCGGAGCGCCATCGAATCCAGCTTTGAGCCACTGCTGGTCCGCTTCGGCCTCATGCGCCGCGGCAGCGGCGGACGCGAGATCACCGAGAAAGGCCGCGCACACCTCGCCGTCGCCTAGAATTGCCCAACAGCGGTATTTCTCGGTGAGGCGGTCACATGCTCATACAGGTAATAGGTCAGGTTCCAACGCCCGGCATGGTCGTGGGCATAGACGAGGCGGGGAAGGGGTGCGTCCTAGGTGACCTTGTCATCGGGGCGGTGTTCTGGAATGACGATGAGCCGCCGATCAAGGGCCTCCGCGACAGCAAGGTGCTTTCTGCGAAGCGCCGCGAAAGCCTTTTCGACGAGCTGAAGTCCATCTGCCCATGCGTGACGATCTCCATACACGCCCACGAGATAAAACCCGGAAACATACTTGATCTGCAGACGGCGGCCACCCGCATGCTGCTGCAGAGGTTCAGGCCCCGCCGCGCGATCATCGACTGCCCGCACGCCACCCCGCCGAAGTTCGCCAGACTCGTGGCCGCACCAGGGGTGGATGTGATCGCGGAGCACAAGGCAGACCAGAGGCACAGGATCGCCTCCGCGGGCAGCATTGTGGCCAAGGTAATCCGCGACAGGAAGCTGAAACGCATGGGCGATTTCCTCGGCGCGGATCTTGGATGCGGCTATCCGGGCGACACCAAAACAAGAGCGTGGCTAGAATCACTTGCTGGCGTGACGGACCCCAATGCCAGCCGCATAGTCAGGTGGGGCTGGTCCACATGCGAGGACATTCTCGGCCCGGAACGCGTGGAGTCCGAACTGGCCGAAGGGAGACGACATGGCGAAGAGGAAAAGTAAGAACGCTGCCAATGGCGCGCCAGAGGGCATCGCGGTCGATACCGGAGAGAACCAGACGCAGACGCCAGAGGCCACGAAGGCCAAGGCTGTCTCTGAACGGCTCACCGAACTGGAGCAGGCGATGGGGGCGGTGTCGTCGGCCATGGACCTGTTCGAGTCACTGCTGGGGCTGTGCCAAAGGGTGACTGTGAAATCGCAGCGCGCGGCGTCGGTCGCTGAGAGGTTCGCGACTTGGCCTCCGCTGACGCTCCTGCACTCCGCCGCGCACATGTCTCAGCGTGACATCATCGACGAGTTGGAGAGGATGTCCAGCGAACTTGCCAGGCTGGGCGCGGAGTACAGGTTGCTGAAGAGCGAGCAGAGGGAGGACAGCAAGCATGAATAGGACGCCCATTGCGGAGATCAAGGACGGCGACACAAATTTCACAATCCTGGCGGAGTGCATCGGCCCAGTAATACGGACGAAGCAGGACGGCAGCGCCTATTTCTCGGTGACCCTCCGCGACAGGAGTGGGAGCATCGGGGTCAGGATATGGACTCCGAGAAAGTTGCCTGACGGCGGCTATGTCGAGGAAGCCGAGATGAAGCACGGCACCATAATGTCGTGCGTCCCAAAAGGGGTATCAGGATGGAACGGAACTCTGCAGATAAAGGAGTTCAATGAGATCACCATCATAGATTCCGACGACTCGGATTACGCCGAGGCCAAGGATGCGGTGAGTACGGCGCCGACAATGAAGGAACTGGATGTCTACTTCGCCTTGATGAAGAAGATGCTATCGGCGATATCGCACCCCGCCCTACGGAAGATGTGCCTCACCTTCCTGAAGGAGAGGACAGAGGACATCAGGAGCTACCCGGCTTCCCCGCACGAGGACGGTCACCACGGCTACGAGGGAGGCTACCTTATCCATGTTACGAATGTCATGCGGCTGGCGAGGTACCATGCCCAGAAGATACTCGAGAACAAGTTCGTGAGTTCGGATGTGGTCGTCGCCGGGGCTTTCTTCCACGACATCGGAAAGTTCGACACCTATGTCAAGAACGGACTCAAGCGCACGCGTGAAGGAACCATGGTCGGTCACATCATACTCGGAGCCCCAGTGCTGATTGGGCTGTGCGAGAGGTTTGGGGTAGACAAAGACACAGCCATGATGTTGCTCCACATACTAACCAGCCACCATGGCAAGAAGGAGTTCGGCTCTCCGGAGGTTCCGCAGACCATCGAGGCCGAGATTGTCTGCTGGGCCGACATGGCCGACTCCAAGGCCGAGTCCGTCAGGATGAAACTACAGGCAGGACTTACGCCGGCACACTGGAAAGGCAGCGCGCAATACGGCAAGCACACCGCCTATGTGCAGCCGGTGTTCGACGGGGAGGACGGGTGATGCTGCCAGGGAACCTCGAGAAGGCGTGCCGCAGCGCGGCGTCCGCGGCCGTGGACTTCCTCATCGAGGCGGCGGCGGACTGCGCCGAGGCCGACAAGGAGGCTGGTATGGCGGAGTTCCTGGCGCTGCTGGAGGGGCAGCGGGAGGCCATCGTGCTAGGCGCCAAGAACAAGGCCTTCCAGGCCGCCGCCGAGACGCTCGATCCGTCACTGAAGGATGCAGGAGGGCAGGATGCCGCGTAAGGCGACCCAGACGGTGATGGACGACATGGTCCTCGTGCAGCGCACGAAGATCGGGAAGTACAACTTCTTGGTGTACCGGTACGACGAGCGGGAGTACCACCTTCTCGTCAAGCAAGGCTCAGATATGCTGCCGCTCATCAAGTGGTGGTGCGGACACTCCCCGGACAAGGCCGCGTTCATAAGCAGCGTCACGGAGTTCGTGTGCCAATCATGTCCAGGCTCAAGGCCGTCAAAGGTGTACTCGGCAATCGGCGATGAGATTCGTTACACATGCTACGCATACCCAATCGGATCCAAGGTCGCCGTACACAGCAGCCAGACCGCGGTCAGGGAGCTTCAGAAGCTGGTCCCGTCGGACATGGCACAGGACTCGTCCGACGGCTTGGTGGCCCACCTGTACGCGCAGACCCCGGCCTCCGTGGTCGATGCGGATTACGAGACTGATCCGTCAGCGCCGAGCTATCTGCTGGAGTGGGAGGATGGGTTCCGAGAGCGGTTCGATTTCGATTTCGTCGATTCAATGTTCGCCTGCATGAAGCGCAGGAGGGTCGCCGCCGGGCAGAGGGCGTCGGTGCTGGAGAAGACTCCTCCGCCGCCAAGCGAGCATGCCGAGCGGAGGAGAGTCAGGGGAGGCAAGCGATGAATGTGACCACTTGGACCGACGCTGTGATCGGTGCGCAGCATTCCTCCGGCGGCGTACACCCCTATCTGTGGAACCGGCCGGAAAAGCCGCCGATCCGCAGCGGGGTGACAGCGGAGTTCATCCGCTTCTGCGTCTGGCTGGAGCTGCAAGGAATCCGATCCGCAGCGGATCGGGTAACCAGAGCATCGTCGTTTCTCCGGTCGCGGATGCTTGACAACGGAGCCGTGCCGTACGAAATGGACGCAAGGACCCTGTCGCCCGTGAAGGAATGTCCGTACCTGTCGCGAGACTCGATATTGGCCACCATGGCAGGGCAGGCCTGCGGGGACGAGGGGCTTGTCGGACGCTCGCTGGATTTCCTGATGTGGTGCCACGGTCAACTACCGTCGGGGAAGCTCCTTCCGATGTGGCACAACTTCGAGGCGCCGCTGTCGAGCATTCCGAGCGAGTGGATGCACCAGCCCACTTGCCACCAATCCCTCATCGCTGGCATCGAACTCGACGAGATAGTACTCTCCACTTGGGGCGAGGGCGTGACGGACGACATAGACGGAGTCCTTTCCGTGGCCCGGGAATCGATGTCAGGCGGACTCTTCGATGCGGACCGATACCAGCAGGAGATTCCGCTCCTGCCGCACTTCCTGACCTGCGAGTCGTTCATCGGATACCTATCAGAGTCGGGCGACACAGAAAGTGTCGGGATCGCAGTCGATGGGATAGCGAGGGGGATCGACGCGCTGCTCGGCGCCGCCGGCGCCGGCGACTCCGTGCTGGACGACAAGCTTGTCGGCCACATGCGCCCCAGGCTGCTGGCGACGGCGTCGCGCGCCGGCCTTGTCGCGAACGCCGTATCGGGGAAGGAGGTCGTTCCGCGATCCAGCATAGAGGCCATGATGGAGATCGTGTCCTCCACGGTCTTCAAGGACGGTTTCGCCAAGGGCCTCCCACCGGTTAGCAGCGACTCGGAGTGGGAGGAGGACACGATCGCGTGCGTCGGCGCGTGCATGGTGGCGACCCAGGTCGAGGCCATGCTTTCCCGAGACAGCCTCGACGACGACGACATGCGGATACTCGTGTGAGGGGGTTTGTGTGCGGTATGTTCTCTTCGTTGCGTCGGACGGGCTGGACGCCTTGGAGGGCGACGCCGTCCTCAGAAAGGCGCCGCACTCCAAGTCGATCCGCGTAGTGTGCGCGTCCCCGGACAGCCTAACGCCGGACTCCGCAGAGCCAATGCAAGCGTCGAGTCCGGCGGAGGCCCACCAGTCGCTGAGCGACCTTCCGCGACCGTCCTTGGTCGTGGTCGTAGGCAACACCCGGTTGGCCCTTTGGGCCTCGATGTGGGCGGCGTGCGCCGGGATACCCGTGATGCACCACCACGCCGGACTCAGGAGCTGCGCCGGCACGCCTGAGACCGACTCCGCGAACCGCCTCGGAACGGCAATGGACGCGACGTCCGACCTGCTGTCGTTCATCGACAGGCGGGACCAGAGGAAAACTACCCCCTTCTCGCCGTCAGCGACCAGGGTGATAGGCTGGCCGTCCATAGAGTCGTGGTCGAGACGGTTGCCGTCCAGCGCGGAGGTCGGCGCCGGAGCAAGCGGCTGCCTCGCGCTCTTGGGCCACATGTCCCCAGACCAGCACGGCAGGATCCTAAAGGTAATCGACGCATGCATGCTGGCATGCAGGCGATTCAGGGTGTACGCCAGCCCGCAGTTCAGGGACATGATAGTCAAGGTCGGCGTTCCTCTTCCGGACGGATTCGAGCTGCGTGTGCCGGACGATCCGGACGAGTTGGCGGAAGGCGTGGCCAAGTGCCGCATGCTTGTGACGAACGACGAGAGGCTACAGGCGCTCAGCGCCGCGTCTGGGTGCCACACAGTACTCGTCGGACATCCGCCGACCATCAGGTGGCTCACGGATCAGGGCGACAAATACTCCATACATGTGGACATGGGCGCCGCGACGGCGGCGCGCGAGATAGGGAGGTTTTGGGAGTCCATACCGAACCTTCCGTTCAGCACGGCCGTCGTCCCCAACGCGTCGGACTCGATGGTCGCATGGATGCGACCGTTCATAAAGTGAGCGTGGATACCACCAGCTTTGTGCTGGTGGTAATTGATGTGACGGCTATCCGCACGGCGGGCAGCATTCCGGATCGCCGCCGCAGCCGCCGATAAGCCCTCCTGCCTCCCGTTCAAAGCCAGGTGGTTTGAAGTCCCGGTTCAGGCAACCGGCCTTGGACCATACGGCCCATT
>VAPB010382566.1_pt1 | contig 23566 bp, 25 predicted proteins | sample 3395101 | NCBI WGS metagenome assembly VAPB01 (sample SAMN08290433, study PRJNA428436) | hydrothermal vent metagenome | isolation source: Deep-sea hydrothermal vent chimney | place: Indian Ocean: Southwest Indian Ridge | reverse complement strand
TTGAAATACGCAGACCCTGGCTTGGAGAAGAAAATCTTTCAAGAATCCAGGTAGGCGACCATCACTTCAAGTATTGATAGAGGTGGTAGCCCCGGGAGGATTCGAACCTCCGTCAGCGAGACCAAAACCCGCAATGCTTGGCCACTACACCACAGGGCTAGTTTTACTTCTTATACTCGGTTCTAGGATACCAGACCGAAAGGAACACCACTTTCTTTAATCTCAGGAGCAATCCGTTCTTTCCATCTTTCAAGAAAGGCAGTTTCCTCTTTTCTTTGTTTACCATCCATCCTGAGGCCATCAGGGAGCATGCAGGCAATCCCGTCAATAACTGGATACCATCTTTCACATTTAGGACACGTGATTAACGCTTCATCGATTTCTTCGACGTCTTCACCTTCAGCATCCACGTTGTGTGATATGTAGACCTCCAATTGAAGTTCGCTTCTACAATCACTCACAGGACATGCGAGGATATCCATTAACCAGCGTTTCATATTGGTCACTCCTATGGCTGGAGTCGGTTAATCTATTATCGTTAAAAAGTCTAACCCATAGTTACACTATGGGATGTTTGACCCGAAAGGATATTTGGGATACTAGCTGGGGCTCATCCATCTCGTTGTCCGGAGGAGTCCGCAATGGAATACAAACATCCATGGATACCGATGACAAAAGCAACTGAAAAAGAGATGCTGAAGTCAATTGGTAAAAAGAACCTTGACGAGCTGTTCTCAAACATACCTGAGAAATTCATGTTGAAGCATGATTTGAACATTCCACGTTCTCATAGCGAGATTGAGGTTACTAGGAGAATTCAGACCTTGGCTGGGAAGAACAAACCAGCTAATAATGGTCGTACATTCCTTGGAGCTGGAATTGGCATGCACTATGTTCCTGCAATTGTGCCTGCATTAGCAAGCAGATCCGAATTCTTGACATCTTACACAAGTTATCAAGCTGAAGTCAGTCAAGGTATGCTTCAGACACTCTTTGAGTACCAGAGTCTTTTGGCTGAGATTCTTGAGATTGACATTGTTAACTCTTCAATGTATGATATGGCTACTGCTGTTGCAGAAGCGGCACGAATGACAGTTCGTGTAAAGAAGAAACGGTCGAAATTCCTTGTCCCCGGTACAATCAATCCTGAACATTACAATGTACTTTACACTTACACCGAACCCGCTGATATTGAAATTGAGAGAATCGAGTATGATATGAAGACAGGTCTGATGTCCTTACCTGATCTGAAGTCCAAGCTTGATGACAAAGTGGCAGGAGTTTACATTGAGAATCCAAGCTACTTAGGTTTCATCGAGCCGCAAGTTGATGAGATTAGCAAACTTGTTCACGACAATGACTCACTTCTCGTTGCAGGTGTTGACATTCTATCTCTGGGATTGATGCGGCCTCCGGGTGATTATGAGGCTGATATCGTAGTTGCTGAAGGCCAACATCTTGGTTCTCCGATGACATTTGGAGGTCCCCTACTAGGTGTCTTTGGTTGTATTAATGAAAGGAAGCTCATCTACCAAATGCCTGGTCGTTTGGTTGGCATGACGAGGACTAAAGAGGAACCATACGAGAATGGGTTTGTTCTGACATTGAGTCCTCGCGAACAACACATTCGCAGAGAGAAAGCCACTAGTAATATCTGTTCAAACCAAGCACTAGCTGCAGTCACTGCCGCCATTTACATGTCTACTCTAGGCCCTACTGGATTAAAACAACTTGGTGAAACCATCGGATACAAGGCAAACTATACGGCGAGGATGCTTGATCGTATAATGGGAGTTCAAGCCCCAGCAATAGGACAATCCATTTGGAAAGAATTCGTTGTTCAGTTCAAGAATGGAGTTTCTGCAAAACAGGTTCATGATGGTCTACTAAAGAGCGACCTTCACGGAGGTCGAATTCTTACTGATGAGTTTCCATCCCTTGGTGAATCTATGCTCTTTTGTGTTACAGAGGTGCATAGTAAAGAAACTATAGACGAGCTTGTTCAAACGGTCAAGGAGATTGTGAATATGGGAGGTGCAAACTGATGAAGCATCGTAGTCTTGATGATACCAAAGTGCGACAAGCCAAGTGGGACGAACCACTGTTATTTGAGAGATCTAATCCCGGAGTAGTAGGTCACATCTTTCCAGCAGCTGAACCTGATGTAAGAAAAATCGTTGGAAAGCTTAGTGAAGTCATCCCTAGTTCCATGATTCGGAAAGAACAACCAAAGATTCCAGAGGTTGCAGAGCCTGGTATCGCACGACATTTCACACGACTATCTCAGATGAACTTCGCCGTCAACCTTGGTACCTATCCTCTGGGGAGTTGTACAATGAAATACAACCCTGCAGAGAATGATTGGGCCGCTAATACCCCGGGATTTGCTTGGCTTCATCCGCTTCAAGATTCATCCACGATACAGGGTGCTCTTGAGGTGATGTGGGAACTGGAACAGTGGCTTAGTGAAATCACAGGAATGGATGCCATTTCATTACAACCTGCCGCTGGAGCTCAAGGTGAATGGGCTGGTGTCATGATGATGCGCGAGTATCATCGATGTATAACCAATGAATGTGATCAGCGAGATGAAATGCTAATCCCTGATGCGGCACATGGAACTAACCCTGCGTCTGCTGCAATGGCCGGTTACAAAGTTGTAGAAATACCATCCAGCGATGATGGTCTTGTTAACCTTGATGCACTCAAGTCAATTGCAGGTCCAAGAACAGCTGGATTGATGCTCACCAACCCAAATACAATTGGTGTTTTTGAAAAGGATATTGAAGAAATTACCGGAACTGTACATGATGCAGGAGGGTTGGTTTACTATGATGGTGCTAACTTCAATGCTATCATGGGTAAGGTCAGACCAGGTGACATGGGCTTTGATGTAGTGCATCTGAATCTTCACAAGACATTTTCAACACCTCATGGTGGAGGAGGACCCGGAGCAGGACCAGTAGGTGTTACTGAGAAATTAAAGGAGTTTCTACCTGTTCCACGAGTAGTGAAGAAAGATGATGGAAAATTCGTTCTTGATTACGATTATCCTCGATCAATCGGGAAAGTGAAGGCTTTCTATGGCAACTTTGGTGTTCTTGTGAGAGCATATTCTTACATCTACGCACTTGGCACAGAGGGTCTTGAGAGGGCATCTGAAGTGGCTGTTCTGAACGCAAACTATGTTGCACATCATGTCAGTAAGATTCCAGGATTTACCCTACCTTATTCACAGAATGCACCACGAATGCATGAGTGTGTCATCTCAGCCAAAGAATTGAAGGACAAGACAGATGTCACCGCAATGAACATTGCTAAGAGACTCCTTGATTTCGGAGTCCATGCCCCAACTGTCTACTTCCCTCTCATAGTCCCTGAAGCGTTGATGATCGAGCCTACTGAAACAGAATCACGCCAGGAACTTGATTTCTTCATATCCGTGCTGGAGAAGATATCAAAAGAGGCCCATGAAACACCGGACAGGGTGAAGAACGCTCCGTATTCCACAGCAGTTCCTCAACTTGATGAATACAGAGCCGCACATCCTAAGACCCTAACTCTTTCATACAGAATGTTTCTGGAACGACAGAAAGAGAATGAAGAGAAATAGGTCACCGAAAGGGTTACAGGTTAGTTCATCTTAACGATGAATGATGATATTCGAGAAAGAGGCAGGACGTCATACCATTTTCTTGGATGTAAAGGAGATTGGTAAGGACCTTCTAGTTGCAATCTATGGTGGTGATGCTCACCATATCGGTGGCGCTGCTGTAGCATATCCGACACAAAGTCATTACAGGGATGCCACTACAGTTAGTGTGAGCACAATGACCTTGCCTGGGCACAAAGACTATGTTGTAGCAAACACTGCCGCGGAGAAGATTAGCAAGGCCCTTGAAATTCCCACTATTGTGACTGTAGGTATCCATTATGATAATGCAACCAAGAAAGATATTGATAACATCATATCTGTCGTGGATACCCTTGTTCAGGAAGTTATTTCGCACTATCAAAAGGCTGAATAGTCTACTCATTGTGAGCTTCACAGGTTAGATTATTGAGAGTCCTGTTCAAGTCATTTGGTCCAATACAAAGGTTACTTGGAAAGAAAGTCATGGAAGTGGAAGTTCCTAAAGGCTCCACTGTACGCCAAGTTGTCGACACAGTTGTTAAACAAAGTGGTGAAGACCTCGCCAAACTGATTATGGACCAAGACAGAATCAATGGAAATCTGATTGTCATATTGAACAGGAAAGATGTTGACACTCTGGGTGGAATTGATATCATTGTGAGTGAGGGCGATGAGATTGCTATTCTTCCTCATGTTCAAGGTGGTTAGGTGCATAGAAGATGACCCACAGATTCTACCTGGAAACATACGGTTGTTCTCTCAATACAGCGGACTCAGACATAATTGTGGGACGTCTTCATGAGCTAAAAATAGAACGTGTTCAAGAGATTGAAGATGCCGATCTGATAATACTGAACTCCTGTGGAGTGAAAGAACCCACAGAGGATAGGATAATCCACCGACTTGAAGAGTTGGCACGAGAGAAAAACCCGGTTGTGGTTACAGGTTGCCTTCCGCGAATCTCACTCACTAGAGTAGAACGAGCAATCCCTGAATATGCAGCAATACTAGGCCCCCAGTCAATCGAATCATTAGCTTTAGTTGTTCTCCGTGTTCTTGAGGGTGAACGTGGTATCCAACATCTTGACTCTGATGAGATCTCCAAGCTGAAATGGTTTGCAGGACCTCCCGAGAGTGTGATTTGTACTGTCCCAATCTGTGAGGGATGTCTGGGGAATTGTGCATATTGTGCAGTGAAGTTTGCTAGGGGCCAGGTCAAAAGCTACTCTATCGAGGATATTCATCTAATCATTGAACGCTGTGTACACTTAGGATACCAGGAAATCAGACTCACATCACAAGATGCAGCTGTTTACGGGTCTGATACAGGAGAAACACTTGCGTCGTTGCTCCATGATGTTGGACAAATAGAAGGAACCCACAAGTTCAGACTGGGGATGTTCAATCCAAATCTCGTGCTAGATTCTATCGATGGTATCTTACAAGCGATGGATAATCCACGTTTCTTCAAGTTCTTCCACATCCCTTTACAAACAGGTAGTGACAATGTCCTCAGTGCAATGAAGCGTCGGTACACAGTTGCTGAGTGGGAGGGAGTTGTACGTAAGATCCGTGACAGATTCAGCGATGCGACAATTGCTACTGATGTCATTGTGGGTTTTCCAGATGAGAGTGACTCTGATTTTGAACAGACGCTAGAAGTGATTAATAGAATACGACCCTCAGTGGTCAACATTTCGAAGTATGGTGACAGACCTGGGACACTGGCTTCAAAATCAAAAGACAAGGTGGATACTCACACGAAGAAACAGAGAAGCAGAACCCTGACATCTCTGGTCAATGAAATTCTTACAGAATCGAACGAATCTTGGGTGGGATGGTCTGGTTCAGTCATACTTACAGAAAAGGGGTCAACAGGTGGACTAGTTGGAAGGAACGAATCATACAAGACTGTGATTGTTCACGATGACTTGAGTCTGGGAACAACAGTGGATGTTGAGATTACATCCGCAAAGAGGACTCATTTGAACGGTGAGATCAAGCTCGAGATTTGACCTCTATGTCAACGACCTTTCCTGATTCTGCACTCTTTCTAGCGGCTTCTACAATCTCCAAGGCGCAGAGAGCATCATCTATGCCAACTTTGGGAGTATCTCCTGTATTGATACATCTCAGAAAATCACTCAGTACTTCGCGTATAGGCTCTCCGTAGACTTTAATCGTAGCACCCATCTCAGGAAGTCTGATTGTATCACTTTTTGCTAGAGGTGCCTGATTCAGATGTTGGACCTTGATGATTTGACCAAAGAGGTCCAAAACCAAGCTGCCTTTCGTTCCAGACACATCCATGAATCGTCTTCTTCCAGCATACTGCCTAGAGAGATGGAAAAAGTGTTCTGTACCGCTTTCAAACTTCACCATGACAGTTCCACTGTTGTGAATACCCCCTACAGTGTTACTCTGAGCATAGAGTTTTGCAGGACCTTCACTGATTCGCGCCATGATGTCAAAATCATGAACCCCTATATCCTCGAATACATCTCCAAGTGAAGGAATTCTCTCTGGTGAAACGAATCCCCTCCTGTCATGAATTACTGTCAATGGTCTTCCAATAGCATCCGTTTCAATGAGGGATAGCGCTTTTCCAACAATGGGATTGTAAATCTCTGAATGAGAGATCAGTGTGACGATATTCCTCTCTTTGACTATCTTCGCAACTTTCTTGCCATCCTCAAGTGTGCTAGCAAGAGGTTTCTCTATCAATAATCCACGAATACTATCGTACTTCGTGGCAACCTCTTCTGCTATTGTAGCATGAGTTGGTGTTGGTGTTGCAATAATGACTCCTTCTGGTTGAGTGTCTTCTATCATACTCGCAAAATCTTTGAATGCTTTCACTTTGTAGGTTTTAGCCACTTGTTCTGCAGCAGACAAGTCCATGTCTGCAACACCTACAAGGACACCCATATCGCTGAGTATCCTGGCATGAACACTGCCCATGTTTCCTATTCCAACGATACCGATTCTTAGAGATGACATCGTCAAACACACCTCTTCGTTCCAGACTGGTCGCGTAATTATCGACCTTTATACATTCCCATCGTTCATGAGTTGTCTATGAATTGCATAATATATTCAATTCTTCTTGGAGAAAGCGGCGTTCGTTCTCATTACGGTCTTATATTAACTACAACGAACTGAGGTATGAATCCAAGATTCAGCACATCTTCAGGGACTCGCCACCGAAAACACCTCTCTAAGATCGGGATGCCAGCACGCCGAGTTCCCTAACACTTCAGAAGACGACTCCCTCCCACGGACCCACCCACGTAAGAGGTGCGATATTGCCTCATCGTATCTGGGTGGGTCCTATTACATACTCGTTCTTGTGAATCACGGTATTATTCGATTCCCCTTGGATATGAGCCCAAGACCTTGACAAAGAGTGATCTAGTTCTAAGTCCATTCAACGCTTCTGCACAAATCTGCTCATTCATGTGTCCATCAAAATCCAAGTAAAAGTTGTATTCCCATAGATTTTCTTTAGTAGGTCTCGACTCGATCTTAGTCATGTTGATGCCCCGGTTCGCGAGTTCTCCTAGAGATTCATAAAGTGCTCCTGGAACGTGTTTTGTTGAAAAGATTATCGAGGTCTTATCATTCCCAGTAGGAGGAAGTTCGTCTTTTGAAAGTACAAAGAATCGAGTGAAGTTATTCCGAGTGTCAGCGATATCCCTTGCCAAAATCTTCATTCCATGAATCTCAGCAGCTCTCTCTCCTGCAATAGCTGCAGCTTTTGTCATGCTCTGCTCTTTGATTATCTTCACGCTTCCAGCTGTGTCATAGGTGGATACCATCTCGATACCAAGTCGTTCCAAATAGTTTCTACACTGTCCCAGAGCTTGAGGGTGCGAGTAGACGACTTTGACTTCTTCCAAATCGGTTTCAGGATCTGCTATTAGACAATGTGATATTCTCAGAGCTAGCTCACCGCACACCTTCAAATCATATTGAAGAAACAGATCATATACTTGGCTGACACTACCCTCAATCGAATTCTCGATAGGAACCACCCCATACTTGGTACTATCAGTCCAGACAGCCCTAAAGACATCAGAGAAGTGCTTCTTTGGTTTTGGTCTAGCTGTAGGACCAAAGATTCTGTAAACCGCAGTTTCACTATAAGCACCGGGTTCCCCCTGAAATGCAACTTCCGCGTGTTGTTCCCATTCAATCATTATTCAATCTCCTAGTCATGTTTTGTACATCTTATAATGCTGTGTGCTAATCAACCGAATAAACTCCATTCTGCAATTAAAAAAATGATTATCTAGGCGAAAGAGGCCGCTGTGCACAAGTTCTTAAGGAGTTAGTATGAGAAGCTTCTTGCAGGTACACGAGAAGCGAGATGCGCTTCCTATCATCGGAATTGTAGAGGGTCTTTTTTCAGGCATCGCAAATTTCACAGAAGGACACGCTAGTTTTGACGACTTGCAAATCGCATAAAGCGAGTGAATAACAATGGGTTATGAAGAACGTGAGCCAATTGAGGCTACAGTGGCTGAATTAAAGCCACGAATGAAAAATGTCACCATTTCTTTCAAGGTGATGAGTATAGGCGAAACACGCGAGATTGAATCCCGCAGAGATGGATCATCTCATCGTGTCTGTGATATCACTGTTGGTGATGCAAGCGGAATCGTTCAGGTTCCACTCTGGGACGACACTATTGATGCCGTTGAAGAAGGTTCAAGCTACGATTTAACCAATGGATACACTGGACTCTTTCGAGGAAACTTACGATTGAATGTCGGTCGTTACGGTAAACTCGAGGCAGCAGCAGAAACCATCGAAGAAGTCAACGAAACAGTTGATATGTCAGCTGAAGAGCACGAAGACGACAGACCACGTAGGAGCTACGGCGGCGGCGGCGGAGGCCGAGGTGGCGGTGGCGGAGGCTATGGCGGCGGCGGCGGTGGCGGAGGCTACGGCGGCGGTGGCGGCAGAGGTCGAGGTGGCGGTGGCTACGGCGGCGGTGGAAGAGACCGACGTGGTGGCGGCGGTCGCAGATATTAGACTCTAAACTTTGAAATGATATTAAGCAGCAATAGCTGTTTGAGTGTGGGCGATCACTAGTGATTGCTCACAAACCCTTATTTTTTGAAATTGAATCTCTAAAACAGATTCTACTCTCCTTCTTTTAGATTACTAAAGAGTAACTAGAGCCCAAGAAGAAATGATGTGGAGAGCGAGATTTGAATTCGTTTCTGAGTCGAAATAGTTTCGGATTTCTATTCACAGTCATATACTGTTGTATTGTAAATAAATCTGACTAGGAGATTAAGCGGCTGGTTTCCAATCTTGACAATGTGGTATGGATAAGTCATAACTGTGAGAGTGATACAATCCTCACCAGGATGTATCTCGTCAACATAGACCGTGTAATGTGTTATGGTCATCGTGATTTTGGTAATAATTGTCAAGTATCCTGATGAACTACGCTCGCCTTGGAATACAGCAATGAGCAATTCTGTTGTGAAGTCGATAGTTAGTACCTCTGGTACAGGATGATGACCACTGTACAGATCTGCCCATAGGTTCTCCCATGTCGCCGTATCTCTAATTGCGAAGTTAGCCCTCTCTGCATAATTGTAGCCACCACCTGGATCAATAGTTTCAAAAGAAATCTCAGTACTAGGAAGAATTCCAAGTGTGGGTTCTACAAATATCAGGAATGAAGCTGCTAAGATTATGCAGATTACAATACCCGTAAGAGCTCTGGATGATGCTTTCATAGTTACAGCCCTCACTGAGACATAAGACAATTGGTCTGAAACCATATAGAACTGGTGATTGGTAAAGAGAAATGGTGCGGAGGGCGAGATTTGAATCAGATCTCATGCCATAGATGACAATTGTCCAATGCACAGCCTCAGTTGTTCAATGAACAAGTTTTCATCACAAGTCCTGTCTATTTGCGAGATAATATTCTGTTTTTCTGTCCAATGGCCAGTCCAAGCTGTTCAAAACACAAGTTTGGGAGACCTCGTGTTTAATTGTACTTCTTCCTCCGTTCTTACCACCACCGCGTCTTCACAAATCGCTTTTCGCGTGGACGTTATTAGGCTCAGCAAGGAGTACAATCATGATGGAGCGATTCAGGATTTCAGAAACTGACGAGGGAAAGCTTGACATACGCGGATATCTACTGAACCCAAGAGAACGTGACGAGCTGATCGAAGAGATCAGGCTTCAGCTCATCACGCCGGAAGAGCGAAAGAAGCTGCTACGGGAAGTGGAGGCAGACTTCTTCAAGTTCGAAGTGTCCCAGCTCCATTTCGAAGACGGTTTCTCACAGCAGGAGATAGCCGATAAGATGGGGTTTTCTGTTCATACCATCTACCGGTGTTTCAAGAAGGAGGGTTGGACTCCCCGAAACTCAACCAAGAAGATCGACCTCGACCACAAGGAAGTCCGACGACTCTACAATGACGAGGGGTTGACACAGCAGGACGTGGCAGACAGACTGGGTGTGTCAAAGAGCTCGATCTACCGGCACTTCAGGAAAAACAACATGAAGCCCCTTAGGATTGCCACTAGAGAGGAGGTTGACAGCAAGGAAGTCCACCGACTGCATTTTGAGGAAAGGCTCAACCGAGAGGAAGTCGCTGAAAAACTGGGAGTATCAGAACAGACCATAAGTAGAATATTCCGTGATAAGGAATGGGTAAATAATCGAGTCACACGAAGTCGATTGGATATTGATGAAGTACATAGATTGTATTTCGATGAAAAATTGACTCAAAAAGAAGTAGCTAAGAAAATTGGTGTTTCTACTCAAACAGTTTCCAGAATCTTCAAAGACCAAAATTGGGAAGCTAGACGAACTAAGGCAGACATTGATGAAATTTATCGACTCTACTTTATCGAAAACTTGACCCAAAGAGAAGTTGCGAAGAAACTTGACGTTCGAGGGGAAACAATCAGTCTTCACTTTCGAAAACAAAATTGGAAACCTCGAAGTCGGAAAATCGATGATTCAAAATCTAAATATCTTGAAGTCAACATAGATGAATTGCATAGGCTTTACTTTGATGAGAAATTTAATCGAAGTGAAGTTGCTAAAATAATGGATATTTCTCCTGCAATTGTTTCGAGAATATTCAAGGAGAAAAATTGGAAATATCGGGACTATCTAGTACATGCTACAGAAGGGGAACGCAAGCAAGCAAAAGTAGAGAATCGTAAGAAAACACAGTTTAAAGTTGTAGAGATGAGAAAGAAACTCTTTGGAAAGAAATGTCAAATATGCACTGAAGAAAGAAAAATCGCAATTCATAGAAAAGATGGTGCCGAGCATAATCCTGATGACCTTTGGAAAATTAAATATCTGAGAACAGTAACTCCTGATGAATATACTGCTGTATGTATCCCCTGTCATCGAGGAGTTCATTGGATGATGAGTGAATATAGTCAGAATTGGAAACAGATCAAAACTCAAGCAACAAAGAATATTCAATCAGAAGTGAAGATAAAAAGACCTCTAGAGATTCCTAATGAAACCGTGTCCTCTTCTGAAACCTATCTGAAACTTAAAACAGATTTTGAAGGAAGTGAAGAAGAACTCCGCAGAGCAATGTTTGGAGAGAAATGCTATTTCTGCGGTTTGCACTATAATGAGGGAAAGCGATTAATTATCCACCGAAAAGATGGAAGACCTCACAGTGATAAATTGACTACTCAAGTGAGGTATTTTCGCACGCTTAATCCTAAGGAATGGATTCCATTATGTCAAAAACATCATCGTCACACTCACTGGGCCATGAATAATCTTGATTTAGAGTGGACCGATTTAGAGAAAGGAAAACTAAAAGAAAGTGGTGCGGAGGGCGAGATTTGAACTCGCGAACTCCTACGAGAATGCCTCTTCGTGGCGAACTGCCACACATAAAGTTGTGGCGAAATTCCACGAAGTCTAGGCCCTCAACCTAGCGCCTTTAACCTGGCTGGGCAACCTCCGCATATGAATAGAAAAGGGCCAACGCTCCGTATTCCAGGAAAGCGCTTTCGGAGCATTGTGATGGAGTTCATCGTTTCCCGTAGAAGTATGAATGATAAGGATTTCTATGGGTGTTAACGAACAAACACAAAAGGAAACTTGAGTCGAGTCCTGTATGTTGTACGATTTCCTACACAATGCAGTAGAACGACATCTTGATGAAACACGCCCTCTACTCTTGCAACTTGATGATGAACTCATTCAGCGCAAACCAATACCAGAAGTTAGAGTCATGGGAGAGGTTGCTCTTCATCTTCTCAGGTCTATTGAATATTATCTGCGGGGATTATCTGAGGGAATCTGGGAACCTGCTCCCTACACTCTAGACAAGTATGGATCCTTCAAATCACTCTCAAGTCTTGTAGAAGAAGTGTTCGAGAGAGCTATGAGTTACATGAACCAATTGTCTACTAGCGATTTGTCCATTATTATCGACTCTTTCAATCGTCCTGCTACGGTTGGCGAAATTCTACTTGAGATGTTAGAGCACAGCATTCACCATCGTGGACAGTTGACAGTCTACTTTCGTATACTTGGGATAAAACCTGAAACGATTGCGTACATAATCTGAGTTACTGATTAGAAAGAGAAGAATTGTTCGGAACAGAGAGAGTCACAATGAAGTGACAATCCGATCTGTTCTCTTTTGTTAGACTACTTCGATTACCTTGTAGTCCCTGCCAGCCATTCAAAAAGGGCTGGCTTTGAAGGCCTATTATAGACCTTTCTAAATTTTTTATTGGTTTTCAATTATTTTTCACCTATTAACTAAACTTTTGATTTTAATTTCGTATAAAACTATGGAAACCTGCACAAATGAAAATGGAGCCCCGGGTGGGACTCGGACTAATCTTCGTCAATCAAAACATTAAGAAGTGAGTTTGAACAACATGTTTTTGAGATTAATGGAGCGGGGCAAGTAGATTGAAGTTGAAACATATCCTAGTGTCTGTGGCTTTAGTAGCACTGCTACTAGTCACATCATTTCTCATTTTTATCCCCCCTTCAAACGATGGAAACGAAGAGCTGATTGAATGGAGTCCAGAGTGGAATGTCAGTGTAGGGGATACATTTCAATTCTTTCTAACTATGGAAGCACTACCTAACTATCCATATGGTCCATACGAGGAGGTCCCTTTTTCTGAGTTCAATGGTACAAATATCGTAGTAGAGTTAATCTCACTTCCACAGCTTCCTGAATTAGTTAACTCTTCAATACTAATCTATGAAATGCTCAAAATCACAAAGACAGAGATGAGATTAGCTAACGGGTCAGCAGCTCCCTCTACACTTGCTTACCACATGAATCCTGTCTTCTCATTGTGTTTTGTTCCTACAGGAGTTTGGACTGAGATCGATACACTCCTTCCCGATATTATCGAATTAGATGAGTACTACATGGGTGGTGGATATTTTGCTAAATTCATTCAGGACTCTTTCAACATTGGCTACTATTCCTTTATGATCGACTCTGGTGGGGGTTTTGGGGGGAACTTCACTCAAACAACTGGAGTCCCTTTTATGGTATACAGTTTCTGGGATTCATTCAGTGACAGTACACCTGGATACTACTTGAGAGCTGATTTGATTTAGAAAAGAATGGAGCCCCGGGCGGGATTCGAATTCGCGCTTCATGACGCAGATGTCCATGAAGTCCCGCGACGTTCTGCTTACGAAGCCGACGCTATAACCCCTAAGCCACCGAGGCTTGGCTCATCGCTCATGCCTTGGAATTCGCTAATAAAACTTTATCATGGAACCAGCACTCAAGAACAGTGGAGGTCTAATGTTGAAGACCGGTGAGATGGGTGAACGCGATTTTCTGGCTAAGATAAGCAGTTTTGTCAGTCAACCAAAGGGTGCAATATTGGGATTCGATGACGATGCTTCTGATATTCCAATTTCAGATAAGAACAATCTGGTCATCAATGTCGACACATTCGTTCGCAAGACTGACTGGCTTCCTGGAATGACCCCTGCTCAGGTTGGCCGCAAGACTGCAGTAATGGCTCTGAGTGATCTGGCTGCAAAAGGTGCAAAACCGATTGCCACAATGCTTTCACTCTGTGTGCCTCAGGATTATGATGTGGAGGATGCCAGTGAGATAATACGCGGGTTCTCACATTACGGTCTCAAGTCTGGTATTCCTTACCTAGGAGGGGATATTGGAATGTGTGATGATGTCGTTCTTACTGGAGTTGCACTTGGTACAGCTTCCCCAGAGTCAATTGTATCCAGAAGTGGTGCAAAGGAGGGTGATATCGTTGCAGTTACAGGTTATTTTGGGCTAACTTCTGTTGCATTCGAGGTCTTGACTCGAGGAAAACAGGCTGAGCCAGAGCTGTATCAAGACGCACTTGCAGCCGCATATAGACCCAAGATTCACACTGACTTCGTGTCCTCTCTTGCAAAGACGGGAGCTGTTACAGCCTCTATGGATAGTAGTGACGGGCTCGGAATCACATTACATACAATCTCCAGAATGAGTAGTTGTGGAATTATGATTGAAGATCTACCTATTGCACCCGAGGTCGAGGATTTCTGTCGTACAAATGAGTTGGAAACCATGAAGATGGTGATGCAGGGTGGAGAAGAATTCCTCCTAGTACTTACAATTCCCTCTGAGAAATTTGACGAAGCTTTGGATGTTGCTAAAAAGAAGAGGGTGTTTTTGAAGAGAATTGGAACTGTTACCCCTGGAAACCAAGTTGTCTGGGAAACTAAGGAGGGTTCTTTACCGATCCCCTTCGCAGGATATGACAACTTCAAAGAATGGGAATAGCTGAGAGATAGGTGAGCTGGATGCAGGTGCAACGAGTCGCTCTTGTGGATGGATATGTTGACGAACCAACATGTTTAGGGGTTCCACCATATGTGAGCACATATCCCCGATACATTGCGGGTGCGATTTGGTCCAAAGGTTCACAGACAGAGATACTCTACAACACGATTGACCAAGTTCGCGAGAGTTTTCAGAGAGCACAACAACGTTGGTCAAAGACAGACCTGATTATCCTCATAGCTGGTATGATCGTTCCTGGAAAATATGTTGGTGGCACTCCTATCTCAGTTAGAGAGGCTAAGGAGCTATTCTCAGCTCCCGAACTTGAAGATATACCAAAGGTGCTTGTTGGACCATGGGCAAGATTTGGTTGTGGGCTCGAGGGTGGAAAACTGGCTCTAAGTTCAGATGTCCTCACACCCCCCTTTGACTACATTGCCAGAGGTGACCCTGAACTTGTTATCGCTGAAGCTCTTGAACCAGAAAGCAATTTCGAATCAATTGACCTTGGCCTGACTCGTAAAGATGCTGAAGAAATTGAAGACTTTGTCAAAAGAGGGGTTGCAATCGTAAAACAACACCCTGGTTTCTCAAATAGTCACATCATTTGTGAAATTGAGTCATATCGGGGCTGTCCCCGTTTTCTTTCAGGAGGGTGCTCATTCTGTGTTGAACCTTCATACGGTCCTCCTCAACAACGAACCTCGACTGCAATTGCAGGTGAGATACAGGCTCTTTATGAACAAGGTATTCGAGCCTTTCGAATCGGTCATCAGGCCGATCTTTTCACTTACGGGTCAAGAGAGATGAGTGAGGTTGAGTTTCCTACACCAAATCCAGAAGCAATTGAAGACCTGTTTTCAAAGATTAGAAACAGTGCCCCGGATCTGGAAGTGCTTCATATTGACAATGTCAACCCTGGCACAATTGCTCGTCATCCTCAGGAATCTAAACAAGTTGCCAAATCTATTATGAAGTATCACACTCCTGGTGATGTTGCCGCATTTGGGGTAGAGTCCACTGATCCTGAGGTGATTCGTCGTAACAACCTGAAGGCTGATGTAGAAGACGTGATTGAAGCAGTTCGGATTCTGAACGAGGTGGGAGGAATTCGAGAACCTTGGGGGCTTCCACACCTCTTGCCCGGTATCAATCTGCTCTATGGACTACCTGGAGAGTCTAAGAAGACACTGGATTACAACATGGACTTTCTGAAACAGATTCTCAAGGAAGGTCTGATAGTTCGACGCATCAATGTTAGGCAAGTGATTGGTCTTCCAGGGACTCGACTGAAACAGGAGTCAGGGAAAGGGATCAAAAGAAATCAGTTCTTCAAGCATCGAGTGCAAATCCGTGATACAATTGACATCAAAATGATCCAGAGAGTTGCACCTCATGGTACAGTAATCAAATCTGTCTTCATTGATGGTCAGACTGGAAATAGTTACCTTCTCCGCCAACTTGGAACCTATCCTCTCCTCTGTCATATGCCACAAGGAGATGGTGTACCGAAGGATGTCTTTGTAGTCGATCATGGACCGAGGTCTCTCACCGTTCTCCCTTATCCATTCAATGCTCGACGGGCATCATTGGCTCAATGGAAGAAAGTGCCGGGAATTGGTGCAAAACGTGCAGCACGAACTAAGACGGCTACCCCGATAGAAAACGTGAAACAACTACAAACAACATTAGACATGGAACTTCCTGATTGGTTCCAGCGTACACTTAGTTTTGAATAACTCAAGAATACAGTGGCGGGCCCGGTGTGATTTGAACACACGAACTCCAACTTAGAAGGCTGGCGCCCTATATTCCCACACAACGCGTGTTTGCGTAAGGTACCGGGCTAGGCAACGGGCCCTTCACCCAGCGTCGATGCTCTAAGGACATAAAGCTTTCCGCTTGTCATCAGTAGAAGAAGGGAAATGGTTCCTCAGCTTCGCAAACCCTCACAAAACGCAAGCACGTTCTTGCCTAGATCCTCGAAGTTGTACCCCCCCTCAAGAAGACCATATCGACGACCTTTACATCTCTCCTTTGCGAATTCCGACATAATCAGCCCGATTTCATGGAAAGCTTCAGTTGAGAGGTTACCTCCCCAGTCCTCTTGGTATTGATCGAAACCTGCTGAGGCAACGATGATGTCAACATCGGGAGACGCATCGAGCGACCTCTTCACATCATCTAAGTATTGTTTGTCCCCATTCCCTCTGGGATTGTGAATCACAAAACTGGGATCATCACCTAAGATGTTGATGTTCCCATCTCCAGTGTGAAGGTCAAAGTCAAGTATGTAAGCTGTTTCAATGAGTCCTTTTGCTCGAAGATGAAGCAAAGATACTGCAATGTTGTTGAAGTAGCAGAAACCCCAGTATGAGTCACTGGATGCATGGTGTCCAGGCGGCCTGACCAACCCAAACGCAGGCTCACCTTGGACTCCAATCTCAGCCGTCTGTATGGATCCACCTGCTGCGAGGAGAGCCATCTGGTAGAGAAGTTCCGCTCTGGTCGAATCATAGTCCTCCTTCACTGAATCCAGTGTGCGAGTTCCATGAGCTCGCAGAATCTCCTCCTCTGTTGCGGGTTTTGCTTCCACGAACTCGTAATCAGGATTACTGCCCAAAATTTCGACAGCTGTATCGAGTCTACCGGGTGCTCCTGCAGGAGTCCTATCATAGGTCTCTTGCATCAAGGTGTGATATACGATTTTCACGATTTATTATTTATCAAAAGAAGGATTTGTATGTGTCTATAACTTTACTAACTACTAGAAGGATAGCACAGGAAAAAGAATTTGTATGAGGTTATAATGCAGCATCAGTATGAAGCAATATGAAAGGACTAGGTAAGTGGACTAAGACCTTGGACAAGGTCCGACGTGCGCGGCTGAAAGCCCGGAAGAAGAATTCTAAGAATTCTTCGAAAGGGAAGTCCTTACCCTCTGGGAAGGGACCAACATCAGGTTCGGGAGAGTCCGCGGCTGTTCACTTTGTCCAGTCGGATGTCGTCAGTTTTGGTGACAAAGCTGGTGAGAGTGATAATGACCCCGCCGTGGTAAGCACTGTGGAAACTCTCTCTGTAGTCGGGAGTGATGTACTGACAGAAAAACAGGAGAAGGAGGCCAGGTCTTCAGGAGGGATCGCATCCCGATGAACGTTGACAAAGCTCCTGCTAATCTTTGGATTTCTTCGGAAATGCGAGGAGGTGGTGACACTGGCAGGGGAAGGGTGGAACACAGAAAACTCTTACACCTATGATTGCTCATCAAATTGTAAGAATGGGTCAGAGAAAAAGGATTTAGCGGGTAGATAGGCTCGCGACCCATCCACCCTCTGATTTTAGAGAAAAAGTTCGGAGGGACAGGTTGTCCCATCTAACCAAAGAGGCTTCCGAGGCCAGCGACCTCTTCTTCTTCTTCCTTCTTCTCTTCTTTTGCTTCTTCCTTCTTCTCCTCAGCGGGAGCTGCACCACCAGCGGCTGCTGGAGCTGCTGCTACTGGCATTGCTGCGGCGCTTGAAAGTGCCTCATCAATGTCGACACCCTTCAGGGCTGCTAATAGGGCCTTGACCCTAGCCTTGTCAGTTTCGACACCAGCTGCAGTCAGTGTTGCTTCCATAGCCTTGGCTGTGAGTTTCTTACCCGCCTTGTGGATCAGAAGTGCTGCGTATACGTACTCCATTGTTGTTACCTCTTGTATTTCTTAACCGAACAGGCCTCCGATGCCTGTTACGGATTCTTCTTCGTCTTCTTCCGGTTCGTCAGGTTCTTGCTGCTCAGCCGCGTCTGTGGCGGGTGTAGCCGCTGTTGGTGCTGCCGCAGCAGCTGTTTGAACCTGGCCGACAATCTCGGAAGGTAGTGCTTCGGGGTCCTTCTCGGTGACTACTGCAATTAGTGCAGAAGCCTCTGAGATGGCTCTTCCCAAGTACACATCCATCAAGTCTGGAACGAAGAACCCTACCTCTAGGGCCAGACTCTTGGCCTCCATATTGGCCTTGGCAATTATGAGTGGGATAGTAACCTCAGTTGGGATTCCTACATTCACTGAGAGATTGATTGCATACTGATGACCCAAAACGACCTGACTAAATAGTGAATCAAGATCAAGGTCAAATGACTCATTCGTGAGAACTTCTCCATCGCTGTATGCAGCAATCAGTGTGAGCTGTAGTTCCATGGGTTCAATACCTAGCCGTGAAAGCATGAGAGCCATTGCACTTGAAATGACATCTCCTGGCTTGACAGCCACTGTGTCCGCTATGATGTGTATAACACCACCTTTGACACGAGATGGAATCTTAAGACCAGCCAGTTCGCTGATGAAGGGTCCAGGTGCCACGCCAGTGTTCATCTCTGGTACGATGATCTCCTTCGGCGCAATCTGCCCACCCTTTGCTGGAGCTGCTGTCTTATTTTCGCTAAGGAATTTACTAAGCATGAACGGGTCTTGTTCACTGAAGATAAACACAACTGGGCCAGTGACATACTCAATCAAGTCTTTGACTCCCTTCTTGTTGGATTTCTCCAGAGCCCTAATCATCAGGGTATTACGTGCCATCTTTATGATTGCAGATCCTCGTAGACTATCACGAATTCCTTGAAGCTGTTTTGCTCCAACACCCTCGACGTTCACGAGCCCAACCATCTTACTCTTATTGATGGTCGATGCAAGAGCGTCGACTGAATCCTGCTTCCATTGTGGAATTGATTTTTCATACACGGACATCTATAATCCCCAATCCTATTTTGACACCTCAACTACTGGTCCCATAGTCGTTTTGATCTTGACATTGCTCACCCTCTCAGAGAACCCTTTACTCTCCACGAAGCTGAGAATAGCACTCACGTTGTCTGCAATTTCTCGGTCGCTCATCTTGATGTGGCCCACCTTCACATGGAATGTGGGTGTGTTTCTCATTTTGAGACGAACAGTCCGATGGTATTGATTGACTATCACGCTAAGATCCGCTTGTGGTGGGAATGGTCTGGGCATTTTTCCTCTTGAACCCAGAGTCTGTCCCAGATAACGACCAATCAAGGGCATCGCGTCAACGGCTGCGATGAAGAACTCATAGTTCTTTGCCAGTGATTTACGCTCTTTCTTCTCGTCGCCAATCTTTGGAATATCATCTTTAGAGATGACACGTTCAGCTCCAGCTGCTGTAGCTTTCTCCGCAAATTCGCCATCTCCAAAAGCACATATTTTTGGAGGTGGGATCAGTGCATTGGGAAGGACCAGTTCTTGATTGAATCTGTTTTCAGGCTTTGTAACGTCAACCTCTTTCTTTCTGAAGTTGACGGCGAGATCAAAACTCTCCTCGAACTTGATTTTTCTCTTCTTTCCTTTGGTTCTTGCCTCAGCAACTGCTGCCTCTATAGACTCGATACTAAATGACATCTAATATCACTCCCTGAGAGGTTCGTTCAGCTGGGCATCCCATGTACCCTCTCGAACTTCCGCTTGGAACTCCTTTGCCGTCTTACCCTCTATTGTAACGCCCATTTGACCACAGGTGCCAGTTATTATCATGACAGCTGATTTCAAAGTCTGAGCTGAGAGGTCATCTGCCTTTCCTTTGGCAATTGTTTTCGCTTGGTCTAGAGTTAGGTCGCCTACGATGTTCGTGTTTGGCTCACCTGAACCTTTGGGTACACCAACTTCTTTCAGTATCAAAGCACTGGTTGGAGGCGTTCCAACTTCAACCTCGAAGCTCTTGTCATTTGGATTGACTGTTATTTTCACAGGAACCTTCAGTCCTGCGAATGCTTGTGTGACTTCATTGATTTTTGTCACAACCTGAAAGATGTTGACACCGGTGGGACCCAGTGAGGGACCAATTGGAGGGCCTCCGCTAGCTTTTCCACCTTCAACCATCGCATCTATTACTACTGGTTTCTCGCTCAATTCTAACACGACTCCTGATGCAGTATATTCAGCGCGTACGCAACGCATCTGATATGGTCGACCTGCAAGATAGAATTCTTCCAACATCCAGCTAGGTCTACTGCATTCTTTGTCACTTTTTTCACCCCGGACACGACGTCTATGCGTTCGTGTCAGATTAAGAGGATACACTCGCACGGGAATGTTTTCGTTTTAAGGATTACTACACAGCAACTGATCTAATCATCAGGCTTATGAGCCCAGAACGAGTCTTCTTCACTAAACTTGTCTGCATCTTCGGGTTTATCGTCTGCATCTTCTTCGCTTATCTCTTCCTTCTTTTCAGCTCTCTCGACGATCTTTGCGAAATCAGCGTGAACCCTGACGGGGATTGTGTATGGACTGTCCAGAAGTTCAAGAATCAGTTCTTCTTTACCCGCATCAACTCGAACGACTTTCGCACGTTCACCCTTAAACGGTCCAGAGATAATCTCGACAACGTCATTCTCCGAGATACCTTCTGCAGCAGGTGGAGGTCTTAGAAATCTATCAATCTCTTCAAGACTGACTTTGCCCCCAACACGACCTCGTACATGAGGAACACCTGAGATAGCAATCTCAACATCTCTGAACTCCGTGGTTTCAATGAAAACATATCCCCTTAGCGTTTCAGGCACTAAAATTGCTTTGACACGTCCAAGAAGTTGATTTGTGGAAATTAGCTGTGGGTCCCCTTTCTTCTTCTTCTTTTTCTTACAGCTCTTCATGTGCTCCAAGGTGGCTTTCTCAGACGAGAAATCCTCTGAGCAGAATGGACACTGCCACACATCAGTTTCACCAATTACAGCTGTTGTGATGAGGTCAGTGACACCACGTTCCTGTCCGATTGTCGTACGCACTGCATAGATACTGGTACTTGTTTCCAAGGGAGAACCCTCCAAGTGTTAGAAGCTTCACTCTCCGGGGCGTATTTTAATTGACACCCCAGTTGCTCGTGAGCAAGGTCATGATTATCTGGATTATGAAGCTGACTGCCCCTACAAGGATCATGGCAAGTAGACTGACTTTAGTACTCATCCAGAGTTCCTTTCTGGATGGCTTTGTAGCCAGTTTCATGATACGTCTACTCTCGTTGATGAAGTCACCAACACCCATTGTTATTCACATCCTTGTATGATACTGAATTAACAGTCATAGGAGTCGGTTGCAGTCTATCTTGGTTCTCTTTTAACATTTGCTGAGTATCCAAGTTTGACTATGTGAGCTTCGGGATTCCTAAATCGCTCTTCAGGTCTTCAACGAGTGGCAGGAAGGGTTCGGTCTTATCGAACACGTAGGGCGAGTTCACACCAGCAGCGATGATTGTCACCCTTAACCTGTCTTCTAGCTCTGGTACTATGAGCGCACCATAGATAATCTCAGCTCCTGGATTGACCTGTTCTGTAACAATCTCGATTACACGCTTTGCTTCTGAAAGCTGCAATTCCGCATTTCCACTAACATTCACTAGGATATTTCGTGCATTCTCGATTGACACATCAATCAATGGATTACGAAGTGCATTGATAACAGCCTCTTCCGCTCGATTTTCACCTTGCGCCTCTCCAAGAGCAATGATTGACACTCCACCGTTCTTCATGGTTGTACGCACATCAGCGAAATCTAGATTCACAAGACCTGGCTTTGAAATGAGTTCAGCGATTCCTTTCACTGCTCTCACGAGAACTTCATCAGCTACCATAAATGCCTCTGGCAAAGAGAGATCCGGAGCAATCTCCAGGAGTTTCTCGTTTGGTATAGCAATAAGAGTGTCTACATGCTCCATCAGTGCATTGAGACCACGAGTTGCGTTCTTCTTCCTTGTAGCGCCCTCCACATCAAATGGTAAACATACAATGGCAACAGTCAACGCGCCATTCTCTTTCGCAGCTTTTGCAATGTAAGCTGCTGCGCCAGTCCCAGTTCCTCCGCCCATTCCAGCAGTAATGAATACTAGGTCACCTCTGACTACATCTTTGATATCTTCATAGGTTTCAATTGCTGCAGCTTCTCCTATCTCAGGGTCATTTCCTGCACCCAACCCTCCACAGGTTTCCCTTCCAAGAAGCAGTTTGTGATGAGAGTTACAGAAGTAGAGATCTTGAGCATCTGTATTTGCTGCAAGAGTTTCAGCTCCCTCTACACCAACCTCCATAAGGCGAGTTATCGCATTGTTGCCTGCTCCACCAACTCCGACAACTAATATTCTGGCACTCACTGATTCTAATAGTTCAGCAAGTTGCTCATCAGTTGTGGCTGATTTTGGTGTTCTTCGGGATTTCTTTGCTTGTGCCTCGCGTTTTCCGCCTGACGATTTGAGGACCTCTTCTAACAATGGATGCATATATACCACTCACATCTAGCTGTTGTCAATATCCAGGTATTATTGACACAAAAAGGAGAATACTACCCAGGTATTACTCGTCAACGTCGACTCTTGGTCTTCTTACGCCTTGGTTTACCTCGAGTCTTGGGTCTGAATGTCTTTAGGATTGAATCAATGGAAATCTGATGGCGGCGAAGAAGTCTAGCTACATCATCCAGAGTAGGTTGACCGTTTTGTGTACCTGCCTTCGTTATTGTGAGTGCTGCTACGGCGTTTGCCACATTCAACGCCTGTTCGATTCTCTCAGATCTCATCCATGCCGTTACAAATCCAGCAGCAAATGAATCTCCTGCACCAAGAGTATCAACGACAGGCACCTCAAAGACCTCAGAAGTACAATACTCGAATCCATCTGTTGCAATTGCGCCTTTCTCCCCCATTTTGAGTACAACAATCCCTGGGAATGTCTTGGCCAATGCTCGAAGCGCCTTTTTGGTTGGAGTGATTTTGAAGTAGTCCTTGAGTTCTTTTTGGCTCACAAATAGAAGGTCTGTTCGACGAAGTATCTTTTCATAATCCAGATTACCTGCAGCTCGTCCTGGGTCTAAAGACAAAATCATACCATTAGTGGTCGTTACGTCTGAAACTCGATTAATCATCATTGGAAATGATCCTGCGACATGCACCAGTTGAGCATCAACGAGACTATCTTCTTCAAAAAGATGTTTCTCAAGAAATCTATTCGCACCTGGTTCAACTACGACAATTCTTTCATCCTCTGAAACATGAGCATAGAAGAAAATCCCCGTAGATTGTTTTTCTAATACCAAAAGACTGTTTGTGTCAACACCTGCATTTGCAATCTCTTTCATAGCAAGCTGACC
>VAPB010496894.1_pt1 | contig 23624 bp, 18 predicted proteins | sample 3395101 | NCBI WGS metagenome assembly VAPB01 (sample SAMN08290433, study PRJNA428436) | hydrothermal vent metagenome | isolation source: Deep-sea hydrothermal vent chimney | place: Indian Ocean: Southwest Indian Ridge | reverse complement strand
TTTTTATCCATGACTACGCAAGTTACTCAAATCTTAAGTTCATCAAATAACTATACTGCATGAAGAAAACAAGATTAGTTCTATTTATCTTTGCCATTACGATACCGGTAGCCGCTGTCTTTCTCTCCGCATTTGCCGACATTAACCGTCCGCTTCATCAGTGGAATACTGCTGAAGGGCCCGGCCGCTTCTTTGATTCACGCCAGTTTGCCTGGGCAGCAGAATCTTATTATCAGGGATATGATCCGCTGATAGAAAACCCGGCAAATCCCAGAGGACAAAAGCTCAACTATCCAAGAATCTGGCACCTACTTTTTCCACTTGTAGTTGACGAAAGCAGCACCAATATAATGGGGACGATTGTTGTGCTTATATTCGTTATAGGAGCCGGAATTTTCTGGTTTTCTAATAAATTTGATAACCTTACATATTATTTTCTATCAATAATATTTCTTTCTCCAGCAGTTATGCTCGGGATAGAAAGGTCCAATATTGAGTTAATATTATTCTTTATTTTAGTTCTGGCACTTACAATAAATAATTATTCGAAATTATTGTCACTCGCCCTTTTTGTATTTGCTTCTATTCTGAAGGTATATCCTGTGTTCGGATTTGTATATCTCTTGAAAGAAGAAAAAAGAAGATTCTGGACGCTGTTTCTGATAGCCTCGGGAATTTTTGTCATTTATGCATTATTGTCATTAAATGATTTTTCTCAGGTTTTTAAAACAACTGCCAAAGGTGTCAGCAGTTCATATGGTATAAACGTGTGGTGGTGGAGTATAGGACATCGCCGTTATTTTAACCTTCCTGTAAATGAAAACCTTGCATTAATTTTTCAGGCTTTATCTTACGTTCTGGCCCTCATAATAGTAGCCGTAACTTTGTTTTTAGGTATGCGTCAAAGAGGCAATAGGTTTAATAAGCAAGGGAGATACATCGATTCATTCAGGGTCGGGGCGAGCATTTATGCGGGATGTTTCCTTGTAATGAACACTGTTGATTACAGGCTGATCTTTATGGTTTTTACTGTCCCGCAACTTGTAGCATGGGCACGCGATGAAGATAAGAGTATTTCTTTCGTACCCCGAATAACATTGACTCTGATGGTGTTTTCACTCTGGAGCAACTTTGTCATGCGTTTTTTGGGACGTAAATTAACATTTGTCATTGAAGAGCCCGCAAACTGGGTTATGCTGGCATGCTTTCTATATCTATTATTTTCATCACTTCCCGACTGGTTTAAAGATTATTTCCGCCGGCCATTTTCTTTCTTAAAAAGTTCCGGCAGACAGTCAATTGCCGGCTGAGCTGGCTACGAAACAATTTATTATTTTTTCGACATAGCCAGATCGTAAATTGTCATTAATTTCTGATAGTGTTTTTCCGGGTTCACTTCCTGCTCAATGAATTTTCTTGCTTTCTGCCCCCAAACGATAGTTTCGTCGGGGTTATTTATTGCATATTCTATCTGTTCACTCAACTCAAGGGCATTACCGGATTTAAATGTCAAACCGGTCTCGTTATCCTTCACCATTTCCGGGATACCCCCTATTCTCGCCCCGATTACCGGACTTCCCAAGGCAAAGGCCTCCATTACAGAGACAGGGTAATTCTCATACCATTCAGAAGGGATTATGACAACGTCAGCTTTCTTTATTTCAGCAAAAAGATTTTCCCCCTTTAAAAACCCGAGAAATTTTACGTTCTCCATTCCGTTCTTCCGTGCCATTTCGTGAAGTTCGTCTTTAATTGGACCGTCACCAACAATATTAAATACTGTCCTGTTTTTTGATTCATTATTAGACAGATTTTTTATCGACTCTAATAGTGTATAAAGCCCTTTCTCGGGCTCAAGTCTGCCGAAATAAACAAAATTGATACGATCATCGGTCCTGTCGTTTGTTACACCGGAATTTATCTTTTCAAATTCCTTAACATCAATAGGATATGGGAGGTGCACTATCTTTTTGTGAAATCCCATCTCTTCATGCTTATTCTTTAAAAACATACTCGGGGCGATGAAGATGTCCACATTCCTGTATATGTCAAGAATTCTGTGATGCATATACAGCTCCAGGGCAAGAAGAGCGCTCCTTTGTAGTGAACCCTTTACACACTTTAGTTTTACGGCATTAGAATATTTACCCTGGTCACATGCTTCGCAGGGCTTTCCATGGGCCATCATGAGAAAAGAAGGACATATCATTTTATAATTGTGAAGGGTCATTACTATCGGAATTCCCCGCTTTTTAATTTCATACAGGATAGATGGCGACATCTGGCGGTGAATATCATGCATGTGTACAATGTCTACGGGATAGCTGTCAAGAAGTCGGGATATACATTTTCTCGCTTTAAATGAATACAGGTTTCTGCACGATGCCTTCACATAGTTAAAGGTATTAGTCTTGCTAACATCAATTAAAGGCATGAAATAATTTGAAGTATGGCAAGGAAGATTATCTGGATGCTGCATGGCGAAAAAGATAGATTGATGACCTTTACTTTCAAGAATCTCAGCAGTCCTGAAATAAATCGCCTCGGCTCCCCCGGCTATGAAATGAACCTTATTTATGTGAAGGACAGTGAGCTTTTTCAAAACTATATCTATTTAAATTAGTGTGATTGTGAGGACTTCAGCAAAAACAGGAACCCGCTAAAATAACTTCATTACTCTCCGAAAGATAAATTTCAGATGTTCGATTGATTTGATTTCCGTTAAAAGACCAAAAATTATTCTCAACCTGAGATAGAACACCATATATGCTTTTTGCCGGTATCTCTTTAATTCTTTTAATGTCATATCTTCGGGAGTATGAACAATATTCTGAAAAGATATATCACTGAAATTTACATCTTTCAATTTCCCCGCTTTTATCATCTGCTCGGTCATCTCACTACCTGGCACAGGAAGACAAATAGTAAACTGGGCCCTGTTTATCGGAAGTTCCTTGGCCAGACGGATTGTCTGCATTATGTCTTCTTTTTTCTCTGTTGGATATCCTATGATAAAAAAGCCAGTTGTCCTTATCTTGGTAACACGATGAATTAAGTGAACCTTCTCTTTTATCTCATCAACAGATTGAGCTTTTCTCATGTTCTTTAATGTGGTTGGAGAACCTGATTCAATTCCAAGCCCGAGTGAGTAACAGCCTGCCTTTTCCAGTAAGTGCAGGATTTCCTCATCAAGAGTACTCAACCTTACTCCGTTAGGAAATGAAAGTCCTATATCCCATCCTCGTTCAATAATTCCCTCACACACACCAATGGTAAGGGTTTTCTTGGATGTAAAATTATCATCTATAATCTGAAACTCCCTGATCCCATATTTGTTATATAACAGGTCCATCTCTTCTAAAACTATTTCCGTGCTTCTCGCCCTTACCTTTCTCCCCATGATCGTATTGTTTGCACAAAAAGTACAGCGGTAAGGGCATCCACGAGTTGTAGAAATACTTGTTAAAGTCATTTTCTTTGAAAAAGCTCCTATGGGCGCATAAGGATAATCGTTAGGATCGATCATGTCCCAAGCCGGCATACCTACGACATTCAGGTCTTCAATAGGTTTCAGTGGATTGCTTATTACTTTACCGTTACTTTTCCAGATTAAATTATTTATATCTTCAAACTGTTTATTCGCCTGCCCGGAAAGATTTTTTAAGAGCTGAATTAATCCAATTTCAGCTTCTCCACGGAATGCATAATCTGTTTTAAGGTGATTCATGCATCCTTCCGGATCACCCGAAGGATGCGGGCCCCCTATTACTGTAATGACCTTGGGATTAAGCGACTTGATTCTCTCCAACCCTTCCTGAACTTCACTGACACTCCGGGTATATACCTGGAAACCTGCTACATCATAATCGCATTTCTTCAACCTGTCGTCAAGCCCCTGTTTCGTCATATTCTTCTTGACGCCATCCCATATTTCAACGTCAAATCCCGCATTTCTAAGGGATGTTGCCAAGTACCCCAAACCCAGGTTTGGAGTAATATTAACCATACTGTCCTCAAGAGTGAGTGGATTTATTAATAGGACTTTCATTCTTTTATTTAGTTGTCGAAATAATTGAAGCAGATAATCTTAATATAACAAATTACTTCTAACTTTTGTGGAAGTATAATTAAAACATATATCCTTGAATACTCATTTACAATGCTTTGTTTATATCTCAAGTTACATCATTTGAACAATCATCCATGTTTTTATTATAAAGTTACATCAAATGTATTTGAGTTAATTTATAAAAATCCTTGGATCCTAAAGGTATACTTGCCCGGAATACATAAAAACAGGTAAAATAATTATGCATGTTTAATTATATAATCTGGATATTGGTTATAGTACTATATACTCCTCTATTTATAACGCTTTACCAAATGCGTTGGGAAACTATTGACTATACTCACGCTTATTTCATCCTTCCCATCTCCTTATGGCTCATCTGGCATAAACGAGCAGAACTCAAAGAAATCTTTCAAGTTAACAACCCTAACTATAAGTATTATTATAGTTTTTCATTAATTCTTCTGGGTGGGATTTTGTATATTTTCGGACAGAGACAAGATTATATTGTTATTCAAACATTCTCAATAATACCCCTGCTATTTGGATTGACCAGCTATCTGTATGGCATGAAAATGGCAAAGGCATTAGCATTCCCCTTCCTTTACCTGTTACTCCTCGTCCCTCCCCCCATGGGAATTATTGACAGTGTCACATTCCCGATGAGATATGGCATATCCATGGCAACGGAATCAATTTTAGCATTCATTAATTACCCTATTTCCCGCAATGGTCTCATGTTAACTATCGGGTATGAGGATATTTTTATGGGAGAGCCCTGCAGTGGCTTTCGGTCTCTCATAACCATGTTCTCGCTTGTCCTCGTATATGTATATATTATTAAAGGCGGCCTGTTCAAGAAATTTGTCCTCACATCGTTTATCATTCCAATGGCCATGTTGGGCAATCTTGTCAGAGTTATAACGCTTTGTCTTATTACGTTTTACTTCGGTGAGGAAGCAGGGCAGGGATTTTTCCACAATTTTAGCGGTATCGTTATATTTATTATCACTATTCTGGGCTTGATGGGAATGGAAACTTTATTGAAAGTTAGTCATGAAAAAGCATAAAAATATTATCGTCATTGTTTTATTGCTTGCAGTCATTTTATTAAGCTATACTGTTCCTCGCGCTAAATATCTGGGTACGGATTTTATTTCTAAACTGGATATACCATTTACATTCAATGGCTGGCGTGGAAAAGATGTTTCAGAGGCTTTAAATATTAATGCAGCCGATACTAATTTTAATTTTATCAATGAATCACTTGCAAATCAATATGTAAACAGTACCGGACAAGATCTGATATTTATCATTCTTGATGCAGGAAACTTTCACCACCCAAAAGTATGTTTTACAGGCGCCGGATATAAGATAAAAGAATTAACTGACACTGAATTTAATCTCTCAGACAGAAGTTTCAAGGCGCACACTCTTTTTACCCAAAGGGGGGGGGAAAGCTTCCTCAGCTTTTACTGGATAGTTATTGATAAAAACATTGCACACGAATGGATAGAACAAAAATTTAAACAACTTTATTTTTCTTTATTTAACAAGCAGAGAGTCGGACTAATGATTCGGGTTGATATACCTTCTAAAGAAGAGAATATTGAAGGTTCCTTAATTTTAGCTAAACAATTTATTCATGATTTAACTCTGTCACTTAAACCAGAGCAGGCAGATTTTATCTTTGGAGAGCATTAGCCCACAGTATTCTCAAATTTGCCTTCTGAAGAAATAAGGCGTGGTAAAAAATCGATTTAGAGAAGACCTGAAAAACACTCTGTTTTGACATCGTCCCGAGCAATATAACCTTACTTTAATTCAAAACTACTTTCGTCATGCCTTATTTCTACCTATAAGTATTATGAATAACATGAATTAGTCAGGAGTTAAAAATAACAGGTCGTTCGCTACCCGTATTTATTTGGTATGGATGCTGAGGGGACTCGTTTTCTTATGATAAATAAATCGATAAAGAAAAACGTATTTGATAAGCTTTATTAAGAATTTTGGGGTTTCAATCCACATATTTAGTTTGGATACCCCATATCTGCGGTCCCTGAAACTCACGGGAACTTCTATTATCCTGGCCCCTCTGTAAGCACACTTCAAAATCATTTCCATAAGAAGTGCATTGGTATTCTCCCGGGTTTCGATTTGACGCCAGACAACTCGCCGAATGGCCCGGAAATTGGCCGAAAAATCCTTTATGTCTAATCCCGATACAAATCTGACAACTCTATTACCGTTTTGACTGATAAACTTCTTCAGGCGTACCCTGTAGTTGGTGACTTCATACTCACCTCCCTCCTTATGCCTGCATCCGACCGCAAGGTCATAACCACTGCAAATCGTATCGTACAGTCTACGCATGTCTCTTGTGTTGAATGATAAGTCTGAGTCAGTTGAAAGAATCACGTCATTCTTTGCCAGATTATAGCCTTCCCGGATAGCAGATCCTATTCCTTTCCGCACATCTTTAGTGATTAGCCGCACCTGGGGATAGATTTGCGATAAACTTATAATTTCCTCTCCTGTCCCGTCGGGTGATTTATCGTCCACGACAAGAATTTCGGACTCCACATCACTGAAAGTATTAATAATGTCCGGTACCAATATCTTAATGTTTTCTCTTTCGTTATAAGTAGGTATTACTATAGACAGAGAAAAGGATTTATGCTCATGACTCTGACTCATAACAGCCCCTGCTCCTTAAAAGTCTGGTAAAAAACATCTACTACAAAGTCAAGGTCAGATTTTTCCAGATACTGATGACAGCCAATATAAAAACCGTTTTTCCCGAGATATTCAGCATTCGGAAGTTTTCCCTGATACTTGCCTGCCAGGTGTTTATAAGCCGGCTGTTGAGTCGGGATACAGTTGAAAAGAGGCCGGGTTTCTACTCCCTTCTCTTCCAGTTTGTTCCTCAGAAGCTTGCGATTGATATTTTGCGGGTTCAAAATTACCAAGGGGTAAGCTAAATAGCTTACATTAGGATCGAACAGCGGAAGGCGCAATATCCCCTCAGTAAATTTGAGATGTTCATTCAGATAGTTAACATTAAATTGGCGCTTGCTAAAAATATGATCGGCAATGTTAAGCTGACAAATCCCCATGACAGCCTGAAATTCCATCGTCTTAAAATTATATCCAATTATATCATGCAAAAATCTCGGATCATGATCATCTTCGTCAGTTTCCTCATATTTCTTCGATGAAAAGTAAGGACAAGCCCCTTCACGCCTCACACAAACACTGCAATGGCATAATCGGCCATTAGCTTTTATTTTGCGTATAAGCTTGTAAAGTTCCTTATCATCGGTGGTAATGCAGCCAAGTTCACCAGCTTGAATGTTATGGGCAATGTAGAAGGAGAAGTCCGCAAGCAATCCAATTGAACCCGTCTTATTGCCCTTATAAAGACTTCCATGAGACTGTGCTGAATCCTCAAACATAATAAGATCATAAGTCTCCGCCAGAGATGAAAGAGTGTCCATATCATTGGGATATCCCATCAGATGCACCGGGAATATTGCCGAATATTCGCCATGACTGGATTTCTTTAGCAAGTCTTCTACTTGATCAGGAAGAATATTAAAGGTCACCGGATCTATGTCACAGAAAACAGGCTCAAAACCGGCCAAAGAAATAGCATTGGCTGTTGCTATATATGAAAGAGGAGAAGTTATAATTTTGGAAGGATATGGGATTTTCTTTCTTGAATAATGTTTTAATGCCGTTAGGCCTGCCAGGATAGCAGCAGTACCGGAACTAAGAAGCACACAATAACGGGTTCCAATGTAATCAGCAAACTTCTTTTCGAATTCCAGGACTTTTTTACCTTCTGACAGCCTCCCGGTTTCCAATACCTCCATTATGGCATTTTTTTCTAGGTCAGTAATTTTAAAGTCCCCAACAGTAACCTTAAGCCTGGTCAATATGTTTTCTCCAATATGCGTATATATCGCTTAGCATCTGTTTCATAGGGATTCGCGGTTCCCATCCGGTACAGGCAATAAGCTTGGAATTATCCCCCACAGTTTCGGGGATATCGCTGGGTCGTTTTTGCCCAGGATCCTGCTCTATTCTAATTTCTCTTGGGCTTAATTCGAGTAAAATATTCAGAATTTCCTGCATTTGAACGCTTTTCCCCGAGCATACGTTATAGACTTCACCCGGTTCCCCCTTCTCAGATAAAAGCCAGTATGCACGTATAATATCCCGAATGTCCAGATAATCTCTGAAGCCATCGAGACTGCCTATGCGAATTGTTGCTTCGACATCATTATTGTCGAAACCAGCCACCTGTTTGGCAAAGCTGGAACAAGCAAAAAGCGGGGACTGCCCAGGACCGGAATAACTAAAGGTGCGGGTGCGTATAATTCGAAGTTTATAACTTTTGAAATACTGCCAGCCCAGCAGGCTCTGTGCCGCCTTGCTGACACCGTAAGGATTCAAAGGGAGAAGAGAACACTCTTCCTTAACCGGATTATCTTCAGACCGAACAAGGCCGTATTCATCCCTTGATCCAGGCATAACGACTATTGATTCAGGGGAATGACTGCGAATATTTTCCAGAAGATACAGGGTCCCAATAAAATTTGTTTTAAATGTTAACTCGGGGTCTTTAAAAGCAATAGCAATGGGAACTTGAGCAGCACAATGAAATATTTTATCATATTGTTTGCCAGCAAGAAGTTTCTTCACCGATTCAGAGTCTGTAAAGTTACATTCATGTAATCTAATCTTGTTAAAATTATCTCCCAAAAGATATTTTAATAGTTCAAGGTTTCCTTCCTTTCGAATAGAGCCATTAATTTCAATTTCAGGCTGATTATTTATTATGAAATTGGCCAAGTGTGCACCTGCCAGACCATTAATTCCCGTAATTAAAACAGACATCTTTAATTATAAATCAATTTACAGAGTGCTGTAAACTTGACCGTGACTTTTCTATCACTTAAGACGCAAGTAAAAAAGGCTAAATCCATAAAGACACTCTAATTTGTTATAATATGCGTTAGCAAATGACAAAAATGTACTATCTCTAAGTAATGAACTTCGGTTGCAATATTACTTTGAAAAGTCCAAGTATGAACACCCTCATGATAGATTTAGGGTAAAGATTAATATTTTCCTCAGCGGAAACCAATCAATAAATTTCAATATCAAGATACTGTAAATGCAAGATAATAGTACAATCTCAAAGAGATATACAGCAATATTGCTTATTGTCATAATTGCAATTGCCGCAATTGTACGGTTATACGGATTAGACAGGCAATCACTTTGGTATGACGAAGCTGTTGAAGAGACGTCTTTTGAGAGACAGTTCTTAAATGATGATCCTGATGAGCCGAAAATTAAATTATTAACTCCGCCCCTCAATTCTTTCTTTGTATTCCTGATGAAAAGTATCTACCCTGGAAGTGATTTTGCCATCCGGATTGCACCGTTCACTTTCGGACTCATCAGTATTCCCCTGCTATTCCTGCTCGGGAGAAAGATGTTTAATGAAAAAGTCGGGCTTATCGCAGCCTTTCTGCTTGCCATATCCCCATTCCATATTTGGTATTCGCAGGATGCCCGCATGTATTCCCTTCAGTGGATGCTGGCATTGATATCACTGATATATTTCTTAAGGGTACTGGACCGTCCGACTATTGGAAACTATGCTGTTTTCGTAATAAGCACTGCAGCAGGGCTATACACACACCAACTAGCATTTTTTTTACTGGTAATCTATGGCCTTTTTTTGGTATTTAATTTTAAGAAATACAGAAGACATCTATATAAATTCATATTTGCATTCATCTCAATTATATTACTATTAAGTCCCTGGGTGATTTACTCGGCTGATGTCTTAATGGCAGGTAAGGCCGGAGTTCCAAAAGAGATGAATATTATGGTTATCTTCTATACTTTTTTTACATACTGCGCCGGGTTCAGTATTGGCCCCTCACTGAGAGAATTGCACTTTGACTCTTCGCTGTCAGTTATAAAGCCTTATTTCCCTGTTATGGTACCTCTGATGATTTTATATACAGCACTGTTTGCAACAGGATTGTGGTCTGTACGAAAAGACCGCCCGAAAGAGCGACTCATGTTACTGCTTGTTTTTACCGTTCCAATAGCAGGACTGGTAATACTGAATAAGGTGATGCCAAATATTGCCTATAATGTGAGATATACGGGTACGGCACTTTTTGGATTTTTATTGATTCTCGCAAAAGGGATAGAACATCTCCGTAACACAGGGGCCAAACACTCAGGCATCACATTCACAGCATCTGCATTAATTGTGATAACGGCATTCAGTACATATTCATATAGCAACTATCAGTTTAATACAAAATATCATAAAGACGATATCAGAGGTGCGGCAACATATATTAACAATCAATTAAAACCAGAGGACCTTGCTATGTGCATAGGTCATGCAGATATTATGAACAGGTATGCGGACCGTTTCCTCTGTTTCGGAATCAATATTCAAAGTACTTATAATAAAGCACAACTGGATGATATAATGCCAGAAATTATAAAAGGGAAGAAACGTTTCTGGCTTGTGCTGATTCGTGAGTGGGTACCTGTTTATAAGAATATTGGAGATGATATGAGGGACTGGTTAGACGTTCATTATAAGGAGATAAAAGAATTACACAGAGACACTAATGATTTTGCCCACATACGAATTTACAGTTATGACCTTGAATATAAAAAAGGTTCATTTTAAAAACATCTTCAGAATTATCAGGACCTCGCATTTTCGTTTTTGATCATTAATGCATCCTCAATCCTCTTATAAATATATATGTTATAAGAATACAAATCCAGTCTGGAAACCCCTAAAAAATCATATTTGGGAAAGTGTTTTATTAATTTATAGCTCTGTGATCTTTCAAAATACTCCGGCCATCCGCTGATGCCATATTTGGGGCTATACGACAGGATAACATATTCAGGCGATCCGGATTCCAGCCATTTCATTTTTTCAGCACTTGATAAAATTTCCCTTTCAGGTAATATCCGCTTACCGCCGAATTTTCTTAATTCATAGTCCGGAATGATAAGTGTTTCATTATACCTATCAGGGTAATAAGATGAATCGGGATATCTGTTGTGCATCCACTCCTTTGTAATAATATGAGGAGAATTAAAATAAGGGGTATCATTTAAACCTATGGTAACACTACGATTTGAGTCCAAAATATTATGCTTTATCCATAGCGAGGAACTCTTTCGATTATCCACTTCCAGATGGAAAAACTTAATACTTGCGACATAAGCTGACAAACTGAATATAAGAATAAAAACCGTCAATCCCTTCAATAATTTACTCCGACATGCTTTACATAAACAATACATACCGGCTGTTCCCAAAACAGCCATGAAATAAGTCATCGGCATCAATCTTGCATCCGTTGCCCAGACATTGGAAGATGAAATCACGAGGAAAATTATTATATACAGGCCAATAATTCTGAACGCAGCATTATCTCTTTTGAAGTATATGCCGAGGGGAACACATAATAATAAAAATCCCCCGAGCTGAATAAAATTTATTTTCAGGATATTATATACGTTAGGTATCATGAAATCTAAACTGAATTTCATGGGTATGACCATTTTTGTAGAGCCGTGGTGCAGGTCAGGGAGGATACTGGACGGAAAAAACACTTTTAAAATGAAAAAGACTATAGAATAAGGTGATGTTAAAGTAAACGCGATTACGCAGGCTGTTCCGGAGAAAATCAACAGTTTTAATAACCGGCCTGTACCTGATTGCTTCCATTTAGCAATAAGCACGCCAAGTATAAAAAAGAAACTCAAAACACCCGTCTGTTTTGTCGATATGGCTATTCCAACAAAGATGCCTGCCAAAACAATGTATTTTACTTTTTCAATTTGATAGTACTTCAAGGAAAAATAAAAAGCCACTGCCATCAGAAGAGTAACTAGAACATTTTCAACACCATAATTATTATTTAGCAGTATTGTCGGTAGAAATCCCGACACCCCCGCTAATACCACACCGAATGTATCATCTATCAGTAGCGTCCCTATAAAGAAAGAAGTAATAATAAGAAGAAGGCTTGGTATCTTGCCGAAAAAAATCCTGAGAAGCAGGATGATTTTTTTAAATTCCTCAGGGTGCTGCTTATAATGTTCCTTCGATCCTATTTCATACATTCCGAATACTTCACCAGCTTTTAAAACAGCCGCCGTGTAGTAAAAAGGCAAATGAGTTTTTGAGTAGACCTTGGGATCAAAGTCAAATTGTGAGGGATTCATGTTTTTAAGCCAGATAAGGTACTGCATCTCATCCATATTATAAGCAAAAATATGGTCTTGATCAGGAACACCCCAATGAATGCCGAGACTCCCGATAATTCCAGCCAAAATAATGATTATTATTAAGGGTACTTTATAATGCTTCATGTTTACAGATGTTGTTCTTATAAATCAGTTTTATTATTGAGTAATGCCAAAACTACTCAAGATATTTCAGATGCCTGTCGTAAAACTCATGGATCTCTCTCTTATCCGGATTGTTCCCGGAAAGAATTTCACCCATTTGCAATCCAATCTCTGTTGACTTATGCATATCCCCCTGCAAGAAAAGACCTCTGCGCCCTATGGATGCAATATTGTCAATCTCTTTTAAGTATGAAAATACTATGTCAGCATGGGTGTCAAAATTTTTATAATACATCTCATAAGCGTCAGGAATCCGTTTAACTAAAAAATCCGTTATCCTGTCAAGACTGATGAAGTCTATATTCTCACAATCACGCTTAGCCATTTCAAACAGATCTTCATCAGAAAACTGCCAGTACTCATCTCCCTCCCGGCATGTCAACTCAAAAGAAAGTATCGTCTTTCCATTCTCAATAGTGAATGGGCTCAGGTTTTTTTGTTCAGTAACTCTGTTAAATTTAAAATGTTTATCAAGTAGATAAAACCAGTGGATATCACTTATTTTTTCGATTTCAAATTCAATGTAAACGATAATTAACGATATATAAGATAATTTCGAAGCCGAATGCCGCAGCATAAAAGGAGTATTGCTGTCAAACATATAAATAAACCGGGGCAAAGGGACGGTACTCACCAGGTAACAGCAATTTATATCCTTAGCATCCCCGACCTTATCGACTACAGTAACAGACGTTGCCTTGTGATCGTGCAGGTTTATAGATTTAACGCTCGTATTAAGTAATATCTCTCCACCTAATTTTATGACCTCCTCTGACAATTTTTGAAAAAGCGAACCTGACCCATATTTGTGATAAATCCATGTCTGATAATATGGTTCATCAGCAACCTGGCCGCCAACCTTTAGCAATCTCTTAATCAAGTCTATAAAATTAAATCCCTGGATTTTTTCAGAAGCAAACTTTTCCGATATCCTGGATGCTTTGGTCTTCCAGACTTTCTCTGTATAATCTCCAAAGCTCATTTTATATAATGTATGACCAAACCTTTTTCGTCCCCAGCTCTCAAAACTGTCAACAGGAATATATACAATGGCGTGGAAAATAGATGTAAGTAAAAATTCAAACATTATTTTGATACTAAGAAGGGGATTGAATTTAAGCAGAGCTTCAGATACTTGCAGCGGATATTTAAATTTTTTATTCTTGAGAAAAATCGAAACATTTTTTCTGCCTTCGATAAGCTTTTCGTTATCATTCTCAAACAAATCTCTTATAAGTTTTTCAGGTTCTTCCCCCCGTGTATGAAAAGAATGCGGGCCATAATCCAGAATATGCCCTTTCCATTTAAAGCTTGCACCTGCTCCACCTACTGCAGAAGCTTTATCAATAATTACAACCTTCTTTTTCGACTGCTTAAGAATTTTGTATGCGCACGCAAGCCCGGCCGGACCTGCACCAATGATAATCAGGGGCTCTGACATTTTAATTCCTGCCCATGCTATTTTTTATGCTGTCACACAGCCTTATTAACCCAGTTTCAAGATTTATGGACGGCAAAAAGCCTAATTTCTCGGCCATAAATTGATCATCAGAATAAAACTCTATATATTCCGGCACAATTCCCTCATATGATATTTCGGCCTCAAGATTAAATGCTCTGGCAGCCTTTTGCACAAGTTCTGTAAGAGTAACAGGATGTCCGGAATTTAAATCAAAGGTAGTATTTGTGTTTTGTCCTTCGATAAGAAGACGAATGGCGCGGATTGTATCACCAACATACATAGCATCAATCAGATTTCTCCCATTTCCGCGGATAGTAAAGCGGGGATTTTTTTCAATTCCAAATTGTCTTACCAGCCTAGAGTAAATCTTGCGAGCAGGCTCGTATGGGCCATATGCACCGAAAAATCTGACGATAACGGCATCCGCGATGCAGCCGTAGTGATGAAAAAAACTGACATAGTTTTCTGAAGCCAGATTAGATATCGCGTAAGGCAGCCGGGGTGTTACCACGGTCTCCGGCGACACCGCGCCTTTTAATCCATCATAAACAGCTCCGGAAGAGAAGTAGATAAATTTACCAAAAGACATTTTTTCCAGAAGGTTAACGAGTGTTAATGAATTAGATATCAAATCAAATGCCGGTCTTTTAACGGAGACAGCAGGATCACCGTTAGCAGCAAGATAAACACAACAATCGAATGCCGGCGATAACTCTGTGATTTTATCTATATCATTCTGCAGAGAAAGATCTATCTGAAGAGGTGTTACATTATCAAGTGAATTGTCGCGAAGAAAATCCGGAAATCCAGACGACCTGTTATATAATGCAAGTACTTCATTATCACTGTTCAATGATAAAAGAAGGTTCTTGCCTATAAAGCCGGATGCTCCTGCAATTAGAATTTTCATATATAAAGAAGTCCCGTTAAATTCTTCATAGTTCTAATATTTATGCTAAACTTTAGTTCAAAAAATATGGTTATAATCTTCTTATTGTTCAGAAACTGTATTATTCTGAGAAGTGCTTGATTGAAAGATTTAAAAGAAATTGTTTTTCCTAATAAATTTAGTTAATTTTCATACAGGTTTTACGCTAACGTATCGATATTGAACTTAATGTCACGGTCTCAAGGCAGCGAGTTCTTTCTGAAGCCCAGGCTATTATCCATCACCCAAATGCTTTTTGTACCAGTTGATGGACTTCCTTAATCCCTCTTCAAGACTTACTTTCGGTGTATATCCAAGGAGTGAACAGGATTTATTTATATCAGGAACCCGCATTTCCACCTCAGGGCCAGGATGAGTTTTAAAGACAATTTTAGATTCAGAATTTGTCATCCTGATAATTCTTTCAGCCAATCTCAACACAGTTATGGTAGCTTGAGGATTCCCGATATTAAATATATGATTCCCGGCATCCTTGATATAAAGAGTGCTATATAAGACATCTACAAAGTCTGTAACATAACACCATGAACGTATCTGAGTACCCTCATTGAAGACAGTGATTTCTTCATTCCTTAAGGCGCGTGTTGCCATCTGTTGAATCGCACCTTCACCAACCTGCCTGGGACCATAAACATTAAACGGACGGACAGTAATTATTTCTATGTCATATTCCTCACCGTAAGTATGCGCAAAATGCTCTCCAGCCAGTTTGCTAATAGCGTATATCCACCTCTTCTCCCCTACAGGACCAAGTGTTGTGGAATCAGTTTCTTTCCCTCTATATACAAACGGGCCATACACTTCACTAGTTGAAAAATCAATAAACCTCTTCACGTTATTTTCGACTGCGGCCTCCAGGGCATGATAGGTCCCGAGAAAATTGACCTTCATAGTAAGGGTCGCCTTTTTCCCCACGCTGAATATGCCTGCAATTGCGGCAGCATGAACGCATAGATCAGCACCCTCCATAGACTTGCTGAGATTGTCTGAGTCTAATACATCTCCCTTTATAAATTTAATATTTGGATGTTTCCTGAATTTGGTATACTGGAAGGCATTTCTCAATAAGTTATCGTATAAAGTTACCTTATTATCATCAATTAATCTCTCAATGAGATGTGAAGCTATAAAACCGGCCCCACCGGTAATAAATATATTTTTATTCTTAATTTTGTTTGTCATTTTCAGTAAATAACCTTGCCGGAAAGGCGTGTCTTTCAGATGTACATATTAAATGTCCACTGGCATCCGAATTTATAGAATTGATAAGTAATAATAACACCTTACAATCGCAAAAAGCAAAGAATAAAAAGTGGCATTTTGTGTATACATCCTTCTATAACTTCGGATTAACCGGCCTTATTTTATATCTAATATTGTTTATTGGCTTCTCTATGTACGCACAGGAAATATAAGAAAGCAGGTTAATTGGTATAATTGAAATAAAGAAAAGCCGTGATCCCATGCCATCTGCCAGCCCAAATGAAACAATTAAACAGTATACAAAATAATGGCATAAGAAGACTGGATAAGATAAATCTCCTAATAACTTATCTGCTTTCATGAGGAAAGAGTTCTTGTCAAGGCCAGCACAAGAAAGAGCATGTATCAATAAGAACCCTAAGAATATGGACACAAAATATCCATATTTATAAGGATCTCCCAGGAAGTTGGCATAAAACAAATTGATTACGAAAAGAATAGCTATATATTTTGCGTGAGTTAACTTAATAAATCTTAATTCCTGCCTATAAAAGTAAGCAAGGGCACCTATACAGAAAGGTAAAGCAGAAGCATATAATGTAAAATATTTTGATGCCAGTGCATACCCCTCTACTAACAGATAAGCATAATAGAAAATTGAGCAAATCAAAAACAAAATGCATATGTACCTATTTCGCGCAATTATTAATGCTAGAAGGAGGTAAAAGATCAGTTCAACCCTCAATGACCAAGCAGTAGGTATTAATTGGGGTTGTACACTTGTTACTTTAATAATCGAGAAATTATATATCATTTGTTTAAGATCCGGAAAAATCAGGTATGAACTAATACCGAAAGAAATATCGGGCTTAATATATACGATTGACAAACTTAAAATAAGAAAAAAATAATACGATGGATAGATTCTCAAAAAGCGGTTAATAGAAAAACGTGTTAGTCCGGTAAAATCAAAGCCGTATCTGTCGTTCAGAACTCTTGCCATCAAATATCCACTTAATAAAAAAAATGAATATACGGCATATACACCTATATACCCCACCTTTTCCCACAGGTGGACATATACAACACACCATGCTAAAAAAAATCTAAATGTTCCAAACATGTTTTCTCAGTAACAGCGGATAGTAATGCGAATACTCAATAGGGATAAAAAGCGAAGTATAATTGAATGGCTCTGTTTATTTATTAATTAAATCTTTGATAGATTGAATTACATAAGATGTTTCGTCAGCAGTTTGAAGCGGCTCCATCGGCAGACTTAAAACGCTCTGTGTCGCATCTTCCGACTTTTTTAGACTTCCGAATGCTATGCTCCTCCCGTTACCAAATACCTTCATCCTATGCAATGGATAAGGATAATATATCATGGTAGAAACCCCCTTCTCTTTTAGTGCTTTTTGGAGATTATCTCTTTCACTGGCTGGAACTCTTATAGTATACTGGTGAAAAACATGACCGGCTTCCGGTAACATTTTGGGTAATTCCAAGCCTTTAATATTGCTTAGACCCTCTGTATAAATACCCGCGATCTTTTTCCTTCTCTCATTAAAATCATCAATATGTTTCAACTTTGCCAGAACAACAGCAGCCTGTAATGTATCTATCCTTGCGTTATAACCAACATGATCAACATTATATTTGTCCCTTCCCCCGTGTCTCAACAGCATGCGTGCAAGTTCCGCCAGTCTGTCATCATTAGTTGTAATAACACCACCGTCGCCAAAACCTCCAAGATTCTTTGAGGGGAAAAAACTGAATGCCCCGGTATTACCGAGTGAACCCAGACTTGCGTCTCTCCACCTTCCTCCAAAGGCCTGAGCAACATCTTCTACCACAAACAAATTATGGTCGTTGGCTATGTTTTTTATTTCATCCATATCGCAGGCCTGACCATAAATGTGTACAGGGAGTATTCCAACGAGTTTTGAAGACGGCCGCTGTTCGAGGTAATTTCTTATCAAGTTTGCATCCATGTTATATGTAGCGGCGTCAATATCTACAAACACCGGGGTCGCCCCGGACCGGAGAATCGCATCTCCTGAAGCAGTAAATGTAAAAGACGTCGTAATAATCTCATCGGTCCTGTCGAAGAATTCCTCTCCCTTTAATTTTATTGACAATGCCCTGAGTGAAAGAACTAACGCATCTGTCCCAGAGCATAAACCTATACAATGTTTCACACACACATATGCGGCAATCTTTTCCTCAAGCTCCTTAACCTCCGGACCAAGTATCCATCTCTGATGCCCAAGGCATGTGTTAATGGCAGCATTAATGTCGTCCTTCATATACTCGTACTCGCGTTTCAAATCAAGCATTGGTATCTGCATCACTTAATTAATCTCCTCTTTAATAATTACCAGGTTATCGCTCTCTAATGCATATTTACTGCCGCAATAGCTGCAGGTAGAATATTGATCATTGAATTTCAATGGCACCCCGCATTTACAGGCCCACCCGATCTGCTTCGCAGGCACACCCGCAAAAACCGCGTAATCCCGTACATCAGTCTTCACAACAGCGCCCGCTCCTATCAATGCATATTTACCTATAGTCACACCGCATACGATTGTGGCATTTGCCCCTATGGTAACCCCTTTTTTAACCAGTGTGTTGATAAACTCATGTTTTCTTTCAACAAATGCCCGGGGGTTATAAACGTTTGTAAAGACACATGAAGGCCCGCAAAAAACTCCATTCTCCAATGTTACACCTTTATATATAGACACATTATTCTGGACTTTACACCCGTTACCTATGCTTGCATCGGGACCGATGACCACATTCTGCCCGATAATACATTTTTTGCCTATGCTTGTCCCTGAAAGAACATGGGAAAAATGCCAGACCTTAGTTCCCGCACCTATCACAGCCCCATCATCGACATAAGAGCTCTCGTGAACAAAATATTTTTTATCCTCCACAGTTTCATTTGACTTATGCGCTTTACAGGCTATGCTGACTTCAGCCTTTTCAAGGATATTGAGAACCCTGAGCCCCTCTGAACCGTCCGTGATAGGTGTTTTTCTCTCAGACACACATTCTATAAAATGCTTTAATTCCTCCTTAAGCGGCTCTTTTTTCTCTATAGGAACCGCACTGAATTCCGCTTTCTGCGCCACGGGAATCTTACCCTCTTTCCATTCGATCTTATGCGGGTAAATAAATAGTTTTTCCTCACTTACGTCGTCAAAAACAATCATGGCCTTTGAGCCAACAACAATTAATTTCTGCTCCTTAAAAGGATGAAGCCAGCTTACAAAGATGTGGCTCTTTACGCCATTGCGAAACTCCAGTGTCGTCATTGTCGTGTCGCATACACCCCGGCTTAAATAGTCACCTCCAAAAGCCATAACTTTGACGGGTTCCTCTCCGAGAAGAGAAAGAATAACCGAAATGTCGTGAGGGGCGAAGCTCCAGAGTATATTCTCTTCAGTCCTGAGTTTGCCTATGTTCAGCCGGTTGGAATAAATATATTGAATCCTGCCCAGCTCACCATTCGATATCATCTCCTTCAGTTTGATAACCGCCGGGTGATATTGCAGAATGTGCCCTACCATAATTATCTTTTTTTCCTTTTGAGCCAGTTCAATCAGTTCCGACCCCTCTTTCACATTCAAGGCAAGAGGCTTTTCAACAAAGACGTCTTTACCTGCCAACAGCGACTTCTTTACGATTTCATAGTGCGTTATAGCAGGCGAAGCAATTGCAACGGCTTCGATCTCAGGGTTTTCGAGGACTTCTTTAATTGATTTTGTATAGTGAATATCAGGGAAATTGTTCTTTCGCTCATTGATAATATCTTCGTTGAAATCACATGCCGTATGCAGAGCCCCCAGTTCATAAAGATTCCTTAAAATGTTTTTCCCCCAGTACCCGAGTCCAATAAGGCTTACGTTTTTTTTATTTTCCACTTTTTCCCCTTTTTATAATTTATTTAAAAATATGCTTAACTTTTTTTGTTTGACTTCGCACCAACGCAGCCATTATGGTGGGGTTTTTATTTCAGAAGTATATCAAAATAGCCCCATCTATCGGCAAGCTTAATTCTGTCCCGTTTCTGAGAGTGACAATACCAGGCTGAAATATTTTATAAACCAATATGCCAATTTTTACTTTAATGAAAGCAATAGCAGAATTCTTTTACCGGTAATGCAATCATCTAAATAAACCAATTTATTATGCACCTCCTTTGACACCCAATATTAAGGGAGGGAGAACTTCGAACCTATTAATTATATATTTCGTAATTAAAATAGGGAGAACAATACCAGAAATGAAAAGCAAGATGGAAATCGAAGAATATAGACTTATATTCGGATTCAAAAAGTTAATAAAAATAACTTTCGTGGCTCCCATGGAGACAGAATGTAGCAAGTATATTGGACTAGAAAAGAGTCCAATATATTTAAGCAAAGAAAATAAAGGATTAAACTTCTTTTTTATAAGTACAGAAATAAAGTAATAAACCTGGGTTCCTGATATAAAGATTAAATAATCCGACAATCTATCAGCGATTTGATTACTAAAAATTATATTTAACAAACCTGTTACTGTCTCCTTTTGTATGGATAGTAACACTAAAAGCCCCAGAGATAAAATGCAATAATGACTGCTATGTAACTTAATATATTCATTATTAAAAGATGAATAGAGGCAACCTAAATAAAAGAATATAAGAAACTCTCTAAAGAGTACATGATTAAAGTAAAATGTCTGCGGAAAAGGAATAAAATTCATAACCATGATTATAAAAAACAACAATAAACGGTTTCGAATAAATTTATTAATTATTGGGAACAATAAAAATATAAAAAATAAAATATACAAAAACCACAAGAATGCAGCAAATCCCTCAAGCGGATTAAATAGCAGGTATTTCCAGAAATTCCGATCAACAGGAAAATTAAGTGTAAAAAACATACCTGCACATAACTTTAAAAAAAGTATAATTGCAGAAATCATAAAATAGGGGACCATAAGCCTTTTAAACTTTTTTGAGACAAAAGTAAGGTAACCAGAAAAAGAGTCCATCTCTACTCTGTCAAAACCAAATAAAAACCCTGATGCAAGCGCAAAGATAGGCATGGAATAACTAAATAGATGCTTGATTAACAAATTACTTATATAAGGATTTACTAAAGGAAGTTGCATATGATAAATAACTACTCCAATTATAGCAATCCCCTTTAGAACATCGATTTCTTCTAAATAAGATTTCCTCTTCATGATTATATGATCAATTAGCCTTCAGCTTTCTCTAAAGTCTTACATTCTATCAGCAGAATTTCTCGCGATCTGGGTGTATCCGTAAGCTTCTCCGGATGCAGCCTGCATGACTCAATACCACTCAAGATAAAACGAACAATCAACTTCCCTGACAACTCAGTGCTTTTAAAGATATACTCAAATGAGTATTTGATTTGATACAGATGGTTTTACAATTTCGGCCTTCTCATCAGAGCATCAATTACAGTTAATCCTGTCTCATACGCGAATGTATGAGTACTGATTATATTTTTTTCCCAGTCCGGCCTTGCAGAGGTAACGACCCTCTCACTGTAATCCGTTTCCGTCAAAACTTCCACTTCATGTATATGAAAGCCATATCCATAATGATGAGAGCAATCCTGCGAAGGCCTGTAAATCTTCCCTTCTCTCTTGAATATCCTGCCTGCGGGCCTTGCCCTCCTTACGTCTGATATAACCGGATTTAAAGGGTGCGCCGCCCAGCTTGATGTTAAAAAGTCATTTGAGTAATAAATATACAATTCATCGCGGGCCGCCCCTTCGTATTCTTTAACTGCAGTAAACATCCACCACATATCATTATAATGCAGCAACGTAGTATCAACGGCATCGAAATCATCCATGAGATTCATTTTATGTTTCCATTTATACGGGAACTCAGAACATTCATAAAGCTCAATAGTCCTGTTGTCGTGAGAGTCAGGAATCATGTAAATCTTTTCTCCAAATTCAAATACAAAGGGATATGAAAGATGGTAGTCTGTTTCAAGGACTTTATTCGCCTTCTTATATATGCCCTGTTTATCAATTTCAATGACAGATATATGACCTTTATTAGTATTAAATAAAAACTCCTCTACGAATATATAGTACATATCATTTTGTTTTATAATGTGCGGATCTGCCCAGAATCTATCCTTAGGTGGAATAATTTTATTAAATCTCCATGGTGACATGGACATATCTCTCTTTAAATCAAACATTATAATCCACTGATTCAGGTAAATAAGTCCTTCCAGAAAATGCAAGAGTATTCTATATAATTGACCGGCAGCCAATCTGACTGCAGGCAGATTAGAAGGGACCTTGAAAAGGCTTTCAGTATATAAATCAATATCATTAGTGTCATTATTTATTTTCTCAAAAAACCTTTCTTCACCAATATTATGTAATTCTTCAATCTTTCTGGGCAAAAAAGCTAAAGATTTCCAGTAGTATCTATTTTTATTTTTTGAGATCGACAGTTTATGTGTGCATGACCATGATCTATAAATCACCTTTCCGGCGTCCAGTTCTTCACTCAATATTTGCAATATTGATCCAGTCGTAGGCCAATTTTTCACTACTTCCCAAAAGCCGGGGGGACCGCCTCTATTTACCTGATTATCGCCGTGATGAAAAGACCATATCCCATATTTGGAAGATTTTAAAGTATACCCTTTTAAAACCCTAAAGCCTAATCGCAAATGGATATCTATTTCATGGTTTCTTATTTTTGTAATATCTTCTGGCTCAAAATAATCTGAGAACTTCTTCCGGATTGGTTTAACTTTTAATACGGGAACACCCGACACCAAAGTGGTTAAATCTTTTTTTACGAATGCGTCTGGATTCCGTGAGAACATTTTTTGATCCAACTTATTGAATAAATAATAAATTACCTGATCCCGATTTTTTATTAATTTGTCAATTTTCGATTTATATAGACTTCCCCCGTCATTGAGAACTATCAACTCAATGCTCGCATAGCTGGAATTCATTATTCTTTCGATCATCGTATATTGCCATGCAGATACCTCAAAGGAGTCCAATAATATACAGATTCTCAATTTCTCATTCATAGTTGTCATCCTAAATTGTTATTTATTAAAAGAAAGAAAGCTGAATATACGGTTTACCTGATCTGATATATAATTTATGCGAGAGTTTTATAATGATTTATTAGTGTCCGGCATTTCTGTTGATGTATATGTAGTGTTTCGAAATGTATTATGTTTCTTTTATTAAGAAAGCAATTCCATATGCCAAACATCACAGATTATTTAATGCGCTATTCAAAAAATCAATAGATTTGTTTCTTTCACTTATAAAAATAGGAGTAACGATACTGTAATCGATGTTAATATCTTTGAGAGCGGGCATATTATCATCCCTTTTTCTTAGTCTTTCACTTAATCCGAATAGCT
>VAPB010022627.1_pt1 | contig 23917 bp, 21 predicted proteins | sample 3395101 | NCBI WGS metagenome assembly VAPB01 (sample SAMN08290433, study PRJNA428436) | hydrothermal vent metagenome | isolation source: Deep-sea hydrothermal vent chimney | place: Indian Ocean: Southwest Indian Ridge | reverse complement strand
GATGCCGGGCCCGGCCTGCAAGGCGCGGCGACGAGGCATAGCGGTGGCTATGGCGAGGAGACGGAACGCAGCCGGTCGGGATTCGGCGCCGCTCGAATGCGACGGTTGTCGCGTGACAGGGCACTAGTATAGCAGGGCTTGAAATCATCTCTTTATTGCCACTCACGAAGGTAAATAGGGGCTTAAAACAGAATGAATAAAGTACGCGTAACTTGTTACGATTCAAAGAGGATGGAATTATTCGGGGGGACACGAGTGCCACTCTGTTTCAGATCCCGTACGCCTCATCGTGAGATCCCAGGAGTACGAACTTGATGGTCTCGTCGTCGCGCTCACTGCAGTCTGAGCAGATCACGAACGCATCGTCGCCCTTCTTCCGACAGGCGCGACAGTAAAGGTAGATAATGATGAAGCTCTTCTTGACCGGGCAGGAGTAGAACCCCCTGAAGTTGCCCTTGAGCGGCTCGCCCAGAGCCAGCGGTTGCTCCATGATCATCCGGACCTTGTTCTCCACTTGCTTCTTGATTCCGGAGTGTTTAAGGAACGCTTTCACAAAAGCCTCCTCAAAGAGCACTTCCATCAGTCGGAGAAGACCTCGTCAAAGGTGTGCCATTCGGTATTGCCGTCGCGGAGCCTGGCCTGGACTTCCTCCATGGCCTCGTGAAAAGCCGGGTGAGTGAGGATCTTCGCCGTGGTCTCGCCCTGGACCCTGCGCTTCAAACTGAGAAGATACTGGGTAATCACCTCGGCGACCGTGGTGCGGTTCTCCGCTGCGAAGAGCTTGACGAAGTCCACGAGGTCCTGGTCCAGGCTGATGTTGAGTCGGTTCTTTGCCATAGTGTCCTCCCTGGCATATCTGTTCCTATTATGCGCATATCGGGAACAGAAGTCAACCGTAGTGTCTGCCAGCCGAGTTCATCGCACTGCTGTCCCCCGAAGAATAGACCCTATGGAATGACCGGCCCCTGTGGGTATGCTCTTCAGCGTCATATCGAAAAGGAAGGAGTGGTGTGCGATATCATCGCTCCGTCACTCATTCCTAGAAAACCCGGTGAGAGGATCAACACCGATCGCTGGGACGCCCAGGAGCTGGGCCCACCACTTGCGGCATCGGCGCTCGAACGGCGTCGGCTCCTCTATCGGTGGCATCCACAGTACAGGCCCCCCACCCTCTTGCCTGGTACGCCGGTGCTGCTGCCGGAGCAGGAAGATCCTTACGGCTGGCTGAAGACATTATAGCCTGCGAGGCCTTAATAGATTTTCCGAGGTCGGTCAGCCTCTGATCATAATCAGCAGCATCTTGAATTGCGTGACTGCACGAAGACCGTGCGGGATATCGGCAGGCATCATTACGATATCCCCCACCGCAGGAATCACTTTCCTGTCCCCAACCGTAATCTCCACCTCTCCATCAAGAATCTGCACATATGCATCAAAGGGAGCCGAATGGGTACTCAGCTCCTCACCTGCATCGAAAGCAAAAACGGTAAGAGTACAATGTTCACTCTTCTTGATGGTCCTGCTGACAACGGCACCCTCAGCATACTCCACCAGACCGGCCAGCTCTAGCGCCTCCGCGGCTGGAATGCCGCCTTTCAGGTTTTTATCAGCCATCAGGCACCAACATACCTGTTATGGAATTCGATCCACTGCGGAAGCATCTCTTCGAGCATCTCCTTTGGTGGCAGGAAGGCGATCCTGAGATGGTGAGTCCCCTCTTTCTGACCGAATCCTGAACCGTTCACGGTGCACAGTCCTGTGGCTTCGAGCAGGTTCATGCAGTATTCGAAATCACCCGTTCCCACGGGCAACTTGTTGAACCGCGGGAAGAGGTAGAGAGCACCTATTCTCCCGAACGATTCGACTCCTTCCATCAGTTCGAAGGAATCCCTGATCATGACCGCCTTGCTGTAGAGATCGTTGAGTATCCCGTCCCGCTCCCGGGTGAACTGCTCATATGGATCGGACCCCTCCTCAGGAGGCGATACTACAAGATATGTCATGACCTGTCCCATCGTATTGGAACAGAGATTGACTGATGCCTGCTTCAGCAGCAGATCGATGAAGTTCATTGAAGCGCCTTCAATCTCGGGCGGATTTCTCAGTTCGAAGTAGCCTCCCCGGTGACCGCATTCCCCGTAGAATCCCTTCGATGTGCTGTGGAGACTGAAGAGGGGAATGTCATCATTGCCTATCAGTTTCGCGAAGGAAATCCATTCATTGCCGTAGAGGTTCTCCTGGTAGACTTCATCGGCAATGATTGCCAGTCTGTTCTCTCCGGCGAATTCGACCACATCCCGGCCACTCTTCCCATCCAGAATAGCGCCGGTCGGATTGCCGGGATTGATAACCACAATAGCCTTTACCTTTATTCCATCTTCCCTGGCTTTCATCAGGGATTCCTCCAGCACAGCCCGCTCCAGTAACCAGCCGCTCTCTTCATCGGGGAAGTAACCAACCAGAGTGCCGCCACACCTGCTTATCGAAGCCGAGTAGAGAGGATACTGAGGTATCGGTACCATGATACCGTCGTTCCGCTGAGAGATGAGAACTTCGAGAATCGATCTCGCCCCTTCACTGGCACCATCTGTCAGAAAGATGCTCTCGGGATCTGAAGGCACCCCATTGGTCAATGTAACGGCATCCCTTTTGTCGATAAAACCGGCAATCGCTTCTCTGATGAACAGTGAACCCTTACTCTCTGTATAGGGACCGATACCAGAGTCCAGGTTGGACAGGATGTGATCTGCAATATCGAGAACGTAATCGGACATGCCATCATCGCAAGATCTTTCACGGGCGATCAGAGAGGGAACCTCGAGCAGGCTCAGCACCTCTCTGGCGAATGTGATCGGGCGCTGACCCAGAGCCTGAGGGTTACCGATGTTGCAGGAGGTTATTGCTCTCCCCTCTTTCTTCATTTCAGCCGCCCTCTGAGGAATCGGCCCCCTGACTGCGTATTCCATTTCGATGATGTTTGGATTTACTGCAACTTTTGACGGCATGTTCGATTCCTCCGCACCCGTATTTTATTGTGTTTCAGCTCACACTTCCCGGAAAAGCCTCCCGCAGGGTCGCCTCAACCAGGATCTGGATCGAGTCAAAAACCGGCAGTTCCCGGACATCATCCTGACCGATCACTATCGGGATCTCCGTACAGCCCAGGATGATCCCATCTGCCCCCCGTCCCCTCAATCCTCCGACAACCTCCAGTAGATCAGCTCTGATATCGAGCATCTCCTGCCCGGCAGTTCCCTTGATCGAATAGATCGCACTGTGAACCCTTTCCTGCTCCTCCTCATCTGGAAGAATCAGTTCGATATCACCGGAGGCTTTCGAGTAGACACCCGAGGATACAGTTCCACTGGTGGCCAGCAGTCCAACACGGCCCGGACCGGACCCTGCAATCGATTTGTAGACCTCCTCTATCATGTTGATGAGAGGTATGTCAATCCTTGCCGATATCTCCGGATACCAGTAGTGAGCGCTGTTGCAGGGCATGGCCAGGATCCCGGCTCCCATCACCTGAAGTCTCCTTGCTGATATAACTATCGCGTCGAGAGCTGCGGATGACCCTCCCCGGATCGATTCGGTTCTGTCGGGGACCTTTGAATAGCTGTCGATTATTACATGCAGGTGCTCCTGGTCACTGCCGGCCGCAGTGGCGGCGGTCAATCTCTGATAGAAAAGCACAGAAGCTTCGGGGCCCATGCCTCCTATTACACCGACGACCTTTTCTTCCACGGGAGAGACCCTTCTTAAGGAACCTGGAATCGAGGCACAGATCGCATGTGCAACCACCGGTACCTATTATAATTGCCTGAGACCTGTTTGTTTCAGAACAAACCGGAGGCGAATCGGGCCAGATCGATCAACGGACCGAAAAATATACCGAAGATCAGAACCGGAACGATCAGAACGACCAGCAGTACGGGCTGCACGAGACCGATACCACCACTGGCAGGGATCTGCTCTACCTCTTCAAAGAACATCGTTTTGGCCACGCGCATATAATACCAGAGACTTACCACGCTGTTTGCTACACCAATTATGGCCAGCCAGTATAGCTGTTTGTCAATCAGCGCCGAGAAGAGATACAGCTTGCCGATAAATCCGGCCGTTGGAGGCAGTCCGGTCAGGCTGAGGAGCACTATCACAAGTCCCACGCCCAGCATCGGCCTGCGGCTTCCCAGACCTGCAAATGCATCGATATCCACTGTCCCCTTCTCCCGTTCGATCATGTCGACCACCAGGAAGAAGGCCAGGTTGGCAAAGTAGTAGACCATCAGGTAGAAGAGTACGGCTGTCAGGCCCCTGCCTGAAAAAGCTGCCAGACCCATCAGCAGATATCCCGCATGGGCAACACCCGAGTATGCGAGCAGTCGCTTCAGGTTGGTCTGCTTGAGAGCGGCCAGGTTACCCAGAGTCATCGTTATGACCGCAAAGGCGGCCAGGATCGAGGTCCACGATAGACCGCCGGCTGCAAACCAGGTACCTGTTGACTCTGAGACCGGTCCGGCCCCCAGAGCCCATACAAGCCGGGTAAGCAATGCGACCCCGGCAGCTTTCGGCCCGACGGCGAAGAAAGCGGCCGCGGGAGTCGGAGCACCCTCATACACGTCTGGTGCCCAGAAGTGGAAGGGCACCATGCTCATCTTGTAACCGGCGCCGGCCAGCGTGAGAATCACTGCAACAAGAAGACCGATACCCGGCTCAACCGCCCTCAGGGCGCTCCCGATCTCATAGATATTGGTATGTCCGGTAAGTCCGTATAGAAGGCTGAAACCATACATCATGGCACCGGAAGCGAAGGCGCCGTAGATGATATACTTGGTGGAGGCTTCTGAGCCCTTCCTGTCATCCTTGTAGTATCCGGCCATCACGTAGGAGGGGATGCTTATCAGTTCGAGTGAAATGAAGATCATCACGATGTTGACCGCACCGACCAGCAGATAGGCCCCGATCAGTGTTGTCAGCATCAGTGAGTAGAACTCGCCTCCCCTGCGGCCGATCGCCCCGTCGTCAGCGGCATGCGGGGCAGTAAAGACCAGCACACCGACCGCCGCGACACTGAAGAAGATCCTGAAGAATGTGACGAAAGGATCAATGGCTGTAGTGCCGTAAAAGATCAGCACCGGTCCCTGGTCTGCACTCGTTAGTGCTGCCAGTGCTGCCGCTGCGACTCCGATACCGGTAAGCCAGGCGGCAGACAGGGCCTTATGCGTCCTCATCGCAACATCTGCAATGATCACCAGTACAAGCGTACCGGTGAGAATCAGCTCCGGTACGAAGTAACTGAGGCTCTCGACCGTTTCCATTAATCCGTTCCCTTAGCCGAATACCCATTCGGAGAATCCGAATGGGTAGAGGCGCAGTTCTCGAAATGGAAGCCGGCAATTCCCCGCGAGGTCAAGGAAGTTAACGGGTTGCGCGGAAGCGTACATAACTGTACGCCGCACAAGCAACCCGGCAGGCTGACGCAGAGATCGCGGGAAAGGGCCGCTTCCGATCGTGAACTAGCCGATGACATTGATAATCTGTTGCAGCGTCTTATCCATGATGTTGATCAGAATGCCCGGGAAGATCCCGAATATGATCGTCAGGATTGCCAGCGGAATCAGGGTGAATGCTTCACGCGTGGAGACATCGGGGAAACCCTTGTACTCATCTTTCAGCCTGCCGAGGAATACCCGCTGGATCGTCCACAGTATGTAGGCCGCAGTTATGATCAGGCCGGTGATGCTGATAATCGTAAGAGTTCTGAATACGGTGAATGCACCCAGCAGGCTCATGATCTCACCTATGAACCCCGACATTCCAGGCAGACCCAGCGATCCCATCATGAGGACGATCGAGATACCCATGTAACGAGGCATGTTCACACCCAGTCCGCCGAAGCGATCGATGTCACGGTGATGGGCACGGTCGTAGATCACCCCGACCAGGAGAAAGAGCCCGCCTGCGAGAATTCCGTGGCTCAACACCTGGAACATGGCCCCGTTCATGCCGAGCGGCGTAAGGGAGGCCATTCCCAGCATAACGAATCCCATGTGACTGATCGAGCTGTACGCCACCAGTTTCTTGAAGTCGGTCTGCGCCATCGCCACAAGGGCACCGTATACGATATTGATCACTCCAATTAAAGCCAGCCAGTAGGCGAACCAGACCGTTCCCTCCGGCAGCATCGGGAAGCTGATCCTCAGAAGACCGTATACACCCATCTTCAGCAGGATCCCGGCAAGGATGACGCTGATCGGTGTCGGTGCCTCCACATGAGCATCGGGCAACCATGTGTGGAACGGGAAAGCCGGTATCTTGATGGCGAATCCGATGTAGAACGCCAGGAATACCCAGATCTGCAGGCTCCTTGCCCATCCGGCGGCACTACTCATCAGTTCCAGCATGTTGAACGTATGCGGATCACTGGAGAAGTAGAGGACCAGCATACCCAGCAGGATCAGTACCGATCCGATGAGTGTATATATGAAGAACTTGATGGCGGCGTATTCACGCCTCGGTCCACCCCAGATACCGATCAGGAAATACATCGGCAGCAGCATCAGTTCCCAGAAGACGTAGAAGAGGAAGAAATCGAGGGCGATAAATGTTCCATACATTCCCGTCGTAAGCACCATGAAGAGTATGTGGAAGCCCTTGACCCCCTTCTCAATCCCCCACGACGCAAACACCGAGATAACAGTAAGGAGTCCCGTCAGAAGGATTAGAGGAAATGACAGCCCGTCAACACCCACGAAGTAGAGGATGTTGAACTGCCTGATCCACGGTACCTTTTCGACAAACTGGAAACCCGCCTCCGTGGTGGCACCAATCATGGCATAATCCCAGATGCTCCACAGGTAGAGTCCTATCGCGAAGGGGATCGCCGTGGCGACCACAGCGGTCCAGCGTATGACCAGGTGTTTTTCCCTCGGGGTAAACAGCATGACCAGTGCCCCGAGCACGGGAAAGAATGCGATTATGGTCAGGTAGCCCATGTGCTTGTTACTCCCGTGATCCTAAAGGATACCCGCTAGAATGATGATCAACACTGCGGCGAGGGTCGCCAGCAGGTAGTTCTGTATCTTGCCCGTCTGAAGCTGCCGGGTAGATGAACCCATCTCCCCGACCACCCAGGCAGTGCCATTTACCAGGCCGTCTACTCCATGTAGATCGGCTTTGCCGCTCAACCAGGAGAGGCCGCGCAGGAAGGGGGCGGTGGCATTCACGAAGCCGTCAATGATCCCCGTGTCGAACCTGTTCAGTAGCAGGCGCAACTTCATTACCCCCCCGACGAAGACCGCACCGTAAAGCTCGTCGAAGTAGAACTTGTTGTCGGCCAGCGTGTAGAGAATCCCCATCTTCCGCGCCCAGACCTCGGCCGAAAGCTTCTTCCTGCAGTACATCGACCAGGAGAGGAAGATGCCCGTACCGGCCACTATCAGACTGAGGATCATCGCGATGGTGTGACTGGCATCTTGATGTTCCTCGTCTTGACCGGCAGCACCCTCCTGCTCCGATTCATGTCCCTGCTCTGCAACCTGTCCGTTCGCGTATTCAATGCCTGTGATCTCTCCATTATCTGAACCATTCATGTGGTCTGTCGGTCCTGACAGGAGCGGTGATGAAGCAGGCAGCTCACCTTCCTCGACATGTTCAAAAGCCTTTGAGGGCTTTTCGATCATATGATCGAACCAGCCTTTCCCACCCAGCGGGTTGAAGGAAGGGAAGGTGAAGAAGAGGTAGAAGCAGAAGACAGAGAGTATGGCCAGTGGTGCCGTCATGACACCGGGAGACTCGTGAGCGTGCTCGTACTTCTCTGCATTCTGCGGCTCCCCATAGAAAGTCATGAAGAGGAGGCGGAACATGTAGAACGCCGTGAGCAGTGCTGCACCGAATCCGAAAATGGGCAGCAGGAGGTGCTGAGGGTTGGAACCGGCGAATGAAAGTGTACCTGCCAGGATCGCGTCCTTGCTGATGAAGCCGGTAGTGAAAGGCACTCCCGAGATAGCAAGGGTGGCGATCAGGAAGGTAATAAACGTGATGGGCATCTTCTTGCGGAGCCCACCCATCTCCCTCATGTCCTGCGTGTGCACGGCGTGTATCACCGATCCGGAACCGAGGAAAAGAAGAGCCTTGAAAACAGCGTGAGTTATCAGGTGCATGAAACCCGCCGCGTAGGCACCCACACCCAGCGCCATAATCATGTACCCCAGTTGGCTGATAGTCGAGTAGGCCAGCACTCTCTTGATGTCGTTGCGAACGACGGCGATGATGGCGGCCATCAGGGCGGTAATACCTCCCACGTAGGCGATCACGATCATGGCCTGAGGGGTCAGAAGAGGAAATATCCGCGCAGTCATGTAGACACCGGCCGCAACCATCGTGGCAGCGTGGATCAGGGCCGAAACAGGTGTGGGGCCTTCCATGGCGTCCGGCAGCCAGACATGCAGCGGGAACTGGGCCGACTTGCCGACCGCTCCCATGAATAGACAGAGGCCGGCCGCCGTCAGCAGTCCTCCACTCAGATGCCCGGCGGCTATACCTGCGAAAACATTCTGTAAGTTGAAAGGATCTGTGTAATAAGGCATAAGTGCCGCGACAACGATACCTATTCCTATCAGGAAACCGGCGTCACCTATCCGGTTGGTTACAAATGCCTTGATGGCGGCATCTGATGCAGACTTCTTTTCGAACCAGAATCCAATCAGGAAGTAGGAACAGACCCCTACCAGTTCCCAGAAAATGTAAAGAGTAAAAAGGCTGTCGGAGAGAATGATTCCGCAGATCGAGAAGGTGAAAAGGCTGAGGTAAGCAAAGAACCGGCTGTAACGCGGATCATCGTGCATATAGCCCATGCTGTAGACATGGATCAGGAATGTCACGAAGAGTACTGCTGTCAACATTATGGCCATAAGGTTGTTGGCCAGAATGCCTACCGTAATATCCATGCCCACGAGTTTGAACCACACGATATTTGGATTCTCCGTCCACCCGGGATTGTAGATTCCGACCGCACGGAAGAATATCGGAAGGCTCAACAGGAAAGAGGCGAAAACAGCCAGCACCGAAACCCAGTCGCCCTGACGGGGAAGCCTTCTGCCCAGCAGGATATTCACCCAGAACGCGAGGAACGGGAAGAGCAGAATCAGCAGAGCCAGTGTAAGCAGGTTCACGGGCTCCTAACCTTTCATGATGTCGGCCTCATCGACATTGGCCGAACCCAGTTGCTTGTAGAGATTGAGAACAATCGCCAGGGCAACGGCTGCCTCTGCAACCGCCAGCACTATGACGAAGATCGCTGTTACTTCACCTGCCGGCCCGCTGGCCACGAAGCGGGAGAAGGCTACAAAATTGAGAGCCGCTGCGTTGATTATCAGTTCGACTCCCATCAGTACTGCAACCACGTTCCTCCTGATCATGACGGCGGTCAGCCCCAGGGCGAAGAGCAGCCCCGAGACGAGCAGGTAGTGCGTGAGGCCGATCATGTCTTCCTCCTGGCCATGTATGTCGCACCTATAAGTGCTATCAGAAGGAGGAGTGAAATGGCTTCAAACGGCAGGATGTAATCACTCATGAAAAGCGAGCCGATCCCCTTCGGACCGGGGCTCGTGTAATCCGGCACGTGGACCATCCACCTCGTTGAGGTCAGAACAGCCACGATCACAGCTGCTATCCCCGCCGCTACTGCCAGTCCCATGATCTTCTGAGTGCCCGTCATCGTTATTCTGGCATGCTCCACATCACGGGTGAGAACGATTGCAAAGAGCAGCAGGATAAGAACGCCGCCGATATAGAGCAGAATCTGAACACCAGCCAGAAAGGAGGCCCCCAGGAGGCCGTAGAGTGTTGCCACTCCGGCGAAAGTTGCGAAAAGTGAGAAACCGGCATTGATCAGCTTGCGGGAGAAGACCACTGAAATCGCCGATACGACCGTCACCACTGCCGCCAGGTAGAAGATGAATACTTCCCAGGTCAACGGTCTACTCCTCCTCTCCGCTGGAGGCAGGCTCATCCTCAGCTCTCTCTGCAGAACCTTCACCCTGCACAGCCGCCGCAGACTCGGATTGCTGCCTCTCCGTCTTTTCGGCGGGCGGTTGAGCGGCTTCCGCAGCTCTGGCAGCCGCTTTTTCGGCTTTCTCTTCCGCCTTGCGCTTCTGCTCCTCTTCGAACATGCGCAGTGCTTCGGCTATCTCTTCCTCTGACATCATCGAGAACTGGTAGACGAGGTCTGTCACCTCATAAGAGGAGAATTCATAGATCGGTGTCATCTGGATGCAGCCGGTCGGACAGGGGTCGGTGCAGAGGCCGCAATAACAGCACTTGGCCATATCGATCGTGAAGGAGGCGAGCCAGAAGGGGATCGGATTTCCGGCGGATGAATTGCCCAGGTCAACGCTCCTGGGTACTTTGATCGGCTCGATCTTTATGCAGTCAACCGGACATGCCCGCTCGCAGTTCTTGCAGCCGATACAGTCCTCAATCACCACATGCAGTCGATGCCGGGTACGATCGGGCAGTTCGGCTTTTTCTCGCGGGTACTGGATCGTAAAGGAGCGCGTGAACAGGTGCTTTGACGCGGTCGTGAAAGCGGCAACCGTCGTAACCGTTCCCCTGGCGATATTCGAAAAATAGTCTTTGATCATCAGAAGAGCATCATGATGCTGGCGCCGAAGAGACAGAACAGCGCAAGGGGTGTAAAGTATTTCCATGAAAGTGTCATAAGCTGATCGACACGCAATCTGGGCAGTGACCAGCGCAGGGCCAGGATGCAGATGCCGAGAACGAGCATCTTCAGAACGGTCCAGAAAACGCCGGGAACAAAGTCGAGGATTGGCAGCGGTGCATGCCAGCCGCCCAGATACACCACGCTGAAAACCAGCCCCACGACGAATATGTTGCCATACTCGGCCAGGAAGAACATGGCGAACCTGATCCCGCTGTACTCGGTTACATATCCGGCAACAAGCTCCGATTCCGATTCGGGAAGGTCGAAGGGTATCCGGCCTCCCTCCGCGATCGATCCGGCCAGGAAGATCCCGGCACCGATGAAGTTAAACGGAAAGCCGCGGAAGATGGTCCAGTGGAGGATCCCTCCGGCCTGTGACTGGACGATCTCGACCATCGAGAGAGACTGCGCGAATATCAGGGCCGACAGCGCGGCAAGACTGACGGGGATCTCGTAAGAGATGATCTGAGCCGCTCCCCTCATCGATCCGAAAAGTGACCACTTGTTGCTGCTGGCCCATCCTGCCATAAGTATTCCCAGAACTCCGAGGCTGCTGATGGCCAGGAAATAGAAGATCCCTATGTTGAGGTCGGCCGGCACCACTCCATCAGCCCATGGGATGACAGCCATCGATCCGACTGCTCCTGCAAAAACCAGGGCCGGTGCTATCATATGCAGGCGGGGATTGGCTTTCGCCGGGACGATATCTTCCTTCTGCAGGAGCTTGAGGGCGTCGGCAACCGGCTGCAGGATCCCGTGGAAGCGACCGACTTCCATCGGTCCGAGCCTGTCCTGAATGAAGCCGGCAACTTTGCGTTCACCCAGTGTATTGACAAGTGCTCCCACGATAAAGAAGCCCAGTATGATGACGACCCAGATGACCATGTCCAGCAGGGGCCAGGGGGTAAAACTCATCGGTCCAGTTCTCCCAGCACAACGTCAAGACTTCCGAAAATGGCTACAACGTCTGCAATCATCGCACCTCTGGAAATCTCGTGAATAACACTCAGGTTGCAGTAGGCACCAGAACGCGCCCTGACCCTGAAGGGCTGAGCGGTTCCATCTGAGACGATATAGAATGCCAGTTCACCCCGGGGCGCTTCTGTACGCATGTAGACTTCACCCCTGGGAGGCCGTACCATTTTTGGAACACCCTCCCGAACATCTCCATCCGGGATTCCGTCCTTGATGATCTGCCGCAGGATGCGTTCAGACTGCTTCATCTCCTCTATCCGAACATGGAAGCGGTCCCACACATCTCCGAGGGTACCCATCTGACCGCTGCCGGTTATCACGTCGAAATCGTAGTTCTCGTATCCGCTGTACGGCTCATTCCTGCGAAGATCCCAGTCAACACCCGATCCCCGCAGAACCGGTCCGGAACATCCATATTCCAGAGCGACTGATGCCGGTAACACTCCGACATTGATGAGTCGCTCTATGAAAATGTGGTTCTTATTCATCAACCGGTCGTACTCGATCCAATGCGTGTCTATGAAATCGAGGAACCTGGCAAGCTTTTCGAGGAACCCTTCGGGAATGTCATGGGAGAGCCCGCCTACCCACATGTAGTTGTATAGCAGCCTGGCACCGCAGGTCATTTCGAACAGGTCGAGAGCCATCTCCCGGTCGCGGAAATACCACATGAAAGGTGTGAAAGTTCCGATGTCATTACCGAACGTGCAAACAGCCACCATGTGACTCACAAGTCTCTGAAGCTCGGCAAAGAGGACCCGCAGCTTCTGAACTCTTTCGTTCACTTCAATGCCCATCAGCTTTTCAACCGTCAATACGTACCCCATGTCCATATTCATCGAGGCTATGTAGTCGAGTCGGTCGCAGTACGGGATTATCTGCTGGTAGTTCTCGTTCTCGGCATGCTTTTCAAAGTTCCGGTGCAGGTATCCCAGATGTGGTATCGCTTCGTGGACGATCTCGCCGTCTGTTACAAGCTCCATTCTCAGCACCCCGTGCGTCGAAGGATGCTGCGGACCCATGTTGACCGTGAATTCGTCGGCCAGATACTCCTCACCCGGATCCTCCAGAGTGCCAAGGTAGAAATCCTTTCTGATAGTCTGTTCGGCCACGGCTTACTCCTCCCCCCCTTCTGCAGTGGTCTGCTCCTCCATCGCCTCTTCCTCCGGAGGTTCGTAGAGAATACCCCCCGGCATCCGATAAACATCGGGAATGCCGTGGTATTCAAGCGGGAACACGTAGTCTTTCCTGAGAGGATGGCCATCCCAGTCGTTCGGGAGAAGGATTCTGCGGAAATCGGGATGGTTAAGGAACCTGATGCCCACCAGGTCGTATGTTTCCCTTTCATGCCAGTCAGCCGCACGCCAGATCAACGCGGCACTCTCCAATTCCGGCAATTCACCGCCTTCGGGCCGGGGCAGTACGATCCTGACATGAAGCCATTCGGAGCGCTCCCGGCTATAGAGAGAGTAGACAACTTCCATACGGGCATCTTCCGGTCCCCGGTCGATTCCGGTAACCGTGTGACATGTTTCAAACTTGAGTTCTTCCTTGATGTATCCGGCGGTTTCCAGCCAGACTGTCGCGTCGAGGGTGACCGATGGATCCAGCCCGTCATCCTCTAACGTACATTTCTCACCAAGGCGCTCTGCCAGGATATGAGCTGCGGTATTCCGCCCAACCCAGGCAGCCTTGCGGACTTCCTGTTCCCTATCGCTCATCCTCTAATCGTCCTTGTTGGCGAGAGTGGCGAACTCATCCATGTTGGGACGCTTCGGCTGATTCAGTTCAGTGTCCTCCGCCCACTCCTGCCGGCGCATCCTGCGCGTCTCCGGTCCCTCTTCTTCCGGTTCGATATCCGGAACCCAGAACGATCCGATCTTGTATCCGAGAATCCTCTCCTTCTCGATCTTCGCCTTCAGCATCAGAAAGCCCTCGATAAGGGATTCGGGGCGTGGAGGACAGCCGGGCACGTAGATGTCGACAGGAACGATCTTGTCGATTCCCTTGACCACGTGGTAGCCGTACTTCCAGTAGGGTCCTCCGCAATTTGCACACGAACCCATGCTTATCAGATACCTCGGTTCAGGTATCTGCTCGTAGAGCCGCTTGACCCTCAATCCCATTTTGTATGTGAGAGTGCCGGAGGCGATCATTACGTCGCATTGACGCGGTGAGTTGCGCATCAGTTCGTAGCCGTGACGGGATATATCGAACCGGGTAGCAAGGGTGGACATCATCTCGAACGCACAGCAGGCAAGACCGAATCCCATCGGCCAGATACTGCGTGCCCGGGCCCACGAGAGCACCGTATCGAGAGAAGTCAATACCACTGATTCACTCAGCTTGCGAACCAGTGGAGGCATGTCTGGTGTGGCTCCGGCAGGCGGCAGATCGTAGGGCAACCTGTCAACTGCCAGTCTTGCAGCATCTGTCGCCGGATTTTCACCGATAGCCTTGACGTTTGTGATCTTAATGTACCCGGTCTCGACGTCGCGTGGTTTCTTCAATTCGGCCATTCGGACTTACTTTCCTGCGGGAGGTATTGAGGTGGAGATTGCCGGCATATCCACATCATCTTCAGTGAACACGGGACGCGGCTTAACCCAGTCGAGGTCACCCTTGGCCCAGGCATAGACAATACCCATGAACAGAATGCCTATGAAGATGAGCATCTTTATAAAAGTCATCAAACCGCGACCGGCTGCTATTTCTTCCTGGTAGACGATCGCCCAGGGAAACATGAACAGGATTTCAGCCTCGAAGATGATGAAGGTCAGTGCAATGGTGTAGAACCGGAAATTGTAACGTATTCGTGCTTCTCCTGTCGGCTCCTCACCACACTCGTACGAGGCCAGCTTCTCAGGGCTCATGTTCCTTGGCTGGACGAATCGTGCTATCAGTATGCTGAGGAATACCAGACCGGCCCCGAAGAAGAGAAACACCAGGATAATTGCATACGGTCCGCGCATTTAATCGGATCTCCCGGCTTTTTCCGGATACTAAGGTCCGTGAATCGTTTATTCGGCTACAATGAACGTAGCCAGCAGATTCGGTCCGTCAACCGCTTATTTTCAGTAAAATATCGGCTGATTCCCGCACAGCTTACTGGATGGTCAATCGCACTCTATTCCCGCGGTGTACACCCAGTCGTTCGGCCGCATTCCCCCTGTTGATCGCGATCTCAACAAGTCCATTGCTGCCGATTATTGCAGCAGCTTCACCGACCACAACACTCACGTATGAAGGAGCGAGCCCTGCCACTTTCTGCAGACCTCTGATGGTTTCAATCTCGATGACCACCGCCGACTCACTTCCCATCACTTCATCTGGAAGTGCCGCTGCCTCAATCGTCGTAATGCAGTTTCCGAAGCGATCTATATGGATAACGCAGCCTTCATCTTCACGATCACCGGGTGATCGCAACAGATCAATAACAGGCCCCCCCGACAGGTCTCCCTCCGGCTCCATTGCCGCACGCAGTTCGGGACCCAGCTCCGACGGATCGACGCCCCGGGCCAGGAAGGCTGCTGCAGGTGCGAAGACATCTCTTCCGTGAAATGTGGAACTGGCCGGACTCAGACGGAACCGTTCATCTTCGAGGCTCCAGGCGCGTATCTCCTCACCGGCGGCAATCACTTCACGTACGATCCATGACACAATCCCGTTGTCCGGTACCACGAAGTACTGATCGAGAGCATGTAGAGCCAGCGCTTTTCTTCCCCCCCCAACTCCCGGATCTACTACAGCGATATGGATTGTACCTGCCGGGTAATAGAGATATGCATTACGCAGAACATATGCTGCGTGGAGAATGTCTCCCGCCGGTATCGAATGAGCTATATCGATTATCTGGGATTCAGGCGAAATGTCGTGTATCACACCCTTGAGGACCCCAACGAAACCATCGGAATCCCCGAAATCTGTTATCAGAGTGATAAGAGACATGGAACCTTCCCGGGAAAGAACCGTGCTAATAAGTATCCATACGGGAATTCCCGGTGGATAGTCAAAGGCCGGAACACCGCCAGTGTAAGGCAGTGCCCCGGCCTTGACAAGCCCGGCCCTGCTGTGGGGTTACAGGGTCGGACGTCCAGTCATCAGAACGCGAATAGTTTCGCGACCTTGAAAAAGAGGACCCGGTCGGGAACACCCTCACCGGGTTCCTCACCAAGGTCGTAATGGTTATACGCCAGGTAGATAACGCTTCCAGGTCCCACTTCATATCCAATCAGTGCATTCAGGAGGACTCTCCTGTTGATCTCATCGAAAAATGTATCCTGACCAGTGTGATCACGGCGCATCTGCAGGTAGAGTCTTCCGAACAATTCCCTGGTGAACTGGTATTGGGCTCTCAGACCACCTACGATGTACTGGTCAATCAGCTGGCCACCCAGATTCACGCTTCGTCTTATCAGAGTGCCATTGGCTGACAGGCTGGCCCGGTCGGTCGGTCTGAAAGTGACTCCGAATCCACCGGCCGCAATCCCAACCACCCGTTCTTCTCCGTAGTCGAAACCATCACCTGCCTCACCGCCAAAACCCCAGCTCCAGGTACCCGATTGTCGGGAATTGTAGTTGAATGTGTAGCTTGTCCCGTTGTGATCGATGTCGCTCTCCTTTATCCGCCACTGCCAGACGTCGAAGCTGCAGCGGGAGTTGTCCCTGAACTGCACATCTACTCCAGGGCCTATCCTCTGTTCTATCAGTTCTCCGGAATGCTCCTGGAAGCGGATGACGCGAACATTGGGCGTCACCCATTTCACCGGTCCCCAGTCGGCTTCGTGCCTGTATCCGAGGAAGGGTTCTATCGACTGCTGGTTCTGACGCGGCACGTAGCCGAGCCGGGCTTCGAAATCACGCTGGGCATCCATGAACGTCAGTGTTGAGATCCAGGTCTGGCTGGTATAGCCGCCCACCAGGAAGTAAGCGTTGTTCTTCTCACCGATCCCCGGCTCAAGGTATGTAGCGGCCATTCCGGTGAAATTAAGATTGTCGGAGGGACGAAAATCGAAATCGAAACCAATATTCCGCTGGTACGAACTCCCCGATCTGGCCTGGGAGGCGATATCCTGGCTTGTCAGAATGAGTCCAACATTCGAGGCACGTCCCAAGTTCTGCTTCAGCCGCACCACCGACTGCCAGGCATACGGGTTGTCGTCATCGGCACTCAGAGGCTCATTGTATGTGGAAATCACCCCGATCTGGGTAGAACCGATCTGTCCTGTGAGTTTGGCGCCCCCGAGGGGATTGTAGATCCGCCTGGAATAGAAGAGATTGATCGGCGCCTGGAAGACGTTCTGACCCTCCAGGAAGAAGGGACGTCTTTCGGGAAAGAAGAGTTCATATGGTGTCAGGTTAATCTGTTCCTGGTCTGCTTCGATATGACCGAAATCGGGATTGAACGTGAGATCCATGATCAGATTGCTCGACAATCCCACTTTGAGATCTGCTCCCATGTAGTCGAAACCCATCTGCTCCGACCATGTCATCCCCCCTCCGGATGTCCCCTCGTGTGCCCTTCGGGCCGTGATGTAGGGATTTACCCAGATACTTCGCCCCGATCTGACTCCCCTTATACCCGATATCAATGCGTTACTGGTCATGATGTTATTGGAGCCGATATCGAAAGGGGCCAGCGATGACAACTCGCTCAACTCACCTACCGCACGGAAGATATTGATGCCCCAGGTCTGTACAGGGGCACGTCTGAAGCGGAGACTCGTCCACGGGATTGACAGTTCGGCAGTCCAGCGGTCCTTCTGAATATCTGTTTCAACACTCCATAGGGTATCCCACGATCCATCGCCATTACCTGTTTCATCCAGCATCGAATCAGACTGTATCCCGGAAGGATTGACCATGAAGAGGTACCCTTCCTTCCAGGTCAGGAAAGGATCAATTATTAAACCCACACTGTCATTGTTGGGTCCGAAACGATCCCTGCGAACGATGTAGTCCTGGATTGGATAATCGGGCTGGGCACATTCGAAAGCTATGTAGAGGTTCTCCTGGTCGTAGAGTATCCACACAGACGTTATGTTCAGCGCCGGCACATCGTGATCGGGCTGGAACTGTGTGAAATCAGTGTACCTGATCGAATCATCCCATTCGCCGGGCTGGAGGATGCCATCAATAGCGGGAGTACCTGTACTGATGGACAGCACAATATTCGCATTCTTGTAAAGCTCGAGATCGATAGTGTCTGACGACGGCACCGAGGCAGACGCTGTGGTTGATGTCTGGGCAGATGCAGAACCCGTAAAGATCAAAGCTGTAACGAGCACAGGCAGAGCTGACTTTGGTATATCGAATCTTGAAACAGTTTGGTTGTACTTTCCCATTCGGAATTTCCCCACATTTAAAGTCATCGATTGCAGAGCACGCAGAAATCGTGCCAGAGGGAGGTCTTTAATCCATCTTCTCCATCTTATCCAATCTTTACGCAGTTTTCCGGCAGGTGTTGCAGAGTTGTCAGGTTAATCCGCACGGGGAGAGGCGTGTCTGTTGGCGACAATTAAATAACGTGTGTGTTGCTGTATGACACAGCTGCAGGCAGTTATGGAACAGGCAATGACGCAGTATTATTAATAGTATATGAAAACTCCATCAAACGACACGAATTCCACGCAAAAAGAACTCGGTGCAGCTGCTGACCTGCGCTGGGAATTTATAGATCTGGCATTCCTGGCTTATATCGCAATAATCCTGATTCTCATTCTGATTTTCGGTGTACTGCTGGGGAGGCATTCCCAACCGTGGCACATGATTGGGCTGTATGTACTGTTCGGTGCTGCAGGATTAGGGGCGCGTTCGCTCTCATCTTTATGGGATAATTCTTTTACCAGATTCATTCGCTGGTGGTACCCGCCGATACTCTTCCTTTTCTGTTTTGAATCCCTGGCCTCAATCATCCACATAATACAACCGGAATATATCGATCCCTTCCTTATTGCTGCTGATCAGACATTATTCGGCGGGCCCGTGACAGTATGGCTGCAGCAGAGAGCCCAGCCGTGGCTGACTGAGATCATGTATTTCTTTTATACGAGTTATTACTTCTTCGTACCTGGTATCGGGATACCTCTCTATCTGCGGTGCGGCAGAGACAGGACATCACCGGAAGGGGATCAGTTTCGTGAATTCTTAACTCTGGTCTCGGTGAGCATGCTTTTCTGCTATGTACATTTTCTATTCACACCGGGGGCCGGACCGGTATTCTGGCCCGATTATCCCGGACCTGTTTACACCCTGACCGGAGGTCCCATAACCCTGCTCGAGCAATGGATATTCAAGGTGGGTTCTGTTGTCGGAGGGGCGTTTCCCTCCAGCCACGTCGTTGTCGCTGTCGTAGCGGCTTTCTATTCAGTTCGATTCAAGGTGGCACCTTTTATCTGGGCATCTCTCACTATCGGTCTTCTGATCAGCACCATGTACAACGGTTACCACTACGGAGTGGATGTCCTCTATGGGATGTTCGTTGCAGTTGTGATGGTGACCGCAGTGCCACCCCTCTTCAGACGATACGAAGCTCGATTCAACCGATAATTACTTCAGACGCATAAGAGGAGCGAGGGTGCGCAGGTAGATCTCGCTGACAGCCTTAAGAGCTGCCACGTCTGCATATTCATTCGCCCCGTGCGCTCCTGCTCCGGCAGGGCCGAAAATCACTACGGGGATCTCCAACTCGCGGAAATATCGGGCATCAGTCGCTCCACCCCAGTCGGTGAAAGGCTCGGGCCGGCAGCCCAGAACATCTTCAGCAGCCTGCCAGAGGCCCTGAACGAAGGGATCTCGCGAATCGGTCATGTTGGCCGGTATCAGGTCGATCAGATCCTCATCTTCGCTGATAATATCGTATTCCACCGGCAGATGACGGCCGTCCTCCGTAGTATCAGGAATCGTATCGAGGGTTTTCCGGACTTCACTCAGGATGCTCTCGGGTGTATCGCCGGGGACAAGTCTCCAGTCTATCAGGAAAGTGCAGGAGGACGGCACCGAGTTGTCCGAAGTACCGCCTTCGATCCTGTTCACGCTCATCACAGGGAAACCGACTGATGGATGGAAGCGGTCGATGTGCTTTTCCAGGGCCAGCACTCCCCTCGAGGCCACGGCAATGGCGTTGAGGCCTTCAGCCCTGGCACGGGCAGTGTGGGCCGAGCGCCCTCGAGAGCGAACCTTGAATCTGAATATCCCCCGCTCTGCCGTCCTGACCTGCAGATATGAAAGTTCGCCGGAAATAATGCCCTTCGGTCTGGGCAATTCTCCTCTTTTTATCGCAGCGGCCAACGCTCCCGATCCCCGAGTCCCACCCACCTCCTCATCACATACCAGATGCAGCTGCACCTGTCCCTTCAATTCATCTTTTCGCTCAGCCAGCTTCGCCATTGTCCACATCATTGCTCCGCACGGCCCCTTCATATCCAATGAACCACGTCCATACAGCCTTCCCTTTTCGATCACTCCTTCGAATGGAGGATGTTCCCACTCCTCTCCCTCAGGTACAGGCACCGTATCCATATGGCCGTTCATTACATAGAGAGGCCCTGAGTCAGATCCGATTGAGGTTATCAGATTCGGGCGTTCAGCCTTTTCACCGTCACTATTCTCACCATCCAGGATATCTACATCAAGACCTGCTGCAATCAACCACCCTGCTGCAAAATCCATCACATCGTGCTCCTGACCGGTAATGCTTGGTATTCGTATCAGGTCTTTAAGGAGCGATTCGAATTCAACCGGTATATCGATAGTATCGTCTGTTGGGGACATGCTGTGCCTCGTCGAAGCGCCCGGCTGGAGCGGATACAGCGGAGCCCTCGGTTATGCAACGGATTTCCGACTCAGAACACTTGTATCAGCTGTATATCATCCTGTTCTAATTTCTCCAACCCGATTCTCATATTTGACCTTCAATGCGTATGCGCTACACTCTCGCAGTTAGCGCAGGTTCGGTCGTATAGAATTGCCACAGTCACATTCCGGGAGAAGAGATGTCGGGCACGGTAACCGCTCCAATCTGGCTGGCAATCATCGTGCTTATGCTCGCAGCACTATGGATCCTTGACCAGTTGCTGCTGCCGGGTGTCCGCTGGTATATCCGCAAACGGGTGAACAGGGCCGCAGAGGAACTGAATATCCGGCTGCGTCTGAAGATAAAGCCATTCAAACTGACCAGGCGCCAGACTCTCATAGACAGGTTGAGGTATGATCCCGAAGTACTGAAGGCCGCAGAGGAAAAGGCGGAGGCGGAGGGAATGCCCAGGGAGGCAGTCGCCGCTGAAGTAAAGGGTTACGCTCGCGAGATCGTTCCTGCTTTCAATGCCTACTTTTATTTTCGCTTCGGCTGCTGGCTGGCAAGAAAAATCGCACAATCCCTATACAGGGTCCGGCTCGGTTTCGTGGACGATGAGAGTCTGGCGAAGATACCCGAAGATGCGTGCGTCGTGTTCCTCATCAATCATCGCAGCAATACCGATTACATCCTCGTCTCCTACCTGGCCGCTTCCCGAACAGCACTCAGCTATGCGGTTGGTGAATGGGCCCGCATATGGCCTCTGCAGACTCTCCTGAAGGCAATGGGAGCTTATTTTGTGAGAAGAGGCTCTGGAAATCCGCTCTACCGCAAAGTGCTCGAACGCTATGTCCATATGGCGACGCAGGCCGGGATGGTTCAGGCACTCTTCCCGGAAGGAGGTCTCAGCCGTGACGGCCTGCTTCTTCAGCCCAGACTCGGACTTCTGAGCTATATGTTGAAGTCTTTCGATCCAGAAGGCAAACGAGACCTGGTATTCATCCCCATCGGTCTCAATTATGACCGGGTACTTGAGGATAGAAGCCTCCTGCTGAGCGACAGATCAGACGTTGAACCGAAGGGTGGCTGGTTCACCTTCATAACAACATTCAAATTCCTGATGCATAATGTCGGATTGATGTTCAGAAAGCAGTGGCACCGCCTCGGATATGCCATCGTCAATTTCGGCTCTCCCATCTCCATGAAAGAGTATCTGGCAGAACACCAGCTCGATTTCAGAACACTCGACAGGGACCAGTTCTTCTCACAGGTCGAGACCTTGGGTGACCTTTTCATGGAGGAGATAAGTAAGGTAATACCTGTCGCCCCGGTATCACTGGTGGCGTCTGTTTTCGACCAGCGCCCTGGTGAATCGATGAGTGAACTGGAGCTGAAAGCAGAGGCTCACAGACTTATCAATGAACTGGAAGCTGCAGGTGCCCATATCTACATCCCCCGCTCAAGTCAGGACTATGCCATCACGGTCGGGCTCAGAATGCTCACACTGCGTCATATAGTGGAAGAAACAGATGGCCTGTTCCGAACAAGGGAAGATGAGATCCCGCTGCTGAGGTACTATTCCAACAGCATTGCACACTTTCTGACCGGGGAGAAATAAAACTCGGTCGGTCAGTTGAAATAAGTCATCTACTCCGCTTTCAACGCTTCCATGGGCTGCACTTTTGCAGCTCGGCGGGCCGGGATCCACGAAGAAACAAGGGCAACAAGTCCCAGAACTGCGATCGTTGACAACCCACGGAGCGGAAGTCCCTCTCCCTCCGGGATTCGAAATGTACTGGAGACAAACATCGCCATAAGCACTGCCAGCGGAGCACCCAGCAGGAATCCTTTCAGAGTCAACCAGATCCCCTGACGTGTTATCAGTCCTACTACCTGTTCGGTTTTTGCACCAACAGAAATACGGATCCCTATTTCCCTCGTTCTTCTCACCACGGAGTGGGAAATAATCCCGAAAATGCCCATTGCCGCCAGAAAGATTGCCATTATGCAGATAGCGATCAGGAAGTTTCCAAATACTGCAGCTGCGCCCAGAGATTCCCGATAAACCTCCTCATACGATCTGATCGGGCCGATGGGCTGGTCAGAATCAATACTCCAGATTGCCTTTCTTACATTATCTGTAAAAGAGGACATGACAACCGGGGACCTGAGTGCGTAAGTCGGGTATCTGAGCGGATTCTGTTCAAACGGTAAATACAGCATCGGATTGACTGTGAAATCCTCAGGAATGCGTTCCTGGCACACATTGACCACCACTCCAACTATCTCCCGCAGCGAGCCCATGACTTTAACCTGTACTCCCAGAGGATTCTGGTCTGCAAGGAATTCCTCCACGAAGGATTGATTGACAGTTATTACCCTTTGAGATCCGCTTCTGTCATCTTCATTCAGGAATCTACCCGACAGGAGAGTTGCCTGCATCGTGGGAAAGTAGTCTCCACTTACAGCCTGCCAGCCTGCTGTTGGTCGATCAACCGGATCGTCATATGTCTGACCAGACAGATTAAAACTGGTTTCAGAGTACCCCCGGTCACGCGGGAGCCGATTCATAACTGCGACTCCGGCCACACCAGGAACAGCTTTGAGTGCCTTTACCGATTCCCGGTGGAAACGGACCAGCGCTTCTTCGTCTTCATAGCGATATTCAGGCAGTGAGAGTCTGAAAGAAATCAATCCATCTGAATTAAAGCCCGGTTCGTGATTCAGAAGGCGAGTGAAAATGTCAGCCAGAAGTCCTGCACCAGACAGTAACCCCAGAGCCACTGCAACTTCCCCGATCACAAAGGCATGGCGGATCCTTTTCCATTTTCTTCCTGCTGTGCCACCACAGTCACCGTCGCTTAAAGCTCCCCGAACATCCTTGATTGAGATGAATAAAGCCGGAGCCAGACCGAACAGTATCCCTGCCAGAACAGACAGAACGACCGAGGCCGTCAGAACCGGGATACTCACTTCGGGAAGAAATACACGAGGTACACTTGCGGGGAATCCGGCTCTGAAAAGCTGTACGGTCAAATATGCCAGAAAAATCCCTAAAAGTCCTGATCCAAACCCCAGCAGCACACTTTCAGAAATGAATTGCCTGAAGAGTACGCTCCGTTTTGCTCCGAGGGTCATCCTGACAGCCACCTCTTTCATCCTCGTACCGGCTTTGCTCAGCAGCAGATTGGCTATGTTCGCGCAGGCTATCAGCAGACCGAAAAGGGTCACGAGGATCGTAATCTTGATAAGGAGAGTGTCTGTACGGCCGGGAAATCTCGTCCGCAGTTTACTGACAATCATCGTCCTGTCGCGACTGCTTTCAGGATATTCCTGCTCGAACTGCTCAGCGATTACGGTCACTTCTGCCTGAGCCTGCTCTACAGATACGCTTTTCCTGAGACGTCCGAATACGAGCAGAT
>VAPB010790153.1_pt1 | contig 24190 bp, 13 predicted proteins | sample 3395101 | NCBI WGS metagenome assembly VAPB01 (sample SAMN08290433, study PRJNA428436) | hydrothermal vent metagenome | isolation source: Deep-sea hydrothermal vent chimney | place: Indian Ocean: Southwest Indian Ridge | reverse complement strand
TCTAATCTTGCGTTTTATGCTACAATCCTGACAGGCTTCAAGTTCACAATCCTGTACTTTCTTTAATCCCCCAACCACGGATGATTCTAGTAAATAGAACTTCACAATAAATCCAAAAACTTCTCTCTGGATAAGCCACTCTGTTTGATGATGGAAAGGAGTGTGCCTTTTGGAATCGGATTTCTGTGCGGGATGATTACCAGGTGTGGTTGACCAGACTCATCGTACAAGACAAGCGCTGTATGGCTTCCTTTTCCTTTGACTGGAGCATATTGAAAACCAGCCTTGAGTAATCTTCGAATGAGTTTCTTACTGCTAATTAGCGGTAGACGACTCAATGTATCTCACAACTTGAAATCAGAGAACTCTAAACATCAATCTCAATAATTCGTGTGGATTTCTCAGATGTTGTCATCATAGGTAGATAGTCATCGATAATCCCAAGTTCACGCGCATTGACAAGCCAAAGTTCAATAGCCTCAGTGAGGTTAGAGAGTGCTTCTTCAATAGTATCACCTGCGGAAGCAACATCAATCTCAGGGCATTTGGAAACAAATACTCCATCCTCTTCCCATATTGTAGCGGTGATTCTTACTTTCGTCATTGCATACTACCATCCGAGGTTCTTGAATTAAACTCTTTCATTCCTGAAATTACTTGACTAATTACTGGTGGTCCATCTACTGTGCTAGTTTCTCAAGGAGTTCTGCATCTTCCTTGACAACATCATCGAGGGCTTTTTTGAAGGTCTTATCAAAGTCTTTACTTCGAACTTTGATTGTTCTTCTGGTCACTATATTGGACCTCAAGATAACATTGAATCTGATTGATATAAAGCTGTACATCAGTTCCTCAGTATGTACCTATGCAACAATCCTGACCGGCTTCAGGTTCACTATGTAGTAAACATTTAACATGTATAAATCTCTGATTAATACGAGGGAGATGTTATGGAAAAATTCATGTCTAAGGGTTATTTTGATTTGGGCAAGCTAGACGCAGCATATCCCCAAGGTGAAATTGATCTTTGTTTTCTTCTTAAGATCGCGCTAGATGAATCTATTCACATTCCAGAACCAGCTCCTGAATTTTTGAAATGGAGCGATCCCCAATTTATACATGAGATTCTGCCTGAAATTTGTAAATGCAAAGAGTCCGATGCATTACACATAATTGAAACGATACTTAGTGGAAACGTTTCTTGGATGCAAGACTGGATAACTGGATGTTATCTGCATGAAACTTGTATAGACCTATTGAAACAAATTGGGTCGGAGAATGCTAAGAGTGTCTTGAAGAGATATTTAGAACAGTGTAACCACGAGGTGTTTCATTCCTTAGATAGACAGGGTTTGGGCTTTACAACTTGGGGCGCACTACAAAAGGGATTTAATGCTGCAGCAGAACTTGGAGTTTCTGGATTGGACGAGCTCGTAAAACCCTACTTTCGCTACGGGTTAATGGGAAATGTCGCAAAAGCTCTGGCAATCATGTACTCCGATGATGCTATCGAAACGTTGGTCAATGGATTGGAATATATTGATCGTCATGATAGATACCATTTCGATGACCGTGTTTTTGATGTACTCAAAACCCTTGATAGAATGAAGTTAATAGACAGTCTAACCCGACTCTATAAGAAAAGAGAGATTATCGATGAACATTACGAACAGGTTATGAAAGATCTAGGAATTGAGGTTCCATTGGAGGTTTACATGGATGATTCTGAGGATAAAATCCTTCAGAAAATGAGGGAGATGAAAGCAAAAGATTCAGAACATGCAATGAGGGTTGCCTTGTCATATGTTCATGAAACGGGATCCATCAAGTGGCTGAAAAACCTATTCGACTTTAGTACAATTTTACCATTTGGCCTCTCTCAGATAGAAGACGACTTGGTCAGTGTTATTACAACATGTTCTATTCTTAGTAAATATCCTGATGTGAAGCTAAAATCTCAACTAGAACAAGTGTTACAGACTATCCCCCAGTACTATCCTCCTCTTGTGGCCTTGCTCAAAGTATCAGACAGAGATTCTATGAATGCAGTATTTGAATGGGTCTATTTTCAAATGAAGAATAATTCTTTTGGCAAGGACTTGTATGATTTTGATCTCATATAATCAATGGTGACAAATCGAGATGGGTTTCGTTATGAATACGACTCACCTATCATCTATTATCCAATCTTTCCATATGTTGGTCTGTCAAGAGTTGTGGATTTCTTCAACTCCATTCCTGACGAAGCTATTCCTTTTCTTGAGAGGAAATTAACCGAACAGGATATTATTTCCAAAGCATCATCGATTCTCCTATTGGGGCTTCTATTTGTGTTGAAGACAGCTCGAAAACTAATGACCGAAGAAAGATTCCAAGTCATAGCGTCAAGTCTACTTGATGGACCAAAGTGTGAAGATGTCCTTGATTACATTAGAAACTATGAGAGTGAATTGTGGGATGACAAGGAAAAACAAAGTCTAGTACTCACAATTCTGGAGTATGACAATATACTTGATTTCATTCGAGAATCCAATGAATGGGAGTCTATGGACGGCTACGATGATTTCGGAAATCATGGTGTTTTGATGTTCAAGATATTAGCAGAAACTGCACTAGACCTTTCAAAGGATGAAGAATTTCCTCCATCCTAATCACAGAACATTGTGGCTTACGCAACAATCCTCACTGGCTTCAGGTTCACAATCCTGTGCTCGCCTTCAACACTGTCGTACTCAACCATGCCAACTAGCTCACCTTCAGCACCTGGCTGAAGTTCGAACTCGATCTCCACAACAGAAACCGTGTCTGGTTCGACTGCACCAATCATCTCAGTCTTGATAGTATCCGTGAGGTCTGGCACTCCAAGCACCACCTGTACATTGTGCATTGGTACCTTCGAACCATTTCGCACAACAACTCCGAAGACCACCAGTCCAGCGCGTATCTTGTACTCCACGGCAATATCCATGCCCGGTTCCAAGCCCAGACTAGCTGGTTCTGCACTCGTGATGAATTCATCAACAAAGTACTCCTCTCTGATACGTTTCACACTCACTGCAACAACAAAGATTCCCACTAGCGCTATCGCCAAGGGCCAAATCCAGTGTACAGTCGGCATAAAGTCCGCGCCATCGAGCATGCCATCTTGGTCAGAATCTGCCATTAAGGGATTGGACCCATAGACCATAATCTCCTGGTAGTCGTCAATCCCATCTGCGTCAGAATCTGCCAGAAGAGGATCGGTTCCGTAAGTGTTCCATTCATCTCCGTCTGAGAGACCATCCGCGTCCGTATCATTATTCATTGGTTGCGTAAAACTGGTCATCACTTCGAAATAGTCACTAAGCCCGTCAAAGTCTCCATCCATCTCGTTCGGGTCTGAATGGTAGGTTTCAACCTCTTCGTAGTCGCTAAGAAGATCGAAATCACTATCTGAATTGTTCGGGTCTGTTCCGTGGTCAAAGATTTCATCATAGTCACTTAATAGATCTGAGTCCGAATCTTCCGTCGTGGGATCAGTACCGTAAACCATCAATTCGTCATAATCTGAGATGAGATCTGAATCGGTATCATTTGACAATGGATTGGTTCCGTAGAGCCAGTATTCTTCACCGTCAAGCAATAAGTCTGAGTCACTATCCGGGTTGTTTATTCCCGTGCCTAGCGTGATTTCTAAACCATCAATAAGATCGTCATTATCAAAATCAGGATCTAACGGCAGTGTGAAGTAAATCCTCAACTCCTCCAGATTTGAAAGTCCGTCCTCATCTGAATCCCAGTCTCCATCTGGTGTGTCACCATTGGTTGTCGGGTCGTTGGGGTCTGTGCCCGTTAGGACAACTTCTTCGTAATCTGAAAGCAGATCAAAATCAGTATCGTTCAGCAATGGATTTGTCTTGTAATCCAGAATTTCTTCACCGTCTTCTAGTAAGTCAAAGTCTGAATCTTTCAAAATTGGAGAGGTTCCATATTCATCTACTTCTTCGAAATCAGTAAGCCTATCCTGATCTGTATCTTGCATCAATGGATCCGTAAAGTAGTCGTTAATCTCTTCACCGTTTGATAAACCGTCCCCATCTTCATCATCATTGTAATCCGAAATACCGTTGCCATTACTATCGGGATTTCTGGGGTCCGTTTCTGTAAGCACACACTCTTCCCAGTTGGTCAAAAGATCTCTATCCTCATCGTCGAGACCGTCATTTGTGCCGTCCAAATCCGAGTCCCACATATCGGGATTGGTCTCAGTCAATCTAATCTCCTGTAAGTTAGTTAGCAAGTCTCCGTCAAGATCCTGGTCCGCGTCAGAAACTCCATCCATCTGGGTGCTGTACATGGTTGGGTCTGAATGGGTCATGTTGACTTCTTCAAAATCTGTTAAATCATCAAAATCGCTGTCACTTTCTCGCGGATTCGGGAATACCCATCGAATCTCCGGTGTACCATTGACGTACACAGTCATGTTGATACCGAAGATTTCCTGATTATCCAAAAGTCCATCTGCATCTGTATCTTCCCGCAAGGGAGACGTGTTGTATATGTTCAACTCGTCACCGTCACTTACAGAGTCTCCATCACTGTCCCAGTGTAACGGATTTGTTTCGAAGACCTTAATCTCATCATAGTCACTTAATCCATCAGAATCTGTGTCCGTGCTGTTGAGCAACGTATGCCATGTTAAAGCCTCTTCCGCATCTTCTAGACCATCTCCATCTGTGTCTCGAAGATTTGGATTTGAAGAGTAGAAGAAGAGTTCGTCCCAGTCAGATAATTGATCTCCGTCACTGTCCCACAAAATCGGGGAAGTGTCGTAGATGAAAATTTCGTCCCAGTCACTAAGGAGGTCAAAGTCACTGTCAATTAGGGTACAGTTGGTTTCGTAGAGGTATATCTCATCAGCGTTAGTCAAGCCATCTGCATCTTCGTCGTCTAAGTCATCTGGAATCCCATCCCCATCGCTATCTGCCGAGTTTGGATCAGTATGACTGTTGAACAACTCGTCAGCGTCCGCAATATTATCTCCGTCAGAATCGTCGTTTAGAGGATCAGTTCCATAGACGTTAACCTCATCTGAGTCAGAAATTGTGTCGAAATCTGTATCCCAATTTTCAGGGTCAGTTCCGTTCTCCAGCTCCTCTTTATCATTAAGGCCGTCCTCATCTTCATCTGCGTTTGTTGGGTTGGTTCCATAGACCTTCCATTCGTCCCAATCTGAAAGTCCATCTTGATCTGTGTCATTTGAACGAGGATCCGTTCCTAGATCAAGCTCCTGTCTGTCATCAATCCCATCCGCGTCAGAATCTGCCAAAAGGGGATCTGTACCATGCTCATTGATTTCGTCCCCGTCGCTCAATAAATCTCCGTCATGATCCCAGTTCGTGGGTGATGTCAGTGAAACATAAACTTCGTAATAGTCGTCAAGACCATCAGAATCAGAATCCGTTCCCGTGCAATCCGTGTGGTAAATCATGTACTCTTCATAGTCGCTGAGACCATCGTCGTCACTGTCAATATCAGTCGGACTAGAACCCGACGTAAACACCTCGAAACCATCATCTAGACCATCTCCGTCAGTGTCTTTGACTGTTGGGTCTGTATGGTATCCATAGATTTCTACAACATTACTCAAACCATCTCCATCATGGTCAAGGTCTCCGTCAAGTGTTCCGTTAGCATAGGTTGAATCTGCAAGTGGGTTCGTACCGAGTATCTCAACTTCCATGTAATCATCCAGCTGATCGCCATCACTGTCTTGCAGGGTTAGATTTGTGCCCCATAGGACCTCGTCGAAATCTTCGAGACCATCCCCATCACTATCTCGTGAGTTAGGGTCTGAGAAGTAGACAAGAACTTCCAGATTGTCAAAAACACCGTCGTCATCGCTATCCATGTCTCCCGGTGAAGTATCATAGATGTCTATTTCGTCACCATTTGAGAGTCCATCTCCGTCACTGTCAATCTGATAGTCAGTGTGGGTACCGTTGAACCACATGTTGGTGGGGTCCGTAAAGGTTATCTCTATCTCAGTGTAATCGTCCAAACCATCAAAATCGCTATCTGCCAAAAGTGGGTTAGTGCCATAATCGTTGACTTCTGCACCGTCTAAGATACCGTCCGAATCTGAGTCTTCATCCCAGGGTAGGGTTCCTGCATCCCGCTCTTCTTTGTCGGTGAGGCCATCTGAATCCATGTCTTTCAGTAGTGGATCAGTTTCACCTGGGTCGACGATACCGTTCCGGTTGACATCTTCACCAATCTCTCCGAGGTGTGGTTCATAGATCCCGTTTCCGTTTGTGTCGTTCCAACCATCAAAAAGCAAATCCCCATCAGAATCCGCGTTTGTGGCGTTTAGACCGAGTTCTATTTCAAGTCCATCTCGTATCATATCTGAGTCTGTGTCCCAATTTGTACAATTGGTATTATAGGTGTGGAGCTCCTCAAGGTTTGTGAGTCCGTCATTGTCTTGGTCGTCTTGTCCATCCAAAATACCATCATCATCATCATCATCGTCGTTTGGATCTGTGAAGGTCGCGAAGATTTCTTCCCAGTCTGTTAATTGGTCTTGATCTGAATCCGCAGCTAATGGATCACACTCGTACCACCACTCTTGGTAGTTTGTGAGATTATCATTGTCAGGGTCTTCCTCCCAGTCAAAAATCCCATTATCATTTGTATCATTGTAGAGGGGATCTGTTCCGGTCATCTCCACTTCGAACCAGTTCGGGAGCGTGTCTCCGTCCTCGTCATCATCGTAGTCAGAAATGAAATCCCCATCAGAATCAGTTACATTGGGCTTGGTTAAGGTGACGTAGAGCTCGATATAATTTGAAAGTCCATCCCCGTCAAAATCTTCATCAGCATCAGAAATGGAGTCATCATCTGAGTCCTCGTCGTTCAAATCTGTATGCAGCCAGAACCATTCGTCCCCATCTTTGATGTTATCTCCATCCGTGTCTGGATTTCGCGGGTTGCTGAAGGTGATATAGAGCTCGTCGTAATTTGTCAATCCGTCGAGGTCTGAATCTTCAAGATTGTCGTTTGTCAGGTCTCCATCTGTATCTGCAAGAACCGGACTTGTACGAGTCATATTGATTTCTTGGAAATTAGTAAGGAGGTCTCCGTCAAAATCCCAGTCTCCGTCATTGATGGTCGCATGGAAGGTGTTGGGATTATTTGGGTCCCAGAACCAGGGAGCTCCGATATACTTGATTTCCTCAGGGTCTAGGATGTTGTCACCATCAGAGTCTTGAAGAGTTGGATTTGTGAAGTAAGTAAGAACTTCTAAACCATCATCAATTGTATCTCGATCCGTATCCGTTTTGGTTGGATCTGTAAACCAGACATACACTTCATCATAATCGGAAAGTGAGTCTAGATCGCTGTCTGCGCTGTTTGGATCTGTTTCGAGGACAAATATCTCGGTGTAGTCATCGATGAGATCTGAGTCTGAATCATTATTCAGGGGATTGGTATTGTAGACGAACAATTCGTCGTAATCATCTACGAGGTCGAAATCCGAATCCGGATTATTGGGGTCAGTTCCATGGGTGACATATTCATCATAATCAGAAACTCCATCCTCGTCTCCATCAGCCGAGAGTGGGTCCGAGCCCACGATCATGACCTCTTCGAAATCTGTGAGTTGATCTTGATCTGTGTCCGCTGAGGTGGGCGAAGTCTTGTAGATTTTCACTTCGTCCCCATCTGTGAGCAAGTCGTCGTCTGAGTCAGGGTCATGGACGTCTGAGCCAACCTCTATCTCCTTCCAGTTTGCGAGGTTATCGCCATCCTCGTCATCATAGTAATCTGAGGTGCCATCATTATCGCTATCAACGTCGTTTGGATCCGTAAGGGTGATTCGCACTTCTTGTAGATTTGTCAATCCATCACCATCGTTATCGTCCTGGTCATCGTTGATGCCGTTATCATTAGAGTCCGCCATGAGGGGACTTGTGAGGGTGATGTTGTTTTCTTCGTAATCATCAAGCAGGTCTGCGTCGGTGTACGCGTTATTGGGATCAGTTCCGAGGTAGATTTCCTGCCAGTCTGTTAACAGATCCGAGTCTGAATCTGCCTCATTGGGATTCGTACCGTAAGTGATGACCTCTGCGAAATCTGATAATTTATCGAAATCCGAATCAGGAAGCAAGGGATCTGTACCATAGTCGAGAACTTCTTCTCCATCATCCAGATTTTCACCATCTGTGTCAGGGTTATTGTAGAGCGTGCCTTCAATGAGTATCTCACGAGCATCTGCAAGCCTATCAGAATCAAAGTCGCGACCGTAGGCATCGAGAACGCCGGTGTTGGTACCTACCACATATTCCTCGCCACCGAAATTATCGAGGTCTCCATAGGCCATGATACCTGTGAACTGGAACAGAGTGGTTTCTGCAGTGGGCCAACCAGTTGCATTATAGAGGTTGATCTGATTCGTACCGACAAGTACTTGTGAATCAGTGGTTGCTCCAACGCTTGTGAAGAGAATGCTCTCTACCTGTGCTGTGTGGTTCTTTGACCATAGTTCCGCACTTGATGACTGGTAGACGTGCACAATACCTGCTGAGGTTCCCAGAGCGATTTCATTTCTGATTGTTGTCGCTAGTTCACCCACAGTAAGAGCAGTGATGCTATCAACTGCTTGAATTGTATAGACTGGAGTTCCGCCTGAGTCATAGACTTCTAAGGTACCGTTTGAATTTCCATAGAGCACCTCAAGATTAGCGGCTATAGTGAGGTCTCCGATTCCTACAACTGTGATAGATGTGTCACTAGTATTTTCAAAGACCATTGCGCCTGTGTCCTGCAGAAGAGTAAAGCGTCTACCCTCTGAGGCTGCAACTATCTCGGTACGAGAGTCTGAGTCAATATCTGCTGCATCGAGTAATCGGACCATTCCATTGCTAAGATAGCTCCATAGTGGAGTAGTATCGATCTCGAAAGCGTATACGTAGAAGTCATCGCAACCCACAACAACTTCTTCGAGACCATCCCCGTCCAGATGTGCACCTGTAACCGCATAAACAGGTTCTGGGAGGGACATATTCATCTGTACGAATTTGTCAGCACCAACAACAATTATTCCAGTATCTGTACCGATAAGAATCTCTTTTCCATCGCTAGCAGTACCATCGATTGCTGCCATTGCATGAGGTGTTGAGCCAAGCTTCAACTGCCAGAGTAGAGTACTGTCCTCATCGAACAGAAATAGCGTACCGTTTTGAGTAATGACCGCCACCTCATCATATGCATCAGAATCGAAGTTGTCGACTACAATGTCGTTCACTTGCGACACGACAGTGGTGGACCAGACCAGAGCTGTATCAAACGGCGCAATCTCTGCTACAGTGTGTTGTGATTCAAGGCTTAGTACAGTTACAGGTAGCATACCTGGTCCTGTTCCCTGTATACTTACGCCTGCTAAAGCGCAGACGACCAATAGGGCTATGATTGCATGATATGGTTTCATGTTCATTGTGCGGTTCCTCCGTTTTCACTCTTCCACGGTTTAACTGCAAAATAGTCAAAGAAATCTGCCTCAACAAGACTGACCTCTTCAAAAGGTAATTTCATCTCATTGAGTTTAGAGATGATTGGCAAGATCTGTTCAGTCGGATTGTCAATGAACAATTTTATGGCATTCCTGCCTGCTGGAGCAGAATACTGCACTCCCGGAAGAGATTCAATTCGTTTAATGATCTCAAGTGACGTGGTCGGTAGTACTACTCTGATACTCTCTCCTTTTCCAGGAAGTGATGAAATCAGCTCTTCAGGTGTTCCGAACTGACTGACATTACCTTCCTCAAGGAGACAGACACGAGTGCAGTAGTCTACTATCTCCAAGTCATGACTGATGATGACCATTGTGGTGCCTAGCTCGTAGTTGAGTTCTTTAAGGTAATTCAGGGTTTCATGACGTAAGTGTGCATCCAGTCCAGTTGTCGGTTCATCGAGCAACAAAACCGGGGGATTATGAATCATACCGAGACAGATCGACACTCTCTTACGTTCTCCTCCAGAGAGTCTATCTACTCTTTTTGTGATGAGATCCTCGTCAAATCCAAGGATTGTGAGTACATCCCTCGCACGTTTTTCAATCTCCTTGGGTCTCATACCGAAGAGTCTTCCGAAGAACTGTGCATTCTGAAGTGGGTTGAAGTCATAATATAGGCTCAAGTGTTCTAGCTGAGGGACATATCCAACGAGGAAACTGATCAGCTTAGACTTCTTTGTGACATCATAGCCTCCTACGAAGGCCTGACCAGCAGTAGGTTTTATCTGTCCTGTGAGAACTCGAAGCACTGTGGTCTTCCCAGCACCACTGGCTCCAATGATTCCAAGGAATTCTCTCTTGTTTGCAAAGAAGGAAGCTCCCTTCAATGCGTAGAAATCGCCAAAGGCCACTTTGAGGTTTATGATGTCGATTTCTCGGTGGGTTTCTTTAGTGTTAGCTTTCTCCACATCACACACCTCCTATTTTGTCACTCACTTTATCGAACATCTTGCGACCTTCTTCGATATTCGACATGAGGACTCTTAACGCCTCGACTTTTTGTATTCTATCAAGATCTTCTCTTTGAATGAGCTGCTCTAGTTGCATGAAGGCGGCCAATAGATTGTTCAGTGTGTTATCAATTTCACGTACGAGTTCTGGTCGAATCTCAGGTATTCTGAGTCGTCGTTTCATTCTCCTCCGATTAAAAATTAGAAATCCGAAAAGCCCACCAAAAATTCCAAAAGAAGTGATGAACGCCATCTGAGCTAATGTCAAACCTATTTGCGGGATAACGGGTGTTGTTGGAATCAGATTCACATACAGGTCGAAGCTGACACTTGCATAGGTCATTGCGTAGTTCTCATCACCAAGAATGATGAAGATGCCATTGATTCTTCCCTCCGAACTCCAATAGCTCGGTGTAAATTGCGATGAGTAGAGACCGTCTTCAACAAATCCAGCAATAAAGAATGTGAGGTTCCCATTTGGAAGCTCGTATGCTATTACTACAAATAGATCATCTGCTGGATTTCCGTAATAATCTGTCAATTTGAGGTTGACATAAACACTCCTTCCAGCCTCGTAGAGAGTTGTGTTCTCCGACAAACTTGTTTCAGTAGTCAGGGTGTTGCGAAGTAAGTATTGGTTCAAATTATCAAGCAAAAGGCTGTTGTTACATTTCACGAGATTCTTGTTCATGAATATCTTAGAAGACCCGAAAACTACAATATCTGGAGCTGTATCATCAAGCATTATCACGCTATTTCCATTTAATCGCACTTGTGCATTGGACTGATTATTCATTATGTATGTGCCGCCACCCAGCCACATAGTTTCAAGACCAGCTCCAAGTAAAGAGGTAGTTACAATCTCTGTTGTGTTCTCCTCTGTGTGGGTCCCTTCAAGGTAGTAACCAAATTCCATGAGTAAGGGATTCAATATCGTTGTATTCGCGTTATCGTCATTGTCTCCGAGTACAACTAAGGTTCCACCATTTGCAGTGAAGTCCCTCAGAATCTCGATTTCTGTTGAGTTGAAATCTTCAGTTGGTGCAATGATGAAGACGGTGGAGAACTGTGATAATAGATCGGCATCCAAATCCATGCCCGGGGTCTCTATTAGATCCAAGCCAACCTCTGCCATGCTTTTCCTCATGTTTGAGAGGCCAGAGAAAGTTGTCATTCTGAATACATCAAATAGGCCAGTGAGCGAGTCTAAGCTCCCAAGGTCATTCAGACTGAAATCTAATGACGGAGTATCGTCTTCTGGTGGGTCTTCTTCCTGAGCCAGTGGGAAACTCAATCCAGTATCATCTCCAGTAGCCAAATCACTGGTGTCACCAAAATCTCCTGCATCACCAAGAAGGCTCCCGAATCCGCCTCCATGTGATGTATCCAGAAGCATCATAGCTCTTGGGTACTCGATGACACTCTCTAGAGTAATGTTGGTTGTCCAACCAAGCTCGGTTTCAAGAACATAATCACATCGATGGTATCCATTCATGCCTATTGGTGGAGCCATGACAAACAACGAGAAATCATAGACGCCCTCAATTGTATCTGCACTAGGAAGGGACATGTTACCCCAGTCTGAAGCATTTCCGTGATTTGTGAATGTCATATTTCCAAGAGATTCAGTTGTGGACAATACGAAACTATACATTCCAAAGTCAGCTGGGAATCTGATGTCAAAGGGTGCAAACGGAAGTTGTTTTGGAAACACTGACGTAGATGAAATTGGAGTAATGATGAATACATCTCGCATCAGGAAATCATCCAAGATTCCAATGATTCCGCTTGACAATAGATCGGTTGGATTAGATACAAGATTGACAATTTGGTCCAAACCGGTTGAGGCTGCCCAGGCAGCTGTTCGTACACCTTCAGTCTCAGGGCGCCAATCCACCACCATTCTCTTAGCTTTGAATGGCTCTATTTCATCATAGTTGAAATATCTGGCAAACATTGTTCCATTACCGGTACCACTCTCGATCACCAACATAGCTCCAATAGCAGTTGAATTCTCTTCTCCAATGTTCATAATGACAGCTGTTGACTGATAGGTATGACCTGCTTCTGCTATCCTCGGAACATCTGCTTCGACTAAGATCAGATCCCCTTGCTCAATTACCTCAGCTGGTACATCATTTTGCCACATCGCATCAATTGAGGCGTCAAGGATTGTATGGTTCTCACCAAAACCCATTGCAATAGTAACATTGGCAAGCTCGTCAACATCTAAAGTCCCAAAGTCCCATTGCATAGCAAGACCGACTTCGCCATCAAAGACAGTTGTGCCAGTCAGGTTGTTTTCTGAAACGTGATCCGATATACTAGACGAGTTGCCTACTTCGAATGCAGAGAGTGGGATGCTTGAATTCATGCCCACGTAGAAGTTTCCAAAGTCTTCTGAGAGCCCGTAGGCAAAGAGTTGTTGATGATCCAGGTCATACTTTCCATGATCAACTTCATCATCAAGATAGAGATCAAGTGAATATGACACGTAAAGACTCACGTTTTCTATGGGTTCGCTTCCCATGTTGAGAATGAACGGTGTGATTCGAAATGCGGTCAAAGGTAGTGGAGAGTAAGATGTGAGATTATACGACTCAACTAATAATGTGACATAAATGGAGTCGTTGAAGGACAGTACTCCAACATAGCGGTTATACGGGACAGTTTCCGATGCACTATATACCTGGTGTAACTCGCTCTTGACATCAAACATCATTAGATTTGTTGGGTCTTCGTTGTTCCATTTGAGTGAGAACGTTCCCATCATTAAGTGAGTACCAGAGTCTTGGGGATTGCGTGAATCCAGTGCGACGAGTGTGGTTCCAAAACTGCTCATCAACATCATTGTTGATGCATTTGTGCCACTTGCTGATATAATGCCTAATGCTAGGAGAGGTAGTCCTGTAGTTCGTGCATGTGGAACACCAGGCAGCTGTTGAGTGCTGAGAAAGTCGAAGGCTGCTCGCAGATTGAGAAGACCTGCTCCGCCATCATTTGCCCCATAACCGATAGGTGTTGCAGTGTCACGGAGAACATTGGCCAGAGTTATCGGAGTTGCCCTATCGAATGCCTGTAGCAAAATAGCTACAGCACCTGCTGTGATAGCTGCAGAGGCCGATGTGGTATCAGCGATAGTATAGTTTTCGTCCACAGTTTCACCTAACGAGCCCCCTAGAAGTCCGCCTAGTCCTCCCAGGTCTCCAAGATCTCCTAAGGATAGTTCCCCAAAACCAAGACTTCCGAGACCCACACCAGCTTTTGCACCAACGACACCGACACCGGGAGCGACAAGATCTGGTTTGGTCAATAATGAGAGCGATGGACCTCTCCCTGAGAAATCAGGAATCACTTTCAAATCCGTATCATATGCACCCACACAAAATGAGGATGCACTTCCACCAGGAGACATTACGGTCATGTAATCCGGTCCATCATCTCCTGAAGCTGCAACAACAAAGATTCCTTTTTGGACAGCTATTTCGATAGCCGCTGATACAGCATCCCCTGGAGCTCCAAGGGTATTGAATGGTAGAAGTATGATGTCTGCTCCTCTACTGCTTGCCCATTCAATGCCCGACACAATCCAGCTGGGAGCTGCAAAAAGACCTCCAAGAGTCACTTTTGCCGATAGCAAAGTTGCTCCAGGAGCAATACCCCCATAGATACCCCCTGACATGTTTCCAGAACCAACAGCCACTGAGGCTGCATAGGTGCCATGTCCGACGAGGTCGAGAGGTAGGGTGTCAGCTTCAACAAAAGATGCGAACGCGGATACGTTGAAATCCGAATGAAGAGGGTCGACTCCAGTATCAAGAACTGCAATCACAGTTCCTGTACCATTATAACCTGCATCCCAGAGGTTTCTGGCACCAATTCGATCAATGAGGGGTATATAGTCCTCAATCTCTGAAGCAATTGTTGCTGTTGACTGTATCTGCGCTATTGGAGTAATATCATTAGACCAGATTTTCGTAATGAATTCCTCTTTTACCAATTCCAATATTGCTTCGCCGAGCATTTTCACATGAAGCATGCCAATTGACTCAAAGGTGTCGAGTAATTCTGCTGTTTTGTCCGCATATAGAATAGCGTTCCTAGCCTTGAGCTTACCAACTTCTTGATTATATCCAACCAGAATATCAAGACGCTGATTCAGATAGGTCTGATTGAGAAGTGAGTCATCAATCTTGGCTATAGGGTCATCATAATTCGAATACTGACTGATTCCAGTAACAGGTGGGACAACAGATAGTCCACTGACTACAATGATGCATACAAACATGAATGCTATCAACTTCTGGGTCAGATGAACCATTGATAGTCTCAGACCTGCCATCATATCACTTCTCAATCATGCCCTGAATGAGGCCCCTTGTTATGGCCACGTAATAATCAACCATATCTGCCACCGATTTAGTCTTGACAATCTTCACTCCAATCTTTTGTTCTTTCAGAGCGATAACACATCTCTCTGCAATGATTTCTAGGGGTTCATCCGTGAAGATCTTCATGAGCTCTCCCCTCTGAAGCACGAATCGCACACCCTTTACATCTTCAAGCGTCTTACGAGCTCTTGGGTCAACTTCTTCGAGCACAATTCCCACAGAGAATCCTCTGGAGGGCATTGATTCCTTAAGGGTTATTGGCTTGCCAAATGCAACCAAGCTTTTTCCTCGCATGAACACTGCCACCTTGTCACAAAACTCTGCTTCCACGGGATAATGTGTGATGACGATTATAGAGGTGCCATATTCGTGGTTGATGTATGTGAGGTATCTCCAGAGCTCACGTCTGTTGTCAGGGTCAAGTCCACTGGTTGGCTCATCCATAAACAGAACTTTGGGTTTATGAGCCAGAGCGATTCCAATGGAAACCCTCCTCTGTTCCCCTCCGCTTAGTTTCTTTGTAGGATTGTTGCCTTTATCCAGAATACCAAAGTCCCTGAGGAATGTCTTTCCTCTCTGAATGAGCTGCCACTCTGGAATATCATATTGTTTCCCAAAAGCAATGATATTCTCCATGGGAGTGAAAGTCTCGTACATGTAGGACAGGTCTTGTGGGCAGTAACCGAAGAAGTGACGCACCTTCTGTGTTTGTTTAGAGTCGATACCTGCTATTCTGGCAACGCCCGTACTTGGAATATCGCCAATCAGTGCTTTCACAGTCGTGGATTTTCCTGCACCAGATTCCCCAATGATCGCGAGCATCTCTCCTTCTCGCATAGAGAATGACACATTCTCAATGAGATTCTGACCACTCTTGATCGTAACAGTCAGATTTCGAGCTGCGAGTACATCCCTATACTCAGGAGCCATTTTCCAAGCAAAAGGCATGATGTAGACTTTGTCTGCAAGAATTGTTAGATTTGGATTATATCTTGGTCCCATGAGGAGCTGAGGTTGAGCAATGTGATAGATTCTTGGGTCCACAACGTCACCTTCCGGAGCAACTCTCACCTCGAGAGTTCCTTCTGGGAGTATTGGAGAGGGAGCGGTTGTTGCACTCACAATTACTCCTTTGATCATTATGGGCAGCTTGTCAGAACTTCTTTTACCCCACACAGTGCATGCGACCTCTTGGCTCTTCATTTTCTCTAGGTCTTTGACAGCCTGCTGAAGATCGCGTCCATCATAATACAGGTCATCAGCCATGTTTCTCTTCAAATAATTCTGAACAGTGATCATAGTTGCAGCCACGTCGTCCTGACTGGAAGTGTCACCACCAACAGTCAAAACCTTATCCAACTCTCCCGCTTTTCTTCTACGGAGGTCTTCCTCAACAAAGACTGCAATGTGTCGTGTTAATACTCCTTTCTTGACTTTCAACACTCGCCCTCGGAATTTCACTATTTTTCCTGTCGAGTTCAGCTTTCCTTCTACCTCACAATGAAGCTCACGGTCTTGTCTTGTGATACACCAGTCAATCGCTTTGCTAATACGTGCCCCTGAGAAGTATGCCTCTTCGATAAAAGATGGCTTCTCATCATCAATCGGTGTGCGATCTTTAGTATCTTGAATCATTTTTTCACGCTCCTAACCCAGAGTTGGTTTCTTTGAGAAGATGTAGGACGCCGCAAGCATAGAAATCACTGAGAATCCGAGCAACGTCACGATTCTATCAAACACATCTAGTAATGAAAGTCCCTTGAATGCTGTATCTATCAGCAAACCCATTCCTTGATTCATTGGAAGATAGTTGTCAAGTACTCCCACATCGATGAAGAATCCAGACAGAATCAGGGTCCCAAATAGAACGAACAGGAACATCTGATTTGCTTGAAGTCTTGTACCCGCCACGGCCGAGATGAGAATCCCAGTTGCAGAACCTGTCAAGGATGATAAACTCATAATGATAACAAGAGAGATGAAATCTGTATTCAGGCTGAGATCAAATGCTAATACCCACAGAGTGACTAACAGGAGCGACTGGAAGAATCCGATAACAACGTATCCGAAAACCTTTGCAGTGATTACTTCAAGCTTGTTGGTCGGGGTCAACAACATCCGTCTAAGAGGATCGTCTCCGACAATTGACTGAGCAGAGGTCATTGCAATTCCGAGGTAACTTGAGAAGATTACGATGAACGCTCCAAAAACCCCCTCTAAATATCCCCCTTCAGGAGTAAACTCGATTATCATATTCGGGAAGACTTCTGAACGAATCCATAATTTTGATATTCTGAATAACACCGTGGCTCCTTGAACAACACCCGAAACCGACGCTGAACCTAGCATATCATTTCCATCATAGTGTGTTTCAATGTAGGTAGGTTCGTTAATAGTTAGATTTGCCTCAAAACCATTAGGAATTACAATATATGCTATGACCTCTTTTTCATAGAGTCCTCGATACGCATCTGCGGTAGTATTGTATCTTATGAGTTCGTCCACGATCAAATCAAAATATGCAGTCAGATTCTTTGAGAGATCTTCACCGTCATAAGTGTCGGTTGTGTCCAAGTCAACGACACCAAAGATTAATCCTAAACCAGAACTGGTTTCATTATCAGGATCGCCACCATTGTCAGTGATTGTTATGTTTACATCGCCGCCTCCAAATCCCCCTCCACCCATGCCTCCGATACCACTCGTATCTGTGACATATGCAAGCATTCCTATTAGCACTGCAGGAAGTAAGAATATGAGGACAAGGGCGACTTTATCCTTGACAATCAATCGGAGCTCCTTCATCACCATGTTTCTGATGCGCCTGGATGGTTTGGTGAGAACTTGTGCCATTTTGTGTCCTCTCTTCACATGTGGCTCTAAATTGGTCTAGAAATTTCTTCTTCTTTGGGAACGAAGTCAATCTCTCGTTGAACTCTATTAAGGGTTTACTACCTCAACACAAGTTTATTGAAAAGGAGATTGTTCCGTTTTGTCGAACTGTCTTGGAAACACACACATAGGACAAATAAAGGGCTTCTAAACAATGGTATATCCGTGTTAATTGAAGAGGTTCGCTGAATTGGCTGTTGATGACATTGCTCGATTGGAGCGCTTCAGAAGGGTGGCTACTAGACACAATCTGAAGATACCCAATTCAGGAATGACCGATAATGAAATTGGCTACATACGGGACCAGTTGAATGCATTTGTCTATCTTCAAGCTAAATTGTGGATGCTCCCATCATGGGCGGCTCTTGCACTCAAGGGAATTGACACAGAAGAATGTCCAATCACTACATTTCCAAACAACTCCTATAGAAACTGGTCATTAGTTGGAGGAGTTGGAGCACGCAATTATGGAATTGTAGATTCTCGGGGATTAACGTCATCTCGAGCTGATATTGGATCGCTTGATGTTTGGGTCCAAAATGAAGAGGACATCATATTTCCAGCGCTAATGGGAAAGGATGGCCCTCAATTACATCTCGTATCATCTGAAGACCAGCTCTATGAATGGCGAACTGAAATAAAGTCTGTAGAGTTTGTAAGATTAGTCTATCATGTGAAGAAAGGAGATGAAGAATTTCTCTACAATGAGATTATGTTGAGGAATATTGCTCTAGAAAAAACAGAAGCAACTTTCTATGTGGCTGTGCGGCCGATATCTCCGTGGGGAGTAGATCCCATAGAGGAAATCGAGTACAATAAGTCAAAGAACCGTATAATTGTAAATGGTATTCCTGCACTACAGTTTGCCATTCCACCTTCAGTAGTGATTCTTGCAGAAGCAGACAATGAAGATATTCCGCAGATAGTCCGAACGAAATCTACCAGGATCGACACAAAACTAAAGTCAAAGAATGGTTTAGGCACTGCAATACTCCGTTTTGATGTCAAATTAACTCCAGCTGGATCAAAGAGATTCTTTTTTATGTCTCCTCTTGAGTCCACGAAGAAGGACACTAAGCTATCAGAGTTGAACCCGGGACCGCACGATCGTGATCAGACGATTGGAAACTGGTACATGTTCTCAGAGCAACTAGTAAAGGTCATTTTTCCTGATCCAGAGTTAGACAAAGTCTTCTCACAGGCTGCTGTTTCACTTGCTATTCAAGCACGCTCTGTTATATTTCCCGAAGAATCATATCTAGAATCCTTTTCATGGAATGAGCGAATGCGTGTGCTTGCTGCATTGATTAATTCAGGTAGCATGGAAATAGCTGAAAAGCTGACCATTGAGATAGCACAACAGTATGCTATTCCTGATGGACGTCTAGATTGTTCCATTTTCAGTCCACTTCTTTGGGGTCTTCTTCAGCTTTATAGTCACTCTCCAAAATCTGAATCAATAATAATAACTAGAGACTACATCAATCTCCTGACTGAACGTTTAGTTGAAACTCTAGTATCCCCGAAAGTGGAAGAGACAGATTCAGAAGGTTCTGATGATTCAACAGATGATGCTCAACTTCAACATTACGTCATAATGGATGAAACCCTTCTGAAAGAGTTCAATCAGCTTCTATGGGATTTAGCTGCTTTGAAAGAAGCCCTCCGATTCCATGTTGCGACTAAGAAACCGATAGTTGGTCAATTGAGTGATGCTATCACTCAAATTAAAATGCTCATTCGGAACAAGCTAAATGAGATTCGAGGTGCTCGATGGCCTAGATCACAAGACCCAGTTATACAAGAGATTGATCGAGCAATTCTTGACATTCTCACTAGCGTTGCTCAGCTCCGAATCACTCAGTTTGATATGAACTTCCTGAGAGCCCTTTGTAAGAAAGTTGAAGATCGTCGCATTGTAAGAAATCTATGGAAGACGTCAGAACCTGGAGAATTATTCTCAAGTCATCTTTCTCTTCGGATGGCTCATTTCTATATATTTGATAGGCAACGAAATAAAATAGAACCATTTCTCCAGAGGTCTCTTGAATTTCTATCTGAGGACTATTTGCTACCAGATTATGTTGACATACGAACATATGGTGGAAGTGGTGGGACTGGATCTAGCGTCCTAGCTGCTGCAGATATCATCCACTTGCTGAATGATATGATAGTTCATGAGGCCGTTTCAAATCTGATTTTTCTACCTGGAATTCCTGAAAGTTGGTACTCATCAAAGAGGTCTCTAATTGTGAACGGTATTCCAACAAAATTTGGACGAGCTCACATTGAGTTAGGGATGTCCGCAAATCAGCATCAAATTGAAACAAGAATAGAGCATTTGCCAGAAGAAATTGAGATTCATGTTCCAGATAGCGTGCCTCTACGAATGGTAAAATCCTATGGTGGCAGTATCGTTGACCGGGCTGTCAAAGCACGGTCTCCACATCTTCGGTTGGTTCCTCTTTCAAATGAAGTGGTCCTGACTTATCACAAATAAACGTGGTTCAACCGCTACGGCTAAGAGCAGGTCCGTAGTCTTCTAAGAAGCGTGAAAACAAAGAGACCCTATTTGATGATGGCAGCAGTTGTCCTACTTTGGGGAACTAACATCATAGTGTCACGTTTTCTAACCGGATTAGAACCGGTGCGCGTGTCTGGTGTTTTCTTTGCGCTGATTCGTTATGTTCTAGCCGCACTGACTATGCTCTTCATAATGGTCTATCAACGTAAAGGCCCAAGAGAGATTAATGAGGAAACAAAACCATACCGGAGAATCCTTCTTACTAGTGCTCTTTTTGCATCAATCTTTGTAGTTGCGCTTCACACAAGCACCGAGTTCATCTCCTCTGGCACTTCTTCAATTATCATTAACTTGAATCCGATTATTGTCCTGGTCTTTGGAGTTATTTTCCTGAAAGAACGCTTGTCTCCTAGGAAGTTACTAGGGTTTGTGCTGGGTTTTCTTGGAGGCTCTATCTTCCTATATAGCTCACTAAGCGTTGTTCCAGGTTTTGAAATTGGCATAGTATTAGCAGTGATAGCTATGATGATGTGGGGTGCTTATACAATAACTCTACACTTTCTAGAGGGTGCAAATAGATACATTGTGATGACAGTGACGCATGTGACATCATCTCTAATCATTCTGTTTTTCATATTTGGATTATTGGCAAATGGATTGCAGCTGATTTTGATTATTGACTCTCTATCTGTCGCAGGTCTTCTCTTCTCTGGGGTCATAGCATCTGGTCTTGGCTATGTTCTCTATTTTACCGCAATCGAAGAGTTGGGCGCATCACGTGCTTCATCATTCTTGTTTCTAATGCCTTTTGTTAGTGTGATGGGAGATTTCCTCCTCGGAGAACCTCCAGAATTAATCATTCTTTTAGCGGGAATAGTTGCGATTATTGGAGTTGGTCTTGTTCGTCTTTCCGGAGTAGATAAGGCGGGTTAGGTTTCAGTTTCAGGAAATAGAATCTCTGGAGAAACTGCTAGTTTCTTGAACATCTTCTTATCATAGAATAGCGCTTGCCTATTCAGACAGGGAATGACAGCACATCTAGAACATGCATACTCGACAAAGATCTGAACATCTGGGTTGCTGCCAACCGCTTTGAGAAATTCATCCTTTGTGCCCCCAAAGAATGTCCTTTTCTTATCGTTAAAAGCAAGTATTGCAGATTTGTAGATGTTGTCAATCATCTCTGGAGATCCGCTCTGAGTAGTATGCAGGGTTGTGATTAGCATCATTACTACTGCAATCGAACATGAAAGAGCAAAGTGCTTCGACTCCCAATGCTTTTCATATCCATCTTCGATTATCCCTGTTTCCCACATCTTGAACATCTCAAGTCCTGGTTTCTTCTCGTGATCAAGAATAGACTCTATCATCTTGCCCCCATCTTTGCCTGGACCCGCTCGATAAGAAACACCTCTTGGAACGTGAGATGGACGGCCACAGAATCCGTACCACCCACCATCACTGCCATGCTTCATCAGTTTCAGGAGCATCTGTGTTTCATCAAATGGTCTATCTATCTCGTGAGCTGGGACCCAGATCATATGGTCATCGCATCGCAACTCTCCACAGAGTACACATGGTTGAACAACTTGGTTCGTTCTGGAATATCCGTACCGTTTGCATTCTTCACAATTTGTCAAGAAGCACCCACCATTCTCACTTTTTCTTGGCTCCTTTCTTAGCAGCTTTCTCATCATCCACCTGTTTCATGTCAGCTTTGATATCAGCTTCTCTTTCTTCCTCGCGCATCTTTTGTTTGTAGTCCATTTGAGCCTGTTCTTGTGCAATGTGTTCTTCAACTATCTTCTCGAGTAATAATTTACCTGAATCTCTCAGACACATGTTCCACACTAGTTCGGCATTGTATGTTTGTTGCGTGTCAATAAATTCTGCGTAAGTCTTCCCTAGATATTGAGCTGTCTCAATTACTTTTTCAAATTGGTTTTTTAATCGTCTAAGATTGACTCCACTTCGCCAAGATTCATACTTAATAACTTCCTTCCTAAACATTGATTCGAGTTTTTCTTCAATTGCTTTGCCAATAAAATCGCTACGGGATTTAATATTGGGATTTCGTTTGACTTCAGCATCGACCCTCGCAAGTAGTGTTCCTTGAAAGTACACACTTGCATTTTTTCCTTCGGTGTCATTGTGTGACATCTTTTTGCTTCCTGTATGGTATAGTTATGTTTCAAAAATAACTATGTTTCTAATATAATTATAATAGAATTTGAACATTTATCAAGTTACTAGTTTTTTCTCAAAACGACCAAATGTTCTCTGTCTACTCTTCTGTAAACAACTTACCAACGTCAAAAAACTACCCTTCTTGATTGGTTTAGGAATCGAGCGAAAGAAATGGTCTTCTACTACATTCGCGAAGGCTTATGAGCTAGGTATGGGTGACTGATAATTGGAGAAGTTGAGGAATGAAAGTCTACTCTTCAGATTTCCTCGTGATTGGAAGCGGACTGTCAGGTCAACTCTTTTCGATAAAAGCCGCACAACACGGGACCGTCAATATGGTTACAAAAGGAAGCCTTACTGAATCAGCGACAGCTAGAGCACAGGGCGGATTTGCAGCTGTCGTATCACCTGACGATTCCATTGAACTTCATGTTGAGGACACAATTCGAGTTGGCGCAGGTCTGTGTCATCGTGATGTAGTGGAACGCATTGTCAAAGATGGTCCTGAGAGAATACGTGATTTAGTAGAAATTGGGGTTGAATTTTGTAGTGAAGAAAGCACGGGAGCATATGAACTTGGACTAGAAGGGGGTCATAGTAAACGTCGAGTTCTTCATGTAAAGGATCATACAGGCGAGGATATTGAACTAGCCCTCACAAAACGTTTGAAGAGTGAGAAGAATATTGAGGTTTTCGAGAATCATATGGCTGTGAACCTGTATGTGATGAACAATAGAGTACATGGTGCGTACATCTTGGATGAGAACACAAACGAAATTGAGAGTTTCGTCGCAAAGATGGTAATTCTTGCAACTGGTGGTTCTGGAAGAGTCTTTCTCTATACAAGTAACCCCGATGTTGCGACAGGAGACGGAATCGCAATGGCATTTCGTGCTGGGGCTACTGTTATGAATCTCGAGATGGTACAATTTCATCCAACCCTCCTTTATCATCATAAGGTTCGATCATTCCTCATCTCAGAAGCCCTACGTGGAGAGGGTGCACTGCTCCTAGGTCCTGATGAACAGAGGTTCATGCCTGACTATCACAAAGATGCAGAACTAGCCCCTCGTGATATCGTGGCTCGTGCAATAGATACAGAACTCAAAAAGACTGGTGCCAATCACGTCTGGCTCGACATCTCCTTCAAAGATGCTGATTTCATTAGAGATCGCTTTCCCCACATCTATGAAACCTGCTTGAACGCTGGGATAGATATTACGAAAGAACCGATTCCTGTAGTTCCAGCTGCACATTATATGATGGGTGGTGTTCGAACCGACATCCATGGTAGGACTGATGTGGCCGGGTTGTATACCATTGGTGAGAGTACTTGTACTGGATTCCACGGCGGAAATCGGCTAGCGTCTAACTCATTGCTAGAAGCTGCAGTTTTAGCGCACAACGCTTCAGTCGCCGCAAAAGAAGAAATATCAAGGGATATCAAGAGCGTGGAAATACCTCCATGGGACCCAGGTGATGCATCAGACCCTGACGAGCTCGTTGTAATATCTCATCTATGGGAAGAGATTCGCCGAATAATGATCAACTACGTTGGAATCGCAAGGTCGAACAAACGTCTCATTCGAGCTCTGAATCGGATTGGTTTCATTACCAAGGAAATAAGCCAATTCTATTGGGATTTTCGAATTACTCCTGACCTTGTGGAATTACGGAACATTGCCATGGTGGC
>VAPB010202408.1_pt1 | contig 24286 bp, 21 predicted proteins | sample 3395101 | NCBI WGS metagenome assembly VAPB01 (sample SAMN08290433, study PRJNA428436) | hydrothermal vent metagenome | isolation source: Deep-sea hydrothermal vent chimney | place: Indian Ocean: Southwest Indian Ridge | reverse complement strand
CGAAAGAATAACGGCAGGGATACCTACTAATCCATAGAAAGGATTATATATATGTAGAAACTGCTAACAGGTATTTAAGGGCTTGACTTGTTTAAACCAGAACTTACCCCTTCAGCTTCCTTAAAAACTTCTTATTCTCATAAAACCACTCAACTGTCTTTTCTATTCCCCCTTCAATAGGGGTCTTTGGTTTCCATTTAAGAAGTTTTTTTGCCTTATCTATATTGGCCCATGTTGCCCTGACATCAGCCTTATGCCTGGGAAGCCGTTTAATCCTGGCTTTTTTACCGAGGTTCTTTTCTATAAGCCGAATAACATATCCAAGTTTCACAGGCCTGTCATTTCCAAGATTTATAATCTCATACCCTGTAGGTTTCAGAGCTTTTATGGTTCCATCAGCAATGTCATCAACATATGTGAAATCCCTGATCTGTCTGCCGTCACCAAAAACAGGTATTGTCTTACCTGCATCAATATTTTTAATGAACTTAAATATGCTCATATCAGGCCTGCCTGAAGGCCCGTATACAGTAAAATATCTTAGAACGCTTATATTAAGCCCATAAAGGAAGTGATATGAATAACATAATGCCTCAGCGCCTTTTTTTGTGGCTGAATACGGAGCAAGTGTAGAATCAGCCTTTGCATCTTCCTTAAAAGGCATTTTGTTCAATCCATAGATACTTGAAGTTGATGCCTGAACAAATTTCCTGGCTTTAAACTCCCTGCAGCATTCAAGGAGATTTAAAGTACCCTTTGTATTTGCATCAAGATAAACCCATGGGTTTTCCACTGACGCCCTTACACCGGCCCTTGCAGCAAGGTTGATGACAGCATCTATCTTATTGTCTTTAAATACTTTTTTCAGCCTCTGATGACCGACAATATCAAGTTTATAAAAAGTAAATTTCCGGCTGTCTTTTAATGTATTCAGTCTCCATTTTTTAAGCTGAGGGTCATAATAGTTGTTGATATTGTCTATGCCTATAACATTTCTGCCCATTCCCAGAAGTGTCTGGGACACCTTCCAGCCGATAAACCCTGCACAACCGGTTACGAGGATATTTTTCAGTAAAATATTTTTAGCCATTTTTTTCTTTCTGAAATGAGAGAATAACCATTCCTTTCAGTTTGGTATAATACACCAAAAAATAAATAAAAAACAATTACTTAAAATGGTATTGCCACATGGAACACAAGTTTAAAAAAATAAAAAAAATACTTGTTATAAAACTCCGGCATATCGGAGACGTACTCCTTACTGTGCCTGTTTTCAGGGCCTTAAAAGAGAATTTCCATAATGCCGGTATATCTGCCCTTGTTAATTCAGGGACTGAAGAAGTACTCACCGGTAACCCTCTTATTAGCGAAATAATAATCTTTAACAGAAATATTAAAAAAATGAATCCTCTTTCAAAATATAATGAAGAACTGCTTTTTTTAAAAAAAATACGAAAAAAAGGCTTTGACATGGTAGTAGACCTGACAAGCGGGGACAGATCTGCAGTACTGTCCTTTACTACAGGTGCAAAATACAGACTTGCATATGCACCGTACAGAAAAGGCTTTCCAGGCAAGAAATATTTATACACCCACCTGGCCAAAAAAAAATATCACGGCCATACCGTACTCATGAACCTCGATATTGTAAGACAATTTGGTATTGACACCGGGAATCTCGATATTGATCTGTCAGTGGAAGAAAAGGACATAAGCTTTGCTAAAAAAGTTTTCAGGGAAAACAACATAAAAGCGAAGGATAAAGTTATTCATATTCACCCTGTATCAAGGCTTCTTTATAAATGCTGGAAGGATGAATATATGGCAGAGGTTATAAATTGGATCATAGGTCAGAACATCAGAGTAGTAGTTACATCATCATCTGAGAAACAGGAACTTGAAAAAACAAAGAAAATTATGTCGTTATGCTCATCCTCCGCTACTTGTTCGCTCATCCCTGGGGCCTGTCTCGCCAACGGCGGACGAAACAACGGGCCTCGTACAAAGCCTAAAGGTCACTCGTCACTGTTTTTAGATCTTTGCGGTAAAACATCAATAAAAGAACTTGCCGCGATTTCAAAAACATCTTTTTTATTTTTTGGAATTGATTCCGCACCCATGCATATTGCTGCAGCAGTCGGCACACCGGTCATAGCACTTTTTGGAAGCGGTGAAAAAAGATGGAGTCCGTGGGGAAGTAACCATCTGGTAATATCCAAAATAACCGGCAAAAGGGATGAAAAAAGCAAAAAAGAATACACCCGTAAAAACCTGGAGCAGATTAAGCCTGAAGATGTTATTATTGAACTCAAAAAACGAATTTATGGATAAAAGCCGCGAAAAAACAGGTAGTTAAAAGTATCATGGGGAAAACCTCTAAACTTCACAATGCAGCACATTATAATTTTATGGATGTATTGGAAAAATATGTTGAGGATATCCTGAAAACAAAAAACAGAGTTCTAATCTCTGTTGTGGGCAAGAACGGAACAGGAAAGAGTCATTTTGGAAGGTATGTCAGAAAGAATGGTCTTGGTCATTTTAATAAAAAAAATGTTTCTATTATTGACGACCGTATAATAGTTAAGGAATTTCTTTATTTTTTTAAAAAAAGAGTGAAAATCCCGCATAATAGCGTTGACGGCATTCAACCTTTTTTAAGTGATCTTCCCGATAGGAAAAAAGTGATCTTATATATAAATAATTCTCCGGGTGAAAAAATAAAGGAAGCAGATATTCTGTTAAAATTAACAACTGATGAGCAGACAAGAAGAGGGAGACTAAAAAAGAGATATGGCCATGATCCTGAAAAGCTAAAAAGGTATCTGGATAAAGGAGATACCGAAGATTATGGTATAAAATACAGGTATCTGCTGGAAGCAAAAATATGAAGAATATAATACCTGAACTGAACAGTTTCAGTATCGGTTTATGCAAAGCAATTTCAGAAATTTATAATTCGACAGGATATTTAGAGTATGACGATGCCATAATTGGTGATACACCTGAAAGTCAAAACATCTTTAACCTTTTAATGGCTGTCTCTAAGGTGTCGAGATAACTTTCTTCAACCGCTTCACATAACCCGTTGGAGCACTGGTAGACAGGAATCGCTCAATTCAGGGAAGAAAAGGCTGTAGAAGGATTACATTAAATGGAAATTTTGATCGTCGGAGTTGAACAGGTAATAAAAGACGACCGATATATGGATGACAAGGGCTGGTCATTCAGGAAGGCTTTTGAAAAACTCGGCTTAAATGTTAAGACTTTTTTCTATAAAAAGAAAGGGCATCTCTCATTCCTTGAGAAGAACAAGGTTATAAAAGATATATGGCGTACTTATATGAACAAAAGACTAATAGAGTACACCAGGGAAATTAAGCCGGATATCCTTTTAATACTTAAAGGGGAAACAATAACATCTGACACACTGAGGGAAATAAGAAAGAATTCAGATACACTGATAGTAAATGTATTCCCTGATAACCCTTTATTTATGGGGAAATTTGAAGCCATAGACCCATGTCACTACTTCTTTGTTAAAGACTCTTACATCCTTTCAACCCTTCATAAAACAGGGTTGAAGAATGTTTTCTATCTGCCTCAATGTACTGATCCGGATGCCCATAAACCTATGGAATTAACAGAACAGGACATGGCAGTATATAGCACTGACATTTCCCTGCTGGGTTCTATGTACCCTTATCGGATGAAATTGATCGAGCAGCTTATTGAGTTTAAACCGTCCATATGGGGCAGGGGATGGTCAAAGTCCTCAAACAGGGAGATTATAAAACTATATCGCGGAAAAGATATCAGAGGCCCGCAAAAAGCAAAAGCAATCTCTGCATCTAAAATATCCTTAAATCCGCATCATCCCCTTAACGACATAAATGGTGTAAACCGACGGACCTTTGACATTGCAGCTTGTAACGGGTTTCAGCTAACAGACCGCAAAAACGATATGCATAAAGTATTCAGGGCCAAAGAAGAGATCATATGCTTTGAGACCATAGATGAGTTAAAAAAACTCATTGATTACTATCTGAGACACCCTGATGAAAGAACAGAAATAGCTGAAGCAGCATACCAGAGGGTGATAAAAGAACATACTTATGATAACAGGGCCAGACAAATACTGGAAATTATATCCGGCAGTCATTGAAACTTGAAAATACTTTTTGTCAATCATACATCATCTTTTACAGGCGCTCCAATAAGCTGTCTTAACCTGATGACAAGGCTTGGAGAAGGTTTTACCCCTGTTTTTGCTTCGAGTGAAAAAGGGCCTCTTATCGATAAGCTGGAAAAATCCGGCATTAAGTCATACATCGTAAAGAATAAAGGTTTTCTGGGTCTTAGGTATATTGCAGCTTTTATAGGAATTTTGAGAACTGAAAAAATAGATGTACTTTTTCTTAATACATTAACCCCTTTTTGTAAATATGCCGGTATTGCGGGTTTTCTTCTCAGGATTCCCATTGTATGGGTTATAAGAGAAAACCCCCTTATCTCACGCAGTAAAAGACTCAGGCTCTGGCTTAAACTCATTTCATCTAAAATTGTATTCGTTGACAGAGACACACGTAAAAACTTACTGCCCGGCATGTCTAAAAATATAGAGGTTATCTATAATGGCGTTGATACCGAAGCTTTCAGGCCTTTGAGAAATGACCATCTGTTTAAAGTTCTTAATATAGATACCGGCCAGAGACTGATCGGTTATGCAGGACTTATTACAAAAAGAAAGGGACTGGAACATCTTATTAAAGCACTTCCTGTAATTAAGGAAGAGCATGAACAGGTTAAGCTTATAATTATCGGCGGCTATAAAGAGAACGAAGAACCTTATTTCAGGAAGATCAAGCAATCAGTAAAAGAACTGTCTCTGGAAAAGGATGTCTATTTTACCGGTATGCTTTTAAACATGGGTGAAGCACTTAATAGTCTGGATCTTTTGATTCTTCCTTCGCTTGAGGAAAGATGCAGCAGGGTCCTTCTTGAATCTCTTGCCTGCGGCAAAGCAGTTGTAGCCACAAGAGTGGGAGGAACCCCCGAGATAATTGAAGACGGGGTAAATGGTATACTGGTCGACGCGGAAAACGAAAAACAGATCGCAAAAGCAGTTCTTAAACTGCTGAAAAACGATGGTCTTAGAGAAAAGTTCGGCATGAACGGCCGAATGAAGGCCGAAAAAAACTTTAACATAACAGAAAATATAAACAGAATGAAAAAACTATTTCAAGAGATTAAATCATGAGTTTTAACTGGCATACACGTAAAAAATCCATCCGAGAGATTAAAAACCTTCTGCCTTCGATCAATAAGCTGCCAACGGTCAGGGGGGCAAAAATCTTTGCTGCTTCAGATATTCCTGACAATGTATCAATTCTTGATATCGGGGCTTCAGACAGGAATTTAAAAGATTTTCTTTTAAAAAACTCCCTGAATAAATTTACTTATAAGAGCATGGATATTGATAAAGGACTTCCACATGACTATTATTCGTTCGAAGAGATTAATGAAAAATTCGATGTTATCGTATGCTTTGAAGTTATAGAACACCTGCTTACTGAAGATGCATTAAATCTTTTAACAAAAACCTATGAACTCCTTAAAGAAGGCGGCTCATTGTATCTGTCCACACCTAACGTATTTCACCCAACCGTATTCTGGAGAGACAGTACCCACAGAAGCGGTTTTCGTTACAGTGAGCTGGCCGGATGGCTGTCAGACATGGGTTACAGGGAACTGGAGATATACAGAGTAGGACGTCCAAAGCTTCTGAACAGGATAAGAGCTGTTATTGCAAACCCGGTCTTGAGACTGCTTCAGATGGATTATTATTCGAGAATATTGATCAAAGCACAAAAGAAGAAAGGGAAAGTTTACGCCGGTTAGAATCGCACCTTTAAACAGTTACTTAACAATATGCAGCCGATAAAAATCCTTCATATAATGTCAAGACTCCCTGTTGGCGGAGTTGAGAACCAGCTCGTTTCAGTCCTCAGAAAATATGACCGGAAAAGGCTTACTCCTCTTGTATGCTCTCTTTCTGACAAAGGTGAGATCGGAAAAGAAATAGAAGACATGGGAGTTGAGATTTTTTGCCTGAACAAATTAAAACACAAGTTTGACTGGACAATAGTAAAAGATCTCTATTCATTTATAAAACAAAAAGATATAAAAATAGTCCGTACTCATCAATACCATGCAAATTTCTATGGCAGGCTGGCAGCCCGAATCGCAAATGTCCCATGTATCGTTGCTTCAGTACATAATATTTATACAAGAGACAGAAAGATACACAGGAGAATTATAAACAGGTTCCTTGCGGGATCAACTGATAAAATAATAGCTGTTTCTGAATCTGTTAAAAAAGATTTGCTGAAATATGACGGCATACCCGGGGTAAAAGTAAAGGTAATTTGTAACGGTGTTGACATTAACAAATTCGCAAGCATAAAGGAAACGCGTATAAGAGAAGAACTCGGAATCCCCCCGGAATTTACTGTTATAGGAACAATAGGAAGGCTCACTCTTCAGAAAGGGCAAAAATATCTTTTAGAAGCTGTTTCAAAACTAAAAGACAGCAACCACAAATTTGTGCTTTTAATAGCAGGAGACGGTATATTGAAAACTGAACTTCAAAATTATTCAAGGGAACTCGGAATATACGATAGTGTCAGGTTCCTGGGGACCAGAAGAGACGTGCCCGAAATACTTTCAGCTATTGATATTTTTGTTTTGCCTTCACTGTGGGAAGGACTGGGTAACGCACTTATAGAAGCTATGGCAAGTGGAAAGGCCATAATTACAACAGATATCCCTCCGATCAGGGAAGTGGTTAACTCTGAAAAAGTAGGGATCCTTGTCCCTGTAAAAAACAGCGGGGCGATAGCTTCAGCAATAAAGTTATTACTGCATGACCAGGCTCTCGCCAGGAGAATTGGAAGAGCCGCTATGGAGAAAGTCTCTCTATCCTTTAATATAGATAATACTGTGAACAGTTATGAAAATCTTTTTGAAGATATTTTAAAAAGCAAGAAATGGAACATATAAACTGCATATTATGTAATGAGGATCGAACGGAAAATATCCTGACTGCAAAAGATTCAAGATATAACACTTCATCAGAAACATTTAATATAGTAAGATGCAAAAAATGTGGTCTTGCATATATAAATCCCAGGCCTGAAAAGAACGAAATCGGAAAATATTATCCAAGTGAATACAGACCAAGAAAAACCTTACAGTCCTCATATCTGGAAAACAGGATAAAACGTTATAAAACCAGAACCATCGCTGTTTTTTTTCAAAACCCATGGTATATGGATCTTCCGGCAGGTACAAAAGTTCTGGATATCGGCTGCGGATCCGGAGAGTTATTATTACACCTTAAAGAACTCGGCTGTAATGCTTATGGCCTTGATGTTGATAAAATTACAAGTAAGCACCTTCGGGAAAAAATGGACCTGAATGTCATAACATATGACATTGACAACAAAAGTTCTTTTGAAGATGACTTTTTCGATGTTATTATAATGCGTCATTCTATTGAGCATTTCCATAATCCTGTTAATGTTCTGAATGAAGTAAGAAGGATTTTAACTGCGAAAGGCAAGCTTATTATAGGTATTCCCAATATGAACAGTTTTGTTGCCGGGCTTACCGGTGAATACTGGAGAGACCTTGACATTCCAAGACATCTTTTCCATTTCAGTCCCTCTACAATAAGCACCATGCTTAGTAGCGCAGGTTTTTCCATTTTGGATATTCGCCACGAAATAAAAGTAAGCAAGGACAGCCTTAAAAGATCTACACCCTCAAAGACATTATCGATACTTATTAAATCAGGACCTCTGAGGACCATAGCAGGCATTTTTTTTTCCATGCTCCATAAAGGTGAATGGATTGTGGTAACAGCCGGAAAAAAGGAGGAATAAACTGAGACTGACAAAGTTCCGACGTTACTATCTGGACAAAGCCCTGTCTGAGACCGAGTTTTACGGTAAGGTTCTGGATGTTGGCGGAAAAAACGTAAACAGGAGGGGCTCCTTCAGTCCCGGTTCTGAAAAAGTTGATTCATGGGAATCCCTGAACCCTGATGCTTCATCAAACCCTGATTATATCTGCTCGGCTGACAATATACCTGTAGGGGATAACCACTTTGACATTGTCTTAATGATAGAGGTTCTGGAGCACCTTAAAGACCCCGGGACAGTATTGAGAGAATTATACAGGGTGCTGAAACAAAACGGGGTACTGGTAGCTTCCATGCCTTACCTGTCAGCAATCCATATGTATACAAGTAGTGATTTTCAGCGCTGGACAGGAAAAAAGATCCGGATGGAGCTTGAAAAAGCCGGTTTCAAAACAGAAAAGATTATATCTGTCGGAGGTATCGTAGCAGTTGTGACAGATCTGTTTCACTCTCATGTTCACCATAGCCCGGGGATCATGAAAAAAACATTAAATAAATTGCTGGAAGCCGTATCGCCCTTATTACTGTATTTTGACAGAAACACAAAAGACAAAGACAGGATCACTACAGGATATTTTATCAGGGCAAAAAAATAATTCTGCAAACAATAAGTTGACCTGACGGTAAGACATGGAAAAAATTAATGTTCTTCATATTTATCAAAACTCAAAAGTCGGCGGCATACAACAGCAGATATTAAATCTCTTTAAAGAGTATGACAGCGCTGTTTTTAACCCGATTTTTTGCTGTCTCGGGCCTAAAAAAGATATTGGCAAAGAGATAGAAAAACTCGGATTTGACTGCATTGCCCTGAACAGAAAACGATATCATAAATTCTCACCTGGAATCGTGATTGACATTTACAAACTGATAAAAAAAAGACATATACACATATTAAGGACCCACAAATACCGTGCCAATCTTTATGGAAGGCTTGCCGGATGGTTAGCAGGCGTTAATGTAATGATTGCTTCACTCCATATTGATTACGGTAATAAGGATGAGTATCTGGGCAGAAGAATCTCAAACAGGTTACTATCAAACGTAACTGATAAAATTATCGCGGTTTCAGAGTCTGTTAAAAGAGATGCTATAAAATATGACAGGATTGAACCTTTAAAAATATCAGTTATTCGAAACGGGGTTGATACAGACAAATTTGATGGTGCAAAATTTCCCGATAATATTAAAAATGAATTTTCAGTCACGGAAAAAGATATTGTTATAGGTTTTGTCGGACGAATTGTCAATTCCAAAGGACTCATTTATCTTATAAATGCCTTTTCTCAATTAAAGAAAACATATGATAATATCAGTCTCTTTATTGTCGGTGATGGTTCTCTTAGAGATGATCTTGAAAAGGAAGTGAAAAAAATCGCAATTCACAACAATGTTGTCTTTACCGGAAAAAGGAGGAACATTCCCGATTTTCTCTCATGTTTTGATATTTTTGTTTTGCCGTCTATTAAAGAAGGGCTTCCAAACTCTCTTCTCGAGGCTATGGCCATGGGTAAACCTATAGTTGCTGCAAAAGTTGGCGGTATCCCTGAGGTATTACAGAACGGTACAACCGGCCTCATAGTTCCACCGCGTGATCCTGAAAGCCTGGCAAAAGCTATCAAATCCCTTATTGATGATGAGCATCGTGCAAAAAATATCGGTAATGCGGCAAGAAAGTTTATTTTAGAAAACTACAGCATTAAATCAACTGTTCAGAAATGGCAGACTCTCTATATATCCATTCTTAAAACAAAGGGAATGCTAAATATGGACATTGAAAAGAATATTAAATCTTAACTGAAAAATGTTAAACCATCCAGCTTCTGAACATACAGAAAAGTCTGAGAAAAGGACTGATCAATATCTGTTCTTCATCCTGGAATACGGTGTTTACCTCTATGTGTTCTGGTTATTTTTTGACAAAGGCGAAAGTTTAAGAAATATAGGGCTATATTCGGCATTTGCAGTATGGCTTATACTTGTCTTCTTCAGGAAAAGAGTTACTTTCTCTCTTGATGTAATAACACTCGGCTTTTTTATATATTTAGGTTCAACTGTTCTGTCAACTATATTTTCTGTTGATCCGATCTATTCTTTTACTGCACTTAAAAAAGATGTATTAAAAGCTGTAATTACTTTTTTTATTATATCAACCTGTTTTACCCAAAGAATGCTCCTGCGCATGAGCGGAGTTATGTGCATCACAGGTCTGATTCTGCTTTCTCTTGGACTTTTCGGTTTCATCACAGGAGATACAAATATATATACATCCAAAAATATTTTTCTTTCAGCTGATAAAAATCAATACGGATTTTATATAGGTCTGTTATTCCCATTCTTTATAATGGCTTTCGCAATAAGCAGCATCTTAAGGAAAAAACTATTATGGGGACTGGCTTCTTCGTGGGCTGTTTTCGGAGCTGTGTTCTCAGCTTCAAGGGGTGCAATGGGAAATGTGTTTACCACAATACTGGTTTTTGTATTCTTCCTTTTTAAAAAGAAACATTTAAAAATACTCTTTGCAGGCTCTTTTATTCTTATCCTACTTGCTATATTTACGTTTAAGTTCTGGCCTGAGCCTTTAAAGTTCCGTCTGCTCTCAACGCCTCATCACCTGAGCACTTTCGACGACAGAACAGTTAATTTCTGGATACCGGCTATGGAGGCTGTCAAGAAAAGACCAATTTTAGGCTGGGGATACGGTAAAAAGCTGGCACGTGACCCAAGACCTTTTGAAAATAGTAAAACCCCTGATTTTACAAAAAAGGGACAGCTGCACAACTCATTTATAACCAACCTCTTTCACCAGGGTATTGTGGGGTTATTATCTTACTTATATATGCTGCTTTCGACCGGCTTTGTTCTTTTTAGAATTGCCAAAGAGGAAACCGATGAAAGAAAAATCCTTGCCCTGACACTCCTGAGTATTATAGTTGGATCATTTTTTGTTAATTCTTTTCTAAAAACTGTCGCATTCAGGAGGGTTGCACCTCTGCTGGCAATGTCCGCCGCTCTTTATAAAAACAGGAAATAAGGGTAGATAAACTGATTGTATAACAACTTATTCATACTATGAAAATAGCGATTATCAGGAAAAAATACACATTTCACGGAGGAGCTGAAGGTTTTTCACAAAACTTTATAACCCGGCTTGCAGATGCCGGGCATGAGGTCCATATATATGCTATTGAATGGTCATCAGCACATTCACACAGGAACATTTATTTTCACAAAGTGCCGGCTATAAACATCAGCTCTTTTCTGAGAGACCTTACATTTGCTGTCTCGTCATACTTTATATTAAAAAAACACCGTGATTTTTTTGACATTATACAAAGCCATGACAAGACCCTTTATCAGGATATATACAGGGCTGGAGACGGATGCCACATCGAATGGCTCAGGCAAAGATGGATAAGAACAGGTACAGCCGGAAAACTCTCAATTATATTTAACCCTTATCACTGGCTGATTCTTGCCCTTGAAAGAACGATTTATAAAAAACATAAATTCAAAAAAATTATCGCTATTTCAGAGCTTGTTAAAAAGAATATTGTTGATCATTATAATGTCGATGAAAGAGATCTGAGGGTGATCTATAACGGGGTTGACCTTGAAAAATTTCATCCGGGGAACAAAGATAAATACAGAAAAGAGATCAGAGAAAAGCATTCCATTGATAGTGATGCATTTGTATTGCTCTTTGCAGGATCAGGGTTTGAGAGAAAAGGCCTGGAGTTCCTGTTAAAAGCCATAGAGCTTTGTCCCCGTCCGCTAACAGTACTTATAGTCGGTAAGGGTTCAGAAAAGAAATTTAAAACAAAGACAAAAGTAATCCCCCCTCACCCCCCTTTAGAAAAGGGGGGCAGGGGGGATTTTCGATACAGACAAAAAACAATATTCTGCGGGGTTCAGAAAGAAGTTCAAAAATACTACGCTGCTGCTGATATGTTTTTATTCCCGGTTATTTATGAGCCTTTTGGCAATGTTCACCTTGAGGCACTTGCAAGCGGACTGCCGGTTATAACCACTAAACTGAGCGGAGCCTCTGAGATAATCAGTAACGGGGAACAGGGGTTTGTGATTGAAAAACCTGAAAACACAGATATTATAGCTGAAAAAGTTTTAATGTTAATGGACAAAGACCTGAACCTTAAAATGAGTGAGCAGGCCAGGAAACTTGCCGAGAATTTCTCTTTTGAAAATCACCTTAAAGAGATATTTGAGCTGTATGAGACAGTTACTGTCTCAGATATCATGAATCCTCGTTAAGAATATCCGTAGGAAATTCGGCAATTATTGATAGTCGCAATAATAATGTCCTATACTCATTTGCTTCTGTCATTCCGGCTTGTCCGGAATCGTTCCCTATGAAGGATTCCCGACGCGCTTCGCTTGCGGGAATGACGATATTGTGGACATTATTTATGCGTGAGTTAATAAATTCGAATATCGAATTTCAAAACCTGCCTGCTCGCCTCGATTCGGCGAAGCGGGCCGGCAGGCAAGGTCCGAAACAATTTCCAATTACCAAAACCGTTAAGAAAATTGCGCCAAACATATAAAGCCATATTACTTTTTTCATTTCCAGTAACTGCTGTGCATACTGATCCTCTTTCTCATAAAATTCGGGAGAAACTCATGATGAAGGCCAAGTTTATAACCTGAATACTTGGAAATTGCTTCTGCCATAATATACGGCAGCCATATATAAGCCCTGTTTTTTAAAAAGTATCTTACTTCCTCTTTTAAAAAACCTGTTCCTTCACTTTCTGTTCCTGCATATTCTGCGGGCTGAAAATTATTTTTAAGAAATACCCCTATATCAAAATACCTCTTGAACTGATCTAAACACGAGTAATCGTGTGAATGAAAGACTTTTGCATCCGGAACATACGCTATCTTATACCCATTAAGTATTAACCTGCTGGCTAATAGCATATCTTCATTCATTATCAGCTTTTCAGTAAACCCTCCCAATTTCTCAAACACTTCTCTTTGCACTGCAGAGCAGACATTGCTGAAGAAAAATGCTTTTATGCCAAGACCCGGGATATCATTCTGTCCTTTTACAAGAGGCTTGTCTGGATAATTGAACAACCGGGCAAATTTTTCCGTAAGCCTTGCTTCTGCTCTTGGTATCTGTCTGCCGTACACAGCAGCAATCCCGTTATCTTTAAGCGGTTTTATTAGATTTTCCAGAAAATATTTATCTTCCGGAACAGCATCTTGCGTTAAAAAAACAAGGATATCGCCTTTGGCATGGCTGACTGCCATATTTCTTGTACCGCCATGATCAAAATCTTCCCTTTTTATTATTATAGTTTTTATATCATGAGACTCCGCAATTCTGACGGTCGAATCTGAAGATGAAGAATCAATTATAATTATCTCGGCAGAAACAGACTGTCCTTTCAATGAGCTGATAAGACCGTCAATATGGTCTTCAGCATTCAGTGTTGGAATGATTATGCTGATCATATGAAATTCTTTATTCCCCATTTCCAGTCATTTCAAAAAGAAATTGCTCAAACCTCATAGCAAGGTCATCCCAGAGAAATCCGGATGCATATCTGCGCCCCTTCTCCCCAAAATCCTTTCTCAACTCACTGTCAGCCAGCAAAATACGTATTTTCTCTGCAAGGTCCTCTGAAGAACCGCTTCTGAAAGTCATCCCTATCTTGTTATTTTCAACATATCCGAGTTCCGGAATATCGCTTACTATAACAGGCCTGCTGCATGCAAGGGCCTCGATAACGCTTATAGGATGAGCCTCATGCCTGGAAGGAAGGACAAATATTTTTGCCCCAGAAAGGAGTTCTGCTTTTTTATCACCTGTAACAAAACCCGCATAATTGACCCTTTCATTTAAGCCGGCAGGCAATCCCCGGATAAGATCTGATACTTTGTTAAACTCATAGCCCGCAAGAACGAGTTTTATTTTTTTGAACTCTTCAGCAATAAGACTGAAAGCTTCAATAAGGATATCCAGCCCTTTCTGATAGGTATCTATCCTGCTCAAAAAAACTATATAGTCCTGCCCGTCACTTTTCATCTGGAAAAAGTTTTTATCAATTCCATTGGGTATTATTGAATACTTCCGAGCTCTTTTTACAAACCTGTCCATATTAACATCTGTAACCAGGATAAACTTATCATAAAATACCGGATACACCTTTTCCATCAGATACATTAAAAAACCATAGAATGGATTGAACTTCCTCATATGATGGAGACCCCATATGCCCTGAATCTGAAGAACCACGGGTGTTTTCGTAAGGTATTTGCTAAAAAATGGCGTGGCAGGCAGGAAATTTTCAACAATCACATCATAGTCCTCTCCATATTCCCTTACATGCCTGGCGGCCTTTAAAGTATAGTACAGTACGCTCTTTGTAATACTTTTACTTTCAGTCCCCACAAAAACATGTTTAAGGCCTTCTATTTCTTTATCCTCTGCTCCGGGATATTTCATGCACATAAGGGTTATATCATGCCTGCTTTTTAATCTCTTATATATCTCATATCCCCTTACCCCGGCACCACCGAAGCCGAAAGGACTGCCAAGGCTTTCATAGACAAGATGAAGTATTTTCAATTTATAATTCCGCCTTTAATATGACAAAACTTTTTTGTTGCCTGAATTGAGCGCTTCCAGTCGGCCCGCTTCGCCAAACCGAGACAAACAAGTGTTTCAGCAGACTATGTGAAGCGGTCGCAAAAATTTATCTCGATACCTTAGTAACAGCCATTTAAAGGGGTTAAAAAGCGCCTGCCTGCCGACAGGCAGATATAAAACTGATTAAAACTATATTATCATTAAGGCTGTCATTCCGGCTTGCCTGCCTGCCGGTAGGCAGGTCCGGAATCACCTGAATTGTTTTTACATAAAGACTCCCGACAAGCGGGAGTGACAGAAAAATAAGATATTATCTAATATAATATCGAATTATAAATTTTTTAGACTGCTTTGCATAGTCTGGCATAAGCATAGTTTAATCTGAATTACAAACACTTAACAAAAATTCTTCATATTTTAGGGCCATCTTCCTCCAGGTATAGCCTTTAACCCTGTTACGGCCATTCCTGCCCATCTCTTTTCTGCTGCTGTCAGTTATAAGCTTCTTCATAACCCTGGCCAGCGACCCTGCATCTCCTGAATTAAAAGTCCTACCGGCCTGCCAGGCTTTAATGTAATCAAGCTCAGGGATATTACTTGCAACAATCGGTTTCTCATACGCCATTGCCTCAAGCGCTGCTATACCCTGAGTCTCATACCTCGACGGCATTACAAACATAATGGCATCTTTAAAAAAGGCTTTTTTGCTGTCACCCTCTACCCACCCGGTTAGCTGAATTCCTGCTTTTATATCTTCAGGCAGTTTGTCAATTATGTCTTTTAACCTCTCCCGGTCCCTTCCATCGCCAGCTAATACAAGTTTAATCTCCGGAAACTGCCTGAAAAATTCCTTGTAAGCATCAAGAAGTATATCCAGCCCCTTATGGTGTATATCAAGTCTGCCAAGGAACAGGATATAATCAGACTCCCCGGATTCGGTACTCAATGCATCTTCAGATATACCATTTGATATAACCTGAACATTATGCCTGTCTCTCAGCTTAAACCTATCTCCCATAGTATTTGATACAACCATAATATCCTTATAATACTTTGGTCTTAGACTTTCAAAGGCATATAATGCTGTTGAATAGAGAATATTGTATTTTTTAAAATATTCTTTACCTGTATAACCCTGTATCTGCAATATTACAGGCCTTTTTTTGTAAAAATTCAGAAATACAGGAACTGCAGGTGAGAACTCTTCAATAATAATATCAAATTCTTCTCCGTGTCTTTTCACAAAAAGTGCAGCATTATAAGCATAAGACAGAAGGGTTCTTGTAAAACTTTTGCTCTCTGCTCCAACGAAGATGTGGTTTAAACCATCAATTTCTCCATTCATTGCACCAGGGTATTTCCTGCATAGAAGAGTGATATCATGGCGTTCTTTCAGGTAATCGTAAAGCCTGTAGGCCCTTATGCCAACACCGCCAAAGCCAAAATAGTCACCCCTGCTTTCATACAGCAGATGGAGAATTTTCAAAGAATACCTCTCTGTATTTTTTAACTATTTTCTCAATAGAAAAATCCGATGCCCTTTGTACTGCGTTATTCCCCAGTTCCCTGCTTAACATATCATCAGATAAGACATGCAGGATAGCCAGGGCCAGTGCTTTTTCATCTTTAACAGGCACAAGAATCCCATTTTTTTTATCTTCTATTATCTCAGAAGGACCTGAAAGACAGTCTGTAGAAATAACAGGTAGCCCTAATGCCATAGCCTCAACTATTACATTACCAAATCCTTCAAATAGAGACGAAAGAACAAATACAGAAGCCTTTGCCATATATTTAAAAGGATTTTGCTGGAATCCTAAAAAATCAGTATCTGCTTTTATACCGAGCTCTTCAGACATAGCTTCAAGCTTCTTTCTGTCCTCTCCTTCACCTATAAAGATCAGCCTGCAATTTCTGGATTCTCTCACAATAGAAAATGCCCTGAGCAGATAAGGATAGCCTTTCTGCCGTGTCAGTCTTCCGACCGTCACTATAAGAGGTATCGGATCATTAAACCAGGGATGCTCCACTTTCTCCCCGGAAAGCATTTTTATCTCTTCTATATCAACAGGATTATAAATAACATCAATTTTTGTTTCAGGTGTATGAAAGTCTTTAACCAGATCTCGCCTGATCCCATCTGAAACAGCTATAACTCTGTCAGCTTTAGGATATAGTTTTTTGACTAAATATTTTGTTATACCCCCATAAATTTCATTGCAAAGATTTACAGACGGATGGGTATGTTCGCTTACAACCAATTTGCATTTCACCCCTGACAGTAATTTAGCAAGAGTTACAGTCACATTCGTACTGCTTATAAGACTGAACAGGATATCAGGCCTGTTTTTTCTTATTGATCTGACAAGGCACACTGTTTTTAAGATGAAACCGGCAATCAATTTAAAAATATTCCTGCTGGCATATATGTCCAGTATCTCTACATCTACATCGTCAGGCAGGGTAAAGTCAAACACCCTTTCATAAAGGACAAGGTTTATTGAAAAATCTTTTTTGTCCAGACCTTTCAGCAGATTCAAAAGTACACGTTCCGAACCGCCGCCCTTAAGGCTATGGATTACTATCATCAGTTTCATTTTTTAAAAATTATAATCCCTCTATAGCATTGATAATATTCTCTGCACTTTTTTGCCAGGTAAAGTCTTCCACCTGGGCAAGATCAAAATTTTCATCCAGTGACCCATTCTTCCACAAAGCATAAAGTTTTTTAATCCCCTCTTTTATATATTTTTTTTTATTACCTACAACAAGTCCTTTATTATATCCGGCTATGAGTTCTGAAGAAAAATCCTTGTCGCCGCTTTTTATGCAGAGTATCGGTCTCTGTGCACCAAAATATTCATATACCTTCCCGGGGACCTGAATATCAGAGGCAGACCCTATATGTAACAGCACCGAAGCACCTTTCTGAAGCGCTAATGATTGAATATGACTCACAAAACCATGATATTTTATTTTTTCTCTTATTCCATCTTTTTTTATTTCATGAATAAATTCATTTATTCTGCCGGCTATCACTATCTCAATATCTTTTTCATTTATCTCTTTTATAGCTTCAAAAAAAGCCAGCGGATCTCTCAGGTTTTTATAGAAGCTTCCGCAGAAAACGATCCTGAACACGGGGGAGGTCTCTTCCTTAACATTTGAGAACATATCCGGATCAAAGGCCTGGGGCATTATATAGATCTTCTCACTGTTAAGAAAGGGATACTTTTCAAGATATAACCTTTTAATACCTTTAGCAGCCACTGTAAGAGCATCCATTTTCTTTACAATTCTATTCTCAATTCTATCTAATATTTTCTTTTTGAGATTCGATTCTGCCAGGGTCGGAATCGGATAGATCCACGAATCACCATAATCTGCTATCCAGGGGATACCGAATTTCTTTTTCAGGTAATATCCCACCAGATGGCAGGTCTTTGGTTCTGACGATGTTATTACAATGTCATAACTGTTCATACTTAAAAGCCTGGAGCCTTTTTTAACTGCAAAAGGAAGCCATTCGCAGTTGATATCCGGAACAAGGAAGAAGTTCAATGCCTTGTAAACTCCAAGATGAATCTGCGTAAAAGTTTTCCATAAGGCAGAAACATTTTTTGAATCCACTTTATCATTGCTATATGACGATTTACCTGAAAACTTATATGTCAATGAATAGAAAGGCCCGGGAAAAGAACGGTGGATTTTTATTGCTTCAGGAATTTCATCTAAAAGCTCCTGGTATTTTTCGGGCATACGGATTGTAAGAACATCTACCGCATACCCCTGTTTATTCAACTCCCTGCTAATATAGAACCAGCGAATGGATTGCGGTGTAATTAAAGGAGGATAATCATAGGCACAAAGAAGTATCGTTTTTTTATTATTCAACAGGTTTTTTAACTCCGGATGCGATATTGATTTTGCATCATTTCATTTTTATAGATCTTTTCAAACTGATATATTCCTATCAGAATATATTTTTTGTGATTTAATAAATTATAACCTAATTCAGTAAGTGTCTTCCTGGTCAACCCTTGATCATCAAAGTTATAAGACAATATTAGCCAGACCCTGTCAAATGTCTCTACAGTTGACCCGAGTTTTTTGACATTTTCTTCATCTATCTTCTTCCAGTTTGGAGGGAAAGACTTTTTATTTAAATCTGTCCTCATGGAATAGTAATCAAAAAGGTTTATTGTAGTTACTCCAGGAATAAATAATACCAGATCACCCCGGTGTGCATTCTTATCAACAAAAGCCGCAGATTCTCTCCACTGAGGTTTGTCAACTTTTAAATAGTATTCATTAATATTTCCCAAAGCAGCCACAGCAATAAAAATAATTATTACTGACTTAAAATATCTATTGCTTAAGCTCTGTATACCTATAGCGATCAGTATATAGAAGGCCAGTGAACCAGCAATTGTATATCTCGTGTGATAAATCGGCCTTGAAAATTGAGAAATTACAAATGGTATGATTATGGGAGTTAACAGCCATAATAACAAAAAATAATTTCTGCCATAAATTGATAATGATTTATCCACGGAACAGTCTTTATTGGAAATAAAAGGATTTTTCAAATTAATTTTATTCATGAGTTTTTTTAAAGGAAGCATGGGAGAAAGTGAAAATATAAGAAAAACAAAAAACAACAATCTGGTGCCGGAATATTCTGTAAAAGAATTGATTATTGAATTAATTGTCGGCAAAGGTATCCAGTCTGTTACGAAGGCATTTTGAAATTTTAATGCCGGAGACTTTAAAATGAGTATCCATGGCAGATATATAACAGCTAATGCACACTGCAGCAAGACCCACCTTTTTAAATTGATCCCATATTCGTCTTTGGAGAGGATAAACATCGTGAAGATATAAATATTTTGAGCCATTATTATAAAAACTCCAAAATAATGCGTGTATATCAGAAGACTGCTGGATATAATATAGCCAACTGAATTTACACGATTTACATTTACGAGGAGCTTTATAAAAAAGAAAATTGACAGCAGTGCCAGAAGTGTCATCAGGCTGTAGCCTCTGACAGTCTGGGAATAATTGATATGAAATACTGACAATGCCAGCAGCAGGGAACTTAAAATACCCGTTTCCCTGTTATGTATCAGACTGCCTGTCTTATAGATCATAAATAGTGATAAGACACCAGATATGACGGAAAGAAGCCTGGTGGAGATTTCTGAATCTCCAAAAAGATTGATCCAATAATGAAGTGTGAAAAAATAAAAAGGCGGATGAACATTCGATGAAAGACCTTCTCCGATCTGTAACAGGTTTAATTTAGCCCTTGTAATTGAAATTCCTTCATCTAGCCATAAACTTTCACCGCCCAGGTTATAGATTCTAAGAATTAATCCCAGGAATAAAATTGCTAATATCAAGATTGTGTGTCTGTGTAATTTCAAACTTCAACCTCTTTTATTACTGGGAACATGAAATACTTCACAACTGTCATTCCGGCCTGCCTACCGCAGGCAGGCTTGTCCGGAATCTTTCTTTGTTTTTAAGAATGATTCCCGACGCGCTTCGCTTGCGGGAATGACAAGCAAATGTGAACTATAAAGCGCACCCATTAATAAATAAATCTGGCCAGGCATATTATTGAAGATTACCATAAACATTATCAGACAGCATTATCCCTTTAATAAAAAATATCACTGTTAGGATAAAAACAGATCGGATCAAAAATATAATTAAAACTGTTTTACAAATGATTATCTGGAATTTATAAGTTCATTCCATTGCTCTGCAAAGGCTTTTGATGTATATTTTTGAAGGGCATTCCGATATGCGGTTTCTGTTATTTTCACTCTACCTTCATTGTCTTCAATTAAAGTTAAAATATGTTCTGCTGCTTCTTTCACCGAACTGTAGATCCTCCCGAATTTTCCTTCTTCAAGCACCTCTCTAAAGACAGGTAAGTTATATGCCACTATGGGTACTTTACACGCCATAGATTCGATCAAAGTCATCCCAAAGGACTCTCCTTTTGATGTGGAAAGATATATCCCGTTATTCTTCGCAATGAAATTATAGAACAACGGCATTTGATCGTATTTTATAAATGGGAGCCATCTCAAATGCCCGGTTAATTTTTTCTTTGAAAACTCTTGATAAATATCCTCCGGCATATTATCAACTGTTCTGCCTATCACAAAAATATCAATATCTTTTCTCTTTTTCAGGACCAGATCTAATACTTTAACGCTCTCTTTCCAATCCTTTATGCTTTCTAAACGGCCGACAAATGCAATTGGTATTCGATTGTGAGTGGGAACTTCTTCTGCCTCCTTAAAGAACTCATTACTAAGAGGGTTTGGAATTGATATTACAGGAGGATGAGGCCTTTTCATCTCTGATTCCACTCCTCTCCCAAATGTCATAGTTGGTACTATGGTGGCCTTTGCGTCTTCTATAATATCTTTCTTTATATATTTTCTTAACACGGGCATTGGCGTATGAACTTCCATTACAACACTTTTGTTTTTTGCAATTTCTCTCATTAAACCATGAACATACGGCGTATCAATGACAGATATTAGATCATAATGTCCCTCTTTGATTATCTTTCTTATCTCTTCCTTATCATAAGTGATAAAGGTTCGAGAGCCATTCAACGCTTTAAATAAAGATGCACCGCCGTGGTCTTCAAGAAAAATAAAATCAGTTTTAATTCCAAGATATTTAAATCCCTCATGTCTGTTTCTTAAGACACTCTCTACACCTCCGAGAGTTGAAAAAAGATAAATAAACAGTATCTTCACTTACTACACCCCTATATAAAACTTCTTAAAATCATTTCTCTTTTGTATAAGATCCAACAGCTGCCGCAATCTGTTTTCCCAGGTAGCTTCCTTCAGCATTGCGCTGATTTTTTCTTTTTCAACTCTATTTGCTGCGGCTTTTTTAATAAAGTTGATAAACTCGAATTCGTTATTTGCATAATAAGAGTATGGATAGTTTTTTACATCCTCACATCCTGTTGCAACGATCGGCAGGTTAAAATATAGGTATTCAAAGATTTTAATCGGATTCAACTTCCTGCATAGTTCATTATTTCGATAAGGAATAATGGCAACATCCCAGTTTTTTGCATAAGCCGAGAGGTCAGAGGGCTTCACAGGGCCTGTCAAATAAATATTCCCGGGCAGAGTCAAATCTTTCGGACCCCCAAATCCGATAATATAAAATATCCAGTCCTTTTCCTTTCTGGCAACATTTATCAGTAATTCCCAGTTAAATCTTGCAGGATGCAGGTGGCCGAAGAAACCTAATGTTATACTTCCTTTTTTCAGTGTTTTTGATGTCTCATCTCTTAGCAATCCGGGAGAATAACCGTTTGGAATTAAAGATACATCCCCAAAATTTTTGAATTTATCTTTTAACAGCTGATTCACTGCTGAAAGAACATCGCAGTTGTTTGCTAAATAGTTCTCTGTCTCCTTATCATACTCAGAGATAAAATTCTCTCTGTAAAAACCTTCCCAGTCGTCAATAATGTCATAAACAGTAACCCAGCCATAAGCATTTGCATAACTTACCATTTCAAAAGCATGATAAAATGGTACCTGGAATATCATTATCTTCTTTTTGTTTTGCAGGAGAGGTAATGAAATTATTTCCTGAGAAACACGACGGAACCAGTTCAAAGGATATTCAACTATATTTTGATCGATCCTGTTGAATTCATCTTTAAGATGATTCTGCAGGCACCTTATATAGACAACCGGTTTATTGGATAATGAAAGCTCCTGGGCAAATCTAACCCCCCTTTGACCTCCGTGATCGAGAAATGGGGCAGGAGAGAAAATAAAGTAAACTTCTTTTTTTTCAATATGAAAATTTAAAAAAACGCTTAACTGTTCTAATGCATAATTCATTTCTTCGGACTTGTCAGGGTCTTCTCTCATTAGTCGTTGCCCTTTATTATGATAAGACCTGTTCCCAAACAATATTGACAGTTTCCTTCTCCAGCCCGTTTCCATACCAAAGAGTTTCCCGTAGAGTTGTCCAATCCTCCATGTCCTGGATTTATAGATCATGTCCAATCTGGTTGATAGCTGTGATAACCTGGAATTATACTTGTGTATCATATTATCTTTTTCAGCCATTTCTGATTGAAGCTTTGCAACCTGGTGCCTCAGATGCGAAACCTCGGCAATCATATCCCTGGATATTACTGACCGGATATTACTCTCATCTCTTTTTTTAAAAGCTCCTGAAGCTTCATGAGCCTCACTGCCAACAAATTCCCTGAATTTCAAAGGAGTAATATATTCAATGCTTTCTACTTTCTTTTCAATATCCGAAAACCTGTCTTTTTGTTCTATAACCTCTGATATCTTATGATGAACCTGCCTTATTTCGTTTGAGCCTATACTCACGCAAATATCATTTAATTTCAGCCTCTCAAGCATCTCCTTTACCTTTGTATCATAGATAAGAGCAACAGCCGGTTTTTTAAGCTTAATTGCAGATAAAAGAAAATGCAGCCTCATACCTATAACTGCATGGGTTTTGCTGATAGCTGAAAGCAGAAGCCCGGCGCTGACCCTGTCCTCATCAATTGTCATAAAAGAACCTTCCGGGAGTTTTTCAGGAAGTTTTTTAAGGATTTTAAAATCTGAGGCAACATTTGAAGAATAATCAAAAGGTATTAAGAGAAACAGAATATTTTTATTACTGTTATACAATTCAGTCAGAGATTCTGCCAGATGTTCACTTATTTCCTGATCTCTGTCCTTCCAGGGTCTTAAATTAACTCCAATTACCAGTCTATTGTCAGGAATATCCAACTGGCTTATGAGATCTTTATTAATTAACGCCTTCACATCCAGCTTTACTACAGGGTCACAATCAATATTGAGTTTTTCTTCAGGAACACCCATTGATGTTAGTAAGTCATAAGAGTGTTTGTCCCGGACAGTGGCAAAATCAGCAAGGCTGTAAGCCCATTTTGTTAATTCTACAGCCTCATCAGTATAGAATGGGCCTACACCATGAGCCCAGTAAAATACAGGTTTGCCGAATATCTTTGCAATTAGTGGCGGAACAGCATAATAGGCAATACCTTTTCCAAAATTCGAAAGTAAGTCATTTACAACAAGAGGCCAATGGTCATTGAATAATCCTCCACCGCCCAGAATAAGCACGTCACAGTTTCGCACAGCCTCGACCACTTCGTTAATATTGAATCTGTCAACGGCATCAATCCCGTGAGTATGATGTGTGAATTGAGGGTCACCTGAAAGAACAAAGAGATATGCATCGGGATAAATAAACCTGATATCTTCTATGATCTTTTTCAGTATTAGTTCATCACCAAGATTCTTAAACCCGTAATAACCATGTATTAGTATTGAAACAGACATATCTAATTAATTTCTCCTGAGTTAAGGTTTGATTACCGGCATTTTTATAAATCAAAAAGCTTTTAAAGCAATATACTCTAAAACTTCAACTAAAGCAAAATCTGTTATTTTCAGTTTTTAATTATAAAACATTTATTGAGAGTAGCGGAATAGCGGTCAGGTGCAGCGCCTTGTTAGCATTTTTCTAGGTACGATCCAGGTACATGGGTAACACTTTGTTCTAAGTACATGGGTTACAGTTGTCTATGTACATTGGTAACTCTCTTTTACTATCCTTTGCCTCACTGG
>VAPB011264947.1_pt1 | contig 24810 bp, 21 predicted proteins | sample 3395101 | NCBI WGS metagenome assembly VAPB01 (sample SAMN08290433, study PRJNA428436) | hydrothermal vent metagenome | isolation source: Deep-sea hydrothermal vent chimney | place: Indian Ocean: Southwest Indian Ridge | reverse complement strand
GGATCATGATCTTGATGGAATCGCGCAAAATGTTAAAAAATTCATTGCCCATTGCCCGGACCGCAATAAATAAATTATAATAAGAGTTCTTATATAAGACTTTCTGAATTGTAAAAGGAGAAGGATAATGTACAGACCCGAGATAAAAGTAATCGACTGCACTGTTCGCGACGGCGGTCTAATGAACAAGTGGCAGTTTGACGACGCGTTCGTCAGTAAAGTTTATACAGCTTTGACCGAGGCCGGTATTGATTACATGGAGATAGGTTATTTAAGCTCTGAGTCGGCTTTTTCGCGTGATGAAGTAGGGCCTTGGAAATTCTGCGCTGAAGCGGATATTAAGCGCATCATCGGCAATAATGAGAAAAAGATCAAACTTTCCGCAATGGCAGATATTGGAAGGATAGAGTATGATGACATCCCGCCCAAATCTGAAAGTTCACTGGACATGATAAGGGTCGCGTGCTATGCCCACCAGGTTGATAAAGCAATTGAGCTGGTCAATCATTGTATTGACAAAGGATACGAAACAACAATTAACCTTATGGCAGTCTCGACAGTGGGATTGCGTGAACTTAATGAGGCACTTGACGATCTGTCTGAAAGTAAAGTGCCGATAATATATCTGGTTGACAGCTTCGGCGCTTTCTACTCAGAGGACATAGAAATGCTGGCGAAAAAATATATGGAACGCCTTCCTGGAAAAACTATCGGGATCCACTGTCATAACAATCAACAGCTCGCATTTGCCAATACAATATCCGCGATTATTTCCGGAGTTAATTATCTCGATGCCAGTTTATACGGCATTGGACGGGGAGCAGGCAATTGCTGCCTTGAACTTCTCATATCGTTCCTGAAAAATCCCAAGTTCAAAGTGCGACCGCTTATTGAAGCCATTGAGTCCGAGATCCTTCCGTGGCAGGAAAAAATAGATTGGGGGTACTATATACCCTATATGGTCACCGGCGCCCTGAACCAGCACCCGCGAACCGCAATGGCCCATATGGAATCCGACAAAAAGAATAAGGTTACGCAGTACTATGATCAGATGACCAACGCAAACGAGCTGGACTAGATCTCTATTAAGAGCGCAGAGAGCTTCAACACATCTTTACATCTAAAACAAAATTCCATATACTAAAGAGAAACTTTATGGATTTTGTTTTAGACAAAGAATTAAACAGAGCATGCAGGATCTTATTCGGCTCTGAAGTTGTCATTAACCGCGATTTCCTCTACTATATTCAGCCTGCCGGTGCAGCAAGCGCTTTCAGAAAAAAGGCATTTCTTACACATCCGGACCGCTACTGTCCATCAGATAAACGTTCTATGGAAATAAATACGAGTCTGTTTATCGAAACAAAATGGGCGTATGACCAAATCCGCAAGTTCTTTAAGGAAAGGGAGAAAAAGTCCGTTTCATATCACCGGACTAAAAGAACTTTACACAAGCCTCAGGGAAAAACAGAGCAGAAGCACCGAAAGAAGGAGCGGCAGACTGCTTCCGGAAAAATGAATTTCTATGACGGGTCCGTTCCGGGCCGCAAGCTCCTCTTCGGAGAGTTCCTTTATTATTCACATGTTGTTTCATGGGAAGCATTTACACTCGCGGTGTTTTTGCAGAGAAAAGAACGGCCCCGTTTCGGTGACATTGCGAAACGCTGGCGTTACCTGACACAATCAGGGATCAGGACGATATTATCAAAAAGAAACATCTTCGAGCCTATTGGAGAGGCGTCGGCAAGGATGCATGCCCTGAGTCAGTTTCAGGTAAACACAATCCTTTACTACCAGCGACTGGTTCAGAAACCCCTGGGTGAATACTTTATTGAAAACGGCTGTCTGTCAAAGTCCATGTTAAACAGGTATCTTCAAAACCTTAACAGGCACAACGTACGTTTCTGTTCTCAGTAGAAACACACCTCTATTAAATTATTACCCAAAGACAATCTTTTGTCTGATGCAGCATTAACTCTCTTCAGAATTTATCCTGTCCCTTCAGAACAAATAAATCTTGCTAAAGCATATATAACTATCTGATAATATTATGAGGTTCTTAACTATTGTGGAGATCATAACTGTTGCAACTCACTCTCAGGGATATTTCCCGATCCTTTCCAGTTCGTGCTTAAGAAACGGGGTCGATCTTACTGTGTTGGCCTGGGGAGAAAAATGGAGAGGTTTCGGATGGAAACTGAAGCTTCTTAAAGATTTCTTCAGGTCATTGCCTCGAGATGAAAAGGTGCTGATCCTGGATGGCTTTGACACTTTCATTGTTTCTGATTCCGCAGAAATAGAACGTAAGTTCGAACATATTAATAAACCGATCATTTGCGCGGCTGAGAGGAAGCACGCAAGTCCCGTATGGAACGCTGCATATGAAAAGATCTTCAATAGCAGCGGCATATACCCTTCTACACCGACCGGATATAAGTATTTAAACGCGGGGGCCTGGATCTCTACGGCAGGTTACGCCCTTGACCTGCTCGGAAATCCATCAATAAAGAATTCAACAAACGATCAGACCTTTTTCACATACTTATATCTTAAGGGAAAGGTTTTTATTGATTACAGATGTGAGATATTCACCTGCATAAGGCGTGAAACCGACCTGGCCTTGATAAAAGACCGGTTCAGGAATGTATTCACTGACTCTTCACCTTGTATTATTCACGCGCCGGCTGATGTCTCAATGAAGAATATCGTTTCACATCTTGGTTATGATCCTGTCCGGTACAGTTTTATGAAAAGGGCATGGAAATATCTTTATTCAATATACGCGTTCTGGGGGAGTAAAAGCTTTAAAAAAGTTACATACAAATAACAAGCGTGATAATTCTTCTGGGAGCTCCTCTCACAGTTACAGTAAAAGATCAGGTTTGTTCAACGAAAGCATACTTAACGCCGCGCACTGCGTGCATTTGATGCTGATCTGCCAGAGGTACGCTTTTTCACTCCGTCAGTAATTGCCAGCAGGATCAGCGCCGCCCCGCCAATGCCCAGAGTTAATCGGACAGCCGCACCTGATATTTGAGTCAGTTTTTTTATAATTTTCACGTTCGTAATGGATCAGAACCTGACCCCCGCGCTTATAAAAGGCCCCTTGATTTCAAAATCAGCGTAATCAGGGGCATCTTCGGCATTTATTCTGATTATCCTGTATCCTCCGCCGAGGCTCACATTTTTAAATGGATAGACTCTCAGCCCTGCTTCAGCATCATATGCGTGTCCGACATTTTTCTGATCAACATAAATGCCGGAAGCTTCACCAAACAACTCTATGAAATCAAACGGTGATGAGCTTACGGCAATACCGAAAAGCGGTATAACTGTATAAAGCTCTTCCTGTCCTTTGACAGTGCCTGCGGATCTGAGCAGTTCAACATCGAGCATTATCCCCTTTACTTCAACAAGAGTGCCGACCTTGATATATTTTTCATTATAAAACCACCATTTCCAGGCAAGCTCCATAAGGCTCAGGTCTATATCCGTATGGACAAACGATCCCTGGGCGAACAGAACACCTTCATGAGTCACGTTCTTGGTAAGAATCGCGTTCCCTTCCAGACTCGTTGAAATAAAGGAAAGATTCAGGGTGTGATCAGAGTTTGCGTACCATGTCAATCTCCAGTCGAGCATTGTCTTATCATGGATATCCAGGTCTTTTTTATAGTCCAGCTCACTGCCGTCAGATGTAGCTGTTGAGCGCCTTGAGTTAAACTCAAGATCTGTGTACCATGAGCGGACATCAAGCTCGATCATCGGCCCTTCAGCCAGTGATATTGCCGGTGCCGCGATCAACACCATAAGACCTATTAGTAAAAAAACAATAATTGTTATTGAAAAACCTTTCATTGCTCTACCTCCTCCTTATTTTTATTTTAGTTTTAGTTAGCATTTCTGATTTCATATACGTTTGTCTCTGCATCTCAATTAACTTCTTCCACCTCAAATGTCGTATATACGTCAGGATCAAGTGGATTTCCTGTGCCCGGATCATTTTGATTCAGGAAAGAAGCCCCGATCCATTCCGGCGAACGAACAGTGTCTGACATACGCATTTCGTCCAGAAATCCGTCATAGTCGGCAATATCAGGAGGCTGCTGTTCCCTGGCCATTCTGAGATTCCAGGTAGTAAATTGTTTGACTGGCGCTACCATACTTTCTATTGGATCAAGCACACCGTCAATATAAAACCTCAAATTATTAGTTGTGCCAGAGGTAAGTGTAACAACAACGTGATACCACCTGTCCGTTGAAAGTACAGTTGTTGATGCTCTACCCTCATAGCTTCTCCATCTTCTAAACCATAATCTTCCAGAATCCAATCCGGAATCCAAGAGTTGGAAATGCCAATCCCATGCGTGACCAATGATAGACGGCTTGGCCGGGGGTACAAGATTTCTGAAGTTGATCCATGTCTCTATCGTGAAATTAGTATCTATGACCAGAGAAGTTCCTAATTCTATCCAATCATTCACTCCATCAAAATCCAGACTTCCCCCGATCTGCCCCGGCACCTGGTCTCCTGAGCTCATCTTTGTAGTGCAATTCCATATACTGCAGGAATCACCGTCATAGTCGTTTGATGTTGAATCGCACACTTCCTTTGTCCCCGCACCGCCGTCACAGTCAGTTGAAACAGACGGGTCCTCTGCCAAATGCCAGACAGCTAAATAATTGCTGTCCCACACCATATCTGCATTCTCCTGGTTAACAGCACCGCCGTTTCCGTAATACATATATATTATCGTGTCAGAAGAGGAAGAAAGATTCGGTATCCTTACCCAGGCATACAGCTCCTTTAAACCTGTGTCCCGGAAATGCTCTATCTCGTGGTCTAACTTGTTTACCCCGTCCATGTCTGTGAATAATATGTCATCCCCGTTTGACAGGGCATTGCCGAACAACGGGTTTGTCTGGTTAGTTATCTTTATCAGCGCAGGAAAGTTCCCCTGGTCTGTCTGTGCCATGGCCGCGCTTATTACTATCTGCTGGCGATAACCCCACTGCAGATCACGCCACGGTGTCCTTACTGTTACAGCAATTGAGGCAGACCCTGTTGCCCCGCTGGCGTCAGTTGCCGTAAGTGTTATCACATGCGCACCGCGGGAAAGCGCTGCTATATTAAATGTCAGGCCTGTTCCTATCTGACCGTCCCTGTCTGATGTCCATACCAGGGAGGCCCCGGTCAATGCGTCGTCCTCCGGGTCCTGCGCTGAACCGGTGAACGTTACGTTCGTTCCTTCGTCTGATATGTTCCCTGCCAAAGGACCTGTGATCACGGCTGTCGGAGACATATTAGATGAAGCCTGAGGAACAGCCCACTTATTGCCTCCGGTACAGCTATTTAAAATTAAGGCAAAAGCCAGGATCAGACAGACAGATAAAATTGTTTTTAACGGTTTTTTTATCACAATCTGATAATACATTACAACATCTCCTCAACACTAAAAGTCAGAAATCCAGCCGGGTTGTTTTGATTATTATAGTTAGTTGTGATCCAGTCTGCGGAGCGCAAGCTATTGGAGACACGGACTTCATCAATAGCTCCGTTGAAATACTGTGTATCCCACTTACCTATTGATATTCTTGGGGATGCCCCTATGAATGGCCCCTGATTTCCACTTATGTTTAGAACACCATTATAATAAATACTGCTTTCATCAGTATTATTATCGTAAGAAACAACAATATGGTTCCATGCTCCAAATTGAACGACTCCTGCAGCTGTATCCAGGTCATCCCAATAATAACCAAATCTAATGCTTCCATTACTATTAATCCTCAAATGTATAGATTCTCCTCCTGTTACAGCAAAACTTGTATGTGCCTCAAACCAGCATTGCTGTCCGGGAGGGCCTATGTCTGGATTAACCCAGGCTTCTACTGTAAACGAGCTGTTAGCAAGTTCTATAGATGAAGTGCTGACATAATCATCCACCCCATCAAATTGTTGACCACTGTTGATCTGCCCGCTTTTGCCTGTCGCTGAAACATAGTCATCACCACCATCATTACTATTACTCACTGAATCCTGATAGAGGTCAAAACTGCCTGTCCCTGCCTGTTCTTCCTTAAGATGCCAGACACCTGCATAATCAGCATCCCATACCTCATTTATATTTTCCTGGCTGGATACTCCCGCATTTCCGTAATACATAAAAATTATCGTGTCAGTTAATGATGAAAGCGCCGTCACCCGTACCCAGGCAACCAGATCCTCGCTGCCCGGGGTATTATCAAACCTCTCAATTTCATGTTCAAGCTTCGTTAGCATGTCTGATAATGTAAAAAGAATGTCATCCCCGTCAGGCTGAGCATTAGCAAATACGGGGTTGTTCGGGTCTGTGATCCTTATCAGAACAGGAAAATCCGTCTGATCAGACGGAGCCATCAAACTTGATATTGCAATGTTCTGCCTGTATTGCCATTCGCCGGCCGGGGCAAAATCATCCGTCTCTTCAGCGCCCACAGTTAAATAAAATTCAGGATCTCTCTGGTTGTCATAAACAGCCATTATCCATTCTGGAGAACGGGCGATACTGGAGATGCGAACTTCATCGATACTGCCCTCATAATATTGATTGTTTCTTGCCCCATCAAATACATCTGCCTCTGAACCATCTCCGATAAAACCATATCTGATATTCCCTGTCCCCAGATTCTCATTTGTTGAGTAAGCATCCTGCTGAAAGTCCAATCCTCCATCAAAGTATATTTTTTTATCATTAACTTCCGAAGAATCAAACACAACACAGCCAAAATGCCACTGTCCGTCATTGACCTGTGTATTCCCCTGCATATCGACAATCCCCGCTGTCTGGTGTGCAGTAGCAAATCCAAGTTCTCCTGTGTCTCCATAAACAAAGAAATTGAAATAATCGGACCTGTCAAAGTCCACAATGGCCCAGTTTTCAACCCAACTGCTGCCAATAAAGGATGTTCTAAACCACGCACAGGCAGTTAATTCGCTTATTTGGCCGGCAGTATTATAGTTTAAATTCTGAATAGCAATATAATCATCATCCCCTGCAAAATCATCAGCACCGCCTATCTTGCCAACAGCATCAGTTGTACCTGTTCCGTTCTGGAAATTTTCTGGAGTGCCTTTATTGCCATTTACAGTAGAATCCATATGGCCTGCAACACCATCAGAAGGGCTTTCGTTTAAATGCAGGACCATTTCGAAGTTGCTGTCCCACACTGCATCTGCGTTCGCCTGGTTTACAGCACTGTTGTTTCCGTAATACATATAAATAACCGTGTCAATCGATGACGAAAGATCAGGTATCCTTACCCAGGCATCCAGCTCCTTTGTTGCAGTATTTTTGTAATACTCTATCTCATGATCCAGTCTTGTGCCGTCAAAAAGGGTGAAAAAAATGTCATCGCCGTCCGGCCGGGCATTGTCAAACAAGGGATTGCTCTGGTCTGAGACTCTAATAAGTAACGGGAAATCGGACTGGTCTGAAGCTGTTATGGCACTTGATATTACAATCTGCTGTCTATATTGCCATATGCTGGAATACCACACCTTATTGGCCGCGGCATTGCCAGACTGCGATTCATACGCGCTGGGAAAAGGCCAGTGTTCGCCACTGCAGCTCTGTAATATAATGATAAGTATCAGAATAAGGAAAAAAGATATTCTCTTTCTTAGTGTGTTCGATATCTTGATATTTGGCATTAATAAGATTCCTCAACATCAAAGGTTAAAAACCCTGCGGGGTTGTTTTGGTTGTTATAGTTCGCACCCATCCAGTCAGACATAAGAACAGTATTTATCATTATTCGGACTTCGTCGATGCTTCCATCAAAGAAGTTGTCAGTGTTACTAGTATTTGCACCAATACCTGCATCAGGCTCTGTTGCAAACGTATAGTACTGGTCTAATGTAGATCCGACTACAGGCGTAACCGGGGCCTGAGCGCCGTCAATATATATTTCCATGCTGTCCGGCAGTCCGTCGCCAGGATAATAAACAGCGATATGATGCCAGTCTGTATCAGTAATCATGCCAACCGTTTCTGTCCAGATGAACCATGTAGGGCCGATTGGACAGCAGTCCCCCACCATTATAAAACGCAACTGGTCCGTAGGCATGAACATGATCCGCCAGCCTTTATCACTGTTGTCCCTGGCCGCAACCATTTGAGCAGTACCGGTCGATGCCCTCTTTATCCAGGCGGAAACAGCAAACTCATTATCATATTGATAAATATGACTGCTGTTACCCAGATTGATATAATCACTCGAACCATTAAACAGCTGTCCATTGCCTATCTGACCAGCTACAGCTGTATTACCGTTACGAACACCTTGTACGCTGCCTGTTGAATCCGCATGATTGCCTGCGGACTCGCTCAAATGCCAGATACCGGCATAATCAGCATCCCCCCATACAAGATCAACTGTTTCCTGATTACCGGAGACGGGATTGCCATAATACATATAAATTATTGTGTCATTGGCGGACAACAGCACAGGTATCCTTACCCATGCATCCAGCTCTTTTGTCGTTGTGTTTCTGTAATACTCCAACTCATGCGCCAACTTTGTCATGCCGTTTGACGTCGTAAACAGTATGTCTGCCCCGCTCATGCGGGCTTTATCAAATAAGGGGTTGTTCTGGTCCGCAATTTTTATTAATGCCGGGAAATACATCTGATCCGATGGAGCCATTGCGGCTGATATGGTGATCTGCTGTCTGAATAGCCATGTGCCCAGACATTCAATCAGCTCCTCTGCACCCAGGCTTAGGTAACTCTGAGGTTCTCTCTGGTTGTTATAAGTAGCTGCCGCGTAATTTATATCAGTCACCGCATCTCTGACTCTGAATTCGTATATTGAGCCATTGAAGAAATCACCCTGTTCGCTCACGTGATCAAAATTCTTTGCTGCAGGCCCTGTATAAGCAACTCCACCGTCACCGCCGTGAGGACTCATTGTATATGGTGTTACAGTTGCGCCGACAGATACGCCATTTACAAACATTTCGTAAACATCGTTTGTAATTAGTGGATTAAGAGTAGGATCGAAATAAAAAGACATAATCACGTGATATATCGTATTGGGTGAAATTGAAGTTGACTGGTAATCGCCCGACCAACCTTCGCTTATAGACCACCATCTCGCATAAAGGCTCCCGTTATAAATATACAGCATTACGCCATTTGCTCCGCCGCCTTCTGCAAAGATAGATTGTTCAGTGCTGATATCACTGCCAGTCTTAAACACTACTTCATGAGAGCGAATATCCCAGCCCTGTTCCCAGTAAGATATGTTAGTCTGGTCCCATGCACTGGTACCGTCAAAACCCATGCCTAACCCAAGAAAAGTATTGTCCGGCGCCGGGCTTCCGATATCAGCAACACGGTTCCTGCCATAAGAAGTTGAATCAATACCCTGTGGATCCATGTGATAGACTATCCCATAATTATTGCTCCATACCCCGGCCGGGTTCTCCTGGCTGGTTATGTCGCTGTCACCGTAATACATGTAAATTACAGTATCAGCAGTGGAAGACAGTATCGGTATCTTCACCCACGCGACAAGTTCCTTTGTCCCTGTGTTCATGAAGTACTCTATCTCATGATCCAGTCTTGTGGTGCCGTCATTTTCTGTGAAGTACAGGTCGTCACCATCAGGCTGAGTACGGTCGAACATCGGATTATTCTGATCGGTTATCCTAATTAGTACCGGGAAATTCAATTGGTCTGAAGCAGTCATCACGCTCGATATCGTGATCGCCTGCCTGCGGATACATTCTTCATACCAGGGCCCCTGCCTGCCCGCGCCGGAACCGCTGTCTGTTGTAATGGCAAAAGGCAGGTTACTGCCGCCGCAGTTTGGAAGAATAATAGCGGAACATACCGCCAATACAAGTAACAATAACTTAATTATCGTTAAGCTTCTTAAGGCTGTATTCATTAGAAAATCTCCTCTGTATTAAAAATCAAATACCCGGTCGGGTTATTCTGGTTATTAAAGGACGCTGCAATCCAGTCTGCGGAACGCGCGGTATTGGAGATCCGAATTTCATCAATTCCACCAATATAAAAAGCAACGTCAGTTATATATTTCCCGATGAAAAGAGGGGCATCGTTAGTTGTCATATTCCCAATCCAATTATTAACATTTCTCCTGATCACACCGTCCACATATAATTGCAGCCGTCCATTCATCACACCAGCAACATGATGCCATGTATTGTCCCCAATAGAAGTAGTCCATGAGGTTGACATCCACACATCTCTGGATACCTGGAAGCTGGTCTGACCATTCCACATGGAAAATCTCCACCATCCGGGCGGATTTCTGACCACGTCGCGTTTATCTATAACGATCTGGTTTATTGGGCCACCGGCATTTTTTACCCAAATTTCAAAAGTAAGCTCATTTGTAATATCCAGACTGTTGCTGTCGCTTACAGTTACATAATCATTATCACCTGCAAAGCTGTCCGCTCCTCCTATTTTCCCTATTGCATTGGTTGTTCCTGTATTATCTTCAAAGTTCATAGGAGTTCCGTCATTACCATATTGGGTAGAGTCAATATGGCCTGTTACACCATCTGCAGGACTTTCCTGAAGATGGTGGACCATTACATAATTACTGTCCCAGACAGCATTTTCATTCTCCTGGCTTGAAATACTATTATTTCCGTAATACATATAAAGAACTGTATCTACTGTTGATGACAGATTAGGTATCCTTACCCATGCATCAAGTTCCCTTGTAGTAGTGTCCTTATAGTGATCTATCTCATGGTCTAACTTTGTTACTCCGTCTGATTCTGTAAACACTATGTCATCACCGTCAGGCTGGGAATTGCCAAATATCGGATTATTCTGGTCTGTTATCTGTACAAGCACCGGAAAATTAGTTCTGTCTGAAGGTGTTATTGATGAATCCATTGTTATTATCTGGCGAAAATTCAATTGTGGAGCAGGCAGCCACGCTACCCCTACCTTTATGGTTATAGAAGCAGTCGCAGTATCGCCGTTGCTATCTGTTGCAGTAAGAGTTATCACATGAGTATTCTCGGAAAGGGAGGTAATATCAAATGTCATACCGGTCCCGATCTGTCCGTCCTTGTCCGATGTCCATACAAGTGCAGTACCGCCTAATTTGCTTTTATTTATACCGTAACCCGTTCCTGTAAAGGATATAATTGCCCCTTCACTATGCCTGCTTCCGTGTGCAGGGCTGGTGATAGCAGCAGAAACTGCAATAAATGTTCCGGGAATTGGCCAACTGCTGCTAGTACAGCCTTGAAATAAAAAAATAATTATAGGAACAGTTAATAAAACTGTTCCTATATATTTTCTATTCAGCCTAAACTTATTAATCAAAACAATTCCTCAGTGCCAAAGGTTGTATATACATCCGGATCACCCGCGTTTCCAGTGCCCGGATCATTTTGATTCAGGAACGAAGCGTTGATCCAATCCGCAGAACGTTTAGCCCTTGAAACACGCACTTCATCTATGCTTCCCTCCCAGTAGCTATGGATCTTATAAGAACCGCTCCAATATCTCCGGGCAGCGCCTATTGTCGAAAAATTTATATGTATATTGCCTATCGGCGTATAAATGTAGTTCTGATCGTGAACCCCGTCTATATACATATCCAGATCGCCGTTATCACTGGCCATAACCACATAATGCCACGCATCGTCGTTCAGGCCTGCTGTCAGAGAAGTAACAGAATGAGTAGATGCCCAGCTGCTGTTGTGGCCCCTGCTATGGAACTCACCCGCAGGAAAAAGTTGTATATATAGTAAGGACACTACAGCATATCGTCCCTCTGAATATATAGCCCTGCCGCCGGTGGGTGTCTTGATCCAGGCTGAAAATGTCCATGAAGCATTTGGATCAGCTGCGTCTGTAAAGTTAGGACGCCAAAGATCTACAAAAAAAACAGAATTAAATCCACTGCCGGCTAAAAAGTCATTATCACCCGCAAAGAGGTCTGCACCGCCTATTTTCCCCATTGCATCAGTTGTTCCGCCTCCTCCATCTGTAAAGTTCTGCGGCATGAAATTATAAGGAACCGTCTTCTCCGGAGGATAAACAGGAGAAGAGTCAACATGACCTGCAAACCCATCACCCGGATTCTCTTCAAGATGCTGAACCATTTGGAAATCATTGCTCCATACCGCGTTAACATTTTCCTGGTTTAGAGCAATGCCATTACCGTAATACATGAACAATATTGTGTCAGTTACTGATGAAAGGGTTGCCACCTTTACCCATGCATCCAGCTCCTTGGTAGCAGTGTCCATGTAATATTCAATTTCATGATCCAACTGAGTTACCCCATCGACCTCGGTGAACAATATGTCATCGCCGTTAGGCTGAGCATTATCAAATAAAGGGTTTGCCTGGTCTGTTATCTTTATCAGCGCCGGGAAATTCACCAGGCCCGCCTGCGTCATTGCCGAACTTATTGTTATCATCTGGCGATGGCCCCACTGCGGGTCAAACCACGGCGCTCTCACTGTTAAAGTAACTGTGGCTGTTCCCATTGCACCGCTCCTGTCTGTTGCTGTCAGGGTTACCACATGTGTGTTCCGGGACAATGTTGTACTGTTTATTGTTAAACCTGTTCCTATTTGACCGTCCCTGTCTGATGTCCAGACCAGTGAAGTGCCGGGCAATACACCGTCCTCCGAGTCATTTGCTGAGCCGATTAAAGTTATTATTGATCCGTCATCAAATGTGCTACTGGTTAAAGGGGCAGTGATCACAACAACCGGAGCGAGATTAGATAATGCCTGGGGATTTGCCCAATTATTACTGCCTGAACAACCTACTACAAACAAAAAGAGAACAATAATCGCAATCAAAGCAATGTTCTTAGATGTTAATTTATTTATCATAATAAGTCCTTTTTTCTGTCTTACATATGCATTTGAGTTACAATGTATCACCTTTGTATATTTTATGTAATGCGTATATAGTTTGTCAAGCTCCATTGATAAAACCCTTATAATTGAAAGGATTATCCCGCGGTCTCCATTTCGGAAAACGCACTACTTTGACAAGGTCAATTCAATTATTGTTTAATATATGGTCAATAACACAGGGGATTTCAGAGCATAAAATGATCAGGGATTGATCAGTTTATTTAATTATGAAACACACTAAGTCCAGAGAACTTTTTCAAAAGGCAAAACGTCTGATGCCGGGCGGAGTTAACAGCCCTGTCCGCGCATTCAAGGCTGTTGGCGGAAGCCCGTTGTTCATAAAGTCTGCAAAAGGTTCAAAGCTCTATGATGCTGACGGAAACGAATACATTGATTACGTACTGTCGTGGGGGCCCATGATCCTTGGCCATTCACACCCGCAAGTTACTAAGGCATTGCACCGAGCAGCTGAAAAAGGAACAAGCTACGGAGCACCCACAGGCCTTGAGATAGAACTTGCGGGCATGATCAAAAAGGCATACCCTTCGATGGAAATGATGAGAATGGTTAATTCCGGAACAGAGGCAACGATGAGCGCTATCCGGGTTGCCCGGGGATTTACCGGAAGGGATAAAATCATTAAATTTGAAGGATGTTATCACGGACATGCCGACGGCCTTCTTGTAAAGGCCGGCTCCGGCGCCGCAACATTCGGCGTTCCTACAAGCCCCGGAGTGCCAAAGGATTATGCCAGGCATACCATTACACTGCCTTTTAATGATCTAAAGCTTTTTGAAAAAACCATAAAAAAGAACTCAAAAAGTATTGCCTGCGTAATTCTGGAACCGGTCATTGGAAACTCAGGATGTGTACTGCCAAGAAAAGGATTCCTGCAGGGCCTGAGACGGCTGACAAAAAGATACGGTATTGTACTTATCTTTGATGAGGTAATGACCGGTTTCAGGGTGTCTTACGGAGGAGCCCAAAAGGCTTACGGGATCAAACCGGATATGACCTGTTTAGGAAAGGTAATCGGCGGCGGACTCCCTGTAGGCGCGTACGGCGGCAATAAAGAGATCATGAAAAAAATCGCCCCTGACGGCCCTATATACCAGGCAGGAACTCTATCGGGCAATCCGCTTGCAATGACAGCAGGAATTGAAACCCTGAAAATTCTGTCAAAGCGCGATACGTATAAAAAGCTCATTAAGAAGGCCGAGATGCTTGAAGAAGCGATGAAAGACGCTGCAAAGCGTGCAGGTGTGAAGACAAAGTTCTATCGCGCCGGCACCATGTTCTGCACGTACTTCACAGATAAAGAAGTCCTGAATTTTACTGACGCGGCTAATACTGACACTGCGAAATTCGCGAAATTCTTCAGAAAGATGCTCGACAGAGGTATAAACCTGGCTCCTTCAGCATTTGAAGCAGGTTTTATGTCTCTTGCACATTCAAACAGAGACATAAATAAAACTGCCAGAGCAGCATATGAGGCTTTCAAGGAAATATAATAAGAATAGTAATTAAGCAGCTGAGAAACTCTATTTCGGAATTATTATATAAGAACAGGGAGACTACTTCTTAAAAGGACTATGATGAATAATCAGGGCAACTGCCTCCTGATTCCCATAATCGACGAAAAATTGCATTTTGCTTAAGCCTATCAGTTTAAAGGTTCAAATGTAGTTCCTCGGAGTCTTTTTTTAAATGTGTCGTATGGGAATCATTCGCCAGTTTATCCGCATGCCTGAGGCATGTAAACCTGGAAGTGCTTGCCTGCCAGTTTGTTTGGCATGGTGGCGGGCAGTCCTGCTTATTTATAAAAAAGTCGCACGGCAAATGATACAGTGAGTTTAAGCGAATAAATATAAACTCATTACATTTCTGCTCCTTCTTGGGAGCAACTAATTCTTCACCAGTTTTTTTTTAAATTTATTTTGGAGATATTACAATGAAACTTTCTATTACAGGCTTTTCCAATTCAGGCAAAACAACTGTATTCAACGCACTGACAGGTTTAAACCTTCAGGCAACTTCATACCCTACACTTATTTCATCAGGTCCTGAACCTCAGATCGGCATTGTCAAAGTCCCGGATAAAAGGATCGACAGGCTGTCCTCGATCTATGAACCGAAAAAAACGACTTACGCCGCAGTGGAATATGTCGATTTCGCCGGTATCACAGCCGCTTCCGCAGGAGGTGATCCCGCACAGAATACAAGTGTGTTTAGTCTGATCAAAGACTCAGACGCGATCGTGCATGTTGTAAGGGCGTTTGCTGATGAGGCAGTACCTCATCCGCTGGAAAAAGTCGACCCGGTCAGGGATATCAGATCTTTCGAAACAGAACTTATTTTCGGAGACCTGGAATTTGTCGAAAAAAGACTTGAAAGAATGGACCTCGCCGCAAAGAAAGGAAAAAAACAGGACGAATCATCAAGGCCCGTCCTTCTTAAATGCAGGGAAGCACTTGAAAAAGAGATACCACTCATAAATATATCTTTTACCGACGAAGAAAAAAAGACTCTTTCCGCTTATCAGTTTCTTACTGTAATACCTGAAATAATAGTTCTCAACATAGGAGAAGAGGACATTAATTCGGACAAGATAAAAAAGATGCATTCTGAGATAGATAATTATTTCAGGGCAAAAGAAATTGACAACATTCCTCAAGTCATTCCATTATGCGGAAAGATTGAAATGGAGATCGCCCAGCTTCCACAGGACGAGGCAAAGGCCTTCCTGGACGACCTCGGCATAGAAGAATCCGCCATGCACAGGCTCTGCAGGATATCCTATGAATCTCTCGGTTTAATCTCGTTCTTTACTGTTGGCAAAGATGAGGTCAAGGCGTGGACAATTAAAAAGAGCACAACAGCTCTCAAGGCCGCCGGCAAGATCCACTCTGACATAGAAAGGGGTTTCATAAGGGCTGAAACGGTCGGGTATGAAGATTTCATCTCTTCAGGCGAAAGCATGCCCGCTGTTAAGGAAAAAGGCCTTGCCCGGTTAGAGGGTAAGACTTATGAAATTCGTGACGGGGATATTATTAATTTTAAGTTTAATGTCTAACCTGAAATAAAGGTTCAGCCCTGTATAAAGCTCACACATCTGCCAACATCTTCCAGCGTATCGAAGACAACGTCAGCATCTGTGGCGAGAAGATCCTCTTTTGAATAAGGGCCGGTTGCGACAGCTATACATTTAGCTCCATGAACTTTCGCGCATCTGACATCACGCGGAGTATCGCCGATAACAATACTTTCCAAAGGAGAAAAATCAAAACCCATCTGTGAGAATTTATCAATTGCAATCGGCAGAAGCATATCCCTGTCTTCGTGGTCGCTTCCAAACGCGCCGGCAAGAAAATAATCGTCAATGCCAAAAGCTTTTAATTTGATATGAGCGCCTTTTTCAAGGTTGCCGGTCAGAAGCCCAAGAGCCGCGTTCATACCCTTTAACACATTAAGTGTTTCCTGTATCCCCGGTTTCAACGTCCTGTCAGGGTTGTCTATCTCCTTACTAAGGAACTTGAGATATGAGCCGACCATGCCCGTCAGACTGCCGTCCATGTCAGGCAGGCTGTGAGTCCTTAGTCCCTGTTTCATTATCTGCATATCGGTCTTACCTGCCATTGAGATGCCCTTAAACGCGTCTTTGACGCCAAAAAGTTCCTCAAAGGCAAGGTTCATTGACCTTGTTCCGGCACCGCCGGTATGCATCAGTGTTCCGTCTATGTCAAAAAGGATCAGTTTTTTCATTTGTGAAACCTCTGCCTTATATTATAGACAATTATCCATCTGATTATTACCATGATGACAACTTGACTTGAAAGAGCAGCTTGACACAAAAAAATGAACAGGTATATACTTGAGCTATGTTCAACAGATATCTGATATTAGTTACAGGGATTCATAAGACAGCATGGCTTATTACAGCCGTGGCTGAAGGGGGTTCTATTAGCTGAAATCAGATAGGATCATGTCATTCAAAGGCCGCGGTTTTTAAAACCGCGGCCTTTTTTTTGTGAGGTGTGAGATGAGATGGGATGCGGAGGAAAATGATATGACAGAATTTACCAAATCAAACTGGGCAGACCCGAAGTTTGTACAAAAATACCGGGACAATGCGGAAATATACATTATCGAAAGACAGAGATTGTTCGGAATTATGAAATCGTTCTACAGGTATTTTAGTGCCTGCAAAGAGAATAATAATGTTCTTGATCTTGGCTGCGGAGACGGTATTGCTACCCATAATCTTCTGTCAATTGATGAATCAATATCAGCCACTTTGGTTGACGCATCCGGAGATATGCTGAATAAGGCAAAAGAACGCCTGAAAGGATTTAACAACATCGATTTCATTCAGGCAAGCTTTCAGGATATTATGGAAAAAGGCTTACCGGAACATGGTTATGACTTTGTAGTTTCATCCATGGCCATACACCATTTAACAATGAATGATAAAATGAATTTATTTGACAAAATATATTCATATCTTCATTCCGGCGGATATTTCATGAATATCGATGTCATACTCGCACCAACGGTACCTCTTGATGCCTGGTATATGAAGATTTGGGAAGAATGGATGGATGACAAAAAGTCAGAACTCGGAGCGGTAGATGAACACTCAAAAGATATTATCAGGAGATACAGGGATGCGGAAGAGAACCAGCCCGATACCCTGGATGATCAATTAAATGCTTTGAGAAAGATAGGATTTATAGATACAGATTGTTTCTACAAGTACGGGATATTTGCTGTTTATGGAGGCAAAAAACAGGATAAAGTTTAAAAAAGCGGGGGCATAATCATGAACAAGGTCAAAGTCTATCACAAAGATGATCTAACCCTGAAACCCGGTGTGACAGGAGCCAGAATGTGGGCTGTGGGTTTGGAAAAAGCAATGCTGACATATTTTGAGCTGGAACCTAACACCTCATTCCCTGAGCATTCCCATGATGCCGAGCAGATCACGATGATTCTGCAGGGAGAGTTAACCTTTACCTGTCAGGGGAATAAAGTTATCTTAAAGCCGGGGGACGTAATTGCCATTCCTTCAAATGTCATACATTCAGCCTTTACCGATGACAAGCCCTGCATAGCAGTAGACGCGTGGTCTCCTGTAAGGGAGGACTACATAAACTGAAATAATTTCAGGAGGATATATAAATGAAAAAACATACCCAATGCGTACACAGCGGAACATATAAGGACAAAGCAAGCCGGGGAGTAAATACGCCTGTATTTACATCGTCCTCTTTTGAATATCTTGATATGCCTGATAACGTTTATCCGCGCTACTTCAACACGCCTAATCAAAAGGCGGTCATTGAAAAATTATGCGCGCTTGAAAACGCGGAGGACGGCCTGATCTTCAGCTCAGGCATGGCCGCCATCAGTACAGTTCTGTTAACATTTCTAAACAGCGGGGACCATGCAGTACTGCAGCAGGACATATACGGGGGGACACATCATTTCGTAACCTCGGATTTTGAGAGATTCGGGATCGAATATACTTTTGTATCCAATGATGCCGGAGACTTCGAGAGCGCGGTCAAAGACAATACAAAGATCATACTTATTGAGACACCTTCCAACCCGCTATTGAAGATCACAGACATTCGGATAGCGGCAAATACAGCAAAAAATAAAAATATAATAACGGTTATAGATAACACATTTGCAACACCGATCAACCAGAACCCTGTTGACCTGGGGATTGATATTGTTATGCACAGCGGGACAAAGTATCTCGGCGGCCACAGTGACATCTGCTGCGGCGCTGTCGCGGGTAAAAAAACTCTTATTGGGAAAATAAGGGCTTCAGCAATCAATTTCGGCGGCAGTCTGAACGGGGAGACATGCTACCTGCTTGAACGCAGTATGAAGACTCTTGGCTTAAGGGTAGAAAGACAGTGTAGAAACGCATTGTATATTGCTGAATCTCTGCATAACAATGCAGGGATCAAAAAAGTTTTCTATCCCGGCCTTAAGAGCCATCCGGGCCATGAAACAGCTAAAGGCCAGATGAAGGATTTCGGCGCCATTGTATCTTTTGAACTGGATAAAGCGGAGCCGTCCGAATTCGTTAGAAAACTCAGATTGATCAGGCCCGCTGTAAGTCTCGGCGGGGTTGAAAGCCTTATCTGCGCCCCTTCAGCTACATCTCATGAAAAACTGTCCGCTCAGGAGCGCGCTGATCTTGGGATAACAGACAGCCTTTTCCGCCTGTCTGTTGGAATTGAGGATGCTGAGGACCTGTTGTCAGACATTGAACAGGCTTTATAAGAGTATTGTTAGAGGCCGATAACAACATAAGCGATAAATTGACTTTATCCTGTATTTTATGTTAAAAAATATGTCTATTTCAGTGATTGGAGGCAGTATCTTTAATGTATGCAATAATAGAAACAGGCGGAAAACAATACAGGGTCTCTGAAGGAGACACTCTGGATATTGAGAAAATTGAAAATAAGAAATCCGTGACTTTCAACAATGTCCTTTTGACCTCTGACGGTGATAAGGTTTCTGTCGGCAGTCCTTATGTTTCATCTGCCAAGGTAACAGCAGAGGTTATTGACAACAAAAAGGCCAAAAAAGTCCTTGTTTTTAAACAAATACCGAGAAAAGGCCACAGAAAGCTCAGAGGGCACAGACAGCAGTACACAACTATCAAGATAAAAAATATTCAGGTTAAATAAACAGGAGAATCAGGATATGGCTCATAAAAAAGGTGTAGGAAGTACAAGAAACGGCCGTGACAGTGAATCAAAACGTCTCGGCGTAAAGAAATACGGCGGGCAGGTCGTGAAGGCAGGCAACATCCTGATGAAGCAGAATGGGACAAAGTTTCATCCTGGATTTAATGTCGGAATAGGCTGTGATGACACACTCTATGCCAAGATCAGCGGAGTTGTAAAATTCGAGCGCAAGAACAAAAAAAGAAAACAGATCAGCGTTTATCCCGCGGCATAATAGCATATAGCTAATAGTTCATAGCCACGCCAGAGGCGGGCAAGCTCATAGTCCACAGAACAAGACGCAATTCCGAACTCCGGACTCCGAATTCCACACTTCCGTCAGCCCTCGCGGCTAATTTTGCGTTAGCAAAATTGTGAGGGTCAACTTGTATCCTCCATCTTTATTCCTGTATCATTAGAACCATGCAATTTATCGATGAAGTAAAGGTCTATATCAAGGCAGGTGACGGAGGCGCAGGCTGTGTCAGCTTTAGAAGGGAGAAGTTCGTTCCCATGGGCGGACCAAACGGCGGAGACGGAGGAAGGGGCGCGCATATCATATTTCTTGCGTCGCGGGACATCAACACCCTGCTGGATATTAAATATCAGCAGCAATACAGGGCTGAAAAAGGCCGGCATGGCATGGGCAAGGACAGGCATGGAAGAAATGGAAAAAACCTTATTATACCGGTACCACCCGGTACCCTGATCAAAGATGCTGACACGGGAGAAATTCTCAGCGACCTTACAGCAGAAGGGCAGGAGTTTATTGCCGCAAAAGGCGGGAGAGGCGGAGTTGGAAATACTCATTTTAAAAGCGCTACAAGGCAGGCCCCGAAATTCGCTCAGCCCGGTGAACCGGGAGAAGAGAAAAACCTTGTGCTTGAATTAAAACTCCTTGCTGATATCGGCCTGATCGGACTTCCAAACGCCGGAAAGTCAACTTTGATCTCTGCTATATCCTCTGCAAGGCCAAAGGTCGCAGATTACCCGTTCACAACACTTGTACCAGCACTGGGAGTTGTACAGTATGGTGATTATGACAGCTTTGTTGTCGCTGACATACCCGGATTGATACAGGGCGCTCATAAAGGCTCCGGACTGGGTTTCCAGTTCCTGCGTCATGTTGAAAGGACATCAATGCTTCTGCACCTTGTAGATATATCGGAAACGCTGGAGGATGATCCTATAGAGAACTTTAAAAAGATAAATAATGAGCTTGCACTTTACAGCCCTGACCTTCTCAAGAAACCTCAGGCAGTTGCAGGAACGAAGCTTGACATAAAAGGCAGCGGGAAAAGACTTGACAGCCTTGCTCTTTATTGTAAAGATAAACAGTATGATTTTCTACCCATATGCGCGGTAACCGGCCAGGGGATAAAAGAACTTATTAATTATCTGGGGAAGCAGCACAAAAAACTTAAGGAAAAAAGCGACCAATAAAATGAAACGGATAATCATAAAAATAGGGAGCAACATACTTGCTTCAGCGGATACCGGGCTGAACACCAAAAGGCTTCATGCGATCGCAAAAGATATTTCAGGGGTCATTGACAGAGGAATAGAAGCGGTCGTTGTTTCCTCAGGCGCTATTGCCGCAGGGCTTAAGAAACTCGGGCTTAAAGAAAAACCTGAAGACATAAAACTCAAACAGGCGGCCGCTGCTATCGGACAGTCCAGCCTTATGTGGGCATATGAACAGAGCTTTGCTGAATTCAGGAAAAAGGTTGCCCAGATATTATTGACAAGGGATGACATATCTGACCGCCTTAGATACATAAATGCCAAGAACACATTGCTTGCCCTTCTAAGCTATGGTGTTATTCCGTTGATAAACGAGAACGACCCTATAGCTGTTGATGAGATCAAGTTCGGTGATAATGATATGCTGGCAGCTCTCGCAGCCGGCCTTGTTGAGGCTGACATGCTTGTAATTCTTTCTGATGTGGACGGCCTTTATACCAAAGACCCGAAACATAAAAATGCCCGGCTTATCGGGAGCGTTGACAGGATAACTTCTGATATCCAGAAACTCGCTGACGGTAAAAGCAGTGCTGTTGGCACGGGAGGAATGCGTTCAAAACTGATCGCCGCAAAACAGGCCAATAATCACGGTATACCTGTCGCGATAATCAGCGGCAAGAAGAGCGGCTGTCTCGCGCGCCTGCTTAACGGTGAAAAAGTAGGGACATATTTCAAACCAAACGAACGGCGGCTGTCATCCAAAAAAGGATGGATAGCCTACGGGGTACGGTCAAAAGGCGCGCTGGTCCTTGACGACGGTGCGATTAACGCACTGACAACAATGGGCAAAAGCCTCCTGCCTTCAGGAATAGTAAAAATTGAGGGGCATTTTGAAGTTGGAGATTACGTCAGGTGCGTTAACAGGCAGGGCAAAAAAATAGCCAAAGGACTGACTAATTACTCTTCAAAAGACCTCGAAAAGATAAAAAAGAAACGAACTACTGAGATAGAAAAGATCCTGGGGTATAAATACTCAGATGAGGTCATTCACAGGGACAATCTTGTGATCGTATAGTATATCCCCTTTTTTTATCTGGTTGCCCCCGGCTCACAGGCATCTCCTGTTTATAGCATATTTTTATTTTACAGCAACCAACACTTTAAACCACCTGAAATCAGGAAGAGGCACAACCCTAATATTGCGGAACTTTGCCCTTCTGCACATCTTTTTCCATTGCCTGAAGCTTACACAATATTCGCCATCATTCAGAATATGCTTTTTGCCGTTGTCATACATCCGTCTGAACGCGTCTATTCCACCCTCTTTTAAAGCAAGGGCCAGCTCCTGATTTAAGTAACCCATTATTCTAAGCAGTCTTTTCGGATCGTTTAAATTCCCTGTAGTATCCATGTCGATATCGCCCAGAACAAATTTCCCTCCTGGATTAAGCATATCACTTATTTTTTTTATTACAGGATACTTGTTTTTTACGTGATGCAGTGTAACTGTGGAAGCGATTATGTCATATGAATTGTCGTTGGTCGTCATATTCTCGGTATCCATGAGTTTACACATAACTTTACCGCTAATACCCAGTTTTCTGATTTTATTTCTGAATATCGCAAGCATTTCAGACGAGATGTCTATCCCAGTCACAGAGCAATCAGTTTTATTAAGAAATTTCAGGGACAGCAGGCCAGTACCGCATCCGATATCAAGCACCCTGTTGTTCTTCTTCACCCCTGAAGCTTTAACAACAAGATCAAGTAGTTTATGATGCCGCTTAACTTTACCCAGCGTTTTATCATATTCATTGGCCCAATCGCGAAACCAGTTTTTCGAGACCGAGTTCTTAATGTTTGTTCTTTTCATAGATTCACTTCCGGCATTATAATAAGCCCCATTGCCGTATTTCTGCAATACCATCAATCACAGCCGCCTTGTCAGGCTTTTTTCAAATTTAATATTGCAATCTCGGGCGGACAATTAAATCTGACAGGAATAATGGCCCAACCAAAGGCCAGACCGTTTCAATGTTCTTTAATGCATTGGCCCCTTTAGAAATGTAGTCTCCTGTACATACAATTAGATCCTTATGAATTGAATTTGACTTGTTTATAACCCGCTCAATGAATTGTTTTGACACAAGTGTGCCATGGTGTAAATCAGTCAGCTGTAAAATTCTAAAATCTATGAATTCGTCTGGAAGATTACTAACCGGAACGTTATAAGTATTTATCTGGACCAGGCATCTCTCTATAAAAAAAGGATAACTCGCGGCCAAACAGCTAATTCCGCCGACTATTCCTTATTTCAGGAAAGTCCTTCTGGTTACAGGTAAACTCATTACTTTATTTACCTGATTTAAAACTGCCCTGTAAAAACTCAGATATAGCTTCCCAGTAGTCCGTATACTGAGGATCTGACAGATCGTTATGCCCGGCGCCCTCAATTGAGATAAACCTCTTCTTTCCGGAAGCATTACGATAAAGGTCTTTCCCCATTGAAAACGGGATAATATTATCACGGGTGCCATGAATGACCAGTAAGGGGCTTTTTATATTACTCATTTTAGACATATTATCAAATGAATCACCGGCTACCGACGCGAATATACCAAAACCCTGTTCTTTTGCCTGTTCCTTTCCACTGGTCAAAGGTGATACCAGGATCAAACCGGCAATGTCCCGGTTTTGAGAAATATGCACTGCTACAGTTGTTCCGATGGAACGCCCGAACACAAATATATTCCCGGGTGAAAAGCCCAGGGGTTCTGCTGCATATTTATATGCAGCCTCTCCATCAAGATAAATTCCCTCTTCACTCGGACTTCCTGAACTTTTGCCGTATCCGCGATAACCAACGCCCAACACATTAATATCGTATTTGCTTAATTTGACAAGGTCAGGAAGACGGTGTGAGATATTTCCGGCATTCCCATGAAAAAAAATCAACAGCCGCTTTGACCCGGAATTTCTGACCAGGTAACTGTGCAATCTTTCATTGTCATCTGTTTCGATATAGACCTCCTGCACCCCGGGCGGAAGATGTTCTTTAGACAACACTGTTGTTGTATCCGGATGAAAGACAAATTTATTGACAATTGCTTTACAACCTATAAAAGAAAACAGGCAGGAAATTATCATTACTGATATAACCGCTCCCTTTTTCATGCTTCAATTAATAATCAGGACTGAGACAGGTCATAATTTTTCAATTTCCTTTAATTTAAAAGCCCTCAGCATATCTCTGATTTTGCTGTCGCTTTTATATTGTTCTGAACTGGCCACAGCCCTGATTTCAACATTGCCAACCAGGATGAAGTAGTGGGCATCCTTCATGCCCATGCCGCGATAACCTTCAAAATCTTCACTGCCGTAAAATGAAGGCTTCTCCTGTTTATAAAGGATATGAAACCATATATATTTATCAAAAGATTTGTCTCCTTTGTTCTTTAAGTCCGCCTGGAAGAAATCACCGTCTTTCACATCATGATATGTAACTTTCCATTCTTTATTCCTGCCGATATAATTATTATCCGGCAGAACATTCAGCAATAATTGCTCAACTTCTTTCTTTTCAGCATCAGGCAATTTAATCCCCGCCGCACTTCCCTTTTTAAGCAGGTGTGACAATCGTGTTAAAGACCCTTTGTTTAACTCCTCTGCAGTGACAGATGT
>VAPB010544480.1_pt1 | contig 24836 bp, 22 predicted proteins | sample 3395101 | NCBI WGS metagenome assembly VAPB01 (sample SAMN08290433, study PRJNA428436) | hydrothermal vent metagenome | isolation source: Deep-sea hydrothermal vent chimney | place: Indian Ocean: Southwest Indian Ridge | reverse complement strand
GGTCAGCATCTTCCAGAGTGATCACTACTTGAAACTCCATCCAGTATTATGCGTGTTTTTACTATCGAAAAATGGACACTTTAAGGGTTGTGTCACATTAGGGACACTCAGACAGACACGGTCATAAGGGATTGACTTTCACGAAGATTCTATATTGGAGCAATGTTGAATGTCGGACCACGACTATGGAATATCACCGGGAGAGGAACCCATAGTCGACACTAGGTCAGAAGAAAAATTACGATTTGGATTGAGTGGAAATCTCCAACGCCTTGCTCTTGTCACGGGTATTGCCCAATTCTCAATGAGTGTTTGGGTCTGGCAATTTGGAATCTTTCTTGAAGCTAGTATAAACCATCTCTGGCAGATAGGTCTCACCTTCTCAATCGGAACGTTCGCCATGATAGTGGGTTACGCGATATCTGGTACAATTGCGGACTACATTGGAAGAAAGAATGCAATGGTATTCGCGTTCGTACCTATGATTTCTGGTCTCATCTCTCTTCGATTCTTTCCGGTCTGGCCACTAATTCCCTTTGAGTATGCATTGATTGAGTTTGGTTGGGCATTTATCATTATCATGACAAGTGCAATGCCTGCAGATGAGATTGCTCAGACAAGTGGAACTAATGCAACTCGAACCTTCAATATGGTGCTCCTACCAGCATTTCTTGTGGACGGATTGAGTCCAGTACTCGCAGGATTCCTTCTTAATGCGGGGTATATGGCTGGTGACCTTCATCTACTGGCGGCAATAGGAGCTCTTGTAGCGATAATAGCGACCCACCGTGTAGTGAGAGAATCTCTTGGTCAAGCTGTCATTGAGAAAGCAAAAGCTGGGTCATTCATTGTACTCAGAGGGCTAGGGCGTAATTTCTGGATATTCGCTGCAGGGATGTTTGGATTCGTATTTGTCATGAACATTGCGTTCCCCTACTTGGGAAACTTGATTGTGAACGAATGGGGCGTTAATGAATCCATGTACGCGTTGGCATGGGGAGTATGGTCAATCACTTGTGTTATACTGATGTACAGTATTGGAACAGCCACTGATAGGAATATTCGAGTAGCTTTGGTTGTTGGAACATTTTCAACTGCAGCTATTGTGGGACTATATTCGTTTGGTACCACAATTCTAGACCTTATTATCTTGAACATTCTATTGGCAGCACCAATTGTGATCTGGAGTGGAGCAGAAAAAACTCTTGCAGTTAATGGTGTAAGTAATGAGATTAAGGGTCGTGCTCTTGGAACTTTTCAATTCATGATGAGTTCAACACGACTGATAGGCCAGTTAACTGGAGCCCTACTTTGGGATTATTTCGGTAGCTTGAGAACAGTTTATGGTATTGCAAGCATTGCAGGAATGTTTCTTGTTGTAGGTCTTGCATATGCCCTCAGATCACTAAAACTTGAATACAAAGGAGAGTCTACAATAATAGCTAAAACCGAGTAATCTTCCTTTGCTCGATTATGCGGTAACAAACTTGTCAAGAGTTCTGGGCTAACAATCACGTTAGAAGACAAATGAAGCAGTGAGATTGAGTGTCCCTCAACTGCGGTCGAGATCGGGCATGGATCGAATCTTCTCAATATCACGTGTGTTGGCCAAGTCGCCCAAGAGATGACCGGATCGTTTTGCTTTTGTTTCAATGTATGCCTTGCTAAACTCAGTAGGTTCTGTAATTAGAGGAAGACGCTCTATGATCTTGATTCCAGCATCAGTCAATTGTTTGATTTTCTCTGGATTGTTGGTCAGTAGTTTGATAGACTTGATATGCAGATTATTCAAGATGTTTGCAGCAATTCCATAATCACGCTCATCAGGTTGATATCCTAAGTGTATATTGGCATCAATGGTATCAAGACCTTCATCTTGTAGAGCGTACGCCTTGATCTTTTCTGTTAGACCTATGTCTCGCCCCTCCTGGCGAAGATAGAGCACAACTCCAGTTCCTTCATTCTCGATGATTTTCAATGAATCCTGAAGCTGGTCACGACAGTCACAACGTTGACTGCCCATCACATCTCCAGTCAAGCACTCGGAATGAACTCTAGTGACAACACCTTCTTTCCCGACGATGTCACCTCTTATGATGGCGGTGTGTTCTTTTCCATCACATGGACTGACGAAACCTGCAATCTGAAACTCTCCAAATCTGCTTGGGAGGTCAGCGACTGCGACCAGTTGAACGCAACATTCGTCAGTGACACATACCTGCTTCTCGCTCGACTCTAGCAGCATATCGATTTGATCCTTAGAGAGTTTCATTTCAAACAGAGCCTGACGACAGGCTCATCTTGATATACCTTTGTGCAGTTCACAATCCGACAGTTCTAAATACTCCTATTATGCCACCAAACGAAATCGTCAAATGAGGTATTTAGAGTGACCAGAAACCACAAGATTGCAGTAGAGAAGAGCCAAGCTTGGCTGAAAGAAAACACAAAACGCTATGCGTTCAAGAAACTAGAAAGGGAGATTGTGAAAATGGGAGCTTGTGTTGAGTGTGGCTCATGTGTCGCAGGTTGTCCTGTAAACGCAATAACTGGGGAAGTCATCAAAAGGAAGTATATACCTGTTCTGACTGGTAAATGCATTGCGTGTGGAACTTGTTATGCTATGTGTCCACGTACTTCTGTCCTGCAAGATGACATCATTGGAGAATTTACTAGTGTTTGGAAAGTGCGGTCCCATGGTGACCACAAACGCCAGAATGGAGGAGCAGTGACAGCAATCCTAGGATATATGCTTGAAAAGAATGAAATTGAGGCTGCTATTGTGGTGGGCCAATCTGATGAAACGCAATGGTTGCCATTTGCTAAAAGGGTCACTCTCAAAGAGGAACTTCTTGATTCGGGAGGGACTATCTATACCCATGCTCAAATTATTGAAGAGATGCATAACTGTTTCAAAGACAATCTATCCTCAATTGCCGTGGTTGGAACTGCATGCAATATTGACGCAATTCAGAGGATGGAGTCACACCCAGGGAGTTATCTCAACATCGATTCGAAAGCGGAAGTATTCAAAGTCAGCCTCTTTTGCATGGAATCCTTCAACTATAATGGTCTAGTTAACTTTCTGAAAAGCGAAGGTATAGACATCAAGAAGGTTGAACGGTTCGCTATCGCTAAAGGGAACTTCATTGTGACCTTCGGGGGGGAGGAAAAGATCTGGGCGGTTAAGGACCTCGATCCCATTGCAGCCACGTCATGTTCATACTGCACAGATCTCACTGGAATGGGTTCAGACCTCTCATGTGGTAACATTGGTTCAGACAACGATTGGACCACAGTGCTTGTAAGAAGTAAGATAGGGGACAAAGCTCTCAAAGCAGCAATCAAGGAAGGACTTGTCGAAGCTGAAGAGATTGATGAGAAGGCCCTGCAAGCAGTGATAAATACGGCACGACTGAAGAAGAACAAGAGATTCAGATTGAAGCATTCGTAATAGGTTCAGCAGAAAATCTAATGCATCTCTATTAAATCAAATGATTGTTGATATATACCAAGAATCCGATGTATGAATTGATAAGATACTTCGATGCTACATGAATTAATGAAGAGCAATATCCTACTTACTGGAAGTCCTGGCATTGGCAAGACGACTGCAATTAGAAAGATCATTGATAGACTAAAGTCCAAAACAGCAAGTGGCTTCTTGTCATACGAAATCCGTGAGAAGGGTAGGCGAGTTGGATTTGCGATTGAAACTCTGACAGGTAAGAAAGGAACTCTAGCTCATATCAATCTGAATACGGGATTCAAGGTAGGTAAATATCACGTATCTGCAGAAGATATTGAATCAATAATTATTCCTGAACTTGAGAAGGCTCGAAAGTCTGATAATCTCATTATTATAGATGAGATAGCCAAGATGGAATTATTCTCAAAGTTGTTTGCACCTGAAGTCAGCAGATGCCTAGATACTGGTAGGGTTATCGGTACGATTCAGGAGAGGAGAAGTCCATTCCTTGACGATGTCAGAAGAAGGCCTGATGTTGCAATCCTAGAACTTAATCTCAGTAATCGGGATGATGTTCCAATGCGTGTGCTCGCTCTCCTAGAGGAATAATCAGACTACCTTGTCTTGGTTCTAAAGTAGATGACAAGTATCACGAGAAGGGACAAGATACCAAGAATCACAACAACTGCGTACAAAGCCGCTGGAGCTCCAACGTAACTCTGGCTACTTATTTGCACATTAAGCCAACCTGAATCTGACACGAGTTGTACCGATGAATTATCATGTGCAATGATCCTGTACCAAACTCTAACACCATACTGGTAATTCCCTAGATGAGAAACGAAGATGTTCTCTATCTCGGTCTGATCCATGCCTGATGTTTCAAACGTGAAATCAGCACCATCAGGGTCTCCAATTCCCCAACGTATCTCTAGATTGCTGATATTATTTAGATCCCAGACATAGGACTGAATGGTTAGGTTATTTGAAGTATCTGAACTGAATGTCTGAATAGCAGTGACCCCAGAAACAACTGGAACATGAGTGTCAGCAGTAACCTCCACTTCAATCAAAGAGAAATCTGTTTGATTGAAAAAGTCAGTATAAGAGATGTTGTAAACGTATACACCAACAGCAAAGCTGTCTACATTGATAGTGTAATTCTCTCCATTCCAGATACCATTGTCAACATCTTCACCATCAAGGGTAAAATTGAAGATGAGAGGGTTGTTCTCTTCAACAGTCCAGTTGATGATATATCCGGTGTACCCTTCCTCGTATGAGAGGTTTCCTGATGTCGTGATGATTGGAGCGCGAATGTCTTCATACACTGTGACATTTACGGAGTCGTTTGTCATTCTTCCATAATCATCAAAGAGAGTCAGCGTGATAGTGTAGTTTCCTAAGAAGAGACCATCAACGACTGAAATGATGTCTTGACCACTAGGATCGGTGAAAGTCCAATCAGTGTCCTCAACTTCAATGAATGAATGGAATTGTAAAAAGTCACCATAAGTTGTGTCATTGAATTGGATAAAAGCGGTAATAGTATAGTTCTTTGGATTACTGTCATAAGCATGCCAGAGAATCTCGTAGCCTTCGGCTCCGAACTCATATTCGATATCAACTGGAAACGTGATTGTTGGATCTGTTGAGTCAGCGACAACAGTGACGTTCACATGATTCGTTGCATTTCGACCAAAGAGGTCTCTTACGAAAAGAGTGTAAAGATACCATCGTGAAGCGTTAAGACCATCGATATTAATTGTAATATTGGTGTGACCCCAATCTCCAGCTTCAATTACAGTAAAGTTGTTAGAGGGTTCATTGGATTCGCGAGTGACGTTGTAGAAATCAGGATTTGCCTCTGTGACATTCCATAAGATTTCGTTTCCAAAGCTACCTTCCTCGTAGGTGATATTTTCGGGCTGTCCGATTATTGGTGCTGTCGTATCTGGAAGGACACGCACAAGAGTAGTTGCAGAAGCACTCTCTTCTTGATTGTTATAGACTGTACAGTTGAAGTCCAAGTCTTGCGGGAGCGTGTCAATCCAATCCCCTAGATAGAGTTGTACAAGAAAGACCGTGATCTCTCCTCCACTCCAAAAGCCACTATCAAAGACAACTCCGTCAACAGTGACGGTATAATTCTTAGGGTCGGCGTCAGATGTCTGGTAAATCAGTGTGTGGCCAACGGTACCATTCTCAAACTCAAGAAAGCTTGGTCCGGTGACAGTTGGAGCGGCCAACTCAATTATTTTGACTGGGGAATATGTCTGCTCAACATTACTAGTGGTCAGAGCATAAGGTGACAAAACAAGCCACACCAATAGGATGGTGAGTGCTATATTGCGGCGACCGAGTGAAACCATCTGATTACTTCCTGTTCTTGCAGTATTTGGCTTGTTGACCGCCGAACTTCATAGCACGGTTTTATACCCTTCGGTGCCTGAGATTGCAAACTACAAAATTATGTGATATTAATATGGCATAGGCTGATAAGACAGAATGTGTGGAGTATAACAGGACCAACTCCATACTAAGGTACAAGCAAGACCTCGGGGAAGCAACAGTGCCAAAGGCGATTTACTCAATTTGGTGGGATAATCGACTCGGTCCAATGGTGGGTCGATCATTTCCTGAAGAAGAAACATTGACTGGTGAGGAAGCTCTTATTGTATTCATGGGACATGGAGTCAATCAGGAAACTGAAATTGGATACTCCAAACTACAGAAAGGCCTCGTGATATCATATATGCGACCACCAAATTGCATTGCGGTCTTATTAAATGATGGAGAAAATACAACAACGGTTGAAAGAAATCTCCTCCGTCTTGCACCGCATATAGATTTCAATAGTAGTTCATGGGACACTGAACTTCAGAAGGCGTATCAAACACTTCATGACCTCCTTAACGAAACATCCGGCGATGAGCTGCTAAACAATCCAGAAGTGCAAAAATTAGTTAGCGATATGGCAGCTGAAAGAGTAAAAGCATTTACTCCGAAGCATGTGCTCCGTGCGACCGTCAGATATCCGGAAGCCCAGGACTATTTCGGTTCTGATGATGCAGAGGTTACAAGAATGCTCCGAGATTTGGAAGATGAGGAAGTTCTTGAATCACGAACATTCGGAAGGAGAATCGAATGCAGACAATGTGGAGACTCAGATCTTACAATTGAGCTACTTTGCCCAAAGTGTGAATCAAGCGAAATTCACAAAGTATTCACTCTCTTTTGTCCGAAATGTAGCAACCAATTCCATGCGGTGATGGCTGATGATATTGCTGAGGTCACCTGTTTGAGCTGTAAAGAACCAGTCAAGGTGGGAGACTTACCTGTTTTAGATGTTGAACCCCTATGTAATCAGTGTGGGACTGCATCAAATGACCCAAAGATAGTCTTTCGTTGTGCTACATGTAGTAAGCATCTACGCGGCGCAGATTTACTAGCTGGAACTGGTCTTGCTTACTATCCCAAAGAGTAAACCGTAACAGTTTTGTGGGCGTTGTTTTGCCGTCACAAAGGAGTGAGTTTACAAAATGTCAGAATCTACAATTAATGTAGGGGTCATCAAACTCGGTGCGATTGCCTCTGCACCTCTGCTAGATCTAATGTTCGATGAACGGGCAGAACGGAAAGATATCAATGTGCGAGCTTTCACTAGCGGCGCAAAGATGGACGAATTATCAAGCGTTGGACCTGCAGAGTCAGTAATTGCTTGGGCACCTCACCTAGTGCTCATCGTGAGTCCAAATGCAGCATTACCTGGACCAACTAAAGTGAGAGAGATGTTGGCTGAAGCTAAACTTCCAACGATTTCGATTTCTGATGGTCCAGCTGCAAAAGCATTCTACAAAAAGAACGAAGAAGGAAAGAAGAAACCTCACGTTCTTGATGGTCAAGGGTTCATCGTCATACCTTCTGATTCAATGATTGGTGCAAAGAAGGAATTTCTTGATCCCACAGAGATGTCGCTTTTCAATGCAGATGCAATCAAAGTGCTCTCAATTACTGGAGTTGCCAGAGCCATTCAAATTGAGCTTGACAAAGTAGTTACAGCTCTTCAAGCGGGTGAAACCCCAGAAATGCCTCAGGTGAAACTCACTGCTGAGAAAGCTGTGAAGTGCGGATATTTCGGGAACCCCTACGCCAAAGCCAAGGCTATTGCAGCGTTAACCATCGCGGAAGCTGTTGCAGATATCACGACAAAAGGGTGCTTCAAAACAAAAGATGCTGAGAAGTATATTCCATTAGTCGCAGCAGGTCACGAGATGATGAGAGTTGCAGCGAGTTTGGCCGATGAGGTCAGAGAGTTAGAAAAGGCAGGAGATTCTGTGGTTAGAAATCCACACGTTTCAAAGGGCAAGGTAAAAACAAAGACTGTACTTATGGATAAACCGAAGTAGTCACAAAACTACTTCTTCTTTACAGTCCTCTTCACGACCTTCCTAGCGTTTTTGAGTATCTTCTCTGCACCAGCCACGCTCAGCCCATCAATCTTTAGGGCTAGTCTCTGAGCAGACTCGCCAGCTAACTGAGCGGCGGATTCATACCCCGCCGCACTCAGCTTTTTCTCAAGACGTTCACCTATACCAGAAACTCTTCGTAGAGGAAGCATATCCTTAAATTCCTCTCCAAGAATATCGTCCATTTCACTATCGCTTAAGTCAGATCCAGAATCTATAATGTCGATTTGACTTCGGATTGATGCAAAATCATCTTCTCCTACAAAAGCATCAACAGCCTTATTCACCTGCATCTCATCAAAGGCGAAATCAAGATCTTCCATCTCAATCTCTCGACCAAGGGTGATTGGTAATGAGCCAGTCAAATATAGAGCAACAAGTGAAAGTAGAATTGCAACCTGTCCCCCTATTGTAGGTAACCAATCTGGTGCAATAAATGGAAATCCAAACAATTCTACATTAAACTCCAATGCCCAAAAAAGTGACATATAGCCAAGGAAGAAGAGCCAGTATAACGATAGTCTGAATCCTTTATTTTTTACAGATCCAAGTTCAGGCCATATCAGAAGTAGGCATAATCCAAACAAATATCCCTCTACAAATCTCTCTGAAATTAGAAGTGTTGTCAGATTACCAGTATCATAGAATGTAGAACCAAATATGGTAAGAAGTCCGATGAGCAGAATTACAAATCGAAAAGCTGTTTTTCGTCCAAGTCGATCTGACATGACACCTGCAAATAGAATCGCTACAATAAATGGAAGCATTTCAAAATAACCAATATCAGCAGTTTGACTAAGTGAAACAACAGGTGAGTCTAGCAGCATCAGCTCCTGTTTAGTGACTGTGTACCAGAGAAGATAAGCTCCTAATACAAAAATCATTGGAATGAAGTACCTGAAAGAGCTACCTGCGATTGTTAGTGATGCGCGAGCAACTTTCCACGGTCTGAAAGCAGCTGAGAATAAAACTGCGACCAATGATACGATAGCAGGGAAAGCAATAGTATTCAGGAGAACTGCGGCGACATTAAGGCTATCAAGAAATCTAAAGATGATGTATACGAAAACTGCCATTGCGAGGAAGGTAGAAACAGTTCTTCCACGAAATCGAAATACAACACTCTGATTGATTCGTGCTGCCCATGATAGTAACATCATAGCAAGACAGCCAAAAGTACTAGTTGACAATAATATCGGATAGATTTCTGTATACCCAGGAATGATTTGGAGAATACTGAGAATTCCAAAAATACTTGGTAATGGCGCAGCTATATACATCAGAAGATCATGTTTTCTCACTCGGTCGACAAGTAATCCGGATAAAGGTAGAGCAATAATTGCAGTGAGTGCGCCATATCCAAGAAGCTCGTAATGCTCAAATAATGTCAAACCAAAAACAGCAAACAGAGACCCTGACAGTATACCGGTGATGACATAGATTGAGAATGCCATCGGGACAGCCATCAGCACATAGATGAACATAGTCTTCAAAGGAAATTTTCGATACTCAAGCATGATTCTCGCCCACTTACTCTGCCTTGAAGAATTCAGAGCAGGATATGGATGTTTCGGGGTATTTGCGATATCTTAAAGTCTGAACAGAATCTGGACAAACCTAGGAGATAATATATTTGGTTGGGAAACTTGGCGTCCATGAGTTCATGGTTCTGACTGCTGGGGGAAACCCTATCTTCCATATTTCAAAAACTGATGAGCGAAAACTAGACGAATTGATTTCAGGTTTCCTGAGTGCAATTACAAGTTTTGCATCTGAGTTCGGCGAAGAATCAATTCAGAGCCTTTCCTTTGAAGGGTCTGAGCTTCTGTATGAGCAGTTCGGAACAGATTATCTCTTTATTTTCTTGGTCGCGTTAGACTCTTCTGAGAAAGTGCTGAGAGCTGTCCTGCGAGAGTTGAGTAAGAGATTTCTCTCCAGATATGAGAATGAGTTGCAAATGGATATTCTTATTCTTGAGGTCTTCATGGATTTTGAGAGCGAGGTCCAAGGAGTCTTAACATCTTACGAAGGAGTCCTTGAGTTGATATCAAGTTTGAGCTCTTTTGTAATTCCACAGGTGATGAAGGAAAAATTAGACATTGCTATCAAGTCTGGAGGATTTCTCGATGAATTCCATCGTGACCTAGGTGGTTCAGGGAACCGCATCCTATCAGCAATTGATGGGACAACATCAATTTATGATATAAGTAGAAATCTCGGTGTTTCTGATGAAGGGATATCGGATGTTGTTGAATATCTAGCGATCAGAGGGCTTTTGAAAATCTCAAAACTATGTCCAGTAATCAAACAAAACGACAGTCGATTTGATGCTTATCTGGATTTGATAGGTCTACCTAGAAAGGATTACCAGTTACTTGAACGTGCAAAGTTGCACTGTGACGGAAACCATCCTATGGTTGATGTGAGTGAACGTTTGGGAGTTGTACCGGAACGGTTGTACGAGGTTCTTCAGAAACTTGGCGATGAAGTGAAATGGAATCTTGTTGAGGTTAGCGGTCTCGCTGACGATTCAACGATTTGAAAAATCCCCAACCACTTGCAATAAAGGTGTTAAATTCATTCATATCTTAAAATCATAGGAATAGAAAATACAAAATTTGACACTATTGAGTCCAGCTGGAATAACTTTAATGTGGCATATCTTTACGATAATTAGAAGAGCGATCTGTCATGTCAGGAAAAATAGTATCAATTCATAGTTTTCGAGGTGGTACAGGAAAATCCAACATATCCGCAAATCTAGCCACAATTGCGGCCCTCGATGGAAAACGAGTCGCAGTGATGGACACTGATATTGCATCACCTGGAATACATGTTATCTTTGGCATGGGTCGAGAGAAGATCAAGTACACACTCAATGATTACCTAAGAGGTTCATGTGAAATCACTGATGCTTGTGTCGATTTAACTGATAGACTGGGTATAAAGAAAGGGAAACTGTTTCTTATTCCAAGCTCGATGGCTGCTACAGACATCACAAGGATTCTCAGGGAAGGGTATGAAGTTGGAGACCTGAAGAAAGGTTTCACAGATGTGATAAAAAAGAAGGACTTAGACTATCTCATCATAGATACTCATCCGGGTTTAGATCGTGAAACCTTACTTTCAATGGCTACGGCAGATTATTTGTTTGTTGTTGCTAGAATCGACGAACAAGACCTTCTTGGGACTGCAGCAACATTAAGTGTAGCTCGAAAATTGCAAGTACCAGATATCAAAATCATTATCAATAAGAAACCGGGTATCTATGAGAACAAGGCTATCATCAAGGAAGTTGAGCAGAAATTCAAAGCCAAAGTCGCAACAATCATACCTTTGCTCCCTCTTCTCATCGAAACAGGTAGTCGTTATGTTGTGACGCTCAGACATCCAGATAGTGAATTTACAAAGAATATTCAAGAAATCTACAGTATCATGAAATGACGTGAACTTAGAACAATCTTGGAATGTAGACAATTGTAAGAGCTAGAAGTAGAATGATCATACATACAATCAATATTAAGGGGAGCAAATCGGATTGGGTGTCTTCGGGTTCACTCATTATTTCACTCGACCTGATAATCACAATGACGTTACACCAAATTAAAGTACTCCTTAACAAGACATTCTTTCCTCGTTTCTGTGATTCTGAAACAATCATGGAGGAAACTCGTCAATGGATATCGATGTAAGACTAGCAACTGCACAGGACCGATCATTAATCGAGGAGTTTTATAATCGTGAAGGGGAGAACTTTCACCAGCTAATTGCCCATTCCTCCTCTACTCCTGTTGGTGCTAGTACCGAAACCATGTTTGTTGTTGCAATTACAATGGAAATGGTAGTAGCTGCACTCAAGCTCGACATTGCCAAGGATCCAGCCCTAGGCAAGGTGGGATTTATCAAACACTTTGAAATCGAAGATGCTCTTGAAAGTACTAATTTGGGGTACCAAATGCTTGAGAAGACTGGGGAGATTGCAGAAAAGAAGGGTCTGAGAGCATTGGATGCAATCTTCGATGCATCGCGAGCTGATCTGTTTGACCTCTATTCAGAGTCTGGATTCATAGAAGAAAGGAAAGAAGTCTGCTTGCGTAAAGATTTTGGACTCAGGATATTTTGAGAAACCAATATTATTTCATGAGAGAATTCAACCCGAGTTTCTCGATGGTCTTCTTTGTAGGGATACCGTCCTTATTCCATCCACGATGCTCATAGTAACTATCCAGTGATTTTTCAAAATCATCTTGATCAATAAATGCCTTCATACCTTTGGAAGGTCCAATGGTCTCGACATCCCAGAACCGATGTGGAATCACATCGTCTTCTCTTGTGATTCCTTCATTTATGTTGAAAAGACGTATGAGAGTTTCAATTCGTTGTCCGAAAAGGGCGACACGGGCATCATCATAATCAAGTCCTGTAGCGCTGTTCAATAATCGAAACTTTTCTTCCCGGCTCAGTGGAAAATTCCAAGAGAAATGGCATACAATCAAAGAGTCTGTTAGGATTTTTGTATCTCGCTCTATCACCATCGATTCGATAACATCAAGTGCTGAAGATTCAGGTTTCTCGCCTGTCTGAGGCCAGCCTCGGAGATGACTTGCACCAACATCAGCTGTAGCGTATGATAGTCCCAAACCCTTCTTACCTCGAGGGTCCCAAGCTGCTGCTTCTAATCCCTTCACATGAACTGCAAGTTTTTCACTACCACGACCAATCTCTATTGCAGCTTGACGAACTCCCTTTGCGAGGATTTCGCCAATTCCTTCTTTATGAGCAATCATTCTCATGAGCTTGAGCGCAGCTTCACCATCACCAAATCTTGCAGGAAAACCAATCTCGCTCTCCTCCAGGATTCCCTTCTCAAAAGCATCCATGGTAAACCCAATTGCTGACCCGGAGCTTATTGTGTCTAGACCTAAATCATCAGCGAGGTAATTCAATTGGAAGACTGTCTGTGCATCATTAATTCCGAGGTTTCCACCGCACATACCAAATGTTTCGTATTCAGGGGTAGATTCCACTTCCAAACCGGGATTACTTGGGTCTTCAGTTTTGTATGAATGAGTGCAGCGAATAATGCAATGAGGACATGATAAATGGGTTCCAGTAATCCAATGCTTCATCATTTCCGGTGTTAACGATTCATATCCTTCAAAGTAGGTGTTACGCCAATTCCTGGTAGGAAATTGTCCACCCTCATTTGCCGATTCAACAAGTATTGCTGTTCCATAGTTTCTGAATTCGCTGTCTGTTTTATCGTTCCATCTTTTGGTTACTGTTTTATTTATCTCCCGAAGAGATTCTGGATCCGCTGCAGTTATTTTCCCAGTTCCTTTAACAACAACACCTTTGAGCATCTTAGAACCGAGAACAGCTCCCGTGCCTCCACGGCCTGTTTGATGAGCTAGTTCGCAACATCCTGTAGCCGAAAGGACCAAGTTTTCTCCAGCAGGACCTATCACATATACTGCTGAGTCATTCGATGTCTGTTCATGAAGTAAACGTGTTACTTCCTGTGTTCCCTTTCCCCATAATGCATTGGCCTCAATGAAATCAACTTTATCATCTTCAACCAGAATTGTAACAGCAGTTTCTGATTTCCCGATAACGGCAAGAACGTCATATCCAGCTTTCTTTATCTCACGACCTAAAGGTCCTCCACAGTGTGTATCAATGAACAGTCCAGTCAAAGGAGACTTGGTAACAAGAGCCCATCTACCAACCATAGGAGCTGGAAGACCTTGTAGTGACCCTGACATGAAGAAGAGGATATTATTTGGACTAAGAGGATCTATTCCTGGTGCAAGCTCGCGATACAGCAGATAAGCCCCGAGACCTTTTCCTCCCACAAAATCAGCATACACCTCAGGGGGGATTTCTTCAACCCTAGATGTCTTTGTTGTCAAATCAATCCATAGAATCCTTCCGTTCCAACCATCCATCTTATTGATCCCTCTTTTTGATGTCCGATGCTACTGAATCTCAACTAAACTGATCTTCTCTAAATCGATGTCACGAAGATTTGATAGGATTGCTAATAACACATCACTAATCATACTCGCGACGAAATCCTTCATCTCAATCCTGTTTCCTTTCACGAATAACTCAAAATCCGAACCCATATCAATAACCACCTATCTATTTTGAGATAAGTCATGTAAGTATTAAGTATTACAGAAGCACTGTCCGATATGCATTTATACCCCTCATCGTCGTACCCTTTTCGACTAGTGGTGACTGACAATCATCAAGTGAGGAAGTTTAGACATGGCCCAGTTGAGCTCTCTAAAGTCGATAGTTAGTAGTACACATGAATCCGGTGCAGTCAGTAAATTAGCTGGATTTGGTAACATTTTTGGAATAATTGCTGCAGCCGTAGGTCTTTTCGCAGGCGTGTCATTGGTTCCAATTCCATCTTTATCTTGGGAACAGACCTCAGTAATTCCATTCGAATGGGTGTTTGGAGGTAGTGCTCTATTTCCGTTTTTTATGATAGGATTCATGGCATTAATGTCAGTGAGTCTGTTGCTTCAATATCAGGGATCCAAAGGTCTCAGTAGTAAACTTGGGAGCAATCTAGCAAAAGTATTTTGGGTATCCGCCTTTGCAGCTTTCGTAGTTGTAGCTCATGTTTGGTTGAATTTCGAAGGAGTATCTAGATTCTCACAAATTTCAGGTTTCTTGACCATTATCTATTTGTTAGGCACACTTTTCGTTATAACCTGGCAAATTGGTTCAGTGATATACACTGATTCAAGTAAAACCTGGATAGGTTTTCTTGCGGGCATGCTCAACGCCCTATTCATCCCCGTACTTGCACTTGGTCAAGCTCTCAGTCCTCTGCTAATTTATGCCGCATATGGTATTTTGTTGGTTGGTCAATTAATGAGCTTGCTATTCTGGTGGTCACCTTTTGACACAATTAGGGAATATGCAAGGAGTCCCAGTAAAGCAAAGATTGCTTTCGGACTAACAGGATTGCTGACTTTCGTCATTGGACTTGGAGCAGTCTTTGTTGGACCCATTTCAACATCTCAGGGTGTATCTATCTGGAGCCCATGGAGTACGTTAGCGACTTTGACAACGTTCCAGACAAATCCAGCTCTTGTTTTTGCACTTCTCGCAATGATGCTCTATTGGTTAATGTTATCACCGAGATTGGGTGCTCGTGAGCTTAAAGCCGCCACAATCGGTGAGGACATAATTAAGGGAGGTAATAAAGCTTTGATGCTTTTCCTTGTTTTTATCGGTATGCTGGCAGCCGGTCAAGCAGGAGCATTCACTGAGGGTGTTGGGGGATTAGGCTTCTTCATGGTCATTGCACCAGCAGGCATCATGTTCATAATGGGGGCACTCTATACTGCTAAAACGGATATTGTGACAGGACTCCCACTCGTCATTGCATCTGTATTCTTGATGGTTCACCCACAAACTCTGTCAGTTCTAATCATCATTCCATGGATAATCATCATAATTACTCAATTGTTCCTGATGTTTGAATCGTGGTGGAGAGGTCTTACAGGTTTTTCACAGACTGTTCTTACTGTTCTGGTAAGCTTGATGGGGTCAGTAGCCATGATCATGTTTATGCTCGGTGGATTTGGAAGTGGACCATTAGCTCTATGGCCAACAAATCGATGGTTTAACATCACGCTCATTCCAGGTATCCCTGCTGCAATTCAAGGTCCGTCAATCATTGTCCTACCTCTGTTGGTATTATTCATACGAAATGTCAGTCTTGCTGGGTATTCATACGGTAGAGGATACGCGACAGGAGGAATTCTCATGGGAATAAGTGTGATGTTTGCTTTTTTGGTACCTGTAATTGCAGGTAATGAAACTGTGTCACATGAAGCAAACACAGGTGCAGCTTTACTGCTTGCACTTTACTCTATCAGCGTTGTCCTGTTAATGTCACTCAACCTGAATCTAGCAAATGATGTTGAAGACCAAGGTCATGGCTTCGAAGGAAATCTAATCAAAGTATCCACACTAGCAGGTCTTCTTGTAGCAGGCGCAGTGGTAATCCTTGTGTTGATAGTATTCGCAGGATTACCAACACCCGGTCAAATTGCCTGGATGATATCGATCATGGTGACGTTTATTGTCGGTACAGAGATACTGTCTATGTTCGGATGGCTTGTTGCGGGAGTTCGTCTAGGGATGATGAAGATACCAAGGTTATCAAAACTTGAATACTAACAATCTCTGAATGAAAACGAGAACATTAGCTCCTGAGGTGAATGGTGTCGCAACTAGACCTCATCGGATGATAAAAAGTTACACATGATTCAGGGAAAAGAACATATGATTAGTTGTCACTTTGTCAGAGAAATAGTATTTCCCCTCATTAAGGAGTTTGTAGAACGAATCACGAACTGAATTTTGATTTTACTAAGTTGACGCCAATCTCTGGATGATCTGTTATCAGACCATCGACTCCCCCATCAAGAAGTCGTACCATTGTTTCTTCATCATTAACTGTCCATGGAAACACCTTGATTTCAAACTCATGAGATCGTGTAATCAATAATGTAGATGCTAATTCCTTTGCAGGATTGATGGCATACGCTCCGATTTCGTGTGCGTAAGATAGGAGATTATCATTATCATTCTGGACGAGAATTGCAATTCGAATTCTATCATCAAGTTCCTTGATTTCTGAAAGTGATAAGTGTAAGAATGACGATATGATGATATCGTTTGTCATGTCCAAATTATTCACTATGTCAGAAATTCTCTCCTCCACACCAGGGATTTTCAATTCGATGTTGACCTGTATTCTTCCTTTGGAAAACTTGAGAACATCTTCCAGCAGTGGGATTTGCTGACCCATTCCAGCGTCAAATTTCTGAATCTCACTAATAGTTAGTGAACTAACCGCACCAGTTCCATTTGTGGTTCTATCAATTGTTGCGTCGTGAATACAAACAATGTGACCATCATCAGTTTCATGCACATCCAACTCAATCATATCAGCTCCATAGCGCCAAGCTTTTTCAAAAGAAAGAAGTGTGTTCTCAGGGGCATGAGCAGAAGCACCTCGATGTGCAATAATGATTCTCGAAGTCACTAGTACATCACCTGAATAGAGACATATGACGACTATACTTCACAAGATTATTCATCGTCAGGGCGTGCGAGACCAGTTCCACCACAACGAGGGCAGACTTCTGAATCTTTCTTTCCTGTACCTTCACAATAATAGCATTCATCACTTGGCATATCAAGTGAACCCTCAACACCCTTGGCAAACGCGGCTCCTACACCAATCAGAATTACTGCGATGAACATCGTAAAGAGAGAAGCGAGATAGAAGGGTTGTATTGGAAGAAGCACGAAGAGTGACGAAACAAACAAGATAGCACCAATTAGTATCAGTCCCGGTCCAACCTTCTTTCGTTCCATTTTGATTACCTGTTCTTCTGAACAATTGCGCCTCTTCATTTGCATGCTTTATAGCTTGTGGCTGAGTATAATCAATGATTTTGTAAAAGAAGATAATCGCGAATGAGAGAAGTAGACCCAGAATAGTAAATCATCATAACGACATTCTGGTTTCAAATTGACATACGTGACCTACTTGGATGTGCGTAGGAAATCACCCGAACAGATAATAGAGATGGTTGAAGGTAGTAGTAGACTGCGGGAGACAAGTTGATGTCAAGAACAGACCTCTTTGCGAAATATACACAAATCTATGCAAAGGCACGAGGAAGAGAGATTATTCCAGATGGAACTTTCGTCCGTCAGCTTATGGACGTTCCAAGACAATCCTATGACATTGGAGTTTTCTTCAAAGCCAAGAATCGTAGTCGGGTCGTACAGATCTATATTGGTGAAGCAATACCAATGGAAGTGGGAAAACAAGAAGGATTTTTGGAAACCGAGGAATCAACATTTCTGAGTCGTTCAATTATCTCAAAATTCAAGACTATTGATTTTCTTAGAGTTGTCGTTTCTGCCAGGAAGGTCTTGCTTACAAAAGCAGAACGTATGGAATTTCTAAAGGCCACGCAACGCATCCTCGATGTAATATTGCGGAAAACACGGAATATCCTTCATCTTGGAGAGTTGGGACCATTTCGTTTTGATACCAAAGTTAAGACCCTTAGTGAATTCCTTACCAAGAACCTGAAAATGGACGAGGTGTCAGTTGAAGCAGCTTCTATTCCATTTAATGTTGCAGCACCCGATTATATACTACTAGCTGATGGCACCCTGATTACGATAGATGATGAACCGACTGTCCCACATGCTGAGTTCTTCCTTGTTGGAGGTATCGGATATGTGTTTGACAAGACCGAAGGTGCAATCAGTGAAGAGAGATTATTCAGGTCGACAACTGATCTCAGCTCACAAGGGATTGATGAAGCGTATATTGATGGTATGATAAGAAGAGTCACTGAAGATTTCCAGAACAGATTACATTCACTATTTTTTGCAGATGTTTGGAAAAAGAGCAAATCAAGTCCAGTGGGAGTAAACTTCGGGGGAGATTTACTCATCAAAGCGGAATCAAATAGTGAGATTTGGGAAGGTGTCTTTGAGGTGTATGTTAAGTCTCCTAAAGCATAAGGAAATCAAAAGCATCAATTGCTATGAACACCGCACGGAATGCATAGATTCGAAATGTGTAAGTAGCTACGCCTTGAGTTGTTGCATCAAGTGCTGTTCTAAGTTCAGCAATAGCATTGGTTCCAAAGGCAGATAGCAATGACGGAAGCGAACCAATAGTAATTTTAGAAATTCCATTACCCACAGCGAGTTCGATATCATTTACGAAAATATCGAGAGTATCATAGACATCGTCGGTTCGACCCAAAACATCAGTTGAATTCCCAACTTCACCAATTCTCATACCCCAGTGGCTACCTAATCCTCCTATGGAGCTAGAAAAGGAATGAACAAGGTACTCACCTACATCTCCTGACATTTCAAAAGAGAATCGAGATCGTTCACATGAAATGATGATACGATCCCATTGAGAGAGAGATGTGGTTGAAACCCCGCAGAGCCGCATTGCACCAGAGTCCCCATCCTGCATATCATCAATTACAAATGATTCTATTACCAATCCAGCATCCAATCCAGATGACTGAGCTTGATCATGAAGTGATATTGATGCATTTGAGATAGTATCTAATTGAGTTGAGTAGATTGAAGTTCGCATGAGATTTCCAAAACCTACAAGGTTCAAACTCCTTGTTACTGTCATCAATGCTTGCCATTCTTGTATTGACAATGTCATGTCAAACAGGACAGCATTAGGATTGTTTGATATATTTAACAAGGATGAGTCCAGTAGGTTAGATAGAGCAGTCGAATGACTCTCATAGATGTCTACAATCAGCTCTGTTGTTGCCAATGTTTCTGGAACCTCACCAACTAGAAACCCACGATTGGAAACCAACGTGACAAAGTATTCTATCTCTGTATCATTGATTGCAACCAGCCAGGTTCGTAGATTTGACCAGGATGACGAATCGTCCTCAAGCACCTTGAAATCAAGGTAGAATGCATTGTCCAAGATTTCTGTTAATAGCCCTGAAGTTGGTGTCACATTCTGGTAGGGATAGTCAAAGTCAGACAAAGGAATTGTCAGAGCAATCTCAGGTACAACTACACCAGTTGTTGTCGCAATTGGATTCTGGCCCATCAAGACTACAGATACAGGAAAAGTAAGACTTAGCATATTCAGAAGCAAAAAATACGCAAAACCTTTCTTACCTACCTTCCTCAGTCCACCCTTTGGCCGGAATCGACCCATAACGAAGAGGGAAACAATTGCGATAATGTTGAGGAAGAGAAAGATGATGAAGCCCCTGAGAAGGGAGGAGAGCATGCCAAAGAATACTGAAGTTATCAGCAAGAAGACGAAATTCATTGCAGCAGTTCTCTCTCTGTAATAAGCTCGAATCATCAAGGGTAAGAAGAACATGAGAGGAAGAATGTAAAGAGCAATTGGAAGCGTATCAACTAGTCCTACTCCGCTCAAAGTCATCCTCAGAGTAATAGACAGCATCGCATAGAGAATCAATATCATGTTGGTTGTGAGCATCAGAGTCACAAGAAGATGGACATAGCGATCGTACTTTGCGTTTGAATTCACGTTCCTCCGAACATTTCTACGAACCTCAAGTAGTCGATTCATCCGTCCTCGTACTTGGTTATCAAGAGATGCAGATAAGCTTCTCGCATATAGACTAAGATGATGTGCTCAACCTTTAAGATGAAGGAGTAAATTGCGTGATGCGAGTGGAATTCGTCAATGCATGATGTTGTTGTGATAGGTGCAGGACCTGCCGGTGCTACAGCAGCTAGATACATGTCTAGACTAGGACTTGATGTTTGTCTCATAGATAAAGATGAATTCCCGCGTGACAAGCCATGTGGTGGAGGTTTCTCAAGAGGAATAGTTGATGAGTTCCCCTACTTGAAATCGAGAGCTCCTGAATTCTTGAAAGGCATTGCACGAGTAGGAGTCTTGCATTCTCCCAATAGACATATTGTATTAGAAGGGAAAGTCGATATGGCAGTTGCACTTCGGACTGATTTCGACAAGGTTCTCTTTGAAGAAGCAGTAGCAGTAGGATCATTGCCGCTAACTGGTACAAGAGCAAAGACAATTTCCTTTCATGATGATTCGGTTACGGTCGATGTGACTGGAGGAAAATCAATCAAGGGAAAAATATTGGTGGGGGCTGATGGCGTCACGAGCATGGTTGCTCGTCAAACCGGACTTAATGCAAAGTGGCCGAGCTCAACCATTACAGCATGCAGAGTATGCGAAGTCCCTACGAAAAATCAGGATATTTTGGACCGATACACTGAGAATCTGAATTACCATTTCTTTGCAAATCTTGGGGGTCAACCGGGGTACGGATGGATATTTCCAAAAAGGGAAACTATCAATGTTGGTCTGGGGATTGTGGGCACACATTCGCAAGGTCTACCGAGAGTCTTTGATTCATTCATCAGATTCCTAAAAGGGAGAAATCTATTGGTGCATAATTCAGATCTCTCAGGTGCAAAAGGAGCGTTGGTTCCAACAGGAGGACCTATCCACCAGACTGTTAGAGACCGGTGTATTCTACTAGGTGATTCAGCAGGTCAAGTTAGTCCTCTGACAGGAGGTGGAATCACGTATGCAATGAGAGCAGCCCGATATGCAGCTCGCGTGGTTGCTAATGCACTTGAAAACGACATAACCGATGCTTCGACGCTACAGATGTATCAGCGATTATGGCAATCAGATTTTGGAGATGAGTTCAAAAATCAGCTTCTCGCCCAGAAAATATTCACTGGACCTTTCACAGATATCATGTTCAAAATTGGGAGTAAGGATAAGAAAATACAGGAGATGGTTTCTGAGTCCATGTCTGAATCAGGTGATGGTGATATAGATGTAAAGCGTCTCGTTGTCAGAACCTTGTTTGTGTGTTTACGAGAATCACTGAGATTATAGCTCTTCTGTTAATAGGAATCATACCGATAGGTGTCATGCGCTTCAGGTCTTTTCTTCTATTGATCTATAGATTCACAATATCTGTTTGATGATTCTCTATCAATGAGTGAACTTCTGGACGCCCTAGAAGTTTTCTTCGGGTCTCGCTCATATTGTTGATGACACACGCTACACCGACCACCCTCGCTCCTAGCTTCTCAACAATTTTGATTGCAGCAAGCACTGAAGTTCCCTGGATGAGCCAGTCATCAACAATAGCAACCCGATCACCAGAATCAATTGATTCCGAAACGATTGCAAGACGTTTGTCTGCAAACATTGTTGATGGAAGATATTCTATCGGCCTTTCATAATCTTCAGGTAGATAAGCTATAGACCGTGCAGGTACAATTCCACACCCTAAATAGTATGCAATCGCACTTCCCAAAGCTAAACCTCTCTGTTCAATTCCTATCACTTTGTTGGGTCGGACCTCAAGTAACGGTTTTGCAAGAGTGACCACAGCCTCATGAAAGATATGAGGATGTTCAAGAATTCTACTAATGTCACAAACAGCTTTTCCAGGTTCAGGCCAGTCCTTGATCACATCGATGTACTCTGTAAAATCTACGTCCGCCATTGTTCCAACCTTGAAATGGACTATCTACTAGTAAGATTTTATTCTTTCTATATCACTAGTTTGCAACACAGTATGATATCACTATAGTGCTCACACACGAAACAGTTAAGATGTTGGTGCAGATGGTGGTTAATGCCCAAAAAGGTGGAGCTAGGCAATGATAATTCCAGGTACAACTATCTCATTGACACTAAATCCAACTTCAGTGGAAGTACGCGACAAAGGCTTGATCAAAAAGAAAATCCCCCTCAAAGAAAGATCTTTCGATGATGTTTCTCTAGAGCTCCAAAAGTACCTGCGGTATCTTGGAAAGCGTCTTGCTCCGGGCGTGCTCGAAGATGTTTTGGTAAGAATCGGGTTACCAAAGGCACGTCGAGTTTTGGAGGAAGAGTTGTTGACACCTCCCGAACCTGAGGAAGAACCAGAAGTTGTTGATCGAGCACCTGAATTGATTGCTGATGAACCCGAACCAAAGAAAAAGAGAATGAGTTTTCTAAGAAAGAAGGAGGAGCCAGCTGAAAAACTTGGGGAAAGTTTAGGTGTTAGTGCAGATGCAGAAGGCGCAATCAGCGGAGATGACTTCGATGATATTACAGATGCATTACAAGCTGTGGAAGCATTGAGTGATTCATTTATGGCAGGAGCTCCGAAGGAGAAAGAAAAGCAACCAGAACCACAACCCAAGATCAGTATCCACGTGAGTGGTCAAGAGGAAATCATAGCTTCCGACAAGTCATATGCTCGGATTGCTGAAGCTGAGAAAGTTCAGGATATTGTGCAAGAAGAAGCACCTGCTGAGGAAATTGTAGAACTTGAAAGCGATGCTGTTCAGGAAGAACCACTAGTCGAAGAAGTTGAAGTTACTCCCCAAATAATCCCAACTCATCAGATCAAACCTTTGGTTGAATGTAAGGGTCTTCTTCTAGGTGAGGATGGTGTAGGAAAACGGACGCTGAAATCCATTGTAGGAGTAGTTCCAATTACACTTGAAGATGGAGAAAAATCATCTTACATCTACGGAAAGGTCTTCGAAGGAGAGAATCATCGAATCGATCTTCGAGTATGGTCTTTTGATCTTGCGGTGAAAGCAAAAGTGCAGCGGAAACAATTCTATATGGATTCTCAAGTCATAATAATTGTCTATTCAGCTTCAGACAGATGGAGCTTCGAGAGTATCGATTTTTGGTTGAGAGAAGCAACATTGTCATCTGAAGAAATGCCGCCTATTATCATAGTCGCAAACAAGATTGATCTAAGAACAGAAACGGGAGATGACACTGGAGATCAACCAGTTTTATATGAAGAGGGGTTCCAATTTGCTGAAGAACTCGCGAAGCGGTTTGGAGAGGGTAATAATTTACACCCTGTAGCGTTTATCGAAACATCTTGCAACACCGAAGAAGGGGTCGAGGATGTGTTTAAAACTGCAATTCAGCTATTCGAGAACAGTTTGCAGACATGAATCTTTTTGAGTACACGTTACGAAAGTAAAAAGGGTGGAATTACTCAGAGAGTTCATATAGTCGTCAGTCAGTATATTTTAAGACTGAAACTGTGGCCCAATTAAGTTTGAATCTAGAATGTGGTGTTTACGTCGGCAGATTACTGTGAAAGCTGTGGCAAAGAAGTAGATATGATTCAACCAGCTATGAATCTTGAAGATAACTTTGCTAACGACACCAGAAAGAATCTAAACATCTGTACAGATTGTTTCAAGAAGAGATTCAAAATATCATCAAAGAAGAGAAGTGGGTATGGAGGAACCATCTACGAACTTGAGGAGAAATCCCAGCCTCGCTTCGGACTAGGAAGTCAATCCTTTAGTTGTCTCAAGTGCAACTGGGTGGCGTGGAACGATGTAGGTCTTGAAGTTCACATGCGCAAAAGGCATTCTGAGTGAGTTACTGATTAACAGCAAACTGTTTTCTTTCTTTCACGATTTCATGACCAGTGATTTTCAAACCTTCTAAATTGCGTGCTGCATTTTCCAGCATCCCCATCCTATATGTTGCTGTGCGAGGACCGATTGCATGCAACCAATCGAGGCGCGTCATATCAAGCCTATCATGAACTGAGAAGTAGAGTTTTAGGTCGGCTGAAATTGCTCTTGATCTCTCGAACATTGCTGCAGTAAGCCCTAAGCTCGGAGCTGCAAATCCTAATAGCACCCAAATGAAAATCAATGGATCCGTACCAAAGTATTCGAAAAAGAACACAAAACCTGTGAAGATTGGCCAGACCAAGGACAGAATCACCAGGACCAACGAGAGATGCTGAGTAATATCATCACTACCAAGTCCAGCAATTCCAATGACATCTTGATCCGGAGGATACAGATACACAAGAACCCCCCCGGAGGTTATACCAACAACCAGTGACGAGAAGGTAATCAAGAAACCATATGAGAGAGCTCGTTCACTCCAAACTGCAGGAAAACTGATTGCGGACTGGAGAACCAGTGACAGCACCATGACTAATGCGCCCATGGCAAATCCCTGCCAGCTGAAGAACTCATATTTTCTTGCCATTATCTCGTCAGACAATGTCAAATACTCCTCTAGGTATTCTATGATTGGATAGGTCAAGAGACGACTTAAAGCTTCTCCTGATTAAAGCTCTGTGTAAAAAGTCAGTGATGTGATACAAGGAGTCAAGGGCGAGTCAGTCGTGCCACATGATTTATGACGTATGACCAATCATACGACACGGCCAAAGCTCGCCATTGTCATTTCATTCTTGATGAGCTTATGAATCTTAGCAATATGGTCCCTCACAACACCTCAAGGTTCGGTAGACCGGTCAAGT
>VAPB010055072.1_pt1 | contig 24983 bp, 36 predicted proteins | sample 3395101 | NCBI WGS metagenome assembly VAPB01 (sample SAMN08290433, study PRJNA428436) | hydrothermal vent metagenome | isolation source: Deep-sea hydrothermal vent chimney | place: Indian Ocean: Southwest Indian Ridge | reverse complement strand
GCGGCAAAGAAAGGGAGGGAAAAGAAATGGAACCTAAAGAAACGGATGGGCAATTAAAAGAAATCACTCTTACAGAAGAAAGGGCGAAGGCTAAAAGCCTAGACGATTTAATAAAGATTGGGAAAAAGAGAGGCTATAAATCAGGATGGGCAAAGCACGTTTGGAATTCAAGGCAAAGCAAAGCGGGGGCGTTTTCAAAATGAGCGAATCGGAACACCAAAGAAAAGTATTTATTAATGAGAACTCAAAAAAAAACACTAGAGTTTTTAGAAATAACGTCGGGTTTGGATGGTGCGGAAAAGTTTTAAAAAAATTCGGTGCTTGTGTGACGCTAGTAAACGCAAGTCCGGTAAAATTTGGGCTATGCCCTGGGTCTGCCGATTTAATAGGGTTGGAAAAAATAGAAATCACATTAGAAATGGTAGGTAAAAAAATAGGGCGGTTTGTTGCTATTGAGTGTAAATCTAAAACGGGAGTACAAAAGACAGAACAAGAAGATTTTCAATCCATCGTCGAGAAATTGGGCGGGAAATATATTTTGTCAAGAAAGGGTGAATAATGAGAAAGGGCGTAAGTGTTAAGCTCTATTTCAAATTTTTTTTTAATAAAGAATTTGGAACGGGTGGGCCTTTTGGAGTTTTTTTTCAGGACAAAGAAAAGCTAAGGCCATGGGGGTTTTGTAAAATATTCAGAAGTGATAACACAAAGCCAGTAACAGGATCTGAAGTCGGCTATAGGGGGACAATTGAGAGCCTATCTAGGTATAGAATAAAAAAATATTTGACAATACAAACAAACTAAGCTAACTTAGTATCATGTTTCACATTCACCTAACAATTGCGGACAACAAAATAAGGACGGTTAAAGATGCGTTAATTAAAAAAAACGGCGACAAATATACTTGGGCTGAAGTTTTAGTTTTAGGATTAAACGATATTACAAAAAAAATTAAACGAAAGGAAAAAAATGGATGAAGTAGAGAATATTATACCTGAATCACAAGTGGTTCCTTCTGATCCTGGGCCAGGGGAATTATCAACGGGACAAGTCAATCAATTACAAAATTTATCAAAGTATAATGTTGACCAATTTATTTCTAACGCCGAGGCGTTGGTAGATTTTTACATAAGAGCAAGAAAAATAGCTCTTAAGGCCACCGTTTACAGCGATTGGGAGGTGTTGGGAGGGTCACCCTACTTAAAAGACAAAGGCGTAAATAGAGTTCTACAAATTTTAGGAGCATCAATTGGGAAGCTTGAATTATTTACGGATACACAGCACGAAGAAAAATTGGGGCGCGTTGATTACTATACGGCGAAAGGTGAGATTGTTTTTCAGGGTAGGACGTTTGAAAACATTGGAATGTCGAGTACAAAAGACGCTTTTTTTGCAAAAAGAAAAGACCATTTTTTAAAATGGGACGAGGTAGACAGTGCGAATTGCAAAAAAAAGGCAGTTACGAATTTAAAACACAGATTATTATTTATGGCGTTTGAATTTAGCCCGACGGCTGAGGAATTACAAAAGCGTTTCGGGGATAATTTCGGCAAAATTGGGAAAACAACATACGGCAAAGGAAACCAGGGCGGCTCGACGGTCACAAAGGAATTAAAACAGAAAAGGGCCGAGCTAGGTAATTTAATTTTAAAACTAGCCGGAGGCGAAGCGAAAGAAGCAAGTGAAATTTTAATCAGCTTGACTGAATGGACGAATGAAAAAGGAAAGGAAATAGCCGGACACTCGGATTTAAACTATCTCAAAAGCGAAAAACAGATTAATTTTATGATTTCAAAAGTAACTGAAATGATCTCAAACAAAAGGGAACCAGGCGAAAATTAAAAATTTTTAAAAGCAAAGGATTAAACGTGAATAATGCTACAAAAGCAGATTTGATACTATTCTTGTATCGAAAAACTGGACTATCTCAAGTAGATATCAAAGAAACAATAGTGGGCTTTCTTTCATTGATTAAAGAAAAGTTAATGGAGGGGCATAGCATAGAAATAAGGGGGTTCGGTACGTTCAAAACAAAAATTATGGCGGGTCATCCGGTTTATAATTTCAAAACAAAGAAGAAATTCTATTGGCCAACCCGCCGGAGTATTGTTTTTAAGTTTTCGGACGACATTAAACGAAATTTAAAATTATTGAAATGAGCAAAATGAAAACGATTGAACACAACGGAAAACTTTACCCCGATATTTCGGGCGCTGTATGGGAAATGAAAGAGAAAAAAATTTCCAGCTATCCGGTGCGCTCAAACTGGGCCAGCCAACTAGGGGACAAGTGCGAAAGATCCTTAGTTTTTCACCGAACGCATTGGCGGGAAAAACAAAAACATAACACAACGCTTCAATTTATTTTTGACGAGGGACACATACAGGAGCGGGCTGTTAAATCTGATTTAATGGAGTGCGGGTTTGAGGTTTTTGAATCTGAGCGGGCGCTGGATATGGATAAATATCAAATTGGCGGGCGCATCGACGGTAAAATAATTGGACCAGATAAAATAAAATACCCTGTGGAAATAAAATCATGCTCACCTTATGTTTTTGACAAGCTAGGATCATTCAACCAGTTTCAATACTGGGAAGCTATTGAGTTTGCGAGCAAAACATTTCCGCACTTATTACGATATCCGGCACAAATGCAGTTGTATTTATTGGACTCCGAAGAAAATACGGGTATTGTAATTTTCAAAAACAAAACAAACGGGCTATTAAAAATATTTTATGTGGATCTTGATTATGAGTACACGGAAATAATTTTAAAAAAGGCAGAGCGTATAAATAAATGCGTTCATCTTTTCAAAGGACTATCCGAAGAGGAGCAAAAGAAAAAAGAAAACATCGATAAAATTTTTCCGGCTCAAATTTCAGATAGGGACCATTGCAAGGGATGCGGGTATAATCATATTTGCTTACCAGATATCGACTGGGGGAGTCCTTTAAAAATGGAAGATGACCCAGAATTTGAAAGTAAAATTGATAACTGGTTTAAGCGAAAAATGGAAAACGCAGATTTTAAAAAACTGGACGAGGATATAAGAGAAAAATGTAAAAGCAGGGAAAACGTTGTTCTTGGAAAGTATCATATTACAGGCAAAGAGGACGCGCGGGGCGCATGGAGAAAGAAAATTGAGGTGATAAAATGAAAATTTTAAACTTTGATTTAGAAACCACAGGACTTAATCCTAAAATTCACGGGGTAATTCAAATCGCTTACGTAATTGAGATTGACGGAAAAATTAAGCTTGAAAGAAATTTTAACGTGAAGCCATTTAAGGGGGATTTAACATCAAAAAAAGCACTGGAAGTAAACGGGAAAACAACTGAAGATTTTAATTCCTACCCAGAACCCAATTTAATTCATCGTGAAGTCGTTTCGGATTTTGAAAACTATATTGAAAAGTTTAACCCAAACGATAAATTTTATCCTTGCGGTTATAACGTAAATTTCGATTTAAACTTTTTATCAACCTGGTTTGAAAAGTGTGGAGATAAATATTTTGGGTCATGGCAAAATTGGCGAGCTATCGACCCTCTGGCTGTTGCTAGATGGCTCGCAATGAACGGGAATATTAATTTGCCGGATCTTAAGCTGGAAACGGTTTACAAATACTTCTTTAAAAAAGATTTTGACACTCATGACGCATTGGCCGACATAAAAGCCACGATGGATCTAAGGGATTATTTCAACAGAACAGTTTTTAAGAGGTAAAATGAAATTCAAAGATTTAAAAACAGGTTCGGAAATTAATTTCAATGGATTTCTATACAAAAAAATACGCGGAACAAAAACTATTAACGCAGTACCATGCGATAAAGATGGACGTTGAACAAATGACATGAAGAATAATCCTGGGGTTTTTATCCCTAAAACATACATCATTAAATAAAGGGGTCGTAATGGCACTTGAAAGAATCAACGTTTATAAAACTTCCGACAATAAGGAGTACAGTAAAAAAAAGGATGCCATTCTACACGAACGAGAAATTAAAGCCTCCGAATACGTTAATACGTGTAAAGAAACCACGCCCGAAATCGTCCGGCATTTTTATAGGAGCTTAAAAAACATTTTCAATGGAAAAGATCCTATTGAATAACTAATTACCCAGGGCTTAACCTCCCTGGGTATTCTTAAAATGAAAATAACATCTATAAAATTTATCCACCTGCACAATGCAGGGAAACTAAAAGCCGTTTTTTCATTTAACCTCGGCGGCTTTATCCACAATGATTTTAATATTCTTCAAGGCAGCAATAGGCTTTATATTTCCCCATGCTCAAAAAAAAACAGTAAAGGAAATTTTAGGGATCTCGTTTACCCAGAAAGTAAGGCGCTTCAATTAGAATTTAGCCGCTTAATTTTTAATGAATATTACAAGGATTTAAAATCAAATGCCCATCCGACCAGAAAATAAAAGCTATATCCGATGAAAGAATTAATATGGACTAAAAAGCCTCCGACTAAAACAGGTTGGTATTTGATAGACTGGCTTGATGATGTGGTTAGTGTTGTTTTTTGTGAGAACGGCTGGATGACCCACAATGGGACCGGCTATTCCCTTCGCTATGTCGAAGGCGCTAAATTTGCAGGGCCGATACCAAAACCAAAGGGAAAAGATGTATTTGAAACTGAACGAGATACTCAAGAATTTAAAATGATAAAAGCTAATTTTCTGGCGGTGGTAGCCTATGCAAAAGAAATGGGAGGGGAATGAAAGAACGACCAATAATTTTTAACGCTGAAATGGTACGGGCAATTCTTGACGGCAGGAAAACACGGACCAGTCGGGTGATCAAACTTCGAAACGGGGAGACCCCAGAAGAAGAAGACATGCCCGTTTTTGATTGGAAATATGAAAAGCGCCCGAATTATGTTATTGACTTTTCCAAGAAATTCCACCGCTGGGAAAAACTTACTTGCCCATACGGAAAACCAGGGGATAGGCTTTGGGTTAGGGAGAAATTCGCCTTGCTAAACAATAAAACGCCTGTTTATTGGGATGGGAAAAACCCTGTATCTCTGCTTTCTTGGAAACCCTCAATCTATATGCCCCGATGGGCCTCCAGAATCACACTTGAAATTACGAATGTTGGCGTTGAGAGGGTCCAGGACATTTCAGAAAAGGATGCAATTGCAGAGGGTTGTAATGGGGATTATGACTGGGCTTCCGGTGCCTCGAAATGTGACAAATCGGGGGACTTAGTTATCAATCAGTTTCAAACTCTTTGGAACGGAATAAACCTAAAGCGTGGTTTTGGGTGGGATAAAAACAATTTGATTTGGGCTATATGTTTTAAACAAATAACACCATGAAAACCCTAGCCATAATCATAGCAAGCCCGTTACCGTTTATTGTTGGAATATTAATTGATGCTTATCAAAACAGGAGAAAGAAATTTGTAATTGTTGTGAAGAGTGTGAACATAGTTGCGCTGTGGATATTTAATTGAGGAGTAAGAAATGACGGAAAAACAAATAGAAGCCCTGGCCCCTAAGATTTGGGAAAAGCTCCCTGTTGACGAGGAATTAACCAGCGCCTACGACCATGAGTATGTTTTTGAGGGGATAACAATAAACGAGTTCCCAAAATGCCTTTCCATAATCGCCAAAGAGCTTCGGCCTCATTTGCAACTGGAGGTTTTAAACAATGTTGTAGGCGAACAAAGGAAATATCTCAGAGATACTGAGGCCATTCATTATTATCAAAACTTGTGGGATATTATCGAAAGACGTGTTGAAAAAGCCAAAGCACAAATAAAGGAAGGGAAATAGTGAATAAAATTATACAAATTCAGGCAGCGTCAGTCCCAAACACAATGGATACACAGTGTTATGTTTTTTTGTACGCCCTTAGAGAAGACGGGAGTTTACTGTTTAAAAGGGATTGCGATACAAAATGGACCGTTTTAAAAACAATAATTGAGGAGGAAATAAAATGAGTAAACCAGAGACTATACGGCGTTGGGTGGCAAGGGACGGAGACGGGCAAACCTGTTTTCATTTATACGAACCGTATTGGAACGGATACCATAAAATCTTCGTTTCTGATACCTATATCTCACTAAAGAAAACCCACGGACTAAAACCAGGCCAACGTAAACGGGCTACAATGACCATACAGATTGAGGGGAAGAAATGAAATGGATTTCAGTTAATGATAGGCTACCTGAAAAATTAACAAGGTGTTTAGTGTTTTTTGAAAACAAATACCGTAAAAAACGTATCACTATTGCGGAACACGTTCCGGTAAGATCGATTCGTGCTGAATATTATTTAGATGATGATTACCCTGGTGATTTCTTTGATTATTGCGCCGAAACAGACACGGAGTGGACTCCAGAGGGTTGGTTTGAGTATCAATACGAAGCAGAAATTAATTATTATTTGAGAGGAGACGTAACCCACTGGAAGCCATTACCAGCCCCGCCAAATAAGGACGAAGATTAGAGTGAATTTAATTTGGACCGTGGCGAAATATGAATGTCCGAAAATACAAAGACGCAGGTTGAAATGACAGGAAATAATTCAATAAATTTTTGTGATTCGCAGATGTATGAGGTTGTACAGTGTTATTTTGAAAATAAAATATTTAAAGAATTTAAGGGGACGGCATCTAGTTACAGTCAAGACAATAGTTTAAATGGATTAGGCCATGATAACAGACCTAAAAGACATGCCAGGGTTTAACCCTAAAATTAAAAACGGAATCGACTGCGTATCAAGTGGCCTGGTCTATTGGGATGTCGTTAATAAGGTTTGCTGCATAAAAAACATAGGGCCATGAACTGTGTGAGCGAAGACGGGACTATATGGCGCTGCTTGGCGATTGGGTGTCATAATGGGGCGTATAATGTCCCTAATTAAAACCGGCCAATCACAATTTCGCATCAGAGTAAAAGAAGGCGAGTTGTGGATATTTCACAGGGAAAGGGAAAACTATGAATCGTTTATGAAAGTTTATTTGCCAGGACATTTAAAGGAGACAGAAAAGAGTGAATGATTTAATTGGAAAAATAACCCAAGGCGATTGTTTAGACGTGATGAAGGGAATGCCCGATAATTCGGTGGATTTGGTTTTGACGGATCCTCCCTATAACGCCAAAGACATTGGTCCAAACAAAAGAACCTACGAGAACCATGAAGTTTTAACCAAAGAAAATTATATCATCTTTTGTAAAAACTGGAGCAAAGAAGCGTTGCGGGTCGGAAAGCGCCTTGTATTTACGTCGGGGATAGTAAATATTTGCTATTACACACAACCAGACTGGGTATTGTGTTGGCACAAACCGGCAGCAGTTTCTTTTAACAGATATGGCGGGTACAACGCATGGGAGCCAATTCTTCTTTATGGGAAAAGAGTCAAGCACTTAGGCCAAGATTTTAAAGTTATACACACTTTGAACTTTAGCAAAGGGCTTGAAGCGCAACACCCATGCCCAAAGCCAATAAAATTATGGACCTATTTAGTAGATCAATTCTCAAATGGAAACGATCTAATCCTAGACCCCTTTTCCGGCTCCGGAACAACCGCAATCGCCTGCCACCAGTTAAAGCGCCGTTTTATCTGTGTTGAAAAAGAACCTAACTATGTAGAGCTATCCAGGCAAAGACTTTTAGATGCACAAAACCAAATGGAATTATTTTAAAAAAGGAGACAGATGAAAAATTGTAAGCACTCGGATAAACCGTGTGGTTTTTTTAGGCCCAATACCGGCTATAAAGATTTATGTACGGCAGGCGAGCACAAGAACCATACGGTTGAAAGTTTGGGTAATTGCGCTTTTCAAGAAAAAAGGGACGCACAGAAAATGACAAAGGGTGAGAAGTTTGAAGTTGCCTTTGCAGAGAATTATTATTGTTCGATTTATCTTAGTTTTGAAACAATGGTAAAGATGCTAAAAGATTCAGGCTTTAACTTGGATGAAACATTTGAAGGAAGAAATGAAAATGATCCTAATTAGCAAATGCGTAACCTGCAAAAAATGGTACGGGTGGAAATGGACTTATTATTGGTGCTGGCCTGGATTCTCTCATGGGTTTTGTAATACCTGTTTTAAAATTAAAAAAGCGATGAGGAAATGAGCCAACTATCATTATTCAAAGAAGAAAAACCAAACTCAATTAGATTAGCCCTTGACGGAATAAAAGAAATGGAATCTTTAGGGTACGTCTTTGAACATACCTGGACGGGTCAATTATTCGACGGTGACAATCTCCCCGACGGGACAGATAGAACAATGGCGGTATGTATTTTCCCCGATGGTGACAGATACTTAATATCCTGGGATCATAAAGCAGGTAATTTTTTTTGTGAAGATGAAATAGAAGGAAAGATCATTATTCCTTTACCTGATAATGCGGGTAGTCTTTGAAATGCTTCCACTTCCCACCCCATTCTATTTTGTGGGTTATTTCTTTTTGCTTATACAGTAGTTCAGAACATCCAATAAACACGCCGGCGAGATAAAAAAAACTTTTTAAATCTTTCCAGTTTATGGGATAGGGCGCAATATCGAGGGCTTGTGATGTTATTAAATTGTGCCTTGATTTTTTTTTGTAGCCGTCTTTATAGGTAACGATTTTTGATTTATTGACGACAACAAATTTTTTACCGCGCAATGCTCTGCCTTTCTTGTATAATTTAAACTGCTCATCCGGTGTTCTCCTTCCGGAGATAACTGAAAAATCCGTAATTTTTATAGCTTCCTTGGCTACTTTTATTAAATCTTTGTGAACGTGAAGCAAATTTGCTTTAGACCTTGTCCCAAACACTGGCATTATTTCACCGCCTTTTTTATTGCGTGCCCTACGCCTGCCCCAAAGATTAAGCCAAATAAAATTTTAATTTGATCCCCTATTGATGGGTCAAGATTTCCGGTTTGTATCAGTATATCAATTAACACATAACCAGCGCCACCGATTGCGCGTTTTTTCCCGTTAAACAATTCTAAAACATTTTTCATTTTACTTCCTTTATGGTATAGGTGCGGTTTTAACTGATAATCTATGTGCAACCTCCGACGCATTGGCGGGCGTTGTGTTATCAGATTTTAAAATTTCTGCGTATAAAAGCGGGGTTGTTTTTGCGTCCGTTGTAAACCAAATAGCAACCGGCCCAATCGTACCAAACGTATCAACAAAATCAAAAGCAAAGGGCAGGTCGATGATATCTTTTAATCTTTGCAATTCAAAATCAATGGAGTCCGCAGAGGGTGCGCCCGCCGTTGGGGAAAGTTTCATTGCGTCCCTTACTTGTTGCTGGGTTAGCCCCGCTGTAATTGCGGCTTGATCCCACAAACGGTTATCAAAATCAAAAACGTTTGCCGTACCTGATGGCTCATTGTTAGTAAGCAATTGATAAACGTTATTTGAAAATTCGTTTCTCGTTGTGAGTCCCGCACCGGCTGTTATTGTTAAGGTGCCGTCAATGTCGTTTCCTTCGAACCTACAGTTTTCAGCGGTTGCGCCTAAAGTAAGTGACTGTAATGTGTTGCTTTTTAAAATTATCCCTGTACCATTAATAGTAATAGCACCGAGGTTACAATTAATGACCGTAACATCTCCTTTAAAATTTGCGCCTCCTTTAATTTGGCATCCATTAAAAAGAGATCCGTACACATCCGTTAAAACTTTATAAGTGCAATTAGTAAAAATGGAATCAATTGTACCACTGTAAATACCTAAATTAGTAGCGTTTTCAAAGAAACAATCAGATGCGATTATTGTAGGCGCTGCATGCGCACTAAAAAACTCACCACCGAAGCGGCTCCCGTTGCTAAAAAATAATCTATCAAATTCCGGAGGGGGATCTCCAGTATTAAGATCCTCAAGCCAAGAATTACTTACTATTAATGTGCCAGAAGTGTGTGGGGAGCCAGTATCATTCGCTATATTATCTACTCTTGAGTTATCTAGGATACTAATATCACAAGGGGCCATTAAAAAGAAACCCGATTTCAAGTAAGAATTAATGACCGTAGCTTTTTCTACTGCCCCTAATTTTATTTCCTGTGAAGAAATACTAGACCACCTAAAATTTATAAATTTAGGACGTATTCCGGTCACTTTTAAGTATGCAGATCCAGCTATTTTTTTAGTAGAAAATTTTAATTGTGATTGTGTAAAATCAACTTCCGCAACATCGGAGGGACTTTCTAAAAAAATTATATGGTCTCCATCCTTTGCCATTATTTTAGCCTGTCCCATTGTCTTAACGGGGCTTTCTTCCGTCAACCCTCCGTCGCCATCATCACCGTTTGTACCATCAATATAAATTGGTCTTGGCCCTGAAATCATTGAGGGTAAGGTATGATTAAGCCAGACAACGCCGAAATGCCCAGTACTCGATGCGCCCCTAGAGGTTGAACCCGTGTCTGGTGAAAAGGTTAATGGCTTATCTAAATGAAATCGAATAATGCCACCAGGAGGATCATCTTCTGTAATTTTAACGATAGTTCGCCATTCCCCATTTGTATCCTCAATGTCAGGCTCACCATCACCATCAGCTCTCCCCGTTATTAGCATTAAAGCCCCTAAATATTTCCTTGCAACCGTTGCACTATAAGTAATATCTGTACTAAATTCGGATTGTGTTGAAACCGCCCCGAAGCTTGCAGAATTACACTTAAAAGACAACTGCCCCAAAACAAACGGATTATATAAGGGGGATGTTTTTTCAATTCCTTTGACAGTGACTTCCGGAAGCCTCATTGAAGCTGGATTTATATAAATACTTAGGTTATTACCTGAATCAGGATATTTAGTATCATCAGCACCGACGGGAGCGGTTATAAAAGTCCAGCCCGTACCGTTCCCAGCCTCTACTAAACCTGTTCCCGCCCAGTTTGTATCCACGAAGACCGATTTTCCCGCTTCGATAATTCCAAACTTAGGATCTTTTGCTATGCCAAAAACTTTAGTGGTTCTATTTGCCCCAGTTGTAAAAAAATAACCACCAAGGATAGGTAAATATTGTACTAAATCATCAGTAGTTTCCGCTTCCAAGTTTGCCAAAACCGCGCCTTGTAAAATATCAGGGTCAAAATCTACATTGGTAGGGGTTCCGCCCCCTGTAAAGACTACTCCATAATCAGGCTCACCCACCGCAGTAATTGTTCCGGATGTCAGCCCCGTTCTTTCATCAAAAACAGTGGGTGTTTCAAGTCGGACGTATCCACCTAATGCGCTTGACCCTTTTGCGCAACCGATAGCGGTTGCAATAACTTGATGAACTCGAACACCATCTACCGTATCTCCCGCAGCAACAGGGTCAAGAATAAATTCTATTAAAGCACCTTCTTTTATTTTTGTGGCTGTCCATAAAACACGATGGCCACCAGTTGAAGGATTAGCGCTTGCCACTGAGTCTGCTGTTGCAGTTATTTCTGTGCTATCCCTATAATAAATCCTGATTTTAATGTCCGCTCCATTAATTGGAGAATCAAAAGGGGTACGTTCACCCGTGCCAAGATTGGTGTTAAAATGAAATTTTACTTCATCTTTATTTTTAATAAAACCTAAAAATGTACTCATACTAATTTCCCCATTAAACGTGAATTGGTTAAACTTTGATTAACTAATTTTCCAACATCAACAGTGGCCCCCGATACAAATTGGTGGCTGCCCATATCCCAAATATCGCCCTGAGCATCACGGTTACGACCCTTAATATCTATCTCTACACCCGACGGTGTCGTTCCTAAATCTACACCAGCCCCTATTGCGTCCGCACCGCTTTTTAAACTTAAATCTTCACTTCCTCCAGTAGTAGATACAAACTGATTAGCGCTTGTTTTGTTTATTAGTGACCCTGTACCGCTTGCCGTTGCATCCGACGATAGATTGTAACTCATAACCGCCGAAGATGGGCTGGACGGATCAAAGCATTCTTTAACCCCCGAACTAGAACCCCCTGGATCGGTTGCCATTACGTTCCTAACTTTGGATTGCGCCCGATCCCTCATTAAAATACAAATAGCCTTTCCACTTGCAGAATTACAAACAACATCATGCACCGTAACATTATAAAGTTCCATGTCTCTAGCTGTAGAATGGTTTCTTATCCCAAACGCTTCCCTAGTTCCTGCCCCACTTTGAAGAACGGCGAATACCTGCGTATTCATAATTAATACTGCCCCGCCTTGCTCCATCAATGCGGAAAACGCAACGGTGCTATTTTCGGTTATGTCATAAATAAGCATATTTCTAATCTCAATCATCGTTTCTGTGTTACCATGCGATATTTTTACAGCGTAATCATTTGTGTTACTAAAAACCTCCAGCCACTCAATGTCAGTTGCCAGTACGGATATATCTATATCACCATCAAGCCTTGCTCCCGTGCCTCTCGTTCCAGTGTGACGCTCACCAGAGGGAGAAGAAATCAAAACCGAATCAACATTACTGGCAGACCAATTCCAGTCTACACTTTCAGTAAAAACAGAATCATTGTAATGGTCAAACCTAATGGTAGTTCCAGCACTCGGAAAATTTCCATTGGTAACGGAGGCTTCGGCGGCTGTCATGGTGGCATGATCCCTGGAAGCGGTGCCAACTGTTTTAATTTCTAATGTCATTTTATTTTTTCGTTTCTAAAACGGTTGTTAAATCAAATTCATTATCTTTTCTTATATCAACACTTTTTGAAAAGTTCAAAATATTATTTTGCTGTGTTACATTGCCAGAAATACCAGGAAGATCCTGCCAAGTAATCTTAAACCTCCTAAGTTTTTTAGTCACAGGGTTTTTAAGGTCTGTTTTATCGACTTCGGAAGCCTCATAATTTCGCCAATCCGCATTGGTAAAATCTTTAACCTTGATCGGTAAAAAAACCTTATAGTCGTCGGTTCCCCAAGGAAAGACTAGATTATTTACACGGAGATTAGGCGAGTTCAACTCTATAAAATCCCAAATTTTTTGTACTTTAGGGGTTCTTTCGCCCCCGTACCAAAATTCATTGCCCGTTGTTCCAAAAATAACATGTTGTGGACTTCTTAAGCCCTTACTTAAATAATGATTTATAGATATGGCCTGCTTTGACCCATCAATCATTTTAGGTATGTAATTAAGAACAACCTGGAAGCCGGTTAAAAGTGTAGTCCTTATTGTTTCATACGAACTTGCCCTCTCAAATTTATATTTGTAGGTATTTTTTTTGAAACCCTCTAATAGTGTACCTGGATCTCTTAACCCGTCGGAATTAAAGGGAGCTTTTTTATAATTACAAATATGCTCCGCATTTACGCAAAGTATTTGATTGTCATTCCTAAAATTAAGCGGGTCTCCATCACGCCAAAACGTGTCATCGGGTCCGTTATTACCTAAATATAAAAGTGCTTCAGCCATTTTTATTTTTAGTCCAGTTTTCTTTAGTCTTTTCTTTTATTGCTTCACGGTGTGAATCCCGCTCAACCTCGTTCCATACCCGACGAGTAGGCGGGTTGCGCCATACGTGAGCCTTTTTAAAATCCGGTGTACTTAATGCCCTTTCATCAAGCGTATCAATATCTAATACAACAACCTCCGTCGGTCGCATAGATTTTATCTGGCAATTTCTTCCATCCAGTATAAAAGCATTCTGGAATTGGTAACTTGTCTTTGCTTTTAAAACAAGAAAAGCCGCCCAATTTCTTATAATGTCACGGCCAACGGAATAAGCAACCAAGGACGCAATGAAAATAAACGCAACTATAACCCATACCCAGATTATCATGGCTAGTTTTATTTCTGTGAAATAGTGCATATCATTAGGTAGGCAAAATTAATTTAAAATTAAACCCTAAAGAAATACCATCCCCATTACTACCGAGGTCATCAGTATCAATTTTTAATAGGTATGTTCCTGGACTTTTTGAAACTACAATATTTGACCCCTGTATAAAGACAGCGCTCGGGGTTGCAGGAACGACGGCTGAAATAAAAGTTACAGCCTCACTGCCAAAAGAAGTGTTCCATAATTGACCCCTCACATTGAAAGCAGGAGTAAAATCATTCTCGATTGCAAAGCTCAAAGCGTAGACATCCCCTGAAACTCTATGTTCAAAAGGAATCCAGGCTCTCAGTACGTCAACGCTGGGAAAATTTAGAATTGGTTTTACCCAACCGCTCACAACTGTTTTTGGGTACTGAGTGTGAATGTCGTCCGTGGTATTAACAGCGTCTTGATCCGAGGTTTGATTTAACCCCGATTGACTGATTAATTCCCCGCCTGCCCATGTTTTTTTATTTATAGCCATGTTATCCCCTAAAATAAATAATACTTTACCGTGAAATCCATTGATACACCAACTAACGAAAGCGATTTATCAATGACTAAATTGTTCCCGTCGGTGACGGCTATTATTTTTGCTTTATCCACGCCGTTAAAAATTAATTCTCTGCCCACCCACTCCGAAGTCAATAAAAACGAGTCTCCCGCCGTCCTTAGAACCGCTGATCCGGTTATAGTCACCGTCCATATTGGGGCCGTTTCAAGGGCTATTGCTTTCCTTCCCACATAGCCAAACTGTTTATTTTTATCGTAATCAATTGATAATAAATTTCCAGCCCACAGACCTTGGTAAGAAAATTCAAACTTACTTATGCTGAACGTTTCTGAAAAAATTTGAAATATTCCAGATAAATCATTATCAGAATTCGGGCCAACCTGTAAACCAGGAGAATCGATCTCGACAAAATCACTTAAGTTAAGAAGAAGCTCCCCCGCAGTTTCGTTTATTTTTCCAAGAGGAGAACTTGAGAAAGAAACAAAGGCGGGGGGCTCCTTGAATTGGTCAACGTACAAACTTGATAATTGCCTGGCATAAGAAATTGAATCATATAAAAACGCCAAGCCGCCCTTTGCCTTACCCCCGATGTTAAGCGCTTTTTTACCATATTTATTTATACTTTCAACGTCAGTAAATGTACCGCTTTTATTCTGATCAATCTTTGCACTTGTTAAGTTGTATTCAAAATTATTTGTATTTATAATGTTCCTCACCTCTGCGATTGACTTTTTTATTTTCAAATTTCTTATTCTTGTTTCGTCTAGTTTCACTAAACTTATACTGCTTGGAATTTGCATCCTAAATTTTATCCTTGATGTTGATCCGGAGCCAATGCCTTTAGTAATAAAAAAATTACCCCTGCAAATTTCGGAGACAGCATTTATAAAATCTAATCCAGTTCCATCCTCTTTTTTATCCGACCTAAAAACGGTTTTAGCTCCGAATGAGGAAATAAAATTTGCTGATTTATCCCAAGATTTTTCGTTCCCCGTCGGGAAAGTCAAACCTGGGTCAATGTCAAATTCATCTTTTGGGATTCCAACCCGTGCATTACAAAAATCGAACAACTGTTTAACTGGGTTTGTTTCAATGGTGGTTTGTGCAAGGCCCGCAATTGGTTCAAAGTCTTTATCGGCACTATCTAAGTACCCGCCTGTTCCGCGCCAAGGAAGAACAAAAGTTGCTTCCCCATTTTCAGGCACCAATTTCATGCTATCCACAACTGATCCAGAATATATAATTTGTACAAAATCACTGGACAATTGCGTAAATCTTATTTCTTCAGTGGGTGAGTTTGTTATTAATTCTGCCCAGCCTTTTTTATTTCCAGCGCCAATTGTAAAATCTTTCCACAGCCAGAGGTAAACCCTCGACCCTGTTGTTTTAATGGGCGCATTGCTCAACGGGTAAAAGACGGCTTGTACAAATGTGGTATCGAAAGCATTTCTTACTTGATACTTATCCCCTGCTTGGTGGTCAACCCTATCAAGGGTTAGTTGCGTTTCAGAATCGATTGATAAAATTTTCAAAAACCTATTCGATCCTTCAATGTAAACAATGTCTGCTGTTGTTGTTCCTAATGTGATAAATAGGGCAAGAGAATCTATTAATTTTAATTTATCCGAACCAACCCCTGTAATGGTTCCGCTTACTTTCGCCGCACCAGCCGAAGCCAGCAAAGGGCCTTTAGTCGTGTCGTCCACAAAAGCACAAGGGATTAAAATCTGCCCGTCTTTATTCTCGGCTTCATTTTTTAAAAACTCAAAGCGCCCGTAATAATGACCGATAGAAAATTGTTTATCGTATTCTGTAGTAGGATCATCAAAACTTAGAACTTCGTCCCCTGGTCTTGATTCGTTTAATTTAAAATCGTTAATTTTTTTGGTCTCATCGCCCAACGAAAAGGATACGGTTCTATTATCGGCGTTATCTGATTTTTGAGTAACAAAACCGGAAAATAAATTAAACCAGAACTTATCTTTATCCCTATTTATGAAATCCAAACCAAATTCAACGTCGCATTGTTGCATAAAATATTTAAACGCCGCTTGAAACCCGCCATCGGCATCAAAAAACGTCCTGGAAAATTTTTGGTTATCGCTAAAATCAAAATTAGTGTTGTCTAAAACGATATTGGTAGACCCCATCGCTACTTTATTAGTTAGATAATTCATTTTTCTTGATATATTTCCAACGGATAGGATCTTATCCCAAAGTACCATCGTTTCTTTTGCCGTTCCAACAAACATCCGGACCCTGATTAGTGGTGTATTTCCGGTTCTGCAATCTAAAATATTTTCAATTACATTATCGCTAGGCAGGCTTCCTGGTTTCCATCCATGCGTTGCAATTGATGGGTTCGGTTGGCCCCAACCTACGGAAATTAAATCAGCCATTTAGAATTCTATTAGATTTAAGGTTCCTTTTCGCCCGCCGTTTGTGTTGGCCGTCCTGAAATCAAATTGCTTTTCCCCTGAATGGTCAACCCAGAAACCATTTGGAAACAACTGCAAGTAATTGATGTCAATTTCCTTTCCCGTGTCTCCTTCTAAGCGGAAATAAATATAATCCGAATCAATAAAATCATTTGCAAAACTTTTAAAAGTCGAGGGGATCCCAAATTGACCGGCCCAAAAAAGATTATTATTTGGGAGGTCGTCGCTGTTAAATAATTCAAGTTTTCTTAAAAAATACCAGTCCGATTTTGACTTACTCCAAACGTGTAAGTTTGTAAGCTGTTCACGGACTCCAAAAATAGAAAGGGTTAAGCGGTCAAGAATATCATATCCGAAAGACGTATTAAACGCATTTATTTTAAACCCGATTAAAATTCTTTTTACTTGTATACTTGATGGGGCACTTCCAGGGGTTAGGATATTTGCGTCAAAAGCAGCCACCTTATTATAATCCGCAGTTATTATCTCCGTCCAGCTTCCGGATGTCGGGGCGGTTATGTTTGATTTGGCTTCGTTAAGGTATTTTATAATATGCGTACTTGATGGATTGCTTACCCCTGAAAAATCCAACGCCGAATCTTGGAAAGGGACCGGCGCAGTGATGTAGCCTTCATGAACGCAATCCCTATTGTTTAAATCCCGATCAAGTGTTTTATGTTCAGAGTCAGTGAGCAATTCAAAATCATATGATACCTGCGCCTTGTCCTGGAATCTAAAACCGTTTAGCGATTTATCAAAACTACGCCGATGAATCTGAAATTTTTTAAAGTTAACTTCCTGATTTGAAATATTGTAATTCAAAAGGCTGTCAGGTTTTCCGAATAACATTCCTTGAGGCATTATAGCACCGCCTTTCTTCCCGTTTGTAGCTCAAGATCAACTAAGCCCTCCTGTATTTTTGTCATCGTTTCTTCACCGTTCAAAACATCGCCATTAAAAGAAATATTTATGTTCCCTGAACTCGGAGCGGGCCTGCCTATATCTTCCCCGCCGTGAACAATTGCAGCAACGGGTAAATTGTCCGGCCCCGGCACCCTTAGAACCTCCCCTGGGCGTGTTTGAAAGCTAGGCGGTTTTTGAGATGCGATAATTCCGGCTTGCAGTCCTCCAGCGGCCAGCGATAAACCAGCGGCGGCAAAATTAACCCCTGTTAGTGGGGGCAAGGCAAGTGCTTTAAGATAATTAAGCGCCGTTATTACGCCAGCCTCGGCAAGTGCGGCTGCTTGTGATATCCTAAAATTTGCCAAGGATGCGTTTTTATTTAAAGAGGTGGCTTTTATAGCAAGCCTTGCCGCAAATAAAGTGTTATCGCCGGCCATTTGTTCTTTTGCCTTTTTTACACTCTGATCACCAGCTGTTTTTTTATCGTTTGCCGCTTTATCGATAGCCAATAGCTCGTTTTGTAATTCTTGCTCTCTAATTAAAGTTTCAATTGAAGCCTCGCCATTCATTTCTTTTTGTAACTCAATAGCCGTTCTTTCTTGTTCCAGTTTCAACTCTAAAATTTCTTTTTGCTTGGAAACAGAAATCAAACCAGCGTCAATTTGTAGTTGGAGTAAAATAGCGTTCTGGTCTTTTTTAAAAGCTACTTCTTCGGTCTCAATTTCTTCAAATTTACTCTGTTCGGCCTCTTTAATTACTAAAATTAAATCAGAATTAGTTCCAGCGTCTTGAATTAACCTTGAGAAATTTCGGGAGGCTAAGGCTCTTTGTTTTTCGAAACGCCCTTTTATTCCGCTGATAATATTTGCATTTACTAAGTCTTGTATTTGTATTTCCTGGTCAGCAAGTAATTTTTTAGCATCTAATTCAGCCTGGAGCCGTGCCGCTTGTGCGTCGGCTAATGATTTTTCTAAAGTCTCTTTATCTTTTAACGCTTTTTCTTCTGCATCTAATTGGATCTGTTTTTGTTTTGCGAACTCTATTAATTTTTTTTGATTGTCAATTGCGTCCTTAGCGATTTTATCGCTGTTTTCTAGTTGCTCCCTTGCTTTTTTTTCTGCGTCTCTAACTTTTAAAATAAGGGGTATCGTAGTAGCCGCCGCCAAGCCTAAAACAGTAAAAAGATTCTTCTTACTTAAAACATTTGCCTTCACCATTGCAATGTTTAAGGCCTTTATTCCAGTAACTACTTTTGGAATTGCCAATGCAAAAATAATAACGCCAGCTTCCTGCGCAATGAAAGTACTCCCAAGCTCAGTTACAATTGAATTCAATCCTTTTACTAACGGCAATAACCCTTTCCCAATTTCTTCCCCGATATCCCCGACATTGTTTTTAAATTGTGTTAGTGGGGAAACGTTTCCCATTGCTTCGGCCTGGCCCTTTACGGATTTTTGGACAACCGCAAGTATTTTGTCTAGCCCTGCTTCGTTCTCAATTAAAGTTTTTACCTCTTTACCAAATCTTGTAAAAACTTCCGTATCGCCACTTATTCCCCGCGCTAATAGTTTGGCCGCGCCTCTTAAACCCAGTCCCTTTTGTGCCGCAACGTCCAACACAAGCGGAAGGCTGGCCAATGCGGTTTGATAACTGCCCGTTACGGTCGTTAATTCAGCAAGGGCGGCAAGCTGTTCCTCGTCGCCAAAAGTTGTCTTTTTTTGAAGGGCTGATGTTACAGATAAAACGTCTTCTTCAAGTCCTGCGTAATCTTCACCCGTATTTCTTACGGCAGTTTTTAATCTTGATAACGCCTGTGCCTGAACTTCGGCAAGTCCACCAAATTTTGCAAAGCCCACCGCAATGGCTCCGGTTGTAAAGAGGGTGCCTAATTTTGAAAAGCCTTCCGTTGTTTTGTCCGTTTGGGATTTAACTTTTTTTAGGGTTGCGCTTGCCTTATCCTGGGAGGTTAAAACAGTTCTAAGCTCGTCTTTAAATACTGCCACTTACCGCCTCATTCCTAATTTAGATTTCGCTTCCATCTTTGCGCTTTCAAATTTATTATTCTCTTTCATTCGATTGTTAAGCCTCGTTAGCCCGTTCATAATTATAGCAATCTGCGAATAATCCATATTTCCAATTTCGTCAACGCCTAATTTCACTTCTCTCATTAACAAAATTATACTGTCTATTATGTCCCCGCCTTGAGATTTTTTTTTTCATCGCCTTTAAGTCCAAGGATTTTTAAATACTTATTCATGGAGTCCGTTTTTTTATCATTTAAAAACCTAATGAATCTTATGATATCGATTTCATCAAAATTATCATTGATCCAATCGACATCCTTATCAATAAATTCGGTCATGTCTGAAATTATTTGATCAAGCTTTTCTTCCGCTTGATTGGAATAAAAAACGGTAGCAATTCTTTTTAAGACGACCGATTTTTTTAAAGAGATTCTTTCAACGTCAAGAAGTACCCCGTTCACTTCAAACTTTTCAAAATCTTTTGGTTTGTATAGTGTATCAAGGGTATCTTCATTTATAGTACCCTCGTTTGACAAGTTAAGATTTTTATACTGCTCTGCTTTTTCTTTTATGTCCATTCCCAAACTCTCCTTAAATGGGTTTAATTTTTTTTAGGCTACGTCATATTCTGTTGTTTTATCGTCGAGTAATAACGCTTTTAATCCTGCGTTTCTTACCATGTTCCCAACAATTGAAAATCTCCCAACCGTTTCACCTTCAAAATTAGGCCCATCGAAAGTTTGAATAAGATTCGTCGGGCTTAAAATCTGCAATGATCTTTCGGGACTTGCGGCCACGGTGATTTTAAAATCAAAATCCATAATGCCGCCGCCCTGGTCGGTTCTATATTTTTCTCTAAGAACTTCGTCCTCAATAAACAAACCCTCTAGGTTTACGTTCATCAGTACGTCGGTAGAGGGTAAAAATTCAGCGGTTGCTTTGCTGTTTAACGTATGCACTGCTTCCAAAGTTCTTAAAAATTCAATCTCAACCTTTGAATAATTAGTAACTGCCACGGTATCGATTTTTAAAACAGTATCTTTAGGATTGGGAAGAACTCTATTTGCAAAAGTGTAAGCTTCCACTACTGCAGTTCCGTCCTCTTCTTTCATTGCAACACCGGAGATTTCCAACCCGATTGAAGGCGTATTCGCTTCGGCAATTAATTTAACGCTCCCAACTCTAAAGCCGGTATAAATTTTCTTGAATGTACCGGATCTTTCCACCAATGAAAAACTAGGGCTTGATACGTTATCCAAAACGGTTATCGTGTGGGTAATTGGGTCACCGGTTGGAGGAGCAGAAGAATCAGCCCCCATTACCGAAGTTAAAAGCCGCCCAATACCAGCTTCACCCGAAGCATTAATTTCTAACGCTGGGATGGTGAAAGAAATTTCATACCCTTCATTCGCCGAGCCTGTTTTTCTTGTCCCAAATTCATTACACATCGACGCAATTAAAGCCGCCTCCTTTGTAAGTTTTGCGCTAAAATTTGCAACGCATAGCCCCTCATACCCCGTGGTATCGGGACTAGCCGGATTGAAAGCTGTTTCAAGTTTTAAGCCAAGTTCTGTAAGTTTATCTGCTACCAGTGTCATTATAAAGTACCTCCTGTATATCTATTTGTAATCACTTCAAAAATTAATTCTGATTCTATAAAATTATTGCTGAATTTCCCCAACGTATTTGATATTAAATTCGTGTCCGTCGCTGTCCCTAAAATTTTAACATCTTTTAAAACCGCATTTCTACATTTTTCCGAGAGGTCTAAAATTTTTGATACCAAAGCTTCGTTATTGGTTCCCTTTGTTTTTACAATTAAAGAAACGTTTAACTTTCCCCAGAGCTTATGGGGATTGCTAACGTTTTCGTCGTCGATGTTATTTAAATTCATAATCACCATAGGGAATTTATCCCCCGACAATTGCTGGTCTTTGAACCCAATAATAAATTTATTTATATCGGTCAATAAAACTGAATCGGTTTTCACTTGGGTTACAAATGCTTCCCATGCTGATTTTAAAACACCCATTATCTCATTGCCTTTCTAATCGCTTTTATAATATTTTTTCTAAGCGCACTTTGTATTCCAGGGAGATTCTTTTCAACCATTTTCCGACCCTTAAATCCTTTTACTTTTTTAGTTGTTACCCACCGAACTATGGTGTTTCCTTTTATAATCGGGAACCTTAAAAACTTTTTTGTTTTTGGCCCGAATGGTTTAACGCCGTCCTCAACTGCAACAGCATAAGGAATTTTATTTTGGATCCACCAAACGAACCTGCTTTTTTTAATCGACTTCCAACCGCTTTGAAGCCGTCCGGTAACATTCGGGGTGTCGGACGCAATTGTATTTTTTGCCCTTGATACACTTTTGGTTAAGGCCCCTTCAACCTGGTTAGGGAATTTCCTTATTAATTTTTTCAAAAGCTTTGGCTTCTTTGAAAATTTTACATTCAATCCAACGGCCATAATTACCCCAAAATTTTCTCCACCTGTATAGCTTCAACCGCAGAGACAATAATTTTTCTAGCCGACTTTAAATAAACAAAACCGCCCTCTACTTTTTTTATATCACTAACTTTTAACGAGTGCCCCCCAACGTGAATATAAAGCACTTTCTCCGGTGCTGTTTTTTCTTTGGTGCTTTGACTTTTTTTACTTAGCATATATTAACCTTTCTGTATTCGTTCAAAACATTTAAAACGCTTTTAGGTAATGAGTTTACCAGCGTAACCGCATTAACACCCTCATTATCTATAAACGCTTTTTCTTTTATCCTTGCCATTATCCCTACCAATTCCAAAAAAACCCAGACCACACCGTCAGGAAGGAACAGGCCGCCTGTATAATTGGCCCTGACCTCGCCTATAATATTATGCCAATACAACCGGCTCGCTCTTCCAAATGTGGCGGTGCTGGCATTCTTTTTTATTATCGAACCCGTTTCTTTTTCCACAAAGTAATCTGTATTCTCAACTAGGGTTATCCCGTTTTCAATAATCGAAGTAATAAAGGCCACCGGATTTTCATTAATAAAAAATCTATCCGTTCTCCCTTCGATTAACGGCAATTCCGCTCTAGCCTTGCTTTCAAAATCACGGTTACAATACCGAATAATTCTATTGCCGGCTAATTCTATTGATTGGGTTATCAATAAATCAGACTCCGTATCTCCGACCGAATGATATTTTTTAATCTCGGCCAAGGTCGTTCTGGAATCGGTAGAAAAAATTGACATTACTTACCAGCGCCAATTTTATTTTTCTTGCAGTAATTCGCTGAAGCATCGTCCAGTTCAACTTCAACAGCTGGGCCCGCAATAAACTTTATCTTGTTTGTTTTTGGATCAGTCTTTTCAATCTTTTTCTTGTATGATAAAATCGAACCATTCAAGCTAACCACGTCGGCGGTATCAATGCTTTCGGGGGAACTTTTTCTAGGCTGAAGCATAACTTTCATTTCAATTCCTTTTTTTGATTATTAAGTTAATAAGGGAAGCGGTTAAACTTCCCATATTATTTTTGGTTACTTCTATACGTACAGGCCTAAGACGTTAGTCTTTTCGGTTGTTACATGTAGAGGTTTAAAATCAATACGACCGGATACTACGATGTCGGTAGCAAGATTTTTTGCAACTACATCAGTCACAACTTTACCAATGGCTTTTAGCCCCACTGCGTAAGATTCCCGATTAACAAGCATGATTTGTTTATTAGTAGTTGTAACACCATCATAAATTCCAGCGGCAGTTAAATCTTCTCTTGCAAATTCAGAGGTTAAAATAGGCGAGCCGTACATTTGACCGATTTGACCGGTCAATATGGTAGCCTGTGGGCCGAGTTCATTAATAGTCTGAACCATTTTATTATTTTGAACATCCCGAAGATTAACCAAGTCGATTCCCGTATCAACTCCAACGATCCAAATTAAAGCTGAAGGCCTTGAACCATACAAAGTCATATTAGCCCGTTTTCTTAATGCTGAAATTTTATCAGCATCAAAAGCGGCTAACACAATTACACGGCTATTGTCAACGGCTTCAGAACGCAAACCGTTAAATGTTGATTTATTAACATCGTCGGCAGCGGTAGTATCGCTATCCATGTGAGTCCCTGCAGTATCGGAATTCAGGATGGATGATTCAAAACCACGGGCTAATTTTTGCTGAAGATTTTTCTGGATGAAACCAGATTTTGCCATGAAACTATCTTGACTGAAATCGTCACCAACAGTTTCATAAGCCACGTGGCCGTCCGGCACAAGCTGAACTTTTTTAGTTTCAACCTGTGTAATGGCGTTTACTCCTGCATAAACTGCGCGCTTAGAAACCCCAACCGCATCTTGGGTTGCAATCTCAAGGGTCCCGATTCCTTCAGGAATATTAAACGTTTCAAACGAATTCATCACCCCCGATAGAACAGAAATGCCCTCGATAAATCTACTCGAAAACTGCTGTGGGATCCATTCAGCCCCTTTTCCAGCAACGGGCACAGTTAGAGCTTTTGCAATTCCAACTGCCTTTTTATAAAAACCCGTTTCCTGTACAGGTTTTCGCGAGACCTGGGAATACATTGCGGCCATATCCATTTGCTTTTGAAATTCCTCTTTGTCTCCGTCCTCTTTGGCTGGAGTACCATGATAAATCTTCATGATATCCTTGCCTGCCTCCTTTTCAAATTCGTCCTTATTAGGGTCAGAATTTCTTGCGCTTTTCGCAACGTCTTTCAAAAATTTTCTAAGCGCTTTTGTGTCCGCGCCTTTCAATAATTCTTTTAGTTCCTTATCCATTTTTGTAATCCTTTTTTTAATCGTTTATAAATCCTCTAAATCATCTTCAGAAAGCGTGTCGGGGTCGCCGTCTTTTACTTCCTCTGGTTTAGGGGCAATTTCCATTAAAGCAGAACCTTCCATCTCTAAAAATTCTGCAAGTTTTTCCATAAATTCAGGGGTTAAATCTTCGCTTTGAACATTCCCCATAAATAAATCTTCTAATTTTTCAACGCTCATCCCCGTGGCTTCGGACATTTCGGAAACCGTCTTTCCTAATTCTTTTTTCTTTTCAGAAATGAACGCGCCAAAAGCTGGATGCTTTTCTTTTTTAACGTCGCCTTTTTCAACGGACTCCTTTTCTTCCATCTTAGCCATTGAAGTCATAAGCATCTTTGTTACAGAATCAAGAATCGGCAGCGCATCAAAAAATAAACTATCGCCGGCCTTAATCACTTTATCAATCAGCCCGTTTATTTCTTCAACTGAATGCTTTTCGATTGTCTTTGACTCTAGCAAAGAATCAAAAGTCTTAATAAATTCTTTCTTTGATTTCTCCAATTCTTTCGCAATC
>VAPB010061581.1_pt1 | contig 25013 bp, 16 predicted proteins | sample 3395101 | NCBI WGS metagenome assembly VAPB01 (sample SAMN08290433, study PRJNA428436) | hydrothermal vent metagenome | isolation source: Deep-sea hydrothermal vent chimney | place: Indian Ocean: Southwest Indian Ridge | reverse complement strand
AGCCTGCCATTGGTGCATGTTCCGATCAGAATCTGATCCACTTTTATTCCATCTGCGCTCCTGGCAGAGACGACATCATCCACTGCACCGGGGAGGGCAACGACCGGAACGATTTCGGATAGATTCACATCCACTACCTGCTCGTACTCTGCGTCGGGATCGGCCCACGAGAATGCTCCCTCCTCCCACTCGCAGCTCGACTCGTTCAGGAAATCCCGCGTGAGATCGTCCACCGGGAATACCGCTGTCTTTGCGCCCATCTCGATTCCCATATTTGAGATGGTAATCCGGTCGGACATGCTCAATTGATCGATGACACCGTGGTACTCAACCGCCCTGTAAGAGGCGCCGCCGGAGCCTAACAGACCGGTCAGATGGAGTACGAGGTCTTTCGCGGTAACAAGTTCGGGCAGAATACCCGAAAGGACCACCTTGATGGAGAGGGGAACTTTCAACCACGTTTCGCCCGTGAGCAGAAGAGCCGCCGCCTCGGTGCGATCTATTCCGGTGGCAAAGGTACCGACAGCACCATAAGTGCAGGTATGACTGTCACTGCCGACGATAATCTCCCCCGGGGAAGCAAGACCGTTTTCGAGCACTACATGATGACAGATACCCTCTCCGATGTCGAAGAAATGGGGGAGGGAGAACGTGCTTACAAACTCTCTGATACTTTTATGGGTCGTGGCCGCAGCGGTATCTCTGGCCGGTGAAATATGATCGAGCACGATCACTGGCTGTTCACGATCTGCAACGCCGTGAACTTTCAGGTCTTCCTCTATTTTCCGGATGATCGCTGCTGTGTTGTCATGCATGAGAAGGTGCCGGGGATGAACTGTTACTATCTGTCCCGGTTCCACCCGGCTCAGGCCGGTCCGGCGTGCAAGTGTTTTCTGTGCAAATGTCTGGCTCACGGTTCTTCTCGATCCTTCAGCGGGAGGAGAGCAGGCCGCCGCGGCGATAGATACGCAGCTGAACCGGTGACATGGGAGCGATCTCGAACACGGTGTTGTCGAGCAGCCTTTCGACCTTTCCCCTTTCCAGATCCACCCTGACCCTGTCGCCTGTATGGAGCAGAATGCGGAGATCGCCCACGAGGAGAGGGAATCCGGCATTGATCGCATTTCTCTCGTAGATTGCCCCGAAGGAGGCACCGATTATCGCGCCGATCCCCAGCGCCCTGAAGCAGTCAACAGCGTGCTGACGGCTGCTTCCGGCGCCGAAATTGGTACCGACAACCAGAATATCTCCAGGAGATGCCTTTTGAGGGAAATCCTCCCAGCCCGGAACGTTCCCCAGTGCGTACTGACCCATCTGGTCTGTCTCGGTAACGGAGAGATGCCGGTTGTGATAGATCATATCGGTGTCTACAGAATCGATGTCGAGAACCCAGACGTTACCCTCTACTTCAGCAGCGGGTTTATCGGAGCCGCGGTCGACCTCCTCAACCGTATCGGTGGTCTCGGGTGCATGGTCTTCTGAAGCGGGTTGTGAGATACTCACCCCGGCCGGTTCTTCCGTCGCGGCTTTGATGCTCAATTCCGAACCGAGTCTGTGAGGAGCCACGAGAATCCCGGCTATTGCAGATGCAGCAGCCGTCGCAGGCGAAGCGAGATAGACCGAACCGAGGCCCTGTTTTCCCGGGAAATTACGGTTGCCCGTAGAAACCGTGTTCTCACCAGGACCTGTCTGGCCTACCTGACCCTCGGCACACCCGGCGCACCCGCTGTTGCTTATCAGAGCGCCGGCCGTTTTGAAAATCTCGATCAATCCCTCGTCGAGAGCCTGCATCCATACCCGGTCGGTGGCGGGAACGATTTTCAATACGTGACCCCCGGCGATCCTTCTATCCTTCAGGATCGCGGCGGCTTCACGCAGATCTTCGATACGCCCGTTCGTGCACGATCCGATGAATGATGAATCGATCGGTTCACCTTCCAGATCTGAAACCGGGACCACATCCTCAGGATGACCGGGGCGGCTGACGAGTGGTTCGAGACCATCCACGTCGATTACTATTTCACTGAGATAATCTGCATCCTCATCCGGGAGAGGCCATTCACCGCTCTGACCGCTCATCTGAGAGAGCTCCTGTGCGGCGGATTTGGAGAATCGAGGGAAGAGGATTATGGCGCCCATTTCGGTAGCCATTGAAGCGAGTGTTATCCTGCCTGCCAGGTCGAGAGCTTCGATTGCCGGGCCTGTAAATTCAGCGGCACAGCCCAGCAACCCCCTCGATCCGAAATGTCTGACGACCGCCAGGGTAAGGTCCTTGGCGGCGGCATGTTCGGAAGGTTCGCCCTCCACCCGAACCAGTACAGTCGGTGGTACCTTGAACCAGATCGACCCGTAGGCGAAGGCGTGAGCGATATCGAGGTCGCCCATTCCCTGTCCGAATGCCGATGCGGCACCCAGAATGTTTGCATGCGAGTCGGTGGATACATGGGTGCCGCCGGGACCGGTGAGAGCTTCTTCCAGCACGACATGAGTGCCTATACCTCTGTCTATGTCGAAAACCCGGAATCCGTGCTTCCGTGCGAACAACCTGCACGTGTGCTGGTTGGCTGTATACCCCTGGTCCGATCCGGTCGGATTGCAGTCAAAAGTGAAAAAGGTTCGATCGGGGTTTTCAATCGGCAGGCCATTCCTCTCGAGATGCGAAACAACATTCGCGCCTCCGAAATCTCTGGCAACCCGGGTGTCCACACCCAGTTCAACCATCCCTCCCACCTCGAAGACCTCATCTGTATGGTTGGCAATGATCCTCTCTATCAGTGTCATGCCCACCCCGATTACTCTCCTTCGATCAGGGTGCCCTCCGATTTCATCCTGAGGGGATGGAAGGCAGCGAAATCGGCCTGGTGAATGAGGATGGTTTCAACTGTCCGGGGGCATCCGTCACCCTCCCTGGAGTGGCATGCGATCATGTTAAGAATTTCGACCGGTATTCCGGAGCGGGCCGCCAGGACGGTACCACTGATGGGATGGCGGAGGCATCTGCCATGGTGACTCTTCCGGTATCCACCCTGACCATCCATTTCAATCTCCAGGAGCTTGCCCACATCGTGCAGCAGTCCGCCCGCAATGAGATGATCGTGATTGATGGAGTAGGGTAGATTTGAACAACTCGTTTCCTGGGTTTCCGCCAGACCGAGCGCACCGCGGGTTACCGCAAATGTATGCTCTATGAATCCTGTCCCGCCGCAGTCTGTCAGCAGAGAGAACGGCATTTTCTCGATCTCCTCCAGGTTCTCCCAACCCCCTTCGCTGCACGCCGAGACCCAGGTTTCGACAACCTGGCTTCTCAACCGATCGTCACCGATCAGTTGCAGCAGGTCGGCGAACAGTTCTTCGATCTGCGCCGCGTCGATCATCTCTTACCTCTCAGACTGCTTCTCATCCTCGATCGGTTCACTGAAGGGCTTCAATTATGGCGTCTGTCATCTGTCGGGTAGTCGCAGCGCCCTTTTCGATCGCCCCGGAACCGCCTGGAATCTTCATCATATCGTAGGTGCGAACTTCTCCTACAGCGACTACTTCTCCCACCGCTTTCCGAATGGATTCGGCCCGTTCGTACTCTTCAAGGTGATCGAGCATCATCGCCGAAGCCAGAACCATCGCGATGGGATTGACGATGCCCGGTTCCAGATCGGCATACTTTGGAGCCGAACCGTGGGTAGGTTCGAATAGAGCCACTTCCTTACCCACGTTGGATGACGCGGCGAATCCGAGTCCTCCGACCAGACCGGCAAAGGCATCAGAAATGATATCTCCGAACATGTTGCCGCATACGATAACGCCGTAATCCTCCGGATTCTTCGTCAACCACATGGTCTGGGCGTCAATGTTGGTGGACCAGAGTGAAATGTCGGGATATTTTTCGGCCGCCGATGCAGCCTCCTGTTCCAGCATGCCCGAAGTCTCCCTTATCACGTTCGGTTTCTCGCAGATGGTCACCGACCTGTATCCGTGATGCTCGGCATAGGCAAATGCCTCCTCGACCACCCTGCGGCATGCAGGTCTGGTGAATATGCGTGAGGAGATCGCCAGATCGGGTCCGGGTACATCACCGAAAGGCGCAAATTTCGGATGTGATTTGAAGGCGTTCCTGACTTCAGCGGGAGGATCCGTCCATTCGACCCCGACGTAGAGACCCTCGGTATTCTGCCGGAAAACCACTACATCCACCATTGGCTCCTCCATCTCACCATCGGATCCCCGCCTGACGAAGTTGAGGGGATTCCCTTTGAAAGAGCGGCAGGGTCTTACGGAAATATCCAGATTGAAAAGCTGGCGCAGACCAACTATCGGACTGTAATAGACATGGCCCCTGTCCTGCAGATCGGGATGCAGTTCGGCCTCTGCCCGATCTTTCGGTTTGCTGGTAATTGCTCCGAAGAGGCCCGTGCCGTGTTCGGCAAGCAGATCGATAGTCCTCCGGGGGAGGGCGTCGCCCTCGCTGCGCCATAACTCCCAGCCTATATCGGCGTGGATGTATTCGGCTTCAAAGCCGGAAGCTTCCAGAACCCGTATGGCTTCCGGCAGGACCGTCTGCCCTATGCCGTCTCCCGGCATCGATACGATAGTGCGAACTGCCATGATGCTTCTTCTCCTTAATCGTTCCTTTTGATGCCGGATTCAGAAACCCAGCTCGGCGAGAACGCTGGTCGCACCGAATGTTTCACATATGAAGAGAATGTAGCGCATATGAACACTGATATTCCGGCCGAAATCTCTCTTCTGCCAGGCCCGTTTGAGGATTTCCGGAACGATGAACTCGCCCTCGCCAGTCTCCTTTTCCATGACCCCCTTCAGATGTGTGAGCCCTGCAGGATCGGATGGGAACTACCTGGAGTACTCTTTAGTACCCTTTTCGTACTGGTTTCCACCGTGAGTATCCTGTGCAACGATAACGGGAAAATCCTCCACCACAAGGCGTCTTATGGCCTCCGGGCCAAGATCCTCGTAGGCCAGGATCTCCATCGACTTGACAGATCTGGCGATCAGAGCTGCTGCTCCGCCTACGGCAGTAAAGTAAACGGCTCCGTGCTCCTTCATCGCATCGACTACTTCAGGTCCCCTGGCTCCCTTACCGATCATGCCCCGCAGACCGAGTGCGATCAGCTGAGGGCTGTATGGGTCCATCCGGTACGACGTGGTGGGACCGCACGATCCGATGATCTGATCTGGTTTGGCCGGAGAGGGGCCGACATAATAGATCGTCTCCCCTTCGACCTCTATTGGCAGAGACTCGTCCTCTGCAAGCAGATCGACGAGTCTCTTGTGCGCTGCATCACGGCCTGTAAGCATGGGGCCGCTGAGCAGAACACGGTCTCCCGCCTGGAGTTCCTGGACATCTTCTGCTGTTAAAGGGAGCTGTATCTTCTTGCTTTCCGCCATGGTGAGTTCCCTCCAGTCGGGTTTAAATGGTTGCCGTTTTGTGCCTGGCAGCGTGGCACTGCATGTTCACCGCCACAGGCAGGCTGGCGATGTGACACGGGTATGTTTCTATGTGGACATCGAGGGCCGTTACACGACCCCCCAGTCCCATCGGACCGATACCCAGGTTGTTGACCTTTTCTAAGATCTCTTCCTCCATCTCCGCGTAGAATGGATCGGGGTGCCGCACGCCCATCTCGCGCATCAGAGCCTTCTTGGCCAGGCGGGCGCACAGGTCGAAAGTTCCACCGATCCCGACACCGACAACTACCGGAGGGCAGGGATTGGAACCTGATTCCGCCACGCGGTTGACAATAAAATCGACGAGCCCGTCGCGTCCCGCAGCCGGAGCGAAGAGGCGCGCCATGCTCATGTTCTCACTGCCGCCGCCCTTTGGTGCAATGGTTATCGTGATCTCATCTCCAGGAACGAATTCAACCGTAAGGGCCGCCGGTGTATTGTCGCCTGTATTTGTACGTCTGAGAGGGTCGGAGACTATCGATTTTCTGAGATATCCATCCTGATATCCCTGCCGGACACCTTCATCCACAGCTTCCGGGATATCACCTTCCACGCAGACGTCATGACCTATCTCCATGAAGATCGCTGCAAACCCGGTGTCCTGGCAGAGGGGAACCCGATTTTCGGCGGCGATACCGGCATTCCTGAGTATCTGATCGAGGATCTCCTGACCAATGGGAGACTCTTCTGTCTCCCGTCCCTTTCGGAGGGCGGTGCGAACATCCTCCGGCAGGTCGAAGTTGGCGGTCATGGAGAGTTCTTTGATTGCTTCGGTGATTTTTTCTGCTGGTATGGTACGCATGCCCATCCTCTCCGATGTGGGTGCTTATGCTGCCTGCCCCGTTGCTTTCAGTGGGGGAACAGCTTCAAGTTATATTCGCGGATGACTATTTAGCCAGTTCCAATCTAAAATGAAAGTGTGAGTGTGGTAGTGCGGCATGAGAACGGCTAAACTATCCCATCAGATGGAGAATGAGACGATGGAATCGCACAATAAATCTCCACAGATATCCGGAGTTCAGGATCCGGATCGATCTGAATCACAGCAGTCGGGGACCGATGAGTTCAGGGTGATATTCAACAGCCTGCACGACGGTATCCTGCTGCATGAAGACGGGATCATCCTGGATGGGAACCAGGCGATCTCGGATATGTTCGGCTATACAGTCCAGGAGGCCATCGGAACACCTGTTTTAAGATACATAGATCCTGAATATCACGATCGGGTCATGGAGCATCTCGGATCGGGGTCTGAAGAACCGTACGAACTGGTATGTCTTCGGAAAGACGGCAGCAGGTTCCCCGCAGAGATCAGGGCACGCAACAGGACCTTCAGGGAAAAGTCTATAAGAGTGGTATCTGTTACCGATCTGTCCAGTCACAGGCAGATCGAAGAGAACCTGCGGAACGCTCGAGAGCGCTTCGAACTGCTCTTCGAACACGCCCCGGATGCCTACTACATCAACGATTTGAAGGGGACCTTTCTGGATGGGAACCTGGCTGCAGAGAATCTGACCGGATACAAAAGGGAAGAATTGATCGGCATGAGTTTCCTGAAGCTGAAACTCCTTCCAGCAAGCCAGATTCCCAAGGCTGCACAATTGCTTGCTCTGAACGCCCTGGGCAAGTCAACGGGACCTGATCAATTCACTCTGAATCGCAGAGATGGCAGCAGGGTCGATGTGGAGATACTGAGCGCTCCGATGAAGATGGGAGGGAAAAATGTAGTTCTCGGCATAGCACGGGATATAAGCGAGCGGAAGATAATGGAGGAAGCGTTGCGGGAAAGTGAGACAGATCTACGCAATCTGTTCGAAACGATAAATGAAGGAGTAATCTGGATTTCGCCGGACCATAAGATTCTCAAGGCCAATCCAGCCGCTGAACAAATCATGAAACTGATACCCTCGAATATCAGGGGCGCTCCATATTCGGTACCGGAAACCGAGTTCCTGCGCAGTGACGGCTCCCCCATGCCCCCGGAAGAGATGGCCGAGTACAGGGCAATGACAGAAAGGCAGCCGATCAGAAATGTCGCGATGGGTCTGAAGATCCAGAGTAATCCGATCACATGGATCAACTACAGTGCCATCCCGTTATTTGATGAAACGGGCGAACTGAAGGGAGCGGTTGCCACCTTTATGGATGTAACCGGACAGAAAGAACTGGAAACACAATTGATGCATTCCCAGAAAATGGAGGCTGTCGGACGACTGGCGGGAAGTATCGCACATGATTTCAATAATGTTCTGACTGTTATTTCGGGGAATGCCGAGATAAGCCTGTCGAAGATGTCTGAAGATGATCCGCTGCGCGAACGGATCGAGGGAATCGAAAAAGCAGCCAGACATGCGGAAGCCTTGACCCGTCAATTACTGGCTTTCAGTCGCAAACAGATTATTCAACCTCAATTGCTCGATCTGAATTCCGTGCTGGCTCACCTCTATCCGATGCTCAAGCGTCTTATCGGAGAAGACGTCGAACTCATAACTGAGAGAGACAGAAAGATCTGTCCCATCATGGCCGATCCCGGACAGATCGAGCAGATCATGGTCAATCTGGCGGTAAATGCCCGGCAGGCCATGCCGGGCGGGGGTAAAATCATAATCGAGACGGATGAGGTGGATCTGGATGAATCATATGTACTTACCCATCCATATATAGAGCCCGGCCACTATGCGATGCTGGCTTTCTCAGATACCGGTTGCGGTATGCCGGATGAGGTTAAATCCAAGATTTTTGAACCTTTCTTCACTACCAAGAAAGAGGGTACAGGATTGGGTCTTTCCACCGTGTACGGTATCGTCAGGCAATGCGGCGGCTCGATTATCGTGTACAGTGAAGTTGATATAGGAACAACATTCAAGATCTTCCTGCCTCCAGCGGATGAAGAGGGTCCGGAAGATGATTATGGCGAAGCAGATGAAGATAATCACAGGGGGACTGAGACAATTCTGCTGGTGGAAGATGAAGCAAGCGTGCGGCAGCTGACTGCCGAGATCCTGGAAGACCTCGGGTATAAGGTTCATCCCTGTGAATCTCCGGCCGTTGCCAGACAGGTCTGTTCAGACAGGGGGGAATCCATAGATCTGCTGCTTACAGATGTTGTTCTGCCCGAACAGAATGGAGTGAAACTGGCACGGCTTCTTCGTGATCAGATACCTGATCTGCGTGTACTCTATATGAGTGGGTATACAGATGATGCCATAGTCCACTATGGGGTGCTGGAACAGGAGAAAGCATTTCTGCCGAAACCCTTTACACCGGCTGTGCTTGCAGCAAAGGTCAGGGAAGTGCTCGATGAGTAGGTCATTTCTCCGTACCGGGAATTAAGGAATTCAGATATGGATTCAATCACTATCGATACCCTGCGGATGATAGCAGGTGTTCTGGCAATCTGTTTCTCCGTGCTGACCGGAGCTCTTGTGGTTGCCGGTACGACCAGAACGAGCTCTCTGGATGGTTTCCGTTTCCTGGCCGGTCTGGGATTGACCAGTGGTGAGGCAAAAGCCAAGATCGATGCCGATGCCGATATGCGTATTCTCACTTTACGGGGCCTGATCCTGACGAACGTCAAGTGGGGCATGTCTGTTATTTTCACATCTTTCACCATTATGGTTCTCATCGATGAATCCCTTTCATCCACGATCAGGCTGGTTGTTCTCATAATGCTGGCGGCGCATGCTTTCCTGGTCCTTTTCGAAATGTACTGGGGACTGTCTGAAATCGCCTATCCTCCGAAGGCTAAAGGAAGAGGAAAGTAGGCCTTCATCTCCATCCTGCAACCCGGAGCCAGGCAGCTGTTTCGCTGTGATGCAGTTATGCGAACCGGCTCTCTGGATTGAAAATCGGATATGAACGAATATAAAGATTATAACGTCGGCAGGTGGGATCTTTCAGAACTGCTGCCCTCCGAAGATGAGAATGTCATATCTGACCGTTTGAAGAAGCTCCAAGACCTCGTCAGGTCATTTGAAAAGCACAGGACAGAGCTGTCGGAGAGCATGTCGCCTGAAGGATTGATCGATATACTTGTCGAATACGAGCATCTCGTTGAGGAGATGCAGGTGCTGTCGGCATATGGTTCTCTCAGGTTCGCCGCCGATACTCTCTCTCCGGATGCGCTCACCCTGCGCAACCGGATCCAGCACGAATTGACGGCTCTTGGCAACCGCACTCTTTTCTTTTCACTCTGGTGGAAGAATCTGAAGGATGCCGAAGCCGAAAGTCTGCTGCCCGAAAACAAGGAACACTCTGACTACAGGCATTTTCTGAAAGACCTTCGCAGGTTTGCTCCATTTACTCTCGACGAAAAATCGGAGCAGATAATAAATCTGAAAGACGCGGACGGAGTCAGTGCTCTGCTGACCCTTTATTCGATGTTGACGAGCAGACTTGTATTCACTCTCGAGATCAATGGCGAAGAGGTGAAGTTAACGCGGGACGAACTGGTCAAACACGTCCGGTCGCCTGACGCAGGTTTGAGAGAGTCTGCGTATAAAGAGCTGTATCGCGTCTACAGGGAGGAAGCACCGGTGCTGGCCCAGATTTACGCCAACAGGGTTCGTGACTGGCATTCTGAAAATATAGAAGTTCGCGGATTTGAATCACCAATTGCGGTACGTAATCTGGCCAATGATGTAACTGGAGAATCAGTAGATATCCTCCTCGATGTAACGAAGGATAACGCACACCTCTTCAGAAGATATTTCGAGTTGAAGGCCGGCTGGCTTGGATTGGAAAAACTCCGCCGGTACGATCTTTACGCACCTCTTTCAGGCATGTCTGACGAAGTGCCCTATGAGGACGCTGTAGAGATTGCGCTTTCAACTTTCTCTGAATTTGATCCCCATCTCTCTTCACTGGCGGAGAGTGTATTCAGTAAAAACCATATAGACAGTGAGATCAGGAAAGGCAAGCAGGGCGGGGCGTTCTGTGCAACCGTACTGCCTTCACAGGCTCCCTGGCTTCTTCTTAACTATGCCGGTGAAATCAGGGATGTTGCCACTCTTGCTCACGAGCTTGGCCATGCGATACACAGCATGCTGGCTTCAGAACACTCCATTTTTACCCAGCATCCATCCCTGCCTCTTGCAGAAACAGCTTCAGTATTCGGAGAAATGCTCGTAACCGATCGACTGCTGGCGGCAGAGAGTGATCCGTTACTCAGAAGAGAACTGCTGGTGAACGCACTCGATGACATTTATGCGACAGTACTGCGGCAGGCATATTTCGTTCTTTTCGAGATTGAAGCACACCGGGCCATTCTTGAAGGAAGGTCTCCGGAGGATCTGAACGAGCTCTACCTCCAGAACCTGAGACAGCAATTCATGGAGAGCATGGATTTTTCAGAAGATTTCTCATATGAGTGGCTGACGATTCCTCATATCTACAGCACTCCGTTCTACTGTTACGCATACAGCTTCGGCCAGTTGCTGGTTCTCTCCCTCTACAGGCGATTCCAGCAGGAGGGAGATGCATTCAAACCGGGGTATCTGAAACTGCTTTCGCACGGGGGATCCGCCCGGCCGCACGAGATCCTTTCAGAGTCTGGAATAGATATGACAGATCGAGACTTCTGGCAGGGAGGATTCGAGGTAGTAAGCGGTATGATTGAAGAACTCGAGGGATTGGAGCTTTAAGGGTTCCAGTCCGCTTTATCCCTGTTTCTCTTCCGATTGAACGGACTCATCCACAATCGAATCCGGGTCATCCTCAATGCTCTGAATGGTGAATCCGGTGAATCCATAAAACATGGAAATCAGCGGGGAGAGCAGGTTGAGGAAAGCAAAAGGCAGATACGTGAAGCTGCTCACACCCAGTACTCCCGACATATATGCTCCACACGTGTTCCACGGAATCAGCGGTGAAGTCAGGGTGGCGCTATCCTCCAGCGCCCTGGAGAGGTTCTTGGGATGAAGTCCACGCTTGATATATGCATTCCTGTACATCCGGCCAGGCACGATGATCGCCAGATACTGGTCGGAGGCCAGTGCATTCATACCGATACAGCTCAGTAATGTGGCGGCAATAAGTGCACCGGTGGACCTGGCCATCTGCAGGATGCTTTCGGCCAACTTCTCGAGCATCCCCGAAGTCTCCATGATCCCTCCGAAGGCCAGAGCCACCAGGATCAGTGCAATAGTGTCGAGCATGGAGGTCAAGCCGCCCCTTGAAAGCAGCTGATCAACAGCGACGACTCCCGTATTGCTCTCGTATCCGCTGAAGAGTGCATCCAGCATCCGGCCGATGCTCCCTCCGGTTACTTCACTTCCGGGATTGCTCTGAAAGATGAGCATGAGGATTGCACCTACTATTACTCCGACAACCAGAGCGGGCAGAGCAGGAGTTTTTTTCCAGACCAGAAAGAGTACGGCAGCCGGAGCTATTAGAAGCCAGGGACTCAGATTGAATGTGGCTTTAATGGTTTCGAGCATCCGCATGTAATCCGGAGTCTCAACCGAACCTGTTGTATGGATGGTCAGGCCGATAACGGCGTAGATTATCAACGCGATTATGAGAGCCGGTACCGTAGTATAAACCATGTGTCTTATATGAGTGAACAACCTAGTGCCGGCAACCGCGGGAGCAAGATTGGTCGTATCTGAAAGGGGAGACATCTTGTCTCCGAAATAGGAGCCTGAGATCACGGCTCCTGCAGTCATGCCGGGATTGATCCCCAGTGCCTGTCCTACACCCATCATGGCCAGCCCGACTGTGGCGGCCGTTGACCAGGAGGAACCTGTAGCCAGTGAGATCAGCGAACAGATGATACATGTGGCAACCAGGAAGTACCCGGGAGCCAGGATCTTCAGCCCGTAGTAGATCATCACCGGTACAACACCGCTTGCGATCCATATGCCGATCAGAAGACCGACTATAACGAGAATGAGTATGGCGGGCAGGGCGGTGAAAATGCCGTGAGCCATCCCCCGCTCGACACTCTTCCACGGCATACCCAGAGAGAATACGGATATACCGGCAGCCACAACAGAACCCACGATCAGCGGTATATGACCGGATCCATCCAGAATGGAGATCGTGTAGAAGAGGGCGGCGATCAGGATAACCACCGGTATGAGAGATATTATCAGGGTCGGTTCCGGTTTGTTTTGATCTGGCAACGAGTACCTTCGCTTTCTGTTCAATTCGTGGAGACATATAAAAAAAGAGACTGACGGATGTCTGGACAGGCTATTTGTTGCGATGCATGCCTCAGGCCGAAAAAAGACTTATGTCGCAGGGCCTCAGGTATATGGCCGCCGCCGCATTCTTTTTCAGTCTGATGAGCCTGCTGGTCAAGATCTCCGGCAGGCGGCTGCCTCCGCAGGAAATCGTAATGATCAGATCTGCGGTCCTGCTGATCATAATCTCATTCACAATCCGCCGGCATCAGATCAGGCCCTGGGGAGTCAACAAAAAGCTGCTCCTGCTGCGCGGTCTGCTCGGATTCATTGCGGTCAACTGCTTCTACATCGCACTGGTACGCCTCCCGCTGGCCGAGGCGACGGTGATCCTGTTCACAAATCCGATTTTCACAGCAATGATAGCGGCGGTGATGCTGGCCGAACTGATTGGGATCAAAGACATCGGTCTGATTGTAGTCAGCCTGGCAGGAGTCGTACTGGTAGTGCAGCCTGCGGGGTTGTTTGGCAATGCAGGTGCTGGTCTCGATCCGATCGGAGTTGCCACGGGTCTGGTCAGCGCCGTTTTGAGTGCGGCCGCCTGGGTAACTATCAGGAAACTGAGTCAGACCGAACCGATAGCGGTCATAGTCTTTTATTTCGCAATGATCGCCACTTTTGGTTCTATTCCTCTTGTGATGATTAATCCGGTCTGGCCAACCGCCGTTGAATGGCTGCTCCTGATAGGGATTGGCGTCGCAACACACTTCGGGCAACTGAACCTCACAAAGGGCCTGAAATTGGAGAAAGCCGGCAGGGCTGCCTCGGCTGCCTACCTGCAGATAGTCTTCGCGGCCCTCTGGGGATTGTTGATCTTCGATGAAGTACCGACTCTTCTGAGAATCGCAGGAGCGGTATTGATAGTGGGCAGCACTCTGATGCTGGGCAGGATGCCGGCGAGGCCCTCGATCTGATGTATAACCCCCGGGTGGGAATTAGCGGCTGTCTGCCGGGCGAAGAGGTGCGTTATGATGGGAGGGAGGAGAGTAATATGGAGATTCCGGGTAGAAGGGAGAAGTAGTTGAAGAGAGTCATGGCGGCAGCGCGCGGGTCACTCCTGCTTCTGATAACAATTTATTTGTACGGCTGTCAGCAGCAGCTGAATCAATCTGATCTGGAGGAGCAGTTCAGGGATGAGGCAGCCTCGATAATCGAGGCGGTGTTCACAGGAGGTCAGCAGTATGACAAACTCGTCGCACTGTGCGAGGGGATAGGTTCCCGTCTGGCGGGCTCTGAAGGGGACAGAGCCTCCCGAGCCTGGGCCGAAAGTACCATGGTGGCAGATGGACTCGAGAATGTACGGGAGGAGATGGTCCTGGTTCCGCACTGGGAGCGGGGTGAAGAAAAAGCTGAACTGGTCAGTCCCACCAGCAGGTCAATCAGGATTGCAGCACTCGGTTTGAGTGTTGCCACCCAACCTGGAGGCCTGGAAGCCGATGTGGTCGCCCTCTCAAGTTTCGAAGAGCTTGAGAGTCTCTCCAGTTTTCTCGTAGAGGGGAAGATCGTCCTTTTTAATTATCCGATGGAACGCACCGGCAGGAGCATGGCAGGGTATGGGGATGCTGTACGCTACCGGACGGGCGGACCGATCGCTGCTGCCGGGAAGGGAGCCGTGGCATGTCTTATCCGGTCGGTCGGCACGGGTTCAGCCGATAATCTGCATACAGGCGTCACCAGCTACGAGGATGGAGTGCAATCGATACCTGCCGCAGCCCTGACGATGGCAGATGCGGATGATATCGAACAGATGTATCGCAGTGGAATGGCACCAAGGGTGAAAATGGTTCTGGGGGCCCGCTCCTTTCCAGATGTCGAGGGAGCCAACGTGATCGGTGAGATACGCGGGCGGGAGAGGCCTGAGGAGATTGTAGTGATCGGGGGCCATCTCGACTCGTGGGATCTGGGCCAAGGTGTTCATGACGATGGCGCCGGATGCGTCCAGGCTATGGAGGCCGCCCGCATTCTGCTCCATCTGGGACTGAGACCACGCCGGACCATCAGAGTCGTTCTCTTCGCGGCCGAAGAGGTGGGTGGTTTAAGTGGAGGGAGAGGGTATCTGCAGGCCCACCTGCCGGAGATAGACAGACACGTGGCTGCAATAGAATCGGACAGTGGAGCAGGGCCGCTTTTCGGTTTTTCCGCCGATCGGACTACAACTGAAGGATATGAGACTCTGCGGGAAATACTGAAGTTGCTGCAGGCGACAGGAGCCTCGGAGTTGAGGGCACCCGGTGGAGGAGGAGCAGATATCAGCCCTCTTGCAGCGCAGGGAGTTCCGGTACTGGGAGTGTGGCCCGACGTGAGCCTCTACTTCGACTATCACCACTCGGAGGAAGAACTCGTCGAGAACGTGAACCCTGATTATCTGGCCGACGGAACGGCCGCACTTGCTGTAATGGCCTACATACTGGCTGAAATGGAATTGCCGCTGCCGCGGATCAACTAAAGGGCATGAATGATCATGCTGGAGAATTCAAAGATGATTCACAGTAAAGCAGGAAAAAACGCTCTGGCACTGCTGCTGCTCATGCTGCCCGTCTCGGCCGCCTCACAATCGAGGAGTGTACAACCGAGAGCAGCAGATCCGACCGTTCAGGCATATTTCGAGATGGCCAGGAGATCCTTCTCGGCCAACAGAGCATTCGAGACTGTCGCTTTCATGGAGAACCACTGGCGGCTTGTCGGGAACAGCGGATTCGATGCTTCCATTTACAGGGTTGAACAAATACTGGTTGCAGCGGGTTACGTGCAGGATGAGGAAGCCGGCGGTCATCCATTCACATACAGGATCGAGAAGCGACCGATGCGGGGTCCGGCATGGGACCCTGTGGATGCATCTCTGACCGTGGTTGGTGAGTCGAAACCCCTCCTGCAGCTCCACAGCAACTGGAACCTGCTCGCCGGTTTTTCATTCCCGACACCACCGGAAGGGATCGAGGCTGAAGTAATCTATGTGGGCAGGGGAAGGACGGAAGACTTCGAGGGTCTGGATGTAACGGGCAAAATCGTACTGGGAGAGACCAGTTCGTGGCGTCTCTTCCAGGCGGCGGTACAGGATCGGGGTGCTTTGGGGATTCTCTCTTATTCGATGCCGGCATATAACCGGCCGGAGATCTACCGCCACGCCATTCAATTTTCCTCCATTCCATACGATGAAGAGAAGAAATCGTGGGGTCTGCGGATCTCCCTGGCGGCCCTGGAACATCTGAAGAAGGAGCTGGAAAATGGGAAGGTCCGGGTTCAGGTGACCGTCGATTCCCGTATCTTCCCGTCGGAAGAACTTACTCTGATAGCCGATGTCAGAGGGAGCGAACTGCCCGATGAGAGGTTCGTCTTCAGTGCTCACGTGCAGGAGCCCGGTGCCAATGACAATGCTTCAGGAGTAGCCACCCAGGCAGAGATGGCCGCCGCCCTTGCGGGAATGGTCAGCGATGGAATGTCCCATCCACGGAGGTCGATCACTTTCATATGGGGGGATGAAATACGCAGTACGGCCAGATACCTGAGAGATGATCCCGAAAGGAGCCGAGGTGTCAAATGGGGTATAAGCCTCGACATGGTTGGCGAGAACACTTCGGTGACAGGAGGATCGTTCCTGATCGAGAAGATGCCCGACCCTTCGGCGGTGTGGACTCGCGGCGAAGATGGTCACACCGAGTGGTGGGGGAGCGGTCGCAGTCCAAGGTCCGAGGATCAACTGACACCTCACTACCTTAACGATTTCGTGCTCTCCCGCTGCCTTGAGCAGGCAGCTGCGGTCAGGCGCTGGGTTGTCAGAACGAATCCGTACGAAGGGGGGAGCGATCACGTATCCTTCCTGCGGGCGGGCAAACCGGGCCTGCTGTTATGGCACTTCACTGATTACTTCTACCACACGGATGCCGACCGGCTGGATAAGATCTCCTCAACGACCATGAAAAATGTCGGTGTCTCCGCACTGGTGTCTGCTCTCACTCTGGCTTCAGCCGACAGTGAGACGGCAGGTAGAATCGTTATTGAGATCAAAACAGCCGCGATGAAACGTCTCGAAGGAGAATTCGAGTTGAGCCGGGCTGCTCTCGATGGTGGTGCCGATCGACAGGAGGAAGTCAAGATCCTGACGGCCTGGAAAGACTGGTACGTTGAAGCAATCCGCTCGACTGTTGATATAGAAATTGGGGGGTCTTCACCTCAGACCGCAGCAGCCATAAAAAAGGCTGCAGATGATATTGATGAATTCGGCACTTCACTTATTGAAAAATTGCGATCGGGAGCATACGATCTTTTTTCTGAAGCTGTCCCGGATCATCAACTCAGTGCACCGCTCTGTAATTACGGTGATGTATCGAGAGCGCCGAGGTGTCGGGCCGGCATGAATCGGCGCATGAATGCCGGCGTAATTACGGAACGGTGTACTAAAGTAAAGCATGGAGTGAAATAACATGAGTCGTCTTTTGGGATATATGGGACCGCCCGTTCTGCTCTCCTCTGCGGTTATCGAACATCCGCATTCTCTTGTGGAGCAGTCGTACGCCCCGCAGGAGATGGTAACCGGGACAATCAACGCTGATGGATTCGGTCTGGGCTGGTATTCAGAGGACAGTGAACTGCCGGGCGCATATCACAGGGCGACACCAATCTGGAGTGATCCCGACCTGCCTCGCCTCGGCCGGGTAACCCGGAGCAGATGCATCTTTGCAGCTGTGAGGAATGCCACTCCGGGATTCGCTGTGGACCTTCAGAATGTGCCTCCATTTGTGCACCAGCAGTATCTCTTCATGCACAATGGAGCGGTAGAAGGTTTCAGTCGTCGTTTCCGACGCCCCCTGCTCGAACATATCCCGGGTGACATCCATGCCTCAACACTCGGATCGGCCGATTCAGAGGTTCTCTTCGCACTGGCTCTGACCTATTTGAGAGAGAATGATGTCAGACCGGGATCCGGCGTGGAGAACCTGAAGGCGGCACTCGATCACACAATACGGATCGTCCTGAAGCAGGCACTCTCCGAAAATGCCCGTGCCTCCCTGAACATGGGCCTGACCGACGGTCACTCGATGGTATTTGCCCGGCTCGCACGGGGGATAAAGGCAAACTCTCTTTATATACGGTGTGAAGGAGATGCCGTCTGGGTGGCTTCAGAACCTCTCGACACTTCCGAGAACTGGGAAAAGATCCCCAAGGACAACTGGATCACGGTTGAAAATTCAGGAAAATGCAGGAGGGAACACATAGCAGACCTGCCTTTAATGAAGGAATGGTCCTGATCTTCAGCATACACTCGTTGCAAGAGGGTTTTCATAATGGCTATTAACCAGAAAAGAAGCCCGATTTTCTGGATGGCGGCAGCATCTCTACTCTACATGGCTCTCCCCTTCAATGCGGCTGCTCAATCCGGCAATCTGGATCCCCGGCTGATCGAAACTCTGCGCATAAGGAATATCGGACCGGCCAACATGGGAGGACGGATCCACGACGTCGAGGTCCATCCTGATTATCCCAACACAATCTGGGCCGGGCATGCCTCCGGTGGTGTCTTCAAGAGTGTCAATAACGGTACGACGTGGGAGTCTGTTTTCGACGACCAGGTTTCCACATCAATCGGAGATATCGCAATTTCACCGTCCAATCCGTCAGTGGTGTACGTTGGTACCGGTGAACAGAACAACCGCCAATCCTCCTCCTGGGGCAACGGCGTGTACAGGACCGGAGATGGAGGTGCCACCTGGGAGCACCTGGGTCTGGAAGAAACACATCATATAGGTCGCATTATTGTACACCCGAGAGATGCGGCCACAGTCTGGGTTGCAGCCGTCGGACACCTGTGGGGTCCCAATGAAGAACGGGGTGTCTACATGACCACAGACGCCGGCGCAACCTGGCAGAAGACACTTTACATCGACGAGAATACCGGGGTGATAGATCTCGCGATTGATTACGATAATGCCAATATCCTTTATGCAGCGGCATATCAGCGCCGGCGTACCGGTTTCGGATTCAATGGTGGTGGACCGGGTGGGGGCATCTACAGGAGTCTCGATGCCGGCAGAACCTGGCACAAGCTGACCAACGACCTGCCCACGGGGGATGTCGGTCGTATCGGTCTCGACGTCTACCGGAGCAATCCCGATATCATTTACGCAATCATCGAAAGCAGGGATACCGCTGAAAGGCAGATCGTCGGAGGCCAGGAGGTAGAGAACCAGTCGCTGAGAGGCATCTACCGCTCAGAGGACAAGGGCGAAACCTGGACCCACCAGAGCACCGTGAATCCCCGCCCGATGTACTACAGCCAGATCCGTGTCGATCCGAACAACGATCTGCGCGTGTGGGTGCTCGATACTTCCATGTACACCAGTGAAGATGGCGGTATCACGTTCAGCACAGATCTTGTGCGCAGTACCCACGTGGACCATCACGCCCTCTGGTGGGATCCCAACGACTCCGATCACATAATCCTGGGCAATGACGGGGGGCTCGACTGGACCTTCGACGGAGGAGAGACCTGGATCGACATGCAGACCATACCCTGGGCCCAGTTTTATGAGATTAGTGCCGACAATCAGGAGCCCTTCTATAAAGTCATGGGGGGGCTTCAGGACAACGGTACCTGGTATGGTTCAAGCGGAAACTACTGGCGAATCGGGATAACAAACCGCGACTGGATGACAATTCACGGCGGCGACGGATTCTTTGCCAAGGCGGATCCGACAGATCCCGCCATAGTCTATGCAGAATCTCAGAATGGTAATCTGAGCCGGGTGGATATGAACCTGGCCGGCCGCCGTTCGATCAAACCCAGCCCTCCGCCCGGTACCGGCGAGCGTTACCGTTTCAACTGGAACAGCCCCATCATGATCAGTCCTCACAATCCGTCCACTATTTTCTTCGGTGGAAACAAGCTGTTCATAAGTGATGACCGGGGCGATACATGGCGTTCTACTGAAGATCTGACCAGACAGATCGACCGGAACGAGCTGGAGATCATGGGAGTGGTCAACAGCCAGATAAAGTTGTCGAGGAACGACGGGATCTCCACTTACGGCAGCATCACGGCCATCAGTGAATCCCCCCATACAGCCGGGATCATCTGGGTCGGCACCGACGACGGCAACCTGCAGATTTCACGTGATGGAGGAGAGACGTGGAACAATGTCATCGATCGACTCAATGACGTTCCGGACCGTACATATGTAACCCGTATAGAAGCCAGTCGCTTTGCCGAGGGACGGGCCTATGTCACCTTCGACGGGCACCGCAACAATGACTTCACTCCCTATGTCTTCGTCACCGAAGATTTCGGACGCAGGTGGAAATCAATAGCAGACGGTATCCCTGCGGGCAGCAATGCCAACGTCATCCGCGAGCATCACCGCAATCCCAATCTTCTCTTCCTGGGGACCGAGAGGGGCGCTTACTGGTCATTTGACCGTGGTGAGACCTGGAATATGTTCGAAGGCGATCTGCCAAGAGTGCCGGTGGACGACATCTACGTCCATCCCGTCAAGAACGATTTGATATTCGGTACTCACGGCCGCGGTGCCTGGATCATGGATGACATAGCTCCTCTGGAGGGGATGAGCAGTTCGGTGCTTTCGAGCCCCCTGACCCTCTTCCCGATACGCTATGCCTACAGGTTCTCACGCAGCTCGCATCTGCAGGATCAGGGCGATTTCCTCTTCTCGGCTCCTAATCCACCCTATGGGGCCATAATCTCCTACTTCCTCCCGGAAGAGCTGGGCGATGAGGATGAGGTCGAGATAAGGATCACCGACGCCTCGGGCAGCTTCGTACGTTCGATGAGCGGCACGAAGAACAGGGGCGTCAACCGGGTGCTCTGGAACCTCCAGCACTCGATCGAGGGCCAGCAGCCACCGGTTCCCGGTCAGAGATTCCGAAGGGGACCATCGGCTCCCGAGGCGGTGCCGGGAACTTACACGGTAATGGTGAGTGCTGCAGGGAACAGCCAGACACAGACGGTCGAAGTACGTCTCGACCCGAGACTGGAAGGCAGAGTCAGCATCAGCGAGATGATTGCACTCAGAGATATGCAGCTCCGGATAGGCGGATCGATGGTTGAATTGACTGCCTCCTCTCAGCGTCTGAACGCCATCCAGACACAGGTCAGGGAACTGAATGACCTCCTCCGGCCAAAGAGAGACGTACCTCCGGCAGTTACTCAGGCTCTGGGAGATTTCTCAAATGAAATCCGCACCATGAACAATGAGCTGTTCGCAGGGGGAGGATTCCGCGGTGGAGGGGATTCAGTAATGGGTCGCCTGATGGCTCTAAGGTCCGAGATCAGCAGCATCATCGGCCCGCTTCCGAGCGACATGCAGGCACGGATCGACGCCCTGGATCCAGAGATACAGGCTGCGTCAACCAGAGTCGATCAGTTCATCAGCACACGCGTTTCTGAATTGAACGCGTTGTTGAGCAGCGCGGGCATTCCGTTTATTCAGCCGGCAGAACCGCCGCCCGAAATCAATTAGCGTTCAGTTTGCAGTAGTCCATCTAACCGCAATTACAATGTGCCGGCCAGGATTGTAGACGCCGGAACCGTGTTCCTTATATGCATGATCGAAGAGGTTGCCCAGAGTAACGCTCAGGTCGAATAAACCGAACGAGCGTCGACCTCGAAGATTCCAGTCGGACCATCCGGGTGTTCCACCATGGTCGATGCGCGTGTCGTCAATGTCACGGGCCGACAGTCTTCGCTGGTCAGAGGCGGCCCTGACATAAAGCTCGAGAGTAGTGCCGCTGCGGTTCCATTCGATCCCTGCCAGCCCCATCAGAGGTGGTATGCGGCTCATCGGTTTACCCGAGGTCATGTTCTCACCATAGGTGTAAAAGGCATTGGTCCTGAGCTTCCATGATTCTGAAAGCGGCCATCTTGCCTGGAATTCCACTCCTCTGATAAATGCTTTCTGTATGTTTTCCTTGATATAGATGGGCGGCTCATCGGGGTCCTGGATTCCATCGCTGTCCTCGTCGAAGAAAGGCAGGTCGAGATAGGTGCCGCGCCGGCGATCGATCAGATCCTTCAGGCCCGTGTAGTAGACCCACAGCTCGATATCGCTGCTGTTCCACTCGATCTTTACACCCAGTTCGCCATTTGTGCTCACCTCCGGTTTCAGCCCGGGGCTCGGAGCATCCACACCCGAATTGGTTGCCTTCAGAACAACGGTGTCGTTGAAATTGGGAGCCCGGAATCCCCGCGAGAGTGAACCCACAAGGTTGAATCCGGTCCACAGATGGTGACTGAATCCCAGATTGCCGGTCACATTGTTGAAAGTGTCCTGGTAATTCCCAAATGCTCCGCCAAGCGGTGACTGCAGATGCATGCGACTCGACCGGAGACCGATCGATATATCTGTTCTGGTAGAAAGGGTGATGTCATCGCTGAGAAAAACGCCCAGCGAAGAATAGCGAGATGGATCGGGGAAAGCTCCCCGAGCCTCTTCAGTGATTCCTGCTTCGGTCTCAACCCTGGTGCTGTGCACCCTGTCACGGTAATACTCAAATCCCCACCTGATGGCGTGTCTGGCAGCTACCAGAGATGTGGCCTGAATGAATGTACCTGCAGTAGTGATGATATCCTCATCATTGCGCAGCTTCCCTGAGCCGGACCTCTGCTGTATGCGGCCCTCGTGTTCCCTCTGCCATGAGATATTCCATTCGATGCTGCTGAGCCAGGTGAAGGGCTGCCGGATTTCATATCGTAACATGCCGAGGAATCGATCCTGCGGATCATAGATGTATGTTTCATATGCCCCGGATGCATACTGGTCATAGCGCGGCACTTCAGATTGACTGACACGGATCAGGTCGAGGCGAAGTGTCTGGCGCGGAGAGAGGCGCATCGATGTGATCAGGTGAGCGCTCAGTTCGTCATATCCGGTTGGATCCTGCACACTGATCTCGCCGCCCGGATCGAGGTTCCCAAGTGAACGGGCGGTCACTCCAAGTCTGGCTGTCAGATTCGGTCCCCGGCGTTCCAGTCCCAGGTGCAGGCTCCTCCCCCGATCGGCCGATGTGTAGCGTGTACGAAGCAGCGGTCTCCAGCCCGTTTCTCCATCCGTAAATGCGGGGGGGCTGGTTATCAGGTTCACAACACCGCCCACGGCATCAGAGCCGTAAAGAACCGAACCGGGGCCTCTAACCACCTCGATGCGGCTCAGGGCCTCTGCATCTACCGTATTCATGTACTGATTGCCGCCAAATCTGATGGTCGGCTTGTTCAGTCTGACTCCATTGTACAGAAGCAGAATATCGTTTCCGATAAGCCCCCTGATGATCGGCGTACCATGTCCGGCGGTTGTTTTCTGCACAAGAATGCCGGTCTGTTCCCGCAGGGCATCAGCCGTGCTTCCTGCAGGTCGTCGGGAGATGGTATTGTCGTCTGTGACAGAGACGGCCTTCTGCGATCTGAACTCGGATTCGGTCCTTCGCGAAGCGGTCACCGTGTTTCTTCCAGCCTCAAGGGTCTGCAGTTCCATTCTGATTTCCAGATTTCTGGTCTCTCCTGCAGACAATCTGATGAGGATTTCCTCGGTCTTATGCCCTATGTGGCTGACAACCAGGATATCTTCCAGGGCCGGAAGACCGGTAATCCTGAACCTGCCTTCCCGATCGGTGAAAGATCCAACTCTCATTTCCTTCAGAAACACATTAACCGCGACCAGAGGCGTGCCGTCTGCAGCATCGAGTACTATTCCCTCGATGCGTCCGGAATCCTGGGCAAGGAGAGAAGATGGGTACAGCAAAATCACGGCTGCGGGGAGAAGAAATACAAATATGAGTTGGCGCGTCGGGCTTTTCATGGCTATGAAGGAATTATCCATCACTTCGAATTCAACAGTAAAAGACAATTGAATATTTATTATGGAGTCATTTATATAATTGCCGGCGACCTCACACGCCACCGGTTCCGGCAACAATTGATCGCCGAAGACGTCAGACCTGTGCAAGGTTATCGGTGTCATCTCTGAGGTTGAATCGGACATCTTGAATTTGCCGCACAGTAGAGAGCCGTGAATGATACGTCGGTGTTCGATGTATCCTTGATGTATCCTTAATGTGCAATACTTGTCATGTCATGATCGACAGCGGCCTGAACTGAAGGATTACCCCCATGAAAAAATCATCAGCCTCCACCACGGGGAAATGGATCACAATCGGATGCAGATCTGCAGGATTTGGCCTGCTGGCAATAATAATCATTGCCGCCGCCGGTCAACTTTCTGCGTGTTCGGGACAGCTCACCGAAGAAGAGATCCAGGTTGAGGCTCCACGGATCCATGATGAGGCCTGGATTGTAGACACCCACGTCGACTCACCCATCAGAGGGCTCCGTGATTCGACGTGGAATGCTGATGAAAGACACGAGGATGGCTCCTGGGATATCCCGCGTATGATAGAGGGTGGCGCGGATGCAGTTTTCCAGGTCGTCTATTTCGGACAGGGTGACCTTACCGAGGAAGCATTCGCAGATGTGCACGAGCGTGCCCTGGGTGTTTTCGAATGGATCCATAATATGGCAGACGCAAGTCCCTACGCGGAGTTCGCCGCCACGGTCGCCGATGCCGAAAGACTTCACAGAGAGGGAAAGAGGGCGATCTTCATAGGTGTGGAGAACGGTTACCCTATCGGCACCGACATCAATAATGTTGAGAAGTTCTACAACCTGGGCATGCGGTACATGACCCTTTCACACAGTGATGACAACCAGATATCCGCCTCTTCAGGCGGGCCGCAGGACAGAGAGGATTTCGGGCTGACTGATTTCGGACGCCAGGTTGTGGCCGAAATGAACCGTCTGGGTGTCATGATCGACGGCTCCCACATCTCCGACAAGACCTTCTTCGACGTGGTTGAAATATCGAAAGCTCCCGTGATAGCCAGCCACTCCGCCTGTGACGGGATTAACGAACACGCCCGCAACTTCAGTGATGAAATGCTTCTGGCACTGAAGGAGAATGGCGGTACCATCCAGCTGCTCCCTCTCGCGTCTTTCATTCGACAGGCTCCCGAGAACCCCGAATTCGACCGGGCAATGGCCGAACTTCAGGAGGAATTCGGGGAACGCAGGAACCTGTCCGGTGAGCGTCTCGGTGAATTCATGCAGCGCCGGAACGAGCTCCGTCAGCAATATCCCTCACCTCCGGCGACAATCGATGATTACATCAAGCATATCGACTACGCCGTGAACCTCATCGGTATCGACCACATCGGTTTCGGGAGCGATTTCGATGGGGGAGGCGGTGTTGAAAATCTGGAAGATATTTCGATGCTCCCGAACCTCACGGTTGAACTGCTGAGGCGTGGATACTCAGAACAGGACCTCAAGAAGTTCTGGGGCGGCAACCTGCTGCGTGTCATGAGGGAGGT
>VAPB010401287.1_pt1 | contig 25037 bp, 29 predicted proteins | sample 3395101 | NCBI WGS metagenome assembly VAPB01 (sample SAMN08290433, study PRJNA428436) | hydrothermal vent metagenome | isolation source: Deep-sea hydrothermal vent chimney | place: Indian Ocean: Southwest Indian Ridge | reverse complement strand
TTCAACAAGTCCGCATTTTTCAAGTTCCTTGATGTGATATCGAACTGTTTGGGGTTTGATCTTCTTTTCAGGATCCTTTTTTGAAAGAAACTCAACAAGTTCTGAGGTGGACATTCGTCGAGCTCTCAATGCATGGAGAATCTGTCTCCTACTCTCGTCACTGAGAACTTTGTAGGCATCGATTGCGTCATCACCTGTGAGAACCCTTAGAGTGTCTATTGGTTTCGCCCCCTGCATTTGTTTATCACCTAACTTCATACTATAAGCTTTGAGAAATGAACAATGCTTTGTTTTGCACGACAACTAATAGCCTGGAGGGCTACTAGTGTCGGTATTTCTTTAGGCAATTTGGTTGCCTTTTTGATTATGCAGGCACATAGATCCATTGCCGCATATCTTGCAGGCATGGCACGCGCTTGATCAGTTGTTTTCTCAAGAGTTTTCGAAGTGCATAGCGGACAGTTCTTGGTGCAAAAGACACCTTGTCCAAAAGCTGTTTTGGTGTGACACCGTTTTGACCGGTGCTCCTGAGAATGTCAAGAACAATCATCTGACTCTTTGTGAGCTTCATATTCTTGAGCTCTTCTTGTAGTTGTTTATCGCTCATCATTGTTTGACTACCTTCCTAACGGAAATTATCAATATGTTGAGGTTTTCTAATAGAAATTGCCTCAATCAACTAATTAAATGACCAACAAAGTTACTTATTAACTTACCGCAGTCTGGAGAGGTAATGTCGCGGTGGATGACCGCGCGAAATTAACCCTGTTAAGACGCACTATATATCGATATCTGTCCAAAGCCCTTTACAAACTATCTGCAGTCATCAGAAGTCAAAATGATAGAATGCGGGAAAGTCTTTAACTCTGAAGATTATGGGCAAAGTGACTTGATATGAAGAAGGCCGTCATACTTGCAGCAGGCGATTCAACGAGAATGTTGCCACTCTCTGCGAACCAACCCAAACATCTTCTTCCCATCGCAGGGAAGCCTTTGATATATCACACAATGGAGGCCCTAGAAAAGGCAGGAATCAAAGAAACCTTGGTTGTATACGGATATCATGGTGATCAACTCCAGAAAGCTGTAGAAGCTAGGTCGTGGAAAATGGCAATTTCTTTTGTCAATCAAAAAGAACGCAAGGGAACAGGACACGCTGCAGGATATGCCAAGAAGTTTGTTGGAAAAAAGGAAGCTGTTCTGATCTATGGTGATTTGATGGTGGGACCTGATACTTTTGAGGGTCTTATCGCGTATCACAAGAAAGGAGGGTATGAGTTTACCCTATCAACCAAGGTTATCGAAGATCCAAGTGCATATGGTGTAGTTGTTGTGAAGAAAGGAAAGGCAACTTCACTCATTGAGAAACCAAATCCTGAGGAAGTAGTGAGCAATCTCGTTAATGCGGGGATTTATGCAATCGGTGAATCACTCTGGGAGGTTATTGACAATACAGAACTCTCACCAAGAGGAGAATACGAGATCACTGATTCCATCTCAATGCTTATTGAGAGAGGTAATGTCGGCGCGTACACACTCCCTTCATGGTGGTTAGATATAGGAAAACCATGGGATCTGCTTGAAGCAAACAAACAGGTTCTCGCGAAGCAACAGAAACGGATAGAGGGTATAGTTGAAGATGGAGCCGTGATAAAAGGAAACACTATCGTTGAAAAAGGAGCTATCATAAAGAGTGGGGCGTATATTGAGGGACCGGTTTTCATTGGAGAGGACTCTGTGGTTGGACCGAATTGCTATATCCGTGCTTACACATCCCTCGGAAAGAAGGTCAAGATAGGGAATGCTGTTGAAATCAAGAACTGTATCATAATGGATGAAACTAATGTGGGGCATCTGTCCTATGTTGGTGACTCTATTATCGGTCAGAGGTCAAACTTTGGAGCAGGGACTATAACGGCTAATCTTCGACATGATGACAGGTCAATCTTTGCCTCCGTGAAAGGAGAACGTTTCAACTCAATGAGAAGGAAATTAGGCGCTATCATTGGTGATGATGTAAAGACAGGAATTGGAACCTCCATAGGTCCAGGCATTGTAATCCATCAAGGTGCACAGACCGGAATAGGTGTGATTGTAAGCAGAGACATTGAAGCCAACAAGCTTGTCATAACTAAGCAAGACCAAGTCATAATGGACGCTGATCACAAATAGTAGGGGATAGGATGTCGCCCACGCCATTGAATGAGTTCAATGTAGTGACTAAGGACTCAAGTCGTGTTGAAATTCTCTTTGGATATTGTTACCCATCAACATACAGAGCAGGAATGACAGGACTTGCCCTTCACATATTCTATGCAACACTGAACTCACGGGACGACACTTCTTGTGAGAGATATTTCCGCTACGATACTTCTTCCCCCTCTCACTCGGTAGAGAGTAATCGACCGCTCAAGGATAATCACATTGTTGGATTCTCCCTCACCTATGAGGAAGACATTATCAATCTTATACAGATGCTTGAACATGGAAGCATTCCGGTTGTGGTTGAGAAAAGGGACAATAATGACCCAATCGTGATTGTTGGAGGACCTGTAGTTTCGGCGAACCCAGAACCTTTCGTGAATTTCATTGATGCCTTTGTTATTGGTGATGGTGACCTCATCGTGCATGACATTGTGGATGCGGTCAAAGATAGTGATTCACGGGAAGAGGCAATGACCAGATTATCTGAATTGAGCGGGTTATATGTTCCAACAAAACCGAAATCAAGTGTAAGTCGAAATATCATATCCGATTTGAACTCCCTTCCTTATCCTACAACTCAGATTATCCCAGATGTGCCTGAAGGGTCTCATCTGGAATCTGTTTTTGGTAGGTCATTTCTTCTTGAAGTGACCCGAGGGTGTGGACATTCGTGTAGATTCTGTCTGATTGGTCATATTTGCCGACCCAGGAGAACAAGATCACTGAAACGTCTAAAGGAACTCATTAACCTAGGAAGAGAGGACACTCCAACAAGTAAGGTTTCAATGATTGGTTCTTCATTGGGAGATCTAGATGGACTTGAGGAACTTGTTTGTTGGACCGTAGAGCAAGGTCTGAAAGTTTCTGTACCATCTTTACGTGCAGATTCTGTAACCAAATCGCTCCTTGATTGTCTTGTAATGAGTGGACAACGAACCCTCACAATTGCTCCGGAGTCTGGTTCCACACGAATGAGGAACTTAATGGGTAAAGGGTTAGATGACACTGATATCGATAACGCTATCGAAGTTGCAAAAGAAGCGGGATATAGCTCCCTGAAGCTCTACTTCATTATTGGACTTCCTGAAGAAACAGATGAAGATGTTAGAGCAACAGTTGATATGATTACAAAAATCGGAAAGACATCAGGACTCAAAGTAACTGCCAGTGTCAATCCATTCATTCCAAAGGCTCAAACCAGATGGGAGAGAGAACCTCAGCCGCCAATCGCAGAGATTCGGAGAAAGATACAGATTGTAGAGAAAGGCGTAAAGGGGACGTCTAGAGTCACAGTAGAAACATTGGATCCTAGGAACGCTCGAATACAGGCAGCTCTCTCACTCGGAGATAGATCTCTTGGTCCAGTAATTCGCCAGGCTTCCGAATATGGTGGACTTGGAGGATGGAGACGAGCAGAGAAAGAAACGAAAATCCCCCTTTTCTCCATTGCAAATGATGCTGAAAGGTTGAAAGGTCAGCTACCTTGGTCGTTCTTAAGCAAATGAGAACAATAGTAATGTCGTCTTGACAAAGCTCTTAAGTCAATTCTTGGAAGTCACTCTTACGAAACGCTCTTGGCTGATTAAAGGTCAGGGTCGTTGGTGACGATGTATGTCGGAAGATGGTGAATTTCGCAAAGAGTTTCCAATTTTGAACAGGGAACTCAAGGAGAATACCACAAAGACATACAGGATAGATGGTGTCCGTACAATGTCGGAAGAATCAGAGTCTACCAAAAGCGAAAAGTCCGCCTTCGAACCGGATGTCGTGGACTATATTCGGCGCTGTGATACAATGTCACAAGCAATGGAAATTGTTGAATTTCTATTGAAGCAGAACGAGATTACTTCACCACAGGCAAAAGAGATCAAGAGTCAGCTTAATACTGAAGGCCTTAGAAGTTTTGGTGCGAAGAAAGAAAAAGACCACTATCTACATCATGGAGTCGGTGAAGAATAATCGTGTAGACCCTTTATTTGATTGGAGTTTCCTCTTGCCACAACGCTCTATGATTAGAATCTAACTACAACTCTCTCAAACTAAAAGCCCGCATCACTACTCCGTCACTCAAAATATTCCTTCGACTAGCTTGGTTTGTACACTCCCTTATCGCGAGCCCAAGAGATTGTTTCAGGATCACAACGTTTTAGCTCTCGCTCTGGGAAGTCACTGAGTAGATTCCAACCGATATCAAGTGTCTGCTCAAATGAGCGGTCTTCGAACTCACCCTGATTGATGAATTCAGTCTCGAACCTGTCAGCAAACTTAAGGTATTTCTGATCTCGGTCTGTCAATGCCTCAGAACCTACAACTGCAACTAAATCTCTGAGGTCACGACCCTCTGAGTAGGCATAGTAGAGCTGAGCCTGTATCTCTTTGTGGTCGAAACGGGTCATACCCTTGCCAATTCCTTCTTTCATTAGTCTACTGAGAGATGGACCTGGGTCGATAGGCGGGTAAATACCTCTTCGGTGCACAGCTCTTCCAACGATAATCTGACCTTCTGTGATGTATCCAGTCAGGTCAGGAATTGGGTGGGTCATGTCATCTTGTGGCATTGAGAGAATTGGCATCTGTGTGATTGTACCATTTCTACCTTTAATACGACCTGCCCGTTCATAGATTAGACTAAGATCCGTATACAGGTACCCTGGATAGCCACGGCGACCTGGGATTTCTGACCTGGCAGCACTAATCTCGCGCAGAGCCTCTGCATAATTCGTCATATCTGTGAGAATAACAAGAACGTGCATATCAGTGGTGTAAGCAAGATATTCTGCTGCAGTCAATGCGGCCCTTGGTGTGATAATACGTTCAATGGCGGGGTCATTGGCTAGATTCAGAAACAGTGTGGTGTGTTCTAACGCTCCTGTTTCCTCGAAAGATTGCATGAAGTATTGTGCCTCTGTTGCTGTAATGCCCATCGCACCGAATACTATGGCAAAATCACCTTCCTCTCCTGGAATTTTCGCCTGTCTTACTATTTGTGCAGCAATCCTATTGTGAGGAAGACCAGAACCTGAGAAGATGGGGAGTTTCTGACCTCGGACCAATGTGTTAAGACCATCGATTGAAGACAGACCTGTCTGAATTGGTTGTCGTGGATACTGTCTTGCATAGGGATTGATTGGAGAACCATAGATATCCCAGTGATCTTCAGCTGTGAGGGGAGGCCCCTTATCAAGTGGGTTTCCAGCACCGTCAAGAACTCTTCCTAGAATCTCAGATGAAACTGGAAGACGCATAGTTTCGCCAGTGAATCTGGCCGAGGTGACCTCAGTATCAAGACCGCTGGTGCCTTCGAATACCTGAATGACTGCTCGTCCTTTACCAGTTTCAAGAACAGTACCTGTTAACAATTCTCCAGATGGAGATCTGATTTTTACAACTTCGTTAAATGCTACGTTATGGGTGCTCTCGACAACAAGTAGTGGCCCACTAACATCAGAAACTGTTCTGTAAATTATCGAAGATTCTTTAGACATCTTTTGAAACCACCTTGATTATTGAATCAGTGCTATCTGCCGTTATCGTATCCAAGTTTTAAGAGTTACGAAGCGTCATTTACAGCCAAGCAGCCACGTGAAAGAATGCAAGAACTGGCGCTAGCATTAAGGCTCGTACTATCATGGATTTACCCCGAGATGTAAGATCATTTGCAGAGGGGGTTAAATACAGAATAGTCCCGGCAAGTAGCCAGATACAAGCAATAGCATCTCCTAACCAGACCAATATCATGAATAACTCAGCATCAGTCATTCCAAAAATGCGTAACCATACAGCTGTGGCACTCTCAAGCGTTACTGGTTCAATACCACTAAATTGACCAAACAGGTTGACGATGAATGGACCTCCGAAATATAGGACTATACCCAAACCAACCAGAATCTTGGAGAAACCATCACTGAAACCTGTAGCGAAAATTATCAGCCCAATCAATAGAACAATCAAGTACCCACGGACAGCAAGCGCAAACAAAACATTGAGAATGTCTCCTACAATACCGAACCAGTTCTCAGGCATCTGAATATCAAAGGGTGATTGTAGGAGTAAGAATAGCATCGGCTCAGCCATCTGTTACACAGGAGGGAGTCAGTATGAACGAATATAACAACCACTCAAACCAAGTCTTGACTTAGTATTTTGAAATCTTCTCTCATCGCTATTTTGATCTTCGGAAACCTGAGAGCTGCTGCTGGATGGTAGGTCATGAAATATCTCTGTGAATCACTCTCGACGAATCGGCCATGTGATTCTGAAACTTTTCTGGGACCGAAAAGAGATGAGATTGTTACACCTCCTAGAAGCACAATGACACGAGGTTTGATTAACTCAATCTGTTGTTCTAGATAGGGTCTGCAGACATTGATTTCGACCTTCTTTGGTGTTCTGTTCTTCGGGGGTCTTGATTTTAAAATTGATGTGATAAAGATATCATCACGTGCAAGTTCAATCTCTTCAAGTAAGGAAACTAGTAGTTCACCCGACCTTCCCACAAACGGTCGTCCGGTCTCATCCTCCTTGGCACCAGGTGCTTCTCCAACAAACATTACAGATGCGTTACACGGACCCTCACCTGGCACAGCATTAGTGCGTGTTTCATGGAGCGGACAGAGTGTACAATATCTGATCGTTTCATGTAGCTTCTCAAGTTGTTTACAATTGGTCATGTCTAGTAGCTAGACTACATACTTGCGGATAAAGGCCGCGTATTCGTGGTGACCAATTCATTGTGAAGATTCTTGGAACGGGAGCCTAGATTCTGAGAATTCTTGAAGAAGGTTCTGAAACTCGCCTTCCATCTTCTTCTCGATAGCTTCCATCGTTTCATAGTATGTATCCCAGGGTGAGAGTTTCATCCTAGCTATGTTATCTAGAACACTGAGTTCCAAGATTCTACGAACCTGAACACCCATCTGAACAGCCTCAGCCATCCTCTTTGAAAAATCGATGATGATCTTCAGCATTCTGTAGGTCTTTCCAATCGGACAGTAAGTGTCAATCTCATGAAGCGCACTCTGTGTAAGAAAGTCCTCCTTAATCATTCGCGCAGCTTCCAGAATCGCACGTTCAGATTCAGGGAGTGCGTCAGGACCTACTAGTTGTACAATCTCTCTCAATTCTTGGTCCTTTTGTAGAAGTGCTAATGCCTCTTTGACAAGCTCTGGCCAATCTTCACCCATGGTTTCTCTCTGCCATTTTTCAAGAGTACCGAAGTAGAGAGAGTAGCTAGTTAGAGTGTTAATCGCTGGGAAGAACCTTCGTGCTGCAAGGTCTTTGTCAAGAGCCCAGAACACTTTCACAATTCTCAATGTTGCTTGAGTCACTGGTTCTGAGAAGTCACCACCAGGAGGCGAAACTGCTCCACATATAGTGATTGAACCAAGTTGGTCGCCGCCACCACCAAGTGTTTTGACTCTCCCGCCGCGTTCATAGAACTGTGCAAGGCGTGAACCAAGATAGGCTGGATAGCCCTCCTCAGATGGTAGTTGACCAAGCCTTCCTGATATCTCACGTAATGCTTCTGCCCACCGTGAAGTTGAATCAGCCATAAGAGCAACGTCGAACCCTTGATCTCTGAAATACTCGGCAATTGTCACGGCAACATAGATTGACGCCTCACGAGCTGCAACAGGCATGTTAGAAGTGTTAGCAATCAGAACAGTCCGTTCCATCAATGGGCGTCCTGACTTCGGGTCTTTCAAGTGTGGCCATTCTTCAAGAGCTTCGGTCATTTCGTTTCCACGTTCGCCACAACCTACGTAGACCACTACTTGTGCGTCAGCCCACTTTGCAAACTGATGAAGTGTCACTGTCTTTCCAGTTCCAAATCCTCCTGGAATTGCACCAGTACCTCCTTTTGCTTGGGGCATGAATGTATCAATGACTCGTTGACCCGTTATGAGTGGGGTGTCCATCCCAACACGGTCTTTGAATGGCCTTCCTATTCTGACCGGTGTCCTCTGCATCATCACAACATCATGAACGTCGCCATGTTGATCTTTGACCTTGCAGATTTCTTCTTTGACAGTGTATTCGCCCTTACTGACGATTTCCGTAATTTCTCCTTCCACTCCTACCGGAATGAGGATCTTGGATGTGATGATACCGGTTTCAGGTACTGTACCAATAACATCACCTGGTTGAACTTTGTCACCTTTCTTTACTGTCGGATTAAACTTCCATTTCTTCTCTTTGTTAAGACCCTCAACAGTTAGACCTCTAGTGATAAAGTCGCCTGACAGTTTTCTCAGGTCTGGTAAGGGTCTTTGAATACCATCATAAATCGACCCGAGTAGCCCCGGACCAAGCTCTACTGAGAGAGAGTCCCCAGTGGATTTGACTGGTTCACCTGGAGCAAGACCAGAAGTCTCTTCATAGACTTGCGCTGTAAACTCAGTTTCTCCAACTTCGATTACTTCTCCAATCAGCTGCTGGTTTCCTACTCGTATTACTTCGTACATTCGTACTCCAGGTATTCCAGAGCATTGTACTACAGGTCCCGCAATGCTTTCAATTCGCCCTGTTACTTCTGTCAAAGTTCACAACTCCGTATCAATCATGTTAGATGTTTATTTCAATTCCAACAGCTCTGCGTATCAGTTCTTTTAGCACTGTTTCATACGCACCAGTGGTCCCATCTCTGTCAGGAATCAGTAAGATAACTGGAACTGGTGATTGGGAGAGCTCTACAATGGTATCTTCTACCTCTGCGGCTATAGGCTCTGTAATCATCACAAGACCCATTGTGGGGTCTCGAAAGTAGTGGTATAGCGAATCACGAGTTTCTGCTGGTGATTTTGGAATTGAACATTCACTCACTCCAACCAACCGAAACCCGGTGACCGTATCTCTATCACCAATTACTGCTATTTTATCACTAGACATTGAATATTACCACTGAAGTCGGACTTAAGCTGATGCCTAACTGTCCACTAAAAAGCATTTGGAATAGGAATGAGAATCTAACTTGTGAATTGAACAATGATGTCTTGTTCTTCAACCAAAGTCCAACAATACAGACATTTTAACTGAATAGGTGTTTGAGAAACAACCTCATACTTGCTGAGGATTGGTTCGCGTTCCTTGTTTGTCACGCACCTTTGATTTGGACACTCAAAGATACCAGTGATCGTTTCAGGTAACTCCACTCGGGTTTTTTTGATGATCTTGAAATCCTCAACCAAGTTGATTGTAGCCTCAGGCGCAACAAGTGCAATCCGTGCTACTTCCTCATCTGCAAGAAGTCGATGCTCGACTTTAACTATGTCCTTCTTCCCGATCTTTGAGCTGCTAATGTTCATAGCTAAAGAGACTATGTTACCGTCTTCACCTGTAATTCCAAGTATCTTGAGCACTTCTAGTGCTTTTCCAGCCCTGATATGATCAATCACTGTTCCATCATGAATCTTTACGATTCTGATTTTTTCAGCACCAACTTTCTCGGACATGACCAATCACACGCAGGTTTGTCCTATAGGGAATTGGGATTTAGACTTTCCCCCATTGTTGTCAATCTTGATTCAGAGGCGAAGGTTGATATGGATAGTAGAAGGAGCACTCCCAGAAGACGGTGAAATGGTCTTGGAAGGTCTTGGAAAATCATTAAACTCAGCCCTGAAGAAACTCTTCGGAGCTAATGTTATTGACGAAGAGCTAGTGAAAGAGCTAGTGAAAGACATCCAACGTGCACTACTAGTCGCAGACGTAGATGTCAATCTTGTTATGGCAATAACTGAGAGAGTAGAGGAAGAGGCCTTAGATGAAACATTGCCCAGAGGCGTTTCACGTCGTGAACATATCGTCCGGGTTGTATGGGACACATTAGCATTTTTCCTCGGAGAGAAGGCTGTTCCATTAACAATCAACCCTGGAAAACCAAACCTTGTCATGATGGTAGGCATTCAGGGTTCTGGAAAGACAACAACTATCGGTAAACTAGCTCGATACTATCAAAAAAGAGGAATAAAGACTGGAGTGATTTGTGCAGATAACTTCAGACCAGGAGCCTATAGCCAGTTGGAACAGCTAGCCGAGAGATCGAATGTTCCCTTCTGGGGTGATGAGGATGAAAAAGACGCCTCCAAATTGGCAAAGAAAGGTGTCAAGGAGATGCAGAAGAAAGGCATTGAACTTATCCTCTTGGACACTTCAGGTAGACATAGAGAAGAAACAGGACTCATCAAGGAGATGCGTGACATCTCAAAGAGCGTAAAACCTCAAGAGATAGTGTTAGTCATTGACGGTACTCTTGGTCAACAGGCAGGAGTTCAAGCAGCAGCTTTCAAAAAAGCAACAGACATAGGGTCCATCATCGTCACCAAACTTGATGGTGGCGCAAAGGGTGGTGGTGCAATCTCAGCTGTCGCAGCGACTCAAGCACCTATCAAATTCATTGGAATAGGAGAAGGAATGGATGCGATTGAAATCTTCAATCCAACGAAATTTGCTGGTCGGCTTCTTGGTATGTCTGATATTAAAGGACTAATTGAGAAGGTACGAGATGCTCAGATTGAGGTTGAAGAAGATGCTGCAAAGCGAATCATGAAGGGACAGTTCTCGCTGAAAGATATGATGGCTCAGATGAAGCAATTGAAGAAAATGGGACCCATTGGAAAAGTGATGGAGATGTTAGGCCTCCAGTACAAACTTCCGGAAGGCATGGCTGAAATTCAGGAAGAGAACATGAAGCGATGGGAGGTTATAATGAATTCAATGACTAAAGCAGAACTAGAAGAACCCAAATTGATCAAATCATCTAGGATAAAGAGAATTTCGAAAGGTTCTGGAACCACTCAAAAAGATGTGAGAGACCTCCTGAAACAACATGAGCAAATGAAGAAGATGATGAAGCAAATGGGAAAGCAGCGAAGAGGTCGGAAAGGAGGTATTCCAGGCTTTCCAGGTTTGCAGGGAATGTGACCCCATCAATTTAGAATGTGATGTTCGTGCGCCGCTTTCTTGTTCTGTTCAAAGAGATTCCAATCGATAGGAGTTCAGTAAAGTCTGGACTGAACAGTCCTGAAGTGGTCACTGCATGCCGATGTGTTAACGTAGGATTATTCGTATCAGGCGATCTTCGACGAAACGTGATTGTATCCTTGGCTGTAGGAAGTGAAGACGATTTGAAGGTAGTATCATTTCCAGGAAACTCTCTAAGAAGGGTTTCACCAGACGAGAGGTCGATCTCCTTCTTCCTTCTAAAAGCGATTGAAAAGGGACAGGATCTTGAACCTGAAAAATCACTTACAATGGATAATGGAATTGAGTTATTGCGGTCATCATTTGCCGAACTTGTTGAGTTGTGGGGTCCTAGTCTGATTCAAGTACCCTCATCAAGTCCAGAGCGGTTCATCCTTGATACTAATCTTTCCGCTGATAGGATGGAAAACACACCATGAAGAAAGCTTCATAATATCAGCATTGTAGTTTCTGAATGGAATCAATCATTGAGTGTGAATCTTTGCCTACCAATGTAACTCCAGAATTCGATAGACAAAGGTTAGTCTACGAGGAAACGGAAGACCTCGCTCAGCGGATAGTAGAGCTTGAGAAACTCCTATCTCTAGCACCCAGACATAAGGGTGCAGAGAGAATGAAGGGGGATTATAGGAAGAAATTAGCAACTCTCAAAGCTCAGTTAGATAAGAAACGTGACCTAGATCGTGCTCGTCGAAGTAGTGGTGGTGCAGAAGAGGGAGTTGTCCGAAAGGAGGGTGCAGGACAAATCTGCCTCATAGGCATTACCAATAGTGGAAAATCCACACTCATCAATGCAGTTACGAACGCAGAATTCGATGTAGGAAACTATCCCTTCACAACACCGATTCCAACCCCAGCCATGTTGATTCTTGAAGACATCAATATTCAGCTAGTTGAACTTCCAGGAGTCTTTAATGGCAGTCACGAGGCAGGGATTGGTCGACAAGCCCTAGCAGTGGCTCGTAACTCTGACTGTATTGCTTTAGTTGTTGACCTCTCTCAAGATATTGAGCCACAGATGAGTGTCATCCTTAAAGAGTTGGATGCAGCAAGAATTCGTCTCAACAAAGAGAAGTCTGCGGTTAGAATCGAGAGAGTGGGACTCGGAGGTCACATGATCTATGGTGTCCAAAATTATCAGGGCGACATTGAAGAGGTGAAAGAATACCTCATAGCTCGCAAAATTACGAACATAATCGTTCGGTTTCAAAAACCCTCAACCTTCGAACAGCTTGTTGATGCCATGGACTCCAGTGTTGCGTATGTACGTGCAATGATTGTAGCTACAAAAGGTGACTCAGAGGGGTCTGAAACAAGATTCAAAGAACTAGAAGAAAAATACGGTCATCGGTTTGACATAGTTCCGATATCTGCAGAGAATGATGAGAACCTCGATGGGATGAGCTGGTCATTCTATGAACATCTCGATATACTGCGAGTATATACGAAGATTCCCGGGAAAAAGAGTGAGGTGAAGCCAATTGTGCTTCCTGAAGGCTCTATCGTGGAAGATGCTGCACGAAAAGTTCACAAAGAATTGTTTGTGGAGAGATTTCGTGCTGCAGTCATACTTAGGGTTAATGATAAGATCAAGAGAAGAACCGTAGGCCTCGGCTATCCGCTTCAAGACGGAGATATTTTACAGCTAGCCCACAGGTAGGGATTTTCATTGGTAGAGTTTCCAAACTTGGTTGTAGTTCTTGTTGACCCTCAGAATCCAGGAAATGTTGGTTTTGTAACGAGAGTGTTAGCTAATTTTGGAGTGCATGAATTAAGAATAGTAGGAGAGGACTCTCGTCAAGAGCAGTTCGCACAGATGTTCTCAGTACATGCTCATGACATTTTAGACAATGCAATCATCTTTGACGACCTAAAATCAGCACTTACTGATGTTGATTTAGCTTGGGCGTCAAGTGCAAGAGCTGGGAGAAATCATAGTGTCACACGGGCACTGGTCCCTCTTGCAGAATTGCCAGACCCAAATTCACTAGATGGTCGTATCGCTCTAGTCTTTGGAAGGGAGAGTACTGGACTGTTCAATGATGAAATTGCACTATGTGATCTTGCATTCACTGTTCCGACATCAAAGGAATATCCCAGTCTCAATCTCAGCCACGCTGTGTCAGTTGTGCTCTATCATCTTTTCTCAAAGTACGCACCCGAGGAACCTCGCCAACCCTCAGAAGCCAGAGCCGCAACACATCAAGAACGAGAGCAAGTGTCCAAATTCTTTGATGATGTTGTGGATCAACTAAGCCTGAAAGAGTATAGAATACCAATCGCAAAACAGGTTTTCAGAAATCTTCTTGGAAGAGCCTATATGACAGGAAGAGAGGTCGCGACTCTAACTGGTATAGTGCGACGTATTAGTGAACTTGTAAATGACAACGAGAAGTTGGAAGACTAGATTCCATAACCCATCGTGCGTTTCAGTTCAGGATCGATTTTATCGAAGACTATCCTACACGGAGTGGGCATCTTTGGAGCTGCTTTCTTCAGTGCCTGCCTTGCTTCCTTGATGTGTTGCCTATTCACACGGATTGTGATCAATGCCTGATTAGGTCGAACCCGTGCAGCAATTCCAATCACTTTACCCCAGGCTTTTCGCATTCCATCCTGTACTCGGTCTGCACCTGCTCCGGAGATCATCTTGTTCTCACGAAGATAATGGTATGGCTTTACTCGTATCCTAAGATGATAGTTTGCCCTACCTGTAGTTTTGGTCATGTCCCTGTTAGATGCAACACGTGCAGCCTCAAGCGCTTGGTGTCTAATTTGGCATCTCTCAAGACCAATCAGTGAGAGTTCTACTTCGAATTCACCACCAGTGTTACCCATATCAAAGCTGACTATTCGGCTAGCGGGCTGTCTGTGTATGTACTTCTTTCTCACAAACGCTGGGCGATCACACTCTCGGTAACAGTGTCCTGGACGTTTTCCCATTGATATCACCTGATTGGTCTACGGTCTATAGCATGACCGGATTCAATGTGACCCAAAGGAGTGTGAATAAAAGGATTATGGCGTGTGCTTGTTGAATGATTCATTGATAATCCTTCAAAATAATACCAATGAGCGTTTTCAATAGACTCTATAATGAGTGAATAATCGTGCGAAAAAATAGTGTTGCACAGGGCATTCTGACATTCCTAATTGGTCTGTCCATCTTTGTTGATGACTTGCGCGACTTTGTACCAGGAACGGAGTTTCTTCACTGGATGCCTGACTTTGAACCGTTCATCTTCCTTGGGTTCCACTTCCACCATCTCTACATTGGTATCCTAATTATGCTGATTGGATTAGTCCAAGCAATGAAGCATGATGAGCAGTAGGTTTGTAACTCACTTCTCACTCTTGACGCGAGGCTCTGCTACAACCTGAATTGGATTACCCTCAGAATCCTTCAGATTGAAATAGGAAACCATGTCAGGAAAATCAGTTATGTCAGAAGTGTCGACTCCCTTAGTCTTAAGGTAAGTCTTGCAAGCATCAAGGTCTTCAACATCCATTGTGAGTGTTCCCGAACCCTGACGATGTTCACCCTCGCGTAATAGGTTGATACCTAATTTTGCACCTTCTGCAGGAAGTGCAAACTCAGCCCATCCAACCTCTGCATCACCATCCCAAGTTATCTCAAATCCCATAACTTCGGAATAGAACTTCTTAGCACGATCAAAGTCCTTCACTTGATACTGGAAGTACACTGATCCTTCTTTGTAAGGCATTGGTCATTTCTTGTCGCCCATAGTAATCACATTCGTTGATGGTTTGATATGTATTTAACTATTGTGAATTGAGTGTTATGAATGCTCAAGTTCAGTAGAAGGATTATGATAATGCGCCGATAATTAGCAGAGGAAAGATGATAGTTGCATCACCAATGACTGTTTCAAAGTTAGCCTCGGACTGCATCTTTTGCCAGGAAATACCCTCTACAAGTGGAGCTCCTCCTAGACTACCTCCTTCAGGACGGTCAAGTGTGATTTGTACTGCGATATCGAGACCTCCCCTTAAGATTGTAGATCCCATTGTGAAATGCTTGGTGAGACCTCCGCCAAGCATGATTGCACCAGTCTTCTTCTGTTTAGTCACAATATCTCCCAAGATACGAAGGTCCTTCACAAAGTCGAGAACCAGGTTTTTGGTTGTGCTATAGGTATAGAGATGGAATCCAAGCATTGAGTCCATGAGTCCAGGTGAAAAGATGGGAATTCCATGTTCAGAGGCCTGTTTCACAAAAGATGTAGCATCATCTATAGTGTGACCCAATTCCGCAAGGAATTCACTTGGTGCTAAGGTTGTGAGTTGCTCCTCTGAAAGAGAATCGAGGAATGTGTAGATACCCTTCTCAAACAGTTCAAAATCCTTCTCATGAACGAAGATGTCAGCTATTCGACCCATGCCAGCCTTTCGAAGCTCATGGTCATCTTTCGATGGGGGTACTCGATAGTGACCTCCGCCATAAGCCTCGACGAGATCATGGACAATGTTAGCTCCACTAGTAACTATTGCATCAATAATCCCCTTCTCAACTAGGTGACTCACAAGCGTTCGAAGACCACCAGGAACCATAGGACCTGACATCGAGAGAAACGTGAAACACTCAGGATCTTCGAAAAGCCGTTTTGTGATACTTGTAGCCCTACCTAGTCTGCCTGCACCGAGCACACCTACTCCTGACATTGCATCCACAAAATCGGAGATGCTTGTTGTCGTTTCGGGATTTACGTGTTTAACCTTGTTCAAAAGAGCCACCAACAGCGAACCATTTTGTGATAGATGATAAATTATTCTGTTATAAAAAGTAGAGGCGAGCCCAGGTCGGACCCGGGAGGGCATGACCAAGACCACTCATTGTTAATTGGACATCAAATTGTCCACCCAGGAGCGGCACTGGGTTTAAACACGACCAAGACCCGCGAAAATCCACAATAGATTCCAAGATTAGTAGGAATCTGAAGATGGTTCACTTTTCCCTAATGAGAGTGTCCTATTCCTAGCACAATTTCCGAGTGGGGAGTGTACCGAAAGTAATCGATAGACACTCTTCAATACGTTTAAACGCATACTCTCGTGGGATGTCGCATGCAGCTGCCTGTCTATAACATGCTTACATTTGTGATATTTCTGCAGGCCCTTTTGCTGCAGACCTTTTGGTTGTTCATTGGACGTCGAGCTAGAAACAAATACCTGTATGATATCATGCATTTCAAAGAGCCAACTTCAGTAATGTCAAAATACTACCACTGGCGTGTTACCCGTTTCATGAACGCAGTGGTAGAGGGTATATTGTTCCAGTTTATCCTAGTAGGATCGTTAATGGTGGTTTCAATTTTCATTGCTGATTTGTCCCTGTTTATGGATTCCATTCTCTTTGTTGCATTCGTCATGATTCTCTCGTTCGTCAGCTCAATCCAGATGGCAAGGCGCGTAAAAGAGATCAATGATCAAGAGAACACAATCGTCACGTCTATTGATACTTCCACAGACAAATTCGGAATTGCAAGAGCTATGGTTGATAATCTCTTTATGCAGGGTTCAATGGGTGATGGAAGGGTGTGGTTTGCACTATACAGAATCGCGCAATTACCTAATCCAATCGGCTATATCATCAGAGATGTATTATTTGAGAAGAACAGAGAAGTGGCTCGTTCGATGAAATATGCTAAAAAGGATGATCCATTTTCTACTCCTGATTCAGGTCCAGGAATTGAGTCCTGAGAAAAATGGAGTCTATTCAGTAAGTCTTATATCCAATTCCTAGGGGCGTTCACGAGAACTCCAATAGGAGGAACTCCGCATGTCAAAGAGTAACGTTCTAACTGGCCGCAGAGGCGTTGTAGCAAGTTATCGTAGAGGTAAGCACCTACAACACACAAATCAGGTGATTCTAATTTTCGATGAGGTAAAGACTCGAGCGGAGGCCGCAGCCTTGGTCAGCCGAAAAGTGAAATGGACTTCACCAGAAGAGAAAGAGTTCTTGGGCAATGTTCTTGGAGCGCATGGAAACAGCGGCGCAGTGCGTGCTAAGTTCCGCACAAATCTTCCAGGACAGGCAATCGGAACACCTGTTTTTCTGTTGTAGCCAATCACTAAGTTTTATCAAGACATCAGTGGATGCCTAACCGGCTCCGATGATGCAAATTGGCTATCTGAGGACAGAAATGTCCAGCGACGAGTCATAGTTAGACTGAGGGGCCACATCTTGAATTGGGTTGTCTGTTTGTGGATGGAGGATAGAGATGCTTGAGTGGATGATGTATTTCTTAGCGTACTTGTTTGCAGGATTTACACTCAAACTAGGTGATGATTTGCTGGACGAGCTCGACAGCAAAGATCTGGCTTGGTATCCTCTTGCAATATCAGGAGTCCTTTTTGGATTACTCATGACGGTTTCAGAATGGGATTTAATCCTCTTGACCAGTATTTTGATTGCAGTAATCGTGTCTGGGAAAGTTAACAGACCTCAGTTCATGGTAGGCTTCATTTTGATTATCGGGACAATTTGGTTGATTGGATTTCCAGTTCTAACAGCATGGTTAGATTTGTTTGCGCTTCTCATCATACTCTTTTTAGCGGCGGTTCTCGACGAAAAAGGCAATGATTGGGCAGACCAAGACCACTCTCCAGTAGCGTATAAACTATTCAAATATAGATTCACACTCAAACTAGTTGCACTATTTCTTGTCATTCCTTGGCCAATGTTTCTTGCAACCGCTCTGGGTCTCTGGGCCTTTGATTTTGGGTATGAACTCTCAGGGTGGATAGTCAGGACTCGAGTCACATCATAGTCTTGTACGCCAGACTGCAACAGATATCCAAAAAGATTGGTTCTAGACCCATATTCCGAGCCAAATCAACACCCTCTTGACTGATGAGTGCAACACCATTCGTTCCACTCCTTATTGCAAATGCATCAGTGTCTATCTTGTGTTGACCCATAGGTCGTGCACATCCAAGAAGGAGAGGGATGTTTTTCAATCCGAGCCTCGCAATAGTCGTTATACGACCAATATCTTTAGGCGCGGGTGGATCAACTCCTTCCATCGCGGTCTTACGAATTGGGCTCAGGGCAATGATGACAATAGCAGCTGGTGAACCCTGTGCTATCATCTCCAGAGCTTCTAGCTCACCTCCAAGTTTACCATAGTCCAGTCCCACAAGGACATGGGGAACAGTGGGAACACTGAGCGATTCTAAGATGTCAAGTGAACGACGCATCTTCTCTGGTCCGTTCTTGATGTGATACACTTCTCGTGCAACCCTCTCGTCCCCAATGACATCAAGCATTGCCGCATCAATCTGTGCTTCGGCCAAAGACTGTGCAGTCTGTTCACTCACAAGACCTGTATGTACGACAACTTCGAGATTCAATTCAGACTTTACTCGCCCAATGGCATCTCCAAATCGTTCGAGAGGAACGTATCCTTCTGAATCAGACCCACCACTGATCAATACACCTTCTCCACCTTGACTCTCAATCTGTTTACAGCGCTCGAAGAGAGTTTCAGGTGTGATCGTGGATTCCATCCCTTTCAAGAGTTGTCCATCGCAGTGTTCGCATCTTAACGAACAAGTTGTGCCAGTCACACTGAGAGAAACAAAATTGTGAGGACTTACTTGCTTGTGGTCCTTAATCTTGTAGGGATATGCGGTTGGACTGTAGCTGAGTAGTTCGTTTCCAAAGACACTCAGACGTTCGTTGAAGCCTTGTTTCATCCAATCCTTTAGCTCACTAGATGATGCCTGTACGATTGATGTCCCATCAGAGATGAAATCAAAGTTCACTTCTGTGCCTCTAGTAAATCTAGGAAACTCCTGCTTTTAGCATTACCATCTAGACAAGATGGAAACAAACAAGAACTAATTGGGCATCAGACTGCATAGGTCATCACAGACATGTATGAGTGCATATTAATTTCCATAAAGACTGAATCTATCTATTTGTTCTTTAATACCAAAAACGTTGCGATTTAGTGTACTTCTGAAAGCCATGCGATCAAACACACTCCCTCATCAAAAGGAATTGTATGAGCTCATATACTTGTATCAGCATGAAACATTATGAAAGAACTAGGTCTGTGGACTAGAGCCCAGAAAAAGGTTCGACGTGCGCGACCAAAAGCCCGTAAGAAGAATTTGAATAACTCTTCTAAAGGGAAGTCCTTACTCTCCAAGAAGGAACTCGCATCAGGTTCTGGAGAGTCTGCAGCTGTTCACTTTGTCCAAATGGACCTTGTCAGTTCCAGTGATGAAGCTGATGGGAGTGATGATGACCTCGCTGTGGAAAGAACTGTGGAAACTCTCTCTGTGACTGGAAGTGATGACCCAGCATCAATACAGGAGAAGGAGGCCTGGTCTGTAGGAGGGATCCCATCCTGATGATGACAGACAATGCTCTTGCTGATCTTGAAATCCCTAGGGTTTCGAGAAGTGGTGACACTGGCAAGAGAAGGGCGGAACACAGAAGTTTCTTGCTGTTGTGGTTCATTCACATTAGAATGTAAGAAATAGGTTATAGGTTATGATAAAAAGGATGGATAACCAGAATAAATCAGAAACAAATGAGAGAGGTCTGAATCGGAGATGAATTTAGCCAAGAAGATATTCAAGACTGCCCATGAGGAGGGTAGAACCTTTGTCCTAGAGCATGAAGCGAAGGACATAATGAAGGCATATGGTATCCCAATCCCTGCTTATGCAACAGCAAGTACAGCTGACGAAGCAGTCACCAAATCAAAAGAGATTGGATTTCCTGTGGTGCTTAAAATTCTCTCTAAGGATATTCTGCACAAATCTGATGCGGGAGGAGTCAAAATCAACCTCAAAGATGAGGACTCTGTTCGAAAAGCGTTCGATGATATCATGGAGAACGCGACAAATTACGGAAAAGAAAAGGGAATTGAGGTTGACCTCAGTCGTGGTGTATTCATCTCGGATTTTGTAGACATGGGCACCGAGATTATCGTAGGAGTCACAAAGGACCCGCAATTCGGGCATGCACTGATGGCAGGACTGGGAGGAATCTTTGTAGAGGTTCTCAAAGATGTGTCATTTAGGTTGATACCATTCACTGAGGTGGATGCGAGAGAGATGTTAGGTGAACTCAAAGCCTACAAGATACTCGAGGGTGTTCGAGGTCAAGAACCTCGCGACGTGGATTCATTAATCAATGTCATGCTAGCAGTATCCAAGATGATAGTGGAGAATCCTGAGATAACCGAACTAGACTGTAATCCAACTTTTGTATATGAAAAAGGAAAGGGCTCATTGGTCGTAGACGCTAGGATACTAATTGGTAATTCAGATTCAACTACTAGCCACTGATCAAGTAATGAAGAAGAATAAGTCCTTTCTTGAGATCGAGGTCAGTGAGTGGAGCTTCTGGTGAAACCTTAGCCTTACTCGCAAGTAGAAGCAATAGAGCCACTAATTTGGGGACAAGGCGAGCATATTGAAGTAAGAAGTCTTTGTTACCAGTGGAGTCTACAACAAGACCTTCTAATCTCCTGATCAGGAGCTTGATTCTTTCTTCAACACCTTCTCCTAATTTAAGACCCTGGAATATCTGGGCTGCAGCCGATTCATCCTGAAGAAACTCTGAGGAGATACCGATTTTATCAAACATCTCAAGCGCACCAATAATCATAGAATCATAATGTTCATCTTCAAGACGTTCGATTCCCTGCTTGACAGCTTGAACCTGCCCTAACAACCGTATCGAATTGGTCAGAATTGTGCGAGAAGCACCTGATGTTGAGGACGCCATTCCAGCAAGTTGGTCTTTGTGAACATTCTCAAGACGTGCAGCCACTGATTCATTGAGTTTCTTGTCAAACCCCGGAGAAACGCCAACATTGGCAGCTTGGGGGAGTATCGTGTGAGACCCGAGTCTACGAATTGTAGTAAGTGTTGTGAAGTCTTCAACGGGGGTATGGAAGAAAAGAATGCGGATTATATCATATCCAGTTTCAAAGTCAGCTTCAGTGGTCACGTTTCTACCCTGTGCCTTGCACGAAAATGCACTGAGCAAAGCCCACGACGAGAGCAGATCCTCTCGGAGCTCCCCTTGTAGTGCAGAATTTGCTAGTTCATGTTCCACGAGGAATCGAGATAGCTTGTCAGCAGCAGTTGTCGCTCTCTGAAGTGTTGCCCCACTCAGTTGTAAATCTGCAATTGATTTGATGAACTCCCTTGGTTCACGAGATGGGGGACGGAGGACAAAACCAGGATCCTTCCTTGACATTAACCACCACTTCGAGGAAGATGTGAAGTAATCTAGCACATCAATTGCCACCGTAACATCTGAGAGTGTTGCAACATCTCGTCCATCAAGGTATGCCACTAGACGGGTGAATATTCTAACGAAGCGGGTAAGATGAACAGAAATCTTCTCACCTACGAATTGGCTGTCAGTGAATCTTGATACTATAGTTTCAATCTGGCTAGGTATGGATTCCTCTAGTTGTGTGAATAACAAACCTCTGTAGACATCTACGGGGGGCCTAGACAAAAACCTCAAATCTCCTGTTGTGTCAAAGCTCTGCTTTTGATTTATAAAATACTGGATTACGTGTGAGTGGGACTACTTCCCGTATCTTCGAGACCGTTCACCGTAGGAGCGTAAGGCACGCCATATGTCAATTCGTCTCACAGCAGGCCAGTATATCTGTGCAAAATACAATTCTGAATATGCAGACTGCCATAGAAGAAAGCCCGAGAGCCGTTCTTCACCGGATGTTCTGATTATGAGATCAGGGTCGGGTACGCCGTTTGTGTAAAGGTGCCTCTCTATGATTGTTTCATCTATCTGAGCAGGCGTCATCTCACCAGATTCAACCTTCTCACTAATCGCTTTCACTGCGTCAACGAGTTCAGCACGACCTGAGTATCCAATGGCAACATTGAGAATATGATCGTTATAGTCGCGGGTTTCTTTTTCTGCCTCTCTGATGGCAAGTCGAACCTTCTCAGGCAGAAGGTCTACTCTACCAATTGCTCTGATTTTGACTTTATGACGATGGACATCAGGATTGCCAACCACTTCTGTAAACTTCTCCTCCGCCAAAGCCATGATCTCTTCTACTTCATCCTTGTGTCTCTGAAAATTCTCAACGGAGAAAGCATATAGTGTACAGACTTTGACATTGGCTTCCCACAGAATTCGTAGGACCTCCATGACCTTTGCAGCTCCCTTGTGATGTCCGTACCAGGGAACATCAAGTCCGTGTTTTCTCGCATAGCGGCGGTTTCCGTCTAGAATGATACCCACGTGATTTGGTGCCCAGTCCTTGTCCAGCTGGCGGAACAAGTAGTATTCGTATAATCTATACACGGGACCGGACAAGTTCAATTCTAACACACTCTGATTTGAAAAAAATTGGAATTATTCTCTTAATAGAGTTGATGCTGCGTACGTAGATGTACTAAATCATTTTCGAAATCTTCTCTGCAGCACGTTTCATATCTAAGAATATGAGACCTAGCTTAGCGTTTGCAGTTGTGGAAACTGTCAGACAAGCGTTGACTCCAGCTGCTGTGACCAATAACCAACCATCGACACCCTTGACATTAACTTGCTCAAGATCACCTTTCCCAAGCTCTATTGCTGCCCTCTCACCAAGACTCAACATAGCAGCAGTCATGGCCGCGACCTTTGCCTCGTCTACATCTGTAGGAAGAGCTGAAACGATTGGTAACCCTTCTACACTGACGATGGCACAGGCTTCGATCTCGGGAATACTTCCCTGCAGTTCATTCAGAACGCCTTCGAGTGTATTTTCGCGGGTTTCTCCCATCATTGGTTTCACCTGTCTTTATTTGTACATCCTTTTCAAAATAACTTCTCTGGCTATTGCTTGGAATGCTCTCTTTACTCCAACGCCCTGTACTGCAATGGTTTCATAGATGGGAACATTTCCACCTAGGCCGAGAAGATCTAGCATCTCATCACGCGACATCCTGTTGGGGAGGTCTCGCTTGTTGAGCATGACCACTATCGGAATATGACGTCCAAGTTCATCTCCAAGGAACATCTTCAGCTCCTCAAAGCTCTCTATATTCTCCTCGCGCTGATCTGGTGAAGAGTCAGCAACAAAGAGAATTCCATCGGTACCCTGTAGTACTACTTTCCTCTGGTGCCTGTGTCGCTTCTGTCCGGCTACTGTGAAGACATCGAACATAACTCTCCCCCCAGCTGACAAGGGAAGATAATCGAAGAAGAGAGTTCTATTGGTTTCGTCCTCTATGGCCGTAAACTCACCCTTTCGGAGACCCTCAACCTTGCCGTATATCCATCGCAAAGCAGTTGTCTTACCTCCAAGGGATGGACCAAAGAAAACAACCTTGAGATGAATTCGCCCTTTATCGTCTTTACGCAATTGATATACCACCCCGTGTAATCATAGAGTCTAACGACAAGAGTTCTAACCTCACTATGGTTCTGGAAAGTCTTACTTAGGCACCAGATTGTATTTCTTATGAGTCCTTGTAATAAGGGCTTCCCAGTTATACTCGGAAGAGGACAAGTAATAGAGTTTACTGGTCCGAATTATGAAATCAGAGCGTTCCTCATCAAGAGCGCTTGTTCGCCCAACTCATAGGTTCGCTTGGATACATCATTGTTTCCGAAGTCATGTGGAGAAATGAAGATGTCGATAATCCCCTCCTTCACTTTGACAGAATCGGGCATTCCATAGCGAAGGTAGTAAGGTCCATAGAACTCCCGCTTCTTCACCTCGAAATACCTTCCAGCCCACCTAATAGGTATGAAATCAGCCTGGATGCTGGCATCTTCAAAATCTTCATAATAAATAAAGTCCAGAGCATCGAGGTAAGGCATGTCCTTCCAATTATTGTAGAACAATCGATACTTCTTTGATTTGTATAAGCTGGAGCCAACGATCAGAATACGTGTATTTGTAACCACGATAACTCCTGAACGTATGCCTTGTTTCCGTTTAATCAACGACAGAGATCCCCAGTCCCGATAGATGGGATATTCCCCGTTCTCAAACACTCCTGCCTTATCAAGAAGCGATATGAGTATGTTGTTAGGATGAACCACCGGTTCACATTGAAATATAGGTGGAATTATGAAAGATGATTCAAGACTATACTTGAAATCAGATGCCCCACCAAAAGCCATCAAAGCAGGCAATGCCAGTGGGGCAATGCCACCATTGAGAGACCTGAGTGCAAGCCTCTCAAACTCGTCCAATTGCTTAGTAGAGAACAAAATAGACTCCTTCATCCGCATGCACTCAAGAAGAATGTCTACCAGACTGTAGTCCGACTCAAGCTTCTTAGTAGCGCCCGTATGATAGGAAAATGCTGCTTCTGCTGCGTTCACAACCCTTTCAAAGAGTGTGTCCCGATCCATTTTCTCCATTAAGCAAATGCACTTCCTAATACCGTTGCTAACTGAAGTATCTTCGAAGCCAAGTCCAGTGACATCAGCATAACGAGGAGTGAGCTGCCACCAATAATTGACATGTACCTTAGTTGCACGAGGGGTCTTAAAAGACCTCTACTATTTGCCACCCAAGGATCCTGTTCCAATAGGCCGTCTAACACCGCCGCCTTTTCGTAATATGCAGCCCTTTGTACCTTCGTCATTCTAGCCATCTGTACTTGATAAGCAGTGCCAAGGTGTTTCACTCTCGCTGAAGGAATCACAGTCGCTCGATGCCTTGTGGGCCCAGTGCCAGACATTGAGTTCCCCACACTTTGCAATGACCTCCTCTCTACAAAGTTCACAAAGACCCCGTCCCGTAGGTTCTGCAGTGATTCTACCGCCATCAACCAAAGCGTACTTCATTAGAACTCCCCTGGATTGTCTAGTAAAGAAG
>VAPB010580793.1_pt1 | contig 25253 bp, 32 predicted proteins | sample 3395101 | NCBI WGS metagenome assembly VAPB01 (sample SAMN08290433, study PRJNA428436) | hydrothermal vent metagenome | isolation source: Deep-sea hydrothermal vent chimney | place: Indian Ocean: Southwest Indian Ridge | reverse complement strand
TTTCGCCGCTCCGTTCTTTCCTCCCCCTACTCCGAATCGTCCGGCCGCATCACTTAATTTGTCTCCTAATTTTACATGAGCGTCTAATGAATCATAACTGCCTATCAAGGTCGTTCTTGCGCTTTCCATAGGCTCTTTTGTCACTCTGTATACTCTGAAATGGCCCAGGTCAGCGGTAATTATTATTTTATTCATGGAATACCTCTATTTTTATTTTCCTGAGACGCTTAAGCCGCGTGCCCTGTACCCTTGTGGTACATGGGGTCAAACAGGTAAATATACCACCCATTTTTTGTTGTCTGTTTAACTTCAGCCTGTGCTGAACTCTCTCTACTTAAAATTTATACCCTTACGACCCGGCTGTCAATACCTTAATCTGCGACAATTGACTATTGTCAATCGACAATTTAAAGGCGGTGAATCCGTATAATCTATTCTCCATTCTCATTTCACGATTCACAGCCTCAGTATTTTGACTTAACCCTTCATTTTGATATACTTGGGATATGCTGACCGGGAAGAGCGGATGACAAAAAAAATAACCGACATCTTCAAAGAAAAAGAAAAGACATTCTCATTTGAGTTTTTCCCTCCTAAAACGCCCCAAGGCATTGAAAATCTTTACAGAACAGTTGAAGAACTGAATGAGCTTGGGCCTGATTTCGCCTCGGTAACCTACGGTGCCGGCGGTTCAACCCGGGGCGCTACAATGGAGATCTGCGCAGAGATCCAGAAGAGGCTTGACCTGACAGTCATGCATCATCTGACATGCGTGGGACACAGCCGGTCAGAGCTGAAGCAGATAATTGACCGGATCAGGTCAAATGATATAAAAAATATTCTTGCCCTGCGCGGTGACCCTCCAAAAGGTACTGATAAATGGGAACCCGGTCCGGACAGTTTTGAGTTCTGCTATCAGCTTATCGACTTTATCCGGGACAATTTCGGTGATTTCTTTAGTATAGCGGCAGCAGGTTTTCCAGAGGGGCACATCAACTGTCCTGACAAAGACACTGACACAAAATATCTAAAGATAAAAATCGGGCACGGCGGGGAGTTTGTCATTACTCAGCTGTTCTTTGACAACTCCATATATTCCGAATACCTTAACCGGCTCGATAAGGCAGGGGTTAATGTGCGCGTCATTCCCGGCATACTGCCCGTTACAAATTACGAAGGATTGCTCAAGTTCTGCGGTATCTGCGGTACTACTGTCACCCGTGAGATCCATGACATATTTAAACCGATAAGCGACAATGAAGAAGCCGTCAGAGCGGCCGGCATTGAGTTCGCTGTCAAACAGTGCCGTGACCTGCTGGGCCGCGGAGCGCCGGGCCTTCATTTCTTTACACTGAACAAGACCGAACCGACAAGGGAGATCTGGAAGAGATTGGGGCTTTAGTCAAAGCGCCGGATTCCCCTGCAATTAGTAAATATTAAGCAGGCAGACAGGCCTTATACCTTCCTTTCGGCCGCAAATTGCTTTTTTATTCGCCGCATTGATATACTATAAACATATATTTTGATCTTTTATACTGAAAGGAAATAATAATTGGATAACAGAAGACGTAACGTGAGAATTCGTGTCCCGCTTAGCGTTGAATTCATGCCGATAGAAGGAACTGACCGGTATATCTCAGGGAAAACTATTAATTTTTCGCGTGAAGGGATGAGTTTCACTTCAGACAGTGTTGAAAGTGAACCAACAGATCCTATAATGATAAAATTCAAGCTCCTTAAGGAATTCGAATATATTTACGCCAAGGCGGTCGTCGTATGGAAAAAGCAGGTTTCCGATAAAAAATTCTGGGTTGGGGTCAAAATCAATGCGATCGATAAGGAATCCAGAAGCGGAAATCTCAATTTTCCTTTTAATATGTGGCTTGAAAATCAGGAAAATAATTAGCCCTCACGTCTTAGTTCCATAGTGCCGCAGCTATACTGTTTTATGTAACGTTTTTCTCATGGTTGTGAAAAGCGTTACATAAAAAACAAGTCTTATATCTCCTAACTACTTGTTATAACGAGGTTTTTTTGTGGTATTGAAATTGCTTTACCCTTTGCAGGTGAATTGATATGACTAATATGCGGACATTAAAAAGATTTGCGGTCAATAACAGTATCTGGATCAAGGCAGGCGTTTCTGAAAAATCCAGCATTAAAAACATAAGTATGGGCGGCATGTGCATTGAAACACCTCAACACCTGACCCACGACAGTGTTTACAGGATCGAGATAGGTTCGGGAGGAAATAATGGAAAGATAACCTCTTCGGTCAAGGTAGCATGGTCAACCTTGAGAAAAACCGTTCAGGAAGCGGATGAAATCACACTTGTCTATGAAGTCGGGCTTAAGTTCATTAACTTAAGCGATAAAGATAAATTTTCATTACATAAAATCATAACAAAACTTATCCACTGATCTTCCCTTTTGCATGCTCAATTCTTAACTGTGCTTTCTCGTTTTTGCCCTTTTTAGCTGCAAACAATTAAACTACTGTAATGCATGAGTTTAAGATCAGTGAACAATACCTGAACAAAAAAAAAGGCACAATTTCAAGATCTTTGTACTTACATGTGTTCTTTTTAACCATCGCTGTATTTTTGGCCGTCATATCATTCAGGGCAGGGGCTGCGGTATCTGTACTTTTCCTTCTGTTCGGATTATATGTCTTTGGAACATTTATCCGTTTGCTGGCTCTCCGCAACTCCATAGGAAAAGGCAATTATCTGGAGACTTGCAAATTATACGAAGACAGAATCGTTCTTTCCTCATCGGACGGCCGCAAATATATATCTGTATTAGCAGGGTATCTCGGCTGGATGCCGCAAAAAGGCGGCACGGTCACGCTGATACCTAAACCGGTCAGGCCCGGTGAGTCCCTGAGGCGTGACAATTTCCAGCAAAAAAAAATTGCTGTCAAGGGGTTGGAGAACACTGACCAGTTCATATCAATATTATCCGAAAGTCTGCCCCGGGTCAGCAAAATCAGGTTTTTCTCTGTTCTCAGAATATTGATGATTCCTGTTTATTTCCTGTTATTTTCAGTCCTGATTCAGGCCGGCACGGCACTTACGGGTTTCTTGCCTGTTATTGCTGTGATTTTCACATTTGCAGTAATTATAATTATTATTGTGACGGCGGACAGCTGGATTAAATGCAGGCAATACCGGATAAACAGCTAACCTTGATAACAATATTATATCACAGGTAAAATAGATCACAAAAAAATGGCAGAACTTGGAAAAATAGAAAAACCGGCACTTGAAAGCTTTGATGGAAAGAAAAAGCTTTACTGCATCCGTAATCTCTATATTCTTCAGGATTCACCTGAAGAGTATAAAAAGCTCTTTCATAGATACTGGGATGAGGTCTCCCTGCAAATTGAAAAAATAGAGGCCGGTGAAAAAATAAAAAAGGTCTTTTGTGAAAATATTTTTGATTCCGACAAACAAACTCTCGACTCACTCGTAAAAATTAACGAGAGAGCTGTTCAGATAATTAAGTCGAACCTGGACAAAGGCGGTACCCTCCTGGCGCTTGATAAAAAAGAAATATTCGGCCCTTTTATGGATTGGAGCAACTGTCTGATGGTAACCAGAACACATGAAGTTTTCAATAAAATCCAGGAATTCTACACAGATTCATTAAATACAAGGATCGACCACATCCTGGATATAATTGAAAAAAATCTCTCAGCCGGAGAAGCCGGCCTTCTTATTATGAGAGATGAAGACCGCGCGAAGATCCAGTTCCCTGCAGATATTGAAGTATTCCTCATAACTCCTCCTTCACTTGATGACCTGCTGAAATGGCTCAGAGGGCAAATCTTGGACAGAAATAAAGAAACTGATTCAAAAGAGTAGGCAGCATTTACCTCCGTGCCGGACCGTCTAACGGCCAAACACAAACATAACTGTTTTCAGGATTAACGCAGAATTCGGCTGATTGACTACCCGGCAACAGTCTCCTTGACTTCCTTCTGTTTTTCATATAATTTAACGTAACTATGACAAACTGGTGGACCCTGTGCCTTTTGACATTCGGATTATCGATAATAGTCATCATCGAAACTATCAATACAGGTTCTTTTGATCAGGTAATAAATGCGTATTATTTCAGCATATTAGCCGACACTTTCTTCCTGCTTTCAGCTGCTGTAGCCATTATTGTAATAAGGATGATCTCAAAAATAGAGTCTGCAGCATATGAGAATCAGATTTAGTTGAAAGCCGCGACAGATTACCGGTCCCGCCTGCCGGCACATGCATACCTACGGAATGTAAATCTGCCGAAGATAGAGGCGGTACAGATCACTGCGTCTTTTGCATTTAGTGTATAGATATGGGATCAATCCTCGGCTTTGTTATTATACTTTGTGTGGTAATCCTGGGCATACTGATCGTAATGTTTGCTGTTGTGAGAAGAGACATTACAAAACGGGCCGAGAGCATTCTCCTTAAGTTCCAGAACAAAAATATTCTCGCAGTCTCTTCCAGTGTAAATTATTTCGGCCGGGAATCGCTCGGGATGAAGCAGGTACGGGGAAACGGGATACTTGTTCTAACAAATAATGAGCTGTATTATCAGATGCTGCTGCCCAGAAAAGAACTCTCTATCCCGGTAGATCATATCATTGGCATTGAGGATCCGGTTTCGTTTTTGGGAAAAAGCAGGTCCAAGCCTCTATTAAAAGTCTATTTTAATACCGAAAAAGGGACCGACTCCGCAGCGTGGCTGCTGGAAAACGTTAATCAGTGGAAGAGCCTTCTGGAGGAACTAATAGATAAACCCGCCGATCAGTTATAAGCATTCCATAACCGCTTTCCTATTGACATTATATCTGCTTTAGATTATATTATTTTGCCCGCGATTATTCCGCATGGCAGTCCTCGGCTTACCTAATCAAGGAAGTAGAGACGTTTAAGGAAAACTTGTGTGCGTGGAGAATACGTGCAGGAGGCCTGTCTGCCTTACCTGCAGGTCTGCGCGTTTTTTTACATAAATCAATAATGTTGAAAGGGGGAAAAGAACATGTCGGGAAAATCAAAAACTGATGTTGCGGCAAGGTCAGGCTCAAAGAGCAAGGCAAAGCTCTGCAGCAACTGCGGGAACAAAGTTGACGTCATAATGGCTGTCTCTTCAACAGGCAAAAAAAGCATGAGACGCCTCTGCTGCGAAAATTAATCGATTATCTCCCGCGGCAAGTTATATATTGCCGCGGGAGATTAATTCCTCACTATTTACTTCAGTTACATAGCCATTTTCCATATCTCTGATCGCTGCCACTATCTTCTTGACTCCTCAGCCTGTTTTGATATAATTAACTTAGATATTCACTATCTTAAGTATTTTGTTTCATTTATTGGCGATTTCTAATAAATGGATCATACCGCGGGAGGTATAAAATGAGCTATTATTTCGGCAAAATCCTGGAAATGTCATTTGAAGATGCTGTTTCAAAGGTCGCTGACGAACTAAGAAAAGAGGGCTTCGGCATACTTACTGATATCGATGTCCAGCAGACACTTAAGAAAAAACTTGATGTAGATTTTAAAAAATACAGGATCCTCGGGGCATGCAACCCGCCTTTTGCCTATCAGGCCCTGCAGGCTGAAGACAAGATCGGCACCATGCTGCCCTGTAATTTCATTGTGCAGGAAATCGCTGACGGCAAGTCAGAGGTAGCGGCTATTGACCCTGTTGCCTCTATGCAGGCTGTACAGAACCCCAAACTTTCGGAAATTGCTGACCATATCCAGGCCAAGCTAATGAAAGTTGTTGATAACCTTTGAGGCAGAATAAGACCGGCCCGCATCTAAACTTCAAATATATTATTTAATTTCAATAAGTTGCCTCAATTGGCCCAGGGTAGTTGGCAGCAAATATTATACTATATTATCTGAAATCATCAGCTTTCCCTTTCCTGTGTTCTGTTTTGCCAACTTGACATTATTTCTCTCAAAATGATAGTATAACTGCGGAGTTTCAGAAGTTTTTGTACGTGACCAGACCACAGAGACTTTTAGCTATTGTGGTCTTTTTCTTTTTTAAACTTAGGTCTATTCTGACGCTTTAATATATATCAGGAGGTACTCTGTAATGATAAATGGAACCGTAAAATGGTTCAATGAATCGAAGGGATTCGGTTTTATCTCCAGAGATAGCGGTGCTGATGTGTTTGTCCATTATTCTTCTCTCGCAGGCGACGGATTTAAGACCCTTATTGAAGGTGATCTCGTCAGCTTTGAAATTGAGGACGGCCCAAAAGGCCCTAAAGCATTTAATGTAGAGAAACTGTAACCACCAGTAGAAAGTCTCCCGCCACGCGGGAGGCTTTAATAAAAAGGAGGAAACCATTAACAGGCAAGATCACATCAACGCAAAAGAAGCCCAAAAACAAAAAAAAATAGCCGCCGGGCTGATGTCTGACCGCTTCCCCAAAGTATCAAGCATTGTTATCCGAATGACTCATCATCACAAATCTCTTGATCAGGTACTTATGGATCGTACGATCAATTTTCTACCTTCAAGTTATGCCTTTTTTAATCTGAAATGCCTGACAAAAGGCTGTGACAACGGCGGGTTGGAATTAACACCGGTAATAGGTAATATGATCAAAAAGCATAAGAAAATAGCAAAAGGCAAGCTTCAATGCAAAGGAAAAAACACTGCTCTTGCAGTGGACCATGCGAGAATCACATATGAAATCGGCATTAAGTACAGCAGAAAATCGAAATAAACAGCTTTATTATATTCAGCCTTAGCTCTTTTTCTTGAATCTTGCAGCCTTTTTTCGTTTCTGCATTGCCTCCACTCTTTTCCGCTTCTCCTTAACAGAAGGCTTTTCATAAAAACTTCTCATTTTTATTTCTTTTAAAAGGCCGTCCTTCTGAATCTGACGCTTGAGAACTTTGATAGCCTTTTCAATATCATTACCATACACTTTTACTTCCAAGTTCGTTATCTCCTTCCTCTGCCTGGCAATCAGGTCACTGTCTGTTTCAATTAAAGCATACCGTCTATATACTAAAGGGTTTATTCCCCAAGGGGACAAACTTCCCCTTTCTATTAAAGCTAACGGTGTTTCACACATCAGGCTTTAACGCTGCCTATAATATAGCATAATTTACTTGTTTTCATCTTCAGGCCACCAAAGTGCCATCCCCCCATAGTTTTGCGTTAGCAAAACTAGACATGGGGGCTATAGGAAGAACTTGGACCGCGGGACAAGCAGGGACAGGTAGTTCCATAGGTCAGAAGTACCCTCAATTAAAGCTTTTTTTATCCTTTCCATAATCTGCTTCGGCAGATACTTCCCAAGGTATTCCCAGTGGGAGAATTATACAAAACAAGGTGAAAGACAACGTCAAAAATCTGCCGTCCGCATTGACGGATAAACAGCCGTATCGTCATTTTTCGCCTTTACCGGACAATTCGATCTTTTCTTCTGAATTCTGCTCCTTCTTCATCACCTGATTCTTCATCTTCCATATCATTATCGTCAATTTTTCTGTTTCTCATTCCCCGTTTTCTTTTTCCTGGTCCCTCTTCCTCTTCGTCATCCTCGTATTCCCGCTCCCGCCTTGACAATCTCTCTCTATATCTGTCATCTCCATCGCGCATCCACGGAACATTTCTTCTCTCCGGATTTCTATAATCATCGCTCTTCGGATCTTTTGATAAGCCGCTGTCCGGTATTATCACCTCTTCATAAGCTCTATCTTTGTCAATTGCATCACTTTGGAAGTCTATTTTTTCCGCTTTATCCCTATATTTATCCGGAACCCTTGTCAGGTCATTGGTGACTCCCAGAGAACCGTCATCATTAGTCCATTTATATACTTCGGCTGATGATAATGACGCGGTGGATACAGATAGCGCTATAAAAAATATAATGGATATCAGTTTAAACATGGCCTGTTCCTCTTTTATATATTATGGGACATTGATTATTCAAGCAATTTTTCGAACCCGGCAGTCCGTGATATACTACTAATATGGTCTATTTTTATGCCTGCCAGTAAAAAATAAAAGCACCTGGAGACATAATATGAGTATTGAAAAAGCATTCAGACAAATCCAAAACGGCGTTTTTGTTATAACAACCAGGAATGAGGACAGAGTCAATGGAATGACCGCTGTATGGGTAGCAAGGTCGTCCTTTAAACCGCCGCTTTTATCCGTATCTATAGGAAAATCGCGGTTCAGTCATGACATGATAAACAAGAGCAAAGTGTTTGCAGTCAACATTCTGTCTGAAAAACAGATCGCTGAAGGAAAATATTTCGGGTTTAAATCCGGCCGAACCACGGATAAATTCAAAGGCGTAGAATATACAACCGGAAAAACGGGTTCTCCCATACTTAAAGGCATTGCCGGGTATTTTGACTGTATGGTCGTCAACTCATGTGATGCCGGAGACCATACTATTTTTGTGGGGGAAGTCCTTGATGCTGAAGTATATGAGAATAACCTGCCGCTTCTTTACAGACATGATGATTTCTTTTAAGCTGAATTTAACAATACCAAAAGCAGGTAATCAGTAATCATTCCTCATTATTCACTGTCATTGCTAATTGTTTTTCACCGGCCGACGCCTTTATGGTACTATGGTACGTAGGGAATATATATAAAATTAATATAAGGAGCATGATTTATGAACAAAGATACAGCAGTAGTTATTGATTATGAAAATCTTTTTTATTCCGCGCAGAATCTTTATAGCCGCTATCCTGACCTTGATCTGTTGATGAAGCTCTGCGAAAAAAAGGGCCGTATAGCCTCATGTCAGGCTTATGCCGACTGGACAAAATTTCAGGACAGGATACAGGAGCTTTTCAAAGCCGGAATACAGCCGGTATTCAGCCCTGTATCAAGAACAGGGAAGAGCAGCGCGGACACTATCATATGTGTACATACAATGAAACTGTTCTATTCTAATCCAAATTTGGATACTCTATTGCTAGTGTCCGGAGACAGGGATTTTATTCCTCTTGTAGTAGAGTTAAGGTCTATGGGCAAAAAGGTATTTATAGTTGGAATTAACGGCAGTTACTCAGAGGATCTGAAAGAGGTAGCTGATGAATTAATCCTTTATTCTCCGGAAAAAACACCTTCAAAAGGCATTATATCAAAAAGAAAACTTCGGCAGATTGACCGCAAAGTCAAAGATCTTCTGATAGGAGCAGTGAAAAATCAGTCTGCAGATGATGACGGCTGGGTTAATTTGGCTGGAATCGGCCTTGGGATAAAAAAGAAAACTCCTGATTTCGACCATCGAACATACGGGTTCACAAAACTGATTAACATGTTTCAGAAAATAGACAGCTTTGATGTGAAAAAAGATGATGATACTTTAGCTGCGTTCGTAAGGCTAAAAACCAAAAACAGCTAATGAGCCTTAATCAGTAACCGGTTAAAAGTACCGTAGCTCCATAGCGCCCTTCTTGCAAGCCTGCGTTTTTCCTGATAGAATAAAAAATGACTCCGCATAAACCTGTTTAGTCAGGAGGTTATAATGGAAGACATTATTGAAACTTTCAGGTATGTACTTGTCGAAGCAGTAAAACAGCAGGCCTCTGATATTCATCTTTGTGTAGGGACAGTCTGGAAGTACCGTGTGGATGGCAATATTGTACCCCTCGATCTAAACCCCCTGGAAATGGCGGAATGCGAGATCATAGTAAAGCATATCCTTTCAAATTTAAAAGGGGATTTTTATAATATTGATGACGTAGAATCAGCAGCGAAAAAGTTAAAAGATCTTGACTGCACTTATTCCATGCCTAACGTATCAAGGTTCCGCGTTAATATCTGCCGTCAGAGAGGCACTTTCTCTGTTGTTCTTCGTGTTATCCCGTTCGATGTGCCGACAATAGAATCGCTTGGCCTGCCGCCAATCATTAATGATATAGCCCTGGGGCAGAGAGGTTTGGTCCTGGTTACTGGAATTACCGGGAGCGGCAAATCCACAACACTGGCAGCAATGATTAACAAGATCAACGAAACAAAACGATGTAAAATAGTTGCTATTGAGGACCCGATCGAATATCTTCACAATGAAAAACAGGCTTCAATTATTCAGCGTGAGATCGGTTCTGATACTGATAGTTTTTCAGTTGCTATCCGGGCCTCGGTTCGTCAGGACCCCGACGTGATCCTGCTTGGTGAAATGAGAGATATCGCTTCGGTTGAAACCGCATTAAACGCGGCAGAGACCGGCCGTCTGGTCATGTCCACTTTACACACGGTCGATGCACCGAAGACCATTCAGAGGATCATAAGCTCCTTTGATATGAGAGAACAGATGGCAATAAGGGTCAGACTGGCGGAATCTCTTCAGGCGGTCATTTCTCAACGTCTCATCCCCAGGGTGGATAAGTCCGGCAGAATTGCAGTAGTGGAAATTATGAGGAATACTCTGTCCATTAAAGACTGCATTGAGAATCCCGACAAGACTTCACATATTAGGGAGTTGATGTCAACAGGCAGAGACCAGTACAACATGCAGACTTTTGATCAACACCTGTCGGAGTTGTACGAGCAGGGCATAGTAGACCTTGAAACAGCCAAGGCCTCAGCTACGAGCGCCTCTGACTTTGAACGAAATGTAACTTTCACTTAGTCGCTACGGCCCCTTTCCAGCAGCTAACGATTAACAATCTCTTATATGAAAGAATTCACAATATTTCAGGATGAAAACAGTGGGTGGGTTGTCACAAGTGAAAAAATCCCGGGTTTTACCGCTAAAGGCAAAACTATGGAGGAGGCTGTCGAAAAGATGAAAAAAGCTTTTAATACTTATTTCCCCTGCGGAGACTGTAAAGAATCAAAAGAATAGATTAGAACCGGTGGTGGGTTACAAACCACTCTATAATCCTTACCTGGCAAAATCTCAAGTTGTTTATCATTAATCATAAGGTTTCGGCTGCCAGTAACTTAGCCATTTATTATGAAATGTATTACAATGTTACTAAGGACTTTATGGAAAAACAAAAAATATCTGAAATGGAACAGGTTTGCAGAAAATTAACCGACGCGTCTCATGGTATGTTGTTATGGATGTGGGACGACAGATTTGAAACCGTTCTGGCACACATATCCATTGATGATAAAGACAAGGTTAGTAAGCTTCTTGAGCGTTATCTCAAAATCACATGGAACAGCTCAAATATTAAAAAAGCTCCTGACAATGTTAAAACTGTCAACGATCATTTCGGCGGCATCAGATCAGGACAGCAGCTTTTAACCTCTGATCTGGACACAGAAGGCTTTATTTACTGCGCCTGGTGGGTGTGGGGTGATGGAAAGACCATATCTATTCGCGTCGCTCCATATTTCAATAAATCTTCCAACTCAAAAAAAGACGACCAGATCAAACTGTTTAAAGGCTGGTTTGGGATTTAGCAGGGCTTCCACCCATTTCAGTAATCGGTAATGCCCGGTTATTCGTTAATCGTTATCCGTTATTAGTAATAATTATTACCTGTGAACCAATAACTATTTAGCGCTCCTTCAGCGTAAATGAATTTCTCAACATTAGAAACCATGGCAAAGAATAATAGCGTAGTTGTGTTTAACGACTTGAACGGTTTAAACAGTTTGAACAGCTTGAACTTTATTTTTTCTCTTTTCCCTACTCTTCAACAATAAAAAGCGTTAATCCGCAATCAGTGCATTCAATTGTACCCGGATCAACAGGGGAACCGCACGCTGGACATTTCCCCTGGCTTTCCATTTCTTTTGAAACCAGTATTTCCGGATGGACCTCTGCGAAGTATTCCTCAATTCGCACATTAGCCCTTTCAGCGTCGTGTGTTGTCACCAGCAGCTTGCGTGTATCGTGAGAACACCCTTTGCTGCAGCCTGCATCAGCAGTGATAACGCAGGGAATGCCTGAATCAATAAGAACATCATAAAGTTCACCTATCCATTTTTTATCCCCTTCCCGGACTACTACCTTATTTTCCAGGACTGTATCCATGAGCCGTTTTCTTTCTTCCTGAACACTTTTGAATTTATCCGGCCACAGAAGATCAGCGCCGCAGTCCGCGCATTGCTGAATTTTCGGGAAATATTCAGTTTCACATTGAGGACATATTTTTATCTGCCGCATAATGATCAATTATAACCATAGATTGAGGTTTCTTGCAGATCGTCGGGCATTGACAGGCAGAAGACACAGCGAGTGAGATGCTGCATTAAGAGGAGACTGAAGAACTTATCGGGGAACTGACTCCAATCTCTTCTTCACGAACCTTCTGATAAAAATCACAGTGGATACATATGGTATGTTCTTTGGCAAACGACCCCTGGTCGTCGCAATCACAAAAAGTGCCCGCAATGGCCCAGCACAGTCTGCCCCCATTCACACCGCCGTTTATTCCGGTCAAATGAGTTTGTGTAGCTGCTGAACATACACCGGATTCAAATACATTTGCACCGCCGTATTCCCTGCCGCACTTCATAAATTCCCAACAGTTTAATTTTTTCAACTTGAGATCATCTCCTGTCCTAATAAAAGAATGCCCTATAATGAAGAAACATAGCCTAACATATTATTAATATTAAATGCCATCACCTCTCTTCCGTGCCTGTTAATATTTTGTTATAATTACAGGGGTATGCAATATGAAACGTAATCATAGTGTCTATGTAGTCGAACTGCATCAGGATGTTTTAAATTCCAGAAAATTCAGAGATGAAAATCCTGATTACATCCCTGGAAAGCCCTGCGTTTATGTCGGCGCCACAGGTTTGTCCCCTGATGTTAGATTTGACAATCATAAAGCAGGCTATAAATCGTGCCGGTTTGTGAAAAAATATGGGCTGACCCTTTTGACTGACCTTTACGAGAAATACAACCCTATGAAATATGATGAAGCCTGCGAAATGGAAAAAAAATTGGCCGGGGCATTGAGAGTTAAAGGATATGCCGTTTGGCAGAGATAATGCTGACGCGGCACTTCTGCACTTCCTTGACTTCATTTGAGAGTTTGATATACTGATGTTAAGGAAGAGATCGTCAGCATCTTCAGTCATTTATCCAGTATTTGTACAGGCACAACAGCGAAAATATGGAGAGTTAAAATAGCGGGGGGGCATATATGACACTTGTAAAGTGCGGATTAACATATTGTAAATACAATGAAGACGAGACGTGTACAAATAAAGAAATTTCTCTCCGGACAGATCCGGCGCTGGATTCCTCACACTTGATCTGCTCAGATTATTCAGAAAGCAAAAAGGAATCACCTAAGCCTAAAAAAGGTAAAAAGCATCCTCTGTTCTAAGTTGCTGTTTTTCGGCTCTATTGAGCTTCCGCAGGGGCAAAGCTTAAAAAGTCTTCCGCATTGCCCTAAATGTTTATTATTTATTAAGTTAGTATAATTCTATTATCAATGGTCAAAAATGATTATACAGCGGGTGTTATCTCAGACACTCATGGCCTTTTTCTGCCCCAGGTTAGGACCGCGTTTCAGGATGTCGATCTGATCATACATGCCGGTGATATAGGCGGCCGCTCAGTTCTCGACGAACTGAAAAATATTGCAGAGGTGACCGCGGTAAGAGGAAACATGGATCACGGCTCCTGGACCCGTATATTACATCAAACAGAAGTTGCCGAGATCGGTAAAACCCTGATATATGTCCTCCATGACATTAACAGGCTTGATCTTGATCCTTCTGCATCCGGATTTAAGGCGGTCATAAACGGCCACACTCACACCCCATTTATAAAGAAACAGCGCGGCGTTTTATACGTAAACCCAGGCAGTGCCGGCCCGGGCAGCGCCGAACCCACAGTCGCGTTTATTGAAATAAAGGGGCGTTCTGTAAGCGCCAGGGTGGAGAAATTGTAGGAATTCGGATCTGGGAGTTCGGAATTTGGAATTATAATCCGGCATTCTTCCATCAGTCAGTACCCGTTACTTATCACTGCTTACTGCATCCTAAAGACAGAAAAAGCTGGCGAATAAATTGCCTCCTGCCTGCCGGTAGGCAGGTGCAACTCCTTTGATAACTCGATAAACAGGACTGCTGGCGACTGATGCCCATCCGACACATTTAAAAAAGGACTTCGAGGAACTTTATTTAAACCTCTAAACTGAAAGGCTTAAGCAAAATGTAATGTTTCGTCGATTATGGGGATCAGGAGGCAGTTGCCCTGCTTATTCACCAAAGTCCTTTGTTGTACGGTAGTCTTTTCTGTCTTTATTCATTCTTAACTTCTCATCTTCTTATCTTCTCAATTTTACAATTCTCTTTTCACTATTCTCGATTCACGGCCTTTCTGACAGCCATCTCTCATATTCCGGCGCGAGCTTATCCCATGAGAATCGTTCTGTCAGCGCAAGTGCCTGCTCTTTCGACAACCGCTGTTTTGTTGAGATTTCCTGCTTTAACCTTCTTTCGAAATCTTTATCCTCATACAAAAATTCTTTGGGAAACAGTTCTGGATAAGAAAGCCTGTTTGGAAGAAGAGGCCTGCACCCTGCCCGCACGGCCTCAATTACTGCCATACCAAAAAACTCATGTCCAGCAGTAGATACCGCAATATCGCAGGACTTAAGCAGGCACGCGTATTCCTTAACAGACCTCGCATACCCGTAATGAAGAATTTTATGGCCAAGCCTTTTTCTGGCCTGTTCAAATATGGAAGGAATTTCTTTGTATGATTGTCCAAGCACGACAAGATGAAAAGCAATGCCCTTGTTGTCAAGTTTAATAAGCGTCTTGAAGAACTGTTCCGGATTTTTATCATGTTCCCACCTGTGGTTCCAGAGGATAACAGGAGCCCGGCGCCTGTTATGGCCCTGTACCGCATCCAGCACGGAGAAATCAATTCCCGGCGGGAGCACCCTGGTTTTTCCCTTCAAATCCCTTGATGTATCACTTATTTTCATATCGTGCGGCATTTTCAGGAGTTTATTTGCACCCGAAAGAAAAGAGTCCAGATTATACGCAGAGTTAAAAGCCAGACTGTCGGACCCAATGGCAGTAGTCAGATTGGTAAGTGAATAATGCAGATCACGCTCATCGTCAACCTGTACGGGATAGTCAAACTGGTTCTCGTGAAAATAAGTAAGAAGCGGCACCTGCCTGGTCCACAGTGGAGCAAGGCCCCTGAAAACAGCCACATCCACGAAACTGGAGCATAATATCCTGTCAAATTCCTGTCCTGATTCGTGCAGTTTCCGGGCATAAATCGGGGCAGCAAGCCTCATGCGCCATTTCCACTTACGCGCAGGAAATGTCATAAATTCGAATTCAAATGGAAGCTGCTTCAACCCATCAAGAAAAGTCTTATGTGAACCGCCGTAGTATGGTTCGAGGACCAGGATCCTGAGGCTATTATTTTTTTCCATTCAATATTATACTTATCATTTGATATACTTGGTAGAAGGGGAAATGAACGGCTGTCCTTTTTTATAGTCAGATGTGAGGGATACTGTGGATAAAAGACGTTTTGAAAGGCTCAATACTTTTTTGCAGGGTGATATTGTTTATAGTGAAACAACTCATCCTGTCTTTATAATTAACCTTGCCAAAGAAGGCGCGAATGTTAGAACCTCTCCATTAATTGAACATGTATCGTTCGATCCCGGATCAAACCTGAAACTCCTGACTGAGCTTCCTACCGGGTATTCATTAAGTCTGTCCTGCAAAGTAGTGTGGTCGCAAGAGACCTTTCCGGGGGCACTGGCATATGAGATTGGTTTAAGTTTTTCAGACCCTCCATTGGAATATCTGGACTATCTGAGGCAGGAAGGAATTGAGGACCCTGAAGACCTGCGCTCTGCCGAAGACGGGTTTTATTAAACTTAATTTACAGAACAGCAGCCATTAGCTCAGAGGTCATAGATAAAAACAGTTAATAGTTAACAGTTATACACACTTTCCTAACGTCAAATCTAAAATCTCACCTTCTCATCTTCTTAACTTCTGCTCTGTTGCGCTATGGTACTTTTAACTGGTTCCCGGTTACTTTTTCAACTGCATCCCGATAGTTGCAGTAATCACAGCCTGTTGCGGCAACCGGCACATGATCAGACTCAAGACATTTGTGAGCCTTAATTATCGCCGGCTCAACCCAGGCATCTTTACCTTTGTAGGCGATAAGGGTCATGTCAAATTCCAGCTTTCCGTCAAACATCTCTCTGTCTTTTCGTCCGTTGCAATACACAAAATAGCCGGTGTCGGAAACATTCAGTCCGTTTTGCCTTAACAACCACTGATAGATCTCCATCTGGCGCTTATAACCTCTTTGATGAGTTTGTGTTAATTCGGTAATTCTTTCCTTGCGGGATGTTGCCTTATAGTCAACCACTATATATTCATTGCCCGAGTTCTGCCACAGGTCATCAATTGCGCCTGTTATTATCAGGTTTGCAGTTTCGTGATGATATTGGATACCCTTGAAATTCTGCCTCCATACTTCCAGGTCATCATGCGGGACCGGACGGGCATCGACTCCGTATTTTTTTATCAGGGGATGTGCCTTTCCTCTTGCGCGGTATACGTCAAATTCCCGCTTTAACAAAGCATCAACAGCAATATTCAGATTAAAAGGAAATCCCGGCGGGCGTCCTACCCCCAGCCTTCTATCAAGATAAAAACATTTGGGGCATTCAAGAAACAGGTCGATCTTTGAACGACTGAGTTTAAAGGGCTTTTTATCCCCGGGATCGTAAATATTTCTGGACCTTTTCCCTTTAATCATATGAAAATTATATCAGATAATCAAACGATTTATTAGTCAACAATTTTCATCTCAAGTATCCTCTCCATATGGAATACCCGTTCAGCCCTGCTCTGTATACAGAAAGCTTTTAACCCCGGAAATTTTCGTCCCCGATATTCAAGTTCACCTGCATATTTCGGGATTATTAATCTTCTTGATTTAACATCCTTTGCTTTCAGGTAAAGGATCTCAAGATTTTTTCCCCTTAATATGGCCTCTTTGACAAGAGCATGCCTATCCACTACCGGCTGCTTTTCATGGGCCTTGCCGTACTGAAAATGTGTTACAAAATTTACAACTTTTTTGTCCATAAGAATATTATTTCTGCCAACCGGTTTCTTAAGGACAATACCGTTTAGAGTGGTACACCTGCTCAAAGCAACATAGAGCTGGCCGTGCGAGAACGTGCCCCTTCCGATATCAATGATAACGTTGTCAAAGGTCATGCCCTGGCTTTTATGAATTGTAACCGCCCAGGCAAGTTTCACAGGGTACTGGGTAAATGATCCAATGCTTTCGGATATAATCCTTTTGTCATCACTGTCATACGTGAATTTGAACATTTCCCACTTAAACGGTACAACATCAACTTCTCCGCCGTCGCGAAGTTCGATCCGGATTATATCCGGGGAATCCATCACTGATTCAAAACCCGCTATCCTGCCCACACTTCCGTTTATCCAGCGGCCCAGGGAATCATTGTTAAGGAGCATGATCTGGGCTCCTTTTTTAAGGCAAAGCTCCGGCAGGGTAGGCAGTGCCCTTATTTCAAACCCACCCTTCAGCAGGCCTTCATATTGACATTGCTTCCCCTTAAGGTCATCAAGTTTTTCCAGATTAATCCTGTCTGCGAGATTATTGGTGGTCGTAAGACAGACATAGAAGTCTTCAGAATTTTCTCTGAAGTCAGGATAACAGCGACGGTTAATCTTCTCCATGTCCTCTTCTGAGGCAGTATTATTCCTTACTACGTTCAGAAGACCGAGAAATTTTTCATCTTTTTGCCTGTATACTTTTTGCAGTTCAATCAGTTCCATATCCGATGAAGCTATAAGTGAACGCTCAGGCCAGAAATTATCCCTGAATACTTTAGAATCAAAGAAAAAGGGGCTTTGATAATACTCGCTGAAAAGCGCCTTCTCGCCTGATGTGACAACAGGCGGGAGCTGGTAGAGATCGCCAATAAAAATCATCTGAATACCGCCAAAAGGTCTTTTCTTTTTTTTGCCGAAACGCCTGAGAAAGACATCCACACAGTCAAGCAGGTCCGCTCTCACCATGGAGATCTCGTCAATGACCACTGCATCGAGATTTTTATAAACTTTCTTATTCCCGACCCTGGTCCTTTTAGCGCGGTCAGGTGTTATATTCGGCCTGAATTTAAAAAAGGAATGGATGGTCTGCCCCTGTATATTAACTGCCGCTACACCCGTGGAGGCAAGCACTGCAATGTTTTTACACGTGTTATCACGGAAATACTGAAGCAGCGTTGATTTTCCCGTGCCTGCCCTGCCAGTAATAAAGACATGCCCGTCCGTCTCCTCTACTGTGCGGAGCGCGTGAAGGAACTCCGCGTTCAATTCTATGTTCTTTTTATACGCTTCAGGCATATGAAATTATATCAGATACCTCGATTAGTAAGCGACTCGATGTTTTCTTAGCAGCTTAAACAGCCTGCCCCGCGGTTCAAGTTCTTTAGAACTTTGCGGGGGTTTATCCCGCTGAATATAGGAGAAGCTTAACACTGGCGGGAGACAATTAACATTGCGCAACATCTGATGGACAGTGATCACTTTTAACAGCCTATTATTGACACTTTCAGACGCGTTGAATTAATGTATTATTGCCATGATAAGAGCAATTAAGCAGTTTTTTGTAAAAAATATTCAACCGTCCCCTGACAGTTCAGACCGGGCCTCTGAACATTCCCTCCAGCTCGCTACTGCCGCGCTTCTAATAGAGATGATGCGGGCCGACTCAAAGATCAGCGGGGATGAGCGAAATACGATAACCAAGAGTATACGTTCAAAATTCGATCTTTCAGAGGAAGAAACCAACACTCTGCTGCAGCTTGCTGAAGAAGAGATCCAGAAGGCTACTGGTTATTATGAATTCACTTATCTGATCAATAAAGGGTTTACGTATGAGCAGAAGGTCAAGGTAATAGAACATCTGTGGGAAGTCGCTTTCTCAGACGCAGTCCTTGATAAATATGAAGAACACATGGTCCGTAAGATAGCTGATCTGATCTTTGTTGAACATAAGGATTTTATCAAGGCCAAACTCAGAGCACGGGATAGAGGCAGGAGTGAGGGATGAAGGAAGAGGGAAGTCGAAGCGACCCATAGCGAAGACCCGCATCGGGAAGGACGAGTTTTTAACTGATCACCCTCCACCATGCCAAACAAACTGGCAGGCAAGAACAACCGGCGGGCAAGCAGGTCACTTAGTTTATCCTGAGCTTAGTCGAAGGACTGATTACCAATGATTCTACAAATACTCTTCAGCTTCTGAAACAATATCACTGATAAGCTTCTTAACCGGAACAATCTCATTACATCTGTAAGCGTTTGTGCCGGCAAAAACAAAACCTTCATCAAGATACCCTTCTGCCGCCCTTGCCAACGCCTTGGCAATACAGTAAGGAGCAACTTTGGGATCGCATGTTCTTAAACAACGATAGTTGCAGGCAATAGGTTTAGTCTTGCCATTTAGAATGTCCTCAACAAATTTATTTCTGATCACCCGTCCGGGCATACCAACAGGACTTTTTATAATCACAAGATCCTCTTTGCCTGCGTCCAGGTAAGCCTTTTTAAAATCTTCATGAACATCACATTCATCAGTGCAGACAAAGCGGGTCCCCATTTGCACGCCAGACGCGCCTAATTTAATAAAATGCACGATATCCTTCCCGTCATAAACACCTCCGGCGGCAATCACCGGAATCGGCGGATCAAATGATCTGGCAACTTCCAGCACTTCAGTGATCAGGTCATCAAGTAAAGGGGCTTTATTTTCAACAACATCCTGAAAATCATAACCTATATGTCCGCCTGCTTTGCTTCCTTCAACTATTACGGCATCCGGTATTTTATTGAAATTCCTTTTCCACTTGCTGCATATAATTTTGAGAGCCCTGGCTGATGAAACTATAGGTACAAGCTTAACGTCTTTCTTTTCTACATACTTTGGAAGTTCCAAAGGAAGTCCTGCCCCGGATATGATCATGTCAATACCTTCATCCACAGCAGTTCTTACCAGTGACTCATAATTGGAAAGGGCGACCATTGCGTTTACGCCGATTATGCCCTTGCTCATACTCCTGGCTTTTCTTATCTCTATCCTTAATGCCTCATTATTGATAGCTTCAAATTCCGAGCCTTTCACATCTTCAAACTTACCCAGGCCGACACTGGCTATCACTCCCACACATCCTTCATTGGCCACTGCTGAAGCAAGCCCTGAGCGCGATACTCTTACGCCCATGCCTCCCTGAATAATTGGAGGGTCAACTGTTAAGTCACCTATTCGTAACGCAGGCAATTTTTTTTTCATTTACAGTTCTTCGCTTTCTGATCTCGTTAAAAAAATGTTCTTTCCGTTATTTCAGGGGGAACCTGCCTGATACAAGAAAAGTCTCCCTTATGATTATGTATGAGTATAATACATTTATTCAAGGAGGGCTTCCAATATCAAGAACTTATTTTAACATTTTAGCCTGTATTTTTTAAACATGCAGGGTCAATTAATGTATAATTGGTCTAAACGGTACATATGACAAAACACGTTCCCATATTATTATTTGTTTTCATACTGTTACTCCTTCTTACAGGACGAGTAACGCGTAATCCGTAACCTGGGGGACCATACATATGACGTGTTTTAACTGATCACTGATTACCCTCCACCATGCCAAACAAACTGGCAGGCAAGAACAACCGGCGGGCAAGCCGATCACCGTTTACTGATTACTGTCTTTAGGCATCAATGCAAGTTTATCGATCTCTTCCAGCAATTTCTCAAGCGCTTCGGGATTCTTTCGCCCCAGTTTAATGATCGCATCATACGGTTCCATGGTCCCACTAGTGTCCACAGGAGCAAGGTACTTGTCAAAAAGCACTTCAAACTGTCCGCGTTTTACCTTGTCTTCCACATCCTCATAAGTATGACTGATCTTTTGCGCAAGCATCGCTATCTTTTCATGTTCCATGACCATAAAGACCTCTCTATATATAGTTATTTAAATATATCTGATTAATGTTCGTATTTTAACGGATAGTGCGTGTGAGTTTTTTCAAGTCTTTCCTTGAAGTCAAAGCCGTATTTTGCATCAACTGTCGCGTTGAACGGGCTTTCGTCGCCATGACACTGCATACAGCCTTCTTCATTTTCTGACGGAATTGTCAGGCCCGCGGCCTTTACATCAGCTAATTTGTGTTTTTTATCTTTTTTCATTATCTTGATGAACTCACTCCCCGGACCATGGCATTCTTCACACTGAACATTAACCATTTCCGGTGTCTCATCCGCGCCAATAAAGCCGCCCGGCTTTCCATAGCCTGTCGTATGACATTTAAGGCAGTCCGCATCTTCTGTATAGTCCTTCCCGGGGTCAAGTCCAATCCTCTGCTTTTCCGCCTCTTTGACCAACGGTTTAAGATTATTAAAGCTTGTTGCCATACTTGTCTTTTCCCATGCTTTGAACTGCTTTATGTGACAGGGTTTACATTTTTTTGCACCTATGTACGTTGCACTGATCAAAGGCCTGGTTTCAGAAGTAACACTCTCTTCTGTTTCAGCATCAGCAGTACCCTCTTGCTCAGGCGCCCCGGTATCGAGCTCAATTTTTTCAGGGGAAGGAGTCGATGCTGTATTCTCAACTTCCATCTGCTGGACAGCAGGTAATTCCTTTTCTGCTTTATCCTCTTTCTCGCATCCCGAAAATAAACCCATCGCAATGACCAGTGCTATCAATATTATTATCCTGTTCACTGTCATGTTCGTCTCCCTCAAAAAAATATATTCCATATTTATACCTCTTTTATTTTCATATATCAAGAAGTATAGTGTTTACTGATTTCTGTATTATGTATTCTTATTGCTGAGATACAGCTTCTATTTCTTTTCTGTCATGTGGCATTTGAAACATTCAAACTTCGGCGGGTGTGATTGTGTCATGGAGATCTCTTTTCCCGGGCCGCCTGCCGCGTTTGAGCCGGCCGATTCCATAGGATGACACTCCATACATACTTCATAGTCTGTTATTCCCGCATGATCTTTATCTGCCGGCACAAGCGAATAATCACCGCCAGATAATAAGTACAGAGCGCCTATAATTATCAGAACGAATAAAATAAACACGAAATAATTCTTCATAAATGCATTTTATCAGAAAAAACAATGAATTATAGGCCGGCCTTCCTTTTACCTCACCTTCTCTTAAACCTTTCCCCGCAACCGGAGTTTAAATATGCATAAGCGGATGGCAAGATGAAAAAAATTATATTATCAGGGATCGTCATGCTGGCTGTACTCTTTTCACTGCCGACTAAAAGTAAGGCAGAAGTTTATATCTCATCTCCTCCTGTGAATATAATTGTTGGATCAAATGATTATTTCAGTGGAATGCAGATAGACAGACACCGGCAGCACAGGTATTTGGGTAGAAGGATACTGACAGAAATCTCCGGGGGGCCCGCGGGCGGGCGCTGTATGGATGCCGGGGCACTGGGAAAAGAGATATAGCAGAAAAGCCGGCTGGACATACGGCTATGGAAGATAGCTCAGATATTATTTAATATTCAGGAGCGAGTTAATAAACTTGTTAAGCCGTGCCCTGTCATGATCGCTCATATCAATAAATTCAATTCCAGAGCCATAGCGCCTTGGCATCTCATCAGGGATTTCAGCGCAAGAAGCAATACGGCCTTTGAACTTGATCGGCTGTCTGGACTTTGGAATACTAAGCTCCATTGTAAGCCTGTCTTCAATCTTCATTGGCTGGTCAGTCTCGAGGAGCATGCCTCCAAGACTCAACTTTATCACAGTGTAATTCTTATAGTCAGTTAATGTCGTTCTGGCCCTGGGCTTTAGTATCTTGACTCTGACACCTTTAAGTCTCAATTTAAGACGCTTGAATAATGAATTTTCTTCAAGGAATTCCAGAACCTGTCTTCCCTTATTCGTCAAAACATCTCTGAATTTTATGCCAACATGATATACCATGGCCTTGCTGCTTCCCTTAGCGCCTTTTTTCGGCTGAACAATTTTTTCCCATACAACTTCACCATCCAATGTAATAACATCACTGCCGCTCATAAGGCGCAATTCATATTCGCTGCCTATCTTAAGGGGCTTGTCTGAACTTATGCAGGCTCCATCCAGACTGATATTAACTACTTTTGCCTCCGCGTTAAAATGCAGTTTGCATTTCATATCCATACTTTTAATTATTAGTCGAGTGTAGCGTCTTTGTTCCAGCATTGAAGTCCTCTCCAATAAAAGCAGATTATCCCTGTACTTTGAACATATCAGGTATTTTAAATTGTGTCAAATAACCTCGGGCAGAGCAATATGCCATAGAAAATACAACTGAAATCGTGTTTATGACTGTCTCAAATTGGCACAATTGATTCTCAAATTTATACATATTACATTAAAGGCCTCTAATAATATACTTATAAATCAGCACTTTATAAACTGGTGTGTTTTTTGCTACAATACCGGTTATGGACCCGGGGGCAGCCCGGTGCGAATATTATTATGAGCTTAGACAAAAACAACTTAAGAGAAAATCCGGTTCAGGGGATAAGCCGCAGAGGTCTTATCAGGTTAGGAATTCTTACTGCGGTTTCATGTGTTATGCCTTTTAAGGCGCTTGCTTCGGTAAAAGATATTCTGTCGACTGACAGGTCTCTCATTTTTCATAATCTGCACTATAACGAAGACCTGGATGTGGTCTTCTGGAAAGACGGTAAATATGTACCTGAAGCTCTGATACAGATAAACCATATGTTCCGCGATCACTACAGCGGTCAGGTCAAACCCATAGACACAAAACTGATTGATCTGCTTTTTGATATTAAAATAACTCTCGACAGCAACGAACCGTTTCACATTATATCAGGATACAGGACAAGAAAAACAAATTCGAGTATCAGCAGGCATATAAAAGGTGTTGCAAAAAACAGCCTTCATATACAGGGCAAAGCTGTTGATGTCCGGCTTCCCGGAAAAAGGTTAAAAGATCTAAGGCGCACTGCGTATGAGTTAAATGTTGGCGGGGTTGGCTACTATCCAAAATCCAATTTTGTCCATTTGGATGTGGGCAGGCCCCGTTTCTGGTAGAAATATCTGCAGTGGTCAGGATTTGTATTTACAATAGTGAATAAATCAATAAACAGGGCTGTTGGCGACTGATTCCCATCCGACACATTTAAAAACAGACTTCGAGGAGCTTCATTCAAACCTCCAAACTGATAGGCTTAAACAAAAATGTAATTATCCGTCGATTATGGGAATCAGGAGGCAGTTGCCCTGATTATTCACCGTAGTCCTTTTAAGAAGCAGTCTCCCTGTTCTGTGTAGAGGCAGATCGCATTCTCAAATGACGCAGTGAGTTTAAGCGAATGAATATGATTAATATCAACTCATTACATTTCTGCTCCTTTAAGGAGTAATTAATTTGCAATGCTGTCCTGTGCATCAGACAGACCTTTTATTTGGATTGAACCATCCTGAACCATAAAAAAAACAGAAGCTTGCCCGCCGATCTTTTTGGAGGGTCAGGATTTGTGTTTACAACTGCTGTAACGACAAATACTGACCACTGCATATATTTAAAACACAAAGTCATTCTTACTTTTTATTGTTCAGGTGGCGAAGCCGGCTCCTCAGGCACTGTTTCAGGAACAACGGGCTTTGCCTGCCCTGTATCCTTGTGGTACATGGGGTCATCCTCCCCCTGTGAAATAGAACTGATCTTTTCCATGGCCTTACCCAGGTCCTGGTTTTCCTGCTCTAACTCAAAAACCCTTTTTTGAAGGTTTTCTGCCATTGCCTTAAGGTTGTCCGTTGTTTGCGCTTTTGATTCAGCCTCGGCAAGGGCAGCCCTTATACTGGCCGACTCATCTTTGAGCTGCCGGCTGTATTGTTCTGCCTTCAAAAGCTGTCCCTGCAATGCCTGATTTTCCTGATTTAACCTCGCAACTGCTCCCCTGTCTTCTATGGTTGCCTTAAGTTCGCCCCTGAGTTCTTTATTCTCTTTTTCTATATTGCCTATCTCCTCGGCAGCCGTAGTTAAAAGCTGTTTAACATCTATTTTCTCTTCCTTCTTAACACCCCATATACCAAACCCGGCGATCACTCCAACCAAAAATGTTACTGCAATAGCTATCATTACCGTTCTGTTAAATTTCATTTTCCCTCTCCTTCTTATATAAATTTAATATGGCGTACAGTATCTCTTTTTCTTTGTCTCTGTATTTATACCTTTTTTTTGCTC